>Ga0265297_10006709_pt1 | contig 16479 bp, 20 predicted proteins | sample Munlanlwell13791_FD_192502 | JGI IMG/M metagenome (GOLD analysis project Ga0265297, IMG submission 192502) | Leachate microbial communities from a municipal landfill in Southern Ontario, Canada - Leachate well 137-91 | ecosystem: Engineered > Solid waste > Landfill > Unclassified | place... | reverse complement strand
CCGGGCGGGTCGCGCTTGCGATTTACCTGGTGAATGCAGGGGTTAAGGACGAGGCGGTTGTGGAATACTTCAGGCACGCGCCTGACTTTTCAGAGAAGACGACGCACTACCAGGTGTCTCACATCCGCGCAAAGAAATACCGCATGCCCGCCTGCTCGACCATGGACAGCTATGGGATATGCGTTGCGGAGTGCCGCTGCGGCTCGCCATTGAATTTCCGCGCCAATGTGCACGGGGCGAGGCTCGCGAGGCTGGCTGCCGAGAGGAAAGAGTGAGTATATGGAACACGCACCAAGCCTGCAGCAGGCCGCCGGGGGGATGCCGCCTCGCGGCGACAAACCGCCGGATGCCCAGCATCTGACGGAAAAGTTCCTGCGCGGGCTTTTCTCAGGCCACTACCGGGCAGACGGGATAAGCGTGCGGAAGCCTGAAAGGCGCGAGTTCGGCTTCGGGGGCTGGGAGAAGAAAATCGAGTTCCGCCATATCGGCGTAAGAACCGAGGCCGAGCTTAGGGCGAAGCTTGTCTCGGAGGCCCCGCTTTACGTTTCGCATTCGGTCGGCTACTATGAATTCCCGGACGCAAGGCCAATGACTAGGAAAAACTGGCTGGGCGCTGATTTGGTCTTCGATTTGGATGCCGAGGGGCACACGTGCGGGAAATTCACCTGCGAGGCATGCATGGAGAAAGTGAAAGGGGACGCGATAAAGCTCATCGAGGAATTCCTGCTCCCAGATTTCGGCTTTTCGAAAGGCGAGCTTTCCATAAATTTCTCAGGCAGCCGCGGCTACCATGTGCACGTGGTTTCCGATGCGGTCATGGGGCTTGACCGCGATGCGCGGCGAGAGATTGCAGATTATGTGACGGGCACCGGGCTTTCGTTCGGGCGGCTGTTCTGGCCGGAGGGCAAGAAGCTGTTCGGGCCGAACACAAGGCAAGGCGGCTTCGGGGGGAAATTCGCGCGCGCCTATGTTAGGAGGCTGGATGAGGATTCCTTCGCCCTCTCTGTTGCGCGCAAGCTAAGAAAAGAGGAAGAGCGGGCAAAGCTCAAGAGCGCGATTGAGGGGGGGAACTGGGACAACATCGGGATTGCGAACCGTGAGAAAAAGCTCCAGGCTGCGTTTGACGAGATGAAACTCACGCTTTCAGGGAGGATAGACGCGAATGTCACCGCGGACGCAAGCAAGCTCATCAGGATGCCGGACAGCCTGCACGGAGGGAGCGGTTTTTGCGCGAAGAGGATGCCGATATCCGGGCTTGCCGGCTTTGAGCCGATGAAAGGCGCGGCTGTCTTCTGCAAGGGCGAGCTGAAAGTGAAGACTTCCGAGGCGGTGCCTGCGCTTTGCATAGCCGATTGCTCGTTCGGGCCCCTGGCGGAGGGCTTTGCGCTTGAGCTGCCGATGGCCGCCGCAACCTACCTTTTGTGCAAAAAAGCGGCGGTTCTCGCCTGAGCCGCTGTGTGTTTTTTATTATGGCCGCAGCCCGAATGCCCGTAGCCGCTGAAAAAGCGCATTTTAAGCGTGAACGCGGAACCTGCGGGTGCTTTTTTATACTTTTGGAAACGGAAAAATAGGGGGCATGATGTGGCAGAGGAAATGACCTATAAACGCCTGCGCGATTTGGCGCGGGAGGAAAAAACAAAGCCAGGGTTGGTCGCTCTTCAGCCTGAATTCTACGCATCCGTCGAAGCATTCCTGTCCTCCAAATTCTCCGAGATGGAGTCCGGAAGGTCGGTCCTCGAGATGCGCGAGTTCGAGAACTCGGTCGCGGTCATAAAGGAGATTTCGTCCGTAAGGCAGCAGAAGATACTCTTCAAGGCCATAAGGAACGGCGGGCGCCACGGGAAAGCGGACGACATGACCCGGGAGGAGCACGAGCTTTATGACCGCTTCTGTGCGGTGATAGAGGATGCACAAGGCGGGCTGGAATCCATGCTCGCAAGGTACCAAAGCAGGAAGGCGCCGCAGGCAAGGGAACGCACTGAGGGGGCGCAAGGCGAAACCACGAGGGCGGATTCCAGCACCATTAAAAAGGTGCGATTTATAAAAGACGTCCCGGCGTACAAGGGGCCCAACAACGAGACACTGGGGCCTTTCAAGCCAGGAGAGGAAAACGCGCTGCCAACCGGGGAGGCAGACTGGCTAATTCGCGGGAAGCTTGCGGAAATAGTCGAATGACCCTGCCTTTTGCGGGCGGGTTTGAGGAGTGTTATTATGAAATATCCGAAGGAAGTCAACGCATACTGCCCGAAGTGCAGGAAGCACACCATGCACAAGGCAAGGGCGGCAAGCAAGGGCAAGGCGCGCCCGCTGGCAATGGGCAACCGCAAGCACGAGCGGAAGCTCACCGGGCACGGCGGGAAGCGCGCTGGAGAGAAGACGGTGAAAAAGCAGGGCAAACGCCAGAAGATAATGCTGGAATGCTCTGTATGCAAGAAAAAGCAGGAGCGCGTAATAGGGACGCGCACCAAGAAAAAAATCGAGTTCAGCGCTTAAGGGTGTTCTTATGGGCAAATTCCTGAGGGTAAAGTGCGCATGCGGAAACGAGCAGAACATATACGCTCACGCTTCGCGCAAAGTCAGCTGCCTTGTCTGCGCAGCCCTGCTCGCGGAGCCTTCAGGCTCGCGAGTCGTGGTGGTTGAAAGCGCCAAGGTGCTCAAGGTGCTTGGCTGAGCCCAGCGGGCAGATGGTTATGACTTTGATGAATGATATGCCGGAGCAGGACGAGCTTGTTCTAGTGACGGTAAAGAAAATCATGCCGTACGGCGCGTTTTGCGAGCTTGAGGAATACGGCAAGCGGGAGGCGTTCGTCCACATCTCGGAAGTGGCCCCGCGCTGGATAAAAAACATACACGAATTCCTGCACGAAGGGCAGAAGGTGGTGGCGAAAGTCTACCACATCGAGGCTGAAAAAAACCAGATAGACCTCTCCTTCAAGCGCGTGACCGAAAGCGAGCGTAAGATGAAAATAGAGGGCAACCGCCGCGAGAAGCGCGCGGAAAAGCTCTTCGAGGTCGCGGCAAAGATAGCGAAATCCACAAAAATCGAGTCTGTGGCAGCGCAGGCCGCGCTTGAGCAGAAATACGGCAATGTGATGGACGCGATTGAGGAAATCGGGGAGAAAGGGGAAGCCGCGCTTGCGGGGCTGAAAATCGAGAAGGGGCTTGCAAAGGCGATTCTCGAGGTCGCATCCAAGAACGTCAAGAAGGCAAGCTTTGAGATGAACGGGATTCTCACCCTCACCTCCTTTGCGCCAAACGGGGTGGAGGTTGTCAAAGAGATACTCTCCTCCGCCCAGGGGGCGAAAGACGGGGCGAGTGTGGAGCTTTTGTACCTTGGCGCGCCGAAATACCAGCTGCGCGTGGTCTCGGACGATTTCAAGAAGGCGGAGAAGGCAATGGACGGCGTGGTGGAAGAGGTGGCTGCAAAGGCGAAGGAGAGGCACGCCGTCTTGGAGTTTTCCAGGCTGGAAGCCTGAGCCCGCCTTGCACAAAACAGGAATGCCTTAAAATGGAGAGGAAAAGATGAATTGCATCCTGCGCTGCTCAATTTGCGGAAAATACACGCTCGATTTGGCGCATTGCGGGAAGGAAACGCGGAGGGCGCACCCGCCGAAATTCATGATAGAGGACAGGTATGCAAAGTACAGGAGGGAAGCAAGATACCCGAAAGATGGTTCGCATGATTGAGACAACGATAATCGAAAAGGGGAAATTCAATCCGAAAAACCCAATACTGATAGAGGGCCTGCCTGGCATCGGCCTTGTCGGCAAGATTGCCGCGGAGCATATGATAGCCGAGCTTGGGGCAAAGCGCGTCGCGGACCTTTACTCGCCGCATTTCCCCCATCAGGTCATAATGCAGAAGAACGGCGTAATGCGCATGATAAAGAACCGCTTTTACCATGTGAAGGGGAAGAAGAACGACCTTCTGATACTGGTGGGGGATGTGCAGGCAGTCACATCGGAAGCGCAGTACGAGGTGACGGGCAAGATGCTTGACTACTGCCAGAAGAAAAAGGTGGCGCTGACCATCACGCTTGGAGGGTATGGGACGGGCAAGATGCCGGCCAGCCCGCGCGTGTTCGGGATAGTGAGCAACAAGCCGATGGCCGAGAAATACAAGAAATACGGGATTGTGTTCGGCGAAAGCCGCGGCTCGATAATCGGCGCGGCAGGGCTCCTTATCGGCCTTGGGAAGATACGCGGGATGCCTGGGCTTTGCCTGATGGGCGAGACGCACGGCGGCTTTGTCGATGCGAAATCTGCGCGTGCGCTTCTTGAGACGCTTGTCAAGGTGCTGGACATCAAAATGGACATGAAAAAGCTCGACATGCGTGCAAAGGAGAGCGAGAAGTTCGCGAAGAAGATGGAGCAGGAGGCAATGGCGACAAAGGGAATGGGCGCGCCTGCGGGAAAGCACGATTTGTCCTATATCAGATAAACGTGTACGGTCGTTTTTTATTCCCTTCTTATCCTACTCCATCCCCGGGTGGTGAAATGGTTCCGGGCGCAATATCTAATCCTATAAGGTTCGAGGGCGTGCATGGTCCGCTTCCGGGCTTGAGGGCGAACGGGTGGAAAGGAAACGGCGTTCCTTCCTGGATTGCGAAAAACGGCGGATGCCCGCCGTTAATCCTAAACTGCGGCGACCCCGAGAGGGTTGTGAAAATAGGCGAGCTACTTGAGGATAGGGCAATACTTTCGACAGGCAGGGGAAATGTTGCGATAGGCATAGCAAAATGCAACGGCAAAAAATTCCCGATAATGGCTTTTTCAACCGGCATGGGCGAGGCGTCTGCCGAAATAATGGCAAAGGAAACGCTTGCGCATGTGAGCCTTGAGCCGAAATATTATTTCGACAGCAAGGAACTTTACACGGGAAACCGCATAGTGCTCATTCGGCTTGGCACTTGCGGAGGATGCAACTACAGCCACAAATCAGGGAAGATTCTTGAGCCTGTTGTGGACAGGCCTGCGCTCATAAACGCGACTAACAACCTCACAACCGGCGGAACGATAATGGAATCCATGGGCTACCCGCCGTCTGTCCTCGGAATGAGCAAGAACCATTCGCTTCGCAAGCAGTTTGAGACTGACTGGGCGGCCTATGACGGAAATGTGGTGAAGGTGAATGGCTGGCCGCTTATAGAGAACAGGAACAGCTACTCGGTGCGGGAGGCGATAACAGAAGCCGCTGAAGAGTTTGGAGTGGTGTGCTACCAAGGAGGGACGCTGAGCAAGGCGTCGCTGAATCTCGAGCAAAGCTCGGGAAGGCTGTTTGAGCATTTGAGAAAAAAGCACGACAACAAGGCAAGCGAGATGGAGCAGGCGACAATGGCATACCTCGCAAAAAAGTACAAATACGAGTACGGGCTTGCGATAAAAACCGGAATGGTGGCGCTTGTTGTGGGCGCGCTTCCTGGAACCGGCTACCCCGAAGCCGGGAACATAAAGCACGAGGAACAGATGGCAAGTGGCATGGAAAATATGCTCAAGGTGGCAATCGCGGCATTAGGCAAATTTGTGGCTCAGGACAAGTAAGGCTATATTGGCTTTTGCATTTCCGCAAGCGCTTCCCGGGCTTCTTTCTCCATTCCGGAAAGCGTTTCCTTTGCCTTTGAGTCAAGCCTGGCCGAATGCAATTCTTCCTTGCAATAGTGAAGAAATTCCCCGTAGTGGGCAGCCGGGTTCTTGCAGCGCGTGCCCCAGTCAAACACCGCGCATTTCATGTTCTTTCCCAGGCATTCGCCGTAGCGGGAAAACGCCTCCTTGCGGCTTTCCTCGGGCATTACCGTATCGGGCATCAAAAAGCGGAGGTCGGTCCCATCTGGCATCAGGTGGAAAAGCGCCTCGCATGCGAAAAACGACACCCTGCAGCCCGGATGCTGGGGATGGATGTGATTTTTGGCAAGGGCGGCAAGCTTTTTTGCCCCAGCAAACGAGCCTGCAAGCGTGATTGCGCTTATGCTGCGGATGGATGTGCCCTTCGCCTCGGCGGCATCAAGAAGGAGCTGTATGCCCTTGACAAGGGTGGAGCCGGTTGCAACCGTGTCGCCGATTATCACATTCGCGTTGTCGGGAAGCGCCTCGAAATTCTCGTAGCCTGAAATCGCACGGAAATCCCCCTCCCTGCCCTCCACCCGCTGGCGCTGTATCCCTATGAAGCACTGCGGGATGGCAAACGAATGGGTTTCCTTGAAACCGTGCGAGAGGAAATAGAAAAGCCCGCCTGAGAGGAAAACAAGCTCGCATATGCTTTGGCGCCTTTCTTTTGGAAATGCCTTTTTTGACAGCAAGGTTGCAAAGAGCCCGCCGTTCTTCTCCATCATGTCCTGCAGGCGCTTTCCTGCAATGTGCGGTGAATAGAGGACATCACGCGTTGATTTTGCGCAGAGTATGTAGGTGTCTTGCAAAAGCGAGGGGTCTTTCACACGGTATAACGAGTAGTTTCCTGTTTTCTCCTCAAGTTTCACTTCTGGCATCGCAATCACCTAAAACTTCACTTTTGTGGAGAGGGCCTTTTTCCCCAAGAGAAGCGCTTTCACGCGCGAAGGCTTTTTCGCATTCACTATGTAGCAGGGCGCGCATACGGAGAGAAGCTCGGCTATCTTTCCCGCCATGCCGCCGGTTACATCCGGAGAGCCTGAAGCGCGCAAATGGCCCTTTATTCTTGCGAAGTTGCGCCTGTTTATTTCAGCCACCACTTTTCCGCCCGCCAGGACGCCGTCCACGTTTGTCGCAAGCACCACCCGCTTTGCTTTTTTTGCCAAGTGCGAGACTATCTGGTCGCCGGAGCACACTGAAAAGCCAAGCGCGGAATCCGGCACCATGTCGCCATAAAGGACTGGCACTTTCCCGGCATGAAGCGCGGCATTGATGCGTGCGGAGTCGAGCTTTTTTATCCGCCGCCCTTTTGACCTTATTATTTCATGAGGGGGAATAGAGATTGCCGCCACCCCTTTTTTTTCAAGCGAGGAAACCACGAGCGAAGAGAGCCTTGCACACGCTTTCTGGGTTATGCGGCAGCCTTTTTTCTGCAATTGGGTATGCACGCCGTTGTTGAGATTGTATTTGAGGACGGGCGCGTGCCCGAAAGAGCCTGCGCCGTGGACGATTACCAAGCCGCGCAGGCCCCCCCTTCGCGCGCCTGCGATTGCAGAGGCGAGCGAGGCCATGGTTTTCCTGTCGGCTGCCATATAGCCCTCTTTTTTTGTGATGGCGCTCCCGCCGAGCTTGAGGATCAGCATGCCAAAAGCTGTGCTAAGGTTATTTAAAAAGTTGCAGGGACATCTGACACATGAGAATACTGCTTGCGATAACCGGCGCATCGGGCATCGCCTATGGACGAAGGCTGGCAGAGGTGCTGAAAGGAACGAATCATGAAACATCCGTCGTAGTGAGCGGCGGCGCGCGTACTGTCGCGAAAGCAGAAGGGGAGGATCTTCCGAAAACTGATTATGGGGAAAATGACCTGTCAGCGCCTGCCGCATCAGGCTCCTACAGGCTTGATGCGATGGTGGTCTGTCCCTGCTCGCTCAAAACTTTGGGAGAAATAGCGAACGGGGTGGGAAGCAGCCTCATCACCCGCGCTTCCGAAGTGTGCCTCAAGGAAAGGCGCAAGCTTGTTTTGGTGGTGCGCGAGACGCCGCTATCCTACATTGCAATAAAGAACATGGAGAGGGTGACGCTTGCAGGCGCGGTGGTGCTTCCGGCTTGCCCTGGCTTTTACCATAAGCCGAAAAAAGTTTCCGACCTGGTGGATTTCGTAGTTGGAAAAACGCTTGACCAGATAGGGGTTGAAAACAGGCTTTTCAAAAGATGGGGCAGGGGAAAGTAGCTGGAATGGGGGGAATCTTATGGATGGTGCGTCATTTCGCGATTTTGTGCTGATGCTAAGGGAGGAGGGGAAGCTGGTCGAGTTGAAGCGCGAGTGCTCGCTTTCGCTTGAGCTTGCAGGCGTGCTTGCTGCTCTTGATGGAAAGCCCGTCTATACTGAAAAGGTTGCGGAATTGCCGGGTGCGAAAGTTGCGGGAAACGTTTTTTCCACGCGCGAGCTTGTCTGCGAATACCTGGGCATAAAAAAGGGGGAGCTTGTTTCAAAAATAATGGGCGCGATTGAGAATCCGGCTGCGCCGCAGCTTGTTTCCGCTGCAGATGCGCAGGTCCTGGAAGTTACGGAAAATTCTGTTGACTTGTCCAAGCTGCCTATCCCCCTTCACGCAGAGAAAGACGGCGGGCCTTATTTCTCATCTGCGATAGTGATTGCAAAAGACCCGGAATACGGCAGGAACTGCTCTTTTCATCGGATGATGGTGATTGGCAAGGACAGGGCGGTTGCGCGCATACTCAACCGGCATCTTGACGAGTTCATAAAAAGGGCAGGAGGGAAGCTGGATGTTGCGATAGTGGTGGGCGCGCCGATAAACGTCCTTCTTGCAGCCGCAACTTCGGTTGAAATAGGCAAGGATGAACTTGCGATTGCAAATGCGCTTGCGCCCCTGCGCACGGTGAAATTGCCAAACGGCATCGAAGTGCCTGCTGATGCGGAGTTCGCATTCGAGGCGACGATAACCGATGAATTCGCGGATGAGGGGCCCTTTGTTGACCTGACCGAGACGTATGACATCGTGCGGAAGCAGCGCGTGGTGAAATTCAATGCGCTGCATCATCGCAAAAACCCGGTTTGGCATGTCCTTCTCCCGGGCGCGCTTGAGCATAAGTTCCTGATGGGAATGCCCCGCGAGCCGACCATTTTCCGCGAAGTTGGCAAGGTGGCGGAATGCAGGGGGGTGAACATAACGCCTGGCGGCTGCTCGTGGCTCCACGCGATTGTTTCAATAAAAAAGAAGTCCGAGGAAGACGGAAAGAAGGCAATTGCCTCGGCTTTTTCGGGGCACAAGTCACTCAAGCACGTTGTCGTGGTGGATGACGATATTGACATATATTCGCCTTCGGAAGTTGAATGGGCAATTGCCACACGCGTGCAGGCGGACAAGGATGCGGTTGCCCTTTGCGGGCAGAAGGGAAGCTCGCTTGACCCTTCGGCAGACCCGAACACCTGCGCAACAGCGAAAATGGGCATTGACGCGACAAAGCCCCTTGTGGCCCATGGGAAGAATTTTGAAAAGGCGGGATGGATGAAAGTCGACACCAAGAAATACGTTGAGGAATAACATGCGGCTTACGGCACAGGAACAGAAAATGCTCGAGGGGGAAAACGGCGCTGCCGCCCAGCAGTCAATGGAAATACTTTTTGCGCTTGGGAAAATCTACAAGGCGGAGGGGATGATTCCCGTCACTTCTGCGCAAATATCTGGAGTTTCCTATAAGACAATAGGGGATGCCGGGTTGGAATATCTTCAGGACATGGTCAAGAAAGGCGCAACGGCGAGAGTGCCTTCTTTCCTCAACCCGGTTGGAATGGACAGGGGGCAATGGAAGGAAATGGGCGTGCCGCCCGCATTTGCGAAAAAGCAAATCGAAATTCTTGACGCTTACTCTGCAATGGGAATAACCATGACGTGCACCTGCGCGCCTTACCAGGTTGGGATACGCCCAAAATTAGGAGAGCATGTCGCATGGAGCGAAAGCTCGGCTGTTGCTTTTGCGAATTCCGTCCTTGGCGCGCGGACTAATAGGGAGGGCGGCCCCTCCGCGCTTGCCGCGGCAATATGCGGCGTGACTCCGAATTACGGGCTTCACCTGGAGGAGAACAGGCTTGCCGAGTTTGTGGTGGATGTGGAAGCCGGACTGGGAAGCTACGCTGATTTCGGGGCAGCAGGCTATTTTGTGGGAGAAAGAACGAAAGGGAAAAACGTTGCTTTCAGCGGAATTCGTGCTGCAGACGAGATATGCCTCAAGGGGCTTGGCGCGGCAATGGCAGCATCAGGCTCGAATGCCCTCTTTTATGCGGAAGGCATAACTCCGGAATACAGGGTGAAAGAAGGAGCGGAGAGGATAACGCTTGGCAAGAAAGAGCTTGTTGAAATAAAGGAAAGAATCGGCGCGAAGGAAAAGCCGCAGCTCATCACCGTGGGCTGCCCGCACGCGAGCCTTGAGGAAATAGCGCAAGTCGCGAAATTAGTGGAAGGAAGGAAGCTTTCCTGCCAGCTTTGGGTGTGCACCGCGAAAAAAACGAAAGAGGAAGCTGCGGCAGAAGGATTTGTCGCAACGATAGAGAAAGCAGGCGGCAGGGTGGTAGCGGACACCTGCATGGTGGTCTGCCCGCTTGAGGAGATGGGCTATTCATCCACTGGATGCAATTCAGGGAAGGCGGCAAAATACCTGGGAAGCCTCTGCAAGCAAAGAGTGGTGTTCGGCGACCTTGAGGAGATATTGTGCTGATTGGAAAAGCAGGCGCAAATGGGGAATTTTATGCTGATTAAGGGAAGGGCAATTGCAAAAGGAATTGGGGAGGGGGCTGTCCTTTCAAGCAGCGAGGCAATCTCCTTTCTTGGAGGGGTGGACCCGAAAAGCGGGATTGTGATTGAGAAGGGACACCCTCTTGAAGGCAAGTGCGTAGCAGGAAAGGTGCTTCTCTTCACGCGCGGCAAGGGCTCCACAGTCGGCTCGTATGTCATGCTCCAGCTCAAGAAGAACGGCGTTGCCCCTGCGGCGATAATAAATATTGAGGCGGAGCCGATAATCGCAGCCGGCGCGATTATTTCAGGGATGCCAATGGTGGACAAGCTCGAGTGCGACCCTTATGCGCTTCTTAAGAATGGAATGAGGGTGAAAGTGGACGGAAAAAACGGAACGGTTGAATTCTGAAAGGAGTCTCGTTTACCAAGGAACTTTCTTAAGCCCGAGCCTGTTCGCGACTATGTTCGCGCCAACATGCACGAAATAGGTGAGCACTCCGAGGAAAAGGGCCGACTCTGGCGTGATGAGCTGGGGCGCGAGCGGATAGGCGAAAATAAGCGCGAATGCAAGGAAGGAGAGCTGATCCAGGACGAGCGACTGCTTGCCTGGCGCGATACCCTGCCTTCGTTTGATGAAGCTTCCCGCCAAATCGCCTATCATGGTGCCAAGCGAGAGAAGAAAGCCTGCCAGCACATAGGTTTGGGCGCTGCCAGGGTAAATGTCAAATGCGGTTCCTGGCAGGAATGCGCCCTCAAGCGAGCCGACAAGGACCCCCGCGAAAATGCCGGCGAAGAAGCCCCTGATTGTTTTCCCGTCCCCGAAAATCCGCTTTCCGTCCGATAGCTTCAGCCCGAAGTCAACAGGCGCGCCCCCGCCCAAAAGCACCGGGATTGAATTCGCGAAATAGGACGGGAGTATGAATATGACAAGGGAGGCTATGAAAGACAGGGCATCCATGAGGGAATTGTGCACCTGAAGCTTATTATAAATTTAGAAAGCAATGGAAGCGGGAGGGCATCATATGGCATTCAAAAAAACAGGCGAGGGGGGGAACTATTCCTTTTGGATAATCGGGGGCCTGTTCGGCCTTGCGCTACTTGTGCTTTTCGCCCATTCGTTCTCCCCTGCAGGCGGCTGCGTGGGCGTGGTGGAAATAAAGGGCCCCATAGTGGTCGACGACGTCCCAGGCACGCTCCTTAGCGACGGGATGCAAGGCTCTGAAAGCATCGCAGCGGACATTGAATCCGCAGGCAGGCGGGAAGACGTGAAAGCCGTGCTGCTCATAATAGATTCCCCCGGAGGCTCGGTGGTGGCAAGCAGGCAGATTTATGATGCGCTTCGCAAGCTCAACAAGACAAGCGTTGCGTATTTGCAGGAAATGGCTGCGTCGGGCGGCTATATGGTGGCTGCAGGCACGGATGAGATAGTGGCAAACCCGGATGCGCTTACAGGCAATATCGGCGCAAGGATGACTTTTGTGGAGTTTTCAGGCCTGTTTTTGAAGCTCGGCATAAACGAAACCTCGATTAAGTCTGGCGCCATGAAGGATATCGGCTCGCCTTCGCGCCCGATGACGCCCGATGAGGAGATGGTGCTGCAGTCGATAGTGGACGAGTCGTTTGAGGAATTCCGCTCTGCTGTTGAAGAGGGAAGGGCAGGCAGGCTGAACCGCGCCGAATTTGAAAAAGTGCTTGACGCGAGGATTCTGACCGGAAGGCAGGCGAAAAAGATAGGGCTGGTAGACGAGCTTGGCGACAAGCGGGCTGCAATAAAGAAAGCCGCTGGGCTTGGCGGAATCAAGGACGAGGAGCCCAAGATTTGCAAGCTTTCAAGCTCGGGTGGGAACCGCGGGCTTTTAGGCTCGATAAGCTCGGAGGCGCTCAGCCTGTTTGCAAAGGGCGCAAGCGTCCCTAAGCTTTCATACGATTAGGGTGCTGGGAATGGCGGCGGGCATGCAAAAAAAGAAAGCGGCACCTGATGCGTGGGCGCCCTGGCTTCTCCTGCCCTTGGCGGCTGCCGTTGCACTTGCGGCCTGTTTCCTCGCAGGCAGCGGCTTTTTCCCTCAGCCTTGGCAGAAGCAGGATGCGGCCTCGATTGAAATAGTCTTGGATACGCCCTTCCCCGTGGAAGGCGCAAACTTGACCGCGAGCGCATTTTCCTCCTGCGGAAGCTTTTCTTTGTATCTTGACGGGAATATGATTGCTGGCGGGCAGGCTCGGGCGGACGCGACTTTCGTTGCAAAGGCGGGCGCGCACAGGCTTGAGGCAAGAAGCGAGGGATGCGCCTCCAGCCTGGCTTTTGAGGTCAGAAAAAGGGAATGCGAGGACGGGGCGGTGAAAAATTGCAGCATTGGCGGATGCGGCGGATTGCAGGAATGCGCAAACGGAGCTTATGGCGGGTGCGTTTTGCAAAAAAGGGCATGCGCGGAAGGGGACATGGTCGGCTGCAACCTGGACGGCTGCCAATTCGGCTATTCAATATGCAACAGCTGCGGGCAGTTCGGCCCTTGCGCGCCTAAGCCAGGCAACGGAAGCTGCTAAAAAATAAAGAAATGAGGGTAGAACTCCTACTTTTTCCTGGATTTGCGGCTTGCAATCCTGCCTTTCGAGGGCATTTTTTTTGCCTGCGCCCTGGGCTGGATTTTGGCTTTTCTCGCTGGCTTTTTTTCCGCCGGCTCTTCGGGCTCGCCGTCATCTGATACAGAGTCTTCTGGTTGCAACCCGCCTTCATTTGAAAAGGGTGATTCTTTGTCTTCAGATGCTTCCGCATCCGAACCGCCCGATTGCCTGCTTTCTTCTTCATCAGAATCCGGAACGCCTGCGTTTTCCCTTCCCGAATCATCCGCACCGCAGTCTGAATCGCTTGCTGACGCACCGTGCACTTTCTCTTTCCTCTCACGAAGCTCGGCGCGTATGGCTTCAAGCTCGGCAATGGCCCGCTCTATCTCGCCTTCGTCCGAGGCGGTTTCGCCAGACTCCCGCGCATCCGCCTCAAGCCTTGAAAGCTCATCATCCAGCTTGTCGTCAATCGAAGCCGATTCCTCAGCGCCTTTGCCAGCATCATCCAGGCCAGCACCATTTGCGCCGGCCCAACCAAAGGTATTCTGAAGAGCCTCGAAGGGGACTTCGCCTTCGTGGGTCTCCTCTGTACCTTTCATCTGCCTCTTGCGGCTTTCCACCAGGCCCCGTGTGAGGTCGCTCACCCTCTTGTCCTCCTTCGCCTCTTCAATTGGCGATTTTCTGGAGCTGCTGCCGCTTCCTGAAAAAGAATAGTTCTGCGAAACTGAGAGGGGCGACGCCCCGTATTGCCCAATATCGGCTCCGCTTGAAACCGGCTGCTGCGGGTCTTTTGCATTTGCCCCGTGCGCCGGCTGCTGCGCGGCTTGCCCGTATGAAGACAAGCCATCCTCGCGCTTTGCGGAGAAGAAATTGTACGCCATCAGCATCGCAACCGAAACCACGAATATCCCAAGAAGTATCGGGAGCAGGCTGGTTATTGCCGGGAGCATGCCTGAATCCGTGGCCGCCGCTGCAAGAACCGGAACCTCAGGCTGCCCTTTCCGCACTTCGGTTGACGACAGGCTGAGGATGGAATAGCCCTCGACAGTATAGGTATAGAAACCTTCGCGCGAAGCGGTGAATGACGCAATGCCGCCCTTGTCTGTTGCGACCAGCTGCGAAGTGCCGTCCGGATAGTGGACCCTTACCCTGGCCCCCGTAATCGGGCTTCCGGATGCGGACGAGATTCTCACCGATATCCTGCCTCCGACAGAAGACTCTGCAGGCGCGGAGAGCGACACTTTTTCCGGCTCGGCTTTCACCTGGACTGGCGGGATGCGGCTTATCTGCCCCTCGCGCGCAGCCGCAGAATAAGAATATGAGAAATTCCTGGACTCGCCCGGCTGGAGGGAGGCTATCTGCCAGGTTGCAAGCCTGCCCGCTATTGAAGGCATCGCCGAGGAATACTCCACCCTTGCGCCTTCAGGGATGTGGGAAAGGCTTTCGGATATCTCTATCCCGCGCCTTTCAACAGGCCCGGAATTGGTGACTGTGAGCCGCACCACGGTCGAAAAAGGGACGCCTGCGCCTGACACGGAAGGTGACACCGCCCCGGTCGCAGAGCAGCCGCCGGTTATGCCTCCCCCCAGGCAGCCTTGCGCATCATTCACAACCACCTGGCGGGTGATTTTCAGCCAACCGTCCGCAAGGTATTCCGATGAATAGGCCTGCGGGCTTGCCAACTGGAAGAGCATGAGCAACGAAACCAATATCGCGATAAACCGCATAATACCCCCCTTATGCCAACATCAGACATTCTTCTGGTAGGAACCCTATTTAAATCTTTGTATTTTATGGGAAAATGTGTTTATAAAAAAGCCCAAGTCAGTCCTGCTCCTTGTGCTCCCCCCTATGGCCGTAAATCTTCTTGCGGCGCGCTTCGCGGAAAATGGGCTTTCCGCCGGCAGCCGGCGCCTTCGAATCCATGCCGCGCTCGAACTCGTCCCACTCGAAATTCACCTTGAGGAACCGGTTATTTTCGATGTCCAGAAGCACGAACTTCTGCCTCTTTATCTCAAAGCTCTTGTATAAAAGACCGCGGATTTCCTCAAGGCGCATGGTGTGCGCAAGGGAGCTTGTCACAAAGACGCAGAACGAGGCGCCTGACTTGTTGAGCCGCTCAAGCGAGGACTTGAACTCGCGGATGTTGCCGAACTGCAGCTCAAACGCCGCGGCAGAGCCGTCCTTGCGCATGAAGTAGAGCCAGCAGGGGGACTGCGCCTCGAAATAGCCGAACTTGAAGGCTATCGCCGAGTACTGCTCCTTGAGGGATTCCGAGAGGCGGACATGCGGCTTTCTGACGCGCAGGATTTCATCGATGAATTCCATGCTGCAATAATCACGGCTTAGGTTAAAATTGGGTTCGCCGCCAAGCACAGATATAAAGCCAACGGACAAATGATTTTGGTGGGAGAATGGCAGGCCTATCTTCTGAACACGGGACTTACCTCGTCACACTCGCAAGGCGCGCAATCGAAGGCTATTTTGCTGACGGCAAGAGGATTGCGCCCGACCGGAGGGACGGCGCCCTGTCCGAGAAGCGCGGCGTTTTTGTGACGCTTGAGGAGTACCCTTCGCACAACCTTAGGGGCTGCATCGGCTACCCCCTGCCTGTAAAGGAGCTTGCCCCCTCAGTTGTCGACAACGCGCTCCATGCGGCATTCGAGGACCCGCGGTTCCCCCCTCTTGAAAAGGAGGAGCTCCAGAAAATTACGGTGGAGGTAAGCGCCCTTAGCGCGCCAGAAGCTGTGCGGGCATCGGACCCTGGGGAATACCCGAAAAAAATAAAGGTCGGGCGGGACGGGCTGATGATAGAATACGGCTATTCGTCCGGCCTCCTGCTGCCCCAGGTCCCGATTGAATGGAACTGGAACGAGGCGGAATTCCTGGGGCATTTGTGCGAAAAGGCGGGGCTCCCGCAAAACATGTGGAAATCCCCGTCGGTAAAGATAATGCGGTTCGAGGCGTCGATATTCTGCGAAAAGTCCCCTGGCGGGAAAATCGTGCAAAAAAGGCTGTTCAAATAAAAGGTGTTTTCCTGGAAGTTGCAGTTTCGAAGGCAAAGGAGGGCGTTCTTCTTTCAGGCGTGCTGCCCGCCGAAATTGCGGAAGCGTCATCGCTTGAGATATACCCCCTCAGGGACGGGGCTTTCATCGCCATTCCAACCGGAATGATAGAAGGCGTGAAATATGCGAGGAAAGGCGCGCTAACCGATGGGGAAAAGGCGGTCGTGAAAAAGCTGGCGGCAGTCCGCTTCGAGAAGCGCACGCCCGAGGAGGTCGGAAAGGCGCTTTCTGGCGATGAGAAGGGAATCTTGGACGGGCTCATGAAAAAAGGGCTGGTGGTTTTTTTCCACAAGGGCAAATATGAGGGGAAGGGAGTGTACAACATATCGGATGCCGCATTCCGAGAGGTGCGCGAAGGGGCGCAGGCAGCAGTGCAGCCGAACCTTGGGGCGGAAAGGCAGGCAAGCACGCAGCTTTCCGCAGGCGCAAGGCAGGCCGCGCAGCCTGCTGCAAAAATCCCGCCCTCCTCGCCTGCGCACCTTGGAAGCCATGGC
>Ga0265297_10006708_pt1 | contig 16480 bp, 16 predicted proteins | sample Munlanlwell13791_FD_192502 | JGI IMG/M metagenome (GOLD analysis project Ga0265297, IMG submission 192502) | Leachate microbial communities from a municipal landfill in Southern Ontario, Canada - Leachate well 137-91 | ecosystem: Engineered > Solid waste > Landfill > Unclassified | place... | reverse complement strand
TCACACCGGGCCCGGGAAAATCAGCACCCTTTCCATGGACGGTTCCCGGATCGTCTGGTCTGATGATCGCAACGAACCGGGCAGCGGTGATATTTATCTCTTCGATTTGGATCTAAATGAGGAGATCTCCCTCAGCACAGCGCGTCGTTCCCAGTATTGTCCTGAAATCTCGGGAGACTATGTTGTCTGGCGAGATTTCCGTGACGGAAATCCTGCAACGTATCTCTAAATCTGACTTCCGGGACAGAGTACCGGATCAGCAGGGACTTTTTCAATGCATATGGACAACAGATATCCGGAGATCTGATTGCGTGGAAGGAAAATTCTATCTTTGACACGCGCGATGAGCCGTCGGGTTCAATTATTGTCTATTCTATTTCCTCTGGTGCCCGTGAAGTTCTACCCATCAGCACAGAGTTTCCCCGACTGTTCGATATAGATGGGAACCGGATCCTCTGGGCCTCCTATGGAGAGGATCCAAAGGACAAACTCAAAAAAGATGGCTTCATCCATTTGTTTGTAATTAACACTCCGAATCCGGATCCCGTTCCAGAACTCACGCCTCCGTCAGATGGATTCGGAAATCATACCCTTACACCAGAAAAAACTGCATCCCCGACACCCACGCACTCCTCACCCGGGCCTGCAGTCCCGCTCGCTGTTGGCTCTCTCCTGCTGTTCACCGGGATGTGGTGCCAATACAGACGAGGATGATCCATCTGGCGCGATCCTTGAACCCGAGAGGGATGATCGGCTCCGGCAATAACCGGAGTGGATGGTTTTACCCGGGAATTTCCATGATGTTTTTTTCAGGAACCAGGCACGCTTGCAGATCTGCATCAACCTGCGTACTATTGTGTGTCACCATTCCTGGAAGGAGGGACACAATACCGCTGGTCACACTCATCTGTTCTCTCATCATGCTCGCAAGCCCGACGGCAGCTCTTTCTGGTACTGACACCCTTATCCATTCACCGTATATCATCGAAGATGAATCCGGTGATCCCTATTTCACCTATTCAAAGGGATTTGTCCTTGATCAGAATTGGATTGGCTGGGAGACCTACAGACTGAAACAAGCACCTCCGAAGAATATTTCCAGCAGCATCCAGATGATGAACGTGTCCGATGGGGAGACGCAGGTTCTTGCCACCTCACCCTCCTCTGAACACCAGTATATGTTTGATACGCCCTTCAGTACCGAAAACGGCCGCGTTGTCTGGAGCGAAAACTCCAAGATCTTCCTGTACGACCGGACAACCGGGAAAGAAAAATCTCTTACCACGGATGAAAGCAGGGACGACCCTCGTCTTTATCGGCAGAACCGGAACCCAATCATCACCAGTGACCGCATCATCTGGATCGGCGATCAGGTCTATCCGTCAACACGATCTGAAATCTTCCTCCTCAACCTGACAAGTCAGAATCGCCAGCTCGTTTTCTCCGGCCCCGGAAAAATCGACACGCTTTCTGCGGACGGTTCCCGCATTGTCTGGTCGGACGAACGCGGCGAAGCCGGAGGCGGTGACATATATCTGTTCGATCTGGACCGGAATGAGGAGACCCCTGTGTGCACAGCCCGCGATATCCAGCAGCATCCACAAATTTCAGGAGACTATGTTGTCTGGGAAGATTACCGTGACGGGATTCCTGCGATCTATCTCTATAACCTGACTTCCAAAACAGAACAGCGCATCAGTAACGATAATCCTCTGACTCTGGCAAGTATGCCATATATCTCTAGGAATTTTATTGCATGGACCCAGTATGATATTCAGGACCGGACACGTGAGAAGTCCCGAACCATCATGATTTATTCTATCAGTACCGGAGAAAAAGAACTGTTCCTGCAGGGAGCAAGGCCACTAACATTACAGGATTTTAAAGACAACCGACTCCTGTATTCCCGTCAGGATGATAAATCCATAAAAGATGGCTTCATTCATCTGTTTGTAATCGATACCCCGGTATCTGCGCCATCCCCGACACTCTCCGCCTCATCCCCGGAACAAGAAAATTTCATTGATCATGGGGAAAAATCTCACGCGCCGGTTCCTACGCACTCTGCATCCGGTATTGCTACCCCGCTTGCATTCGCGTGTCTTGGTTTGATATATTGTATCCGGGAAAAACTGTGATGATGTCAGTTTGCTGCTGCTGCCTTCTGGAGCAGGATCCGGCCAGGGAGTCGCAGCAGAGATCCCGGAAGACCGAAACCGCGATCCCGTATCTCTGGTTCATGCTTGCGATCATCGGCCTGGTCCTGCTCGGGATCCTCTGGCTCGTGCTGACCGGGCAGTGAAGCTGGCCCATTTTTAAAAATCCAAAAAAAGTTTTTGACCCGGAAAGACCGGGACAAATTAGTTCGCTGCTGCCTTCTGGAGCAGGATACGGCCGCTGGATGTGAGCCGGAGCACAATCTCGCTTGAGGATTTTCCTCCGTCCAGGTAGCGCTTCGAGAGCAGGATACGAATGGCCGACCGGACGCCGCTCTCCCCGTGATCGGGGAGCAGCTGCTGGACCACGTGGCCGATATGGCAGCCCTGTTTCTCACTGACAGCCTGGAGAATGTGGATGTGAATGGGTTCCGGAACAAAAACCTGTGGGGGTGCAAATGATATCGATTCCATGATGATTACCTCACTGTTTGAAATTCCCGGTCCCGGTCCGCCGGTTACAGGCAGCCGGGAAACAGAATGTCATATGCATATTGGCGCTCTGACATGAAGTAACCATTCCTTTTAACACACCATGCATTCTCCGGTGGAAGCGGGCAGGCAGGGCAGAGGATTCTCCCGTATTTATTTTATTTTGCTTTTGAATTATTTCCCGGCTCGAAAACTAATTGATCTAAAGACCCACTTTCACGATTCGATGGCTCAAAAATTTTTTGGCGCAGTGATCTTCATAAAATTTTTCAGGTTCAAACGTGATTGAATCTTATATGATAGATACTCCCGGTACGCCGGCAATAAAAGCGCTTTTTAGTTTTTTTATTGCCATTGTTGCGGCTTCAATCATTCTTGCCCTCCTCATCGTCATCCTCCCGTCCGATCTCTTCCTTGCCCTCAGCAACTATCTCCAGATCATAGTTGCACTTACAGGGGCCCTCGTCCTGCTGTACCTCGGGCAGCGGGCCGGCCGGCAGAAGGCTCTCCTCTGGGCCGGTGCCGGGTTCGGGATCTGGGGACTCGCCAACATTGCCTGGTACGTGAATGCTTTTTTGGGATTCCGGAACCAGGTCTTCCCGAGTGCAATCGATATCGGCCTGATCCTCGGGCTCCTTCTCATTGCCTGCGAGCTGTGGACCGGCCTGCCGGGTAAGATGCCTGCACCCGTCATTATCATTACCATCCTTGTGCTCTCCCTGTCTGTGCCGGCCCTGATGCTCTTCACGGCAGGGTTTGACCTGTTACCCGCCATAGTCACATACTGCTATTTCGCGGTCTGCGGTCTCCTCATCGCGGGCGGCCTGAACCTCACGATCCAGAATCGTCCCGTGCTGATGCTCGGCACCATCCTCCTGGGCTTCTCGTTCATGATCTATCCCCTGCGGGAGATCTACCTTGCCGCAAACCCGATCCTTTCGGTGATTGGCCTGTCGGTCTGTGCCGGTTTTGCCCTGATCGTGCTCGGGTGCCTGCCGCTCTGCGGGCCGGCCGCGAAGGCGTGAGAACGATTGCCGGAATATTCTTTTTTTCACGAGTAAAAGCAAAAAACCGGTGATGTTTCCCGGAACCTATTTCAGAAGGAGCGGAGGAATACTGGAGTACGAATTGGGGTATTGATATGTGGCTTGCACTGCTGGATTTTGCTATTGGTATCGGGTTTGGTTTTGCTCACAAGGGAACGGAATCGTATAAGGAGATGCTGAAAAACAGCGCAATCGCCGGTGTTGTGATGAGCATCGTCCTGCTCGTGCTCTCCGCTGTGCTGCTGCCTGCGGAATTTGCCAGCGGCACGCTGTTACCCGGGATTCTCGGGATCCTGCTCACGATCATCATCTATGTGATCCTCTTTGTCATCGGTACCTTTGTGGGCGATAAACTGGAAGAGATCTTCAGGAAATAATCCGGGTTGCATGGGGGAGATTCTCACTCAATTTTTTTTTGGATTCAATTCTTTACTTTGTACCTGGGAGCCACCGTACGCCCGATGATCCCGACGAGTGCGGTGACCGCGGTGGAACTCCGGGTACTCTCCCGCATGGCACCCGGCAGTTCTTCCGGATCGCGGGAGAGACGATTACCGGGATCCGGCGGACGGGTCGGTGATCGCCGTGACTGCCACGGCAGCAGTATGAGCGGGACACCGGGGGAACAGGGCCCTGGCCGCCTCACCGTCGGAGAACTCCAGTCCGGAACCGGAACCGCGACTACTGCGCTCGTATCCCGGACGATAGCGTAAATCTGGCCCCTTTTGGCAAAATACGGTCATATTGGGGATTTCAGGGAGTGGGGATACGCAAGCTTGCCCGAATATATTGAAGAAAAACGCTGCCGGGAGATCACGATCATGCAGATCCGGCAGAAATGGCCCCTGTTCCCGGAATACGGCATTTTCCGCAGGGAAAAATGATCCCTAATGGAACCTTTTGGATGGCGAAAGTCCCGATCCACAAAGAAGGGTTGGGTGAAAACAGCCCGGCAGGGGATACCGGATCCGTGCCGGGTGCACGGGTTCGCCGGGATCTCGTCGCGTTATCCCGGAGGGGTAGGGGAAATGTTACAGGATCCGGCAAAAGACCGGGAACAACTTCAAAAAAATTTTCAATCCATTTGTCATGCCGGACCCTCAAAGCGCCAGGCTCCCTTTGGCACAAGGATCTCGAACCGTGCACCGACCCCGGGTGTGCCGGTCTCCCTAATGGAAATACCGGTGATTGCAAGGATCTCGCGTGACAGGAAGAGACCGAACCCGGTATGTTTCCCGAAGCCCCGCTCAAAGAGGTGCTCCTTGTCCGCGTCCGTGATTCCCACACCATCGTCCTCGTACGTGAGAAGCAGGTGGTCACCCTGCACGAGCATTGAGATCCTGAGGGTCTTCAACTGCGCTCCCCCGTACTGCAGGGAATTTTCGATCAGGTTGTAGAAGACCTTCTCAAAGAGCGGGTCCACGAACAACTCAAGATCCGACAGGTCCGCCTCAATGATCACGTTGCCGGTGGGGAGCGCCCCCTTGGCCCCGATGATGGTGCTTTTGACATTGTACCACGATGGCGTTTTCACGCCCATGTCCTGGTAGTCGCGGGTAAAGGTGATCTGGTGCTCGATGTTATGGGCGGCCTGGTTGCTCCGGCCGATATAATCGAGAAGTACCGGGTTGTCAGTCTTCGCTTTGAGCATCACAAGGTAGCCCTTGAGGATCAGGATCTGGTTGATGATGTCGTGCCGGGTGATGGAGGAGAGGAGGTTGAGTTTCCGGTTCGCGAGCGTCAGGGCATCTTCGGTCCGCTTCTGCTCGCTGATATCGATATAGGATGCAATGGATTTTCTTGTCCCGGGGATCATGGCAACAAGGGTATGCAGGGTCCTGGTGACCCCGCGCCGGTCATTGATCCGGACCGTGTACACCGTGGGCACCCCTGCCGGGTTGATCCGTCGGTCGTGATGGTATTGTATCACCCGTTCGAAGTCATCCGGGTGGGCAATATCTTTCCAGCTCATCCTGCCTTCGATCTCCTCGCGGGAATACCCGGTCAGCTGGGTAAACTCGGTGTTGGCCTGATCGATGGTGCTGTCCTCGTTGATGATGATGGTAGCAGCACCGGTGTGCTCGAAGAGGATGCGGTACCAGGCTTCGCTCTTTGCGAGCGCTGCCTGCATCTTCTTCTTCTCCGTGATGTCCTGGAAGACCCCGACCATGAACGCCTGGCCGGAGATCTCCTCCATGTAAAATGCCGAGGTGATAATGATCTCCCGCACCTGCCCGTCAAACCGGGTGATCGTCACCTCATCCTCACGGGTTGCGTGGCGGGAGAAAACATCTTCCGTCTTGTCCCAGAGAAACGCGGAATCTTTCTCGCTGATGAAGTCACCCGGTGTTCTGCGAAGGATCACATCCCGCGTGCGCCCGAAAAAACGGCACATGCTGTCGTTCACTACCGTGAACCGGTGGTCGCGGTCAAGGACATAGACCGGGTACGCGATGGTATTGATGATCGCAGTCAGGTTCCGCCGGGACTCCAGTTCAAGCTCCAGCAGCCGTACCTTTGCAAGACCGGTCCGTTCTTCAAGGATTGCGTGGACAACGGTGGCAAAGATGAACATGCCGATGATGTTGAAGACTACCATGGGGATGGCGACATTGATTACAACCGCCAGAAAATCAGAAGGTTTGGTTACGAGAACCAGTGTGTAGCAGGAGATCAGGGTCTCGGAAAGCCCGATGAAGAGCACGGCCGCCCAGATCGGAACGAACCGGCGTTTGTTGGCAAGATACAGGATCCCCCCGAGAATGCCCGAGAGGAGGGGGGCGGAGAGGCCCGTCCACATGTACTGTCCGCCCTGCATAAACCGGAAGACACCCCCGATGATCCCGGCACCGAGCCCCACGTACGGCCCGCAGAGCAGGCCTGCTGCCATAGGGCCGAGATCCCGGATATTGATCATAGCACCGTCAACAGCGAGTCCGCTGAGCGTGCCAAAGACGGACATCAGGCCAAAGAAGATGATGAGCAGAAGCTGGGTGGACCAGCGCGCCCGGTTCTCGAAGATCTCGGTAAAAAAACGGCTGCGCATGAAGAGGGTGGCAAAGACGATGATCACACAGAGGATCTCAAAGAGCGTGATCGAACTCTGGATAATCATCTGGTCCATTATATTGAATTAGCAACATACGCGATAAGTTTATGGAAATGCATGGCACTATTTCAGGAGTGGGGCGATAAACACCGGGACATTAGAACACGGCAGAATATGTTCCCGGTGTATCCGTAAAAAAATTTAAAAAGATTCCGGGAAATTTTTAATAGATTGTTAAAAGATTAATCGATCCATTCCAGCACGTGATGACTCTTGTCCTGCTCCTCGTGCTGGATCAGTCTCCGCTTCACTTTCTTCACGGCGTCCGTTGCCGGTGAGGGCGGCTGTTCGTACTGCCCGAGATCCGGCAGGACGGGTCTGTGATCCCCGGTACCGATACGGCAGGGGTGTGAGCGGGCAGCGAGGAGAGACGAGCCTGCACTCTCTCACCGTCGGAGATCATTCGTCCGGATCCCCTAACATGAATGGTGCGATCACATCCCTGACGACATCGTAAAATGGGATTGTTTTGACGAAATACGCCCGTATCGGGGTTTTAAGATCTTGGTGACGAATCGTAGGCCCGAATATATTGAAGAAAAACGCTGCCGGGAGATCACATGTCGGGAAATCTGGCAAAAATAAGCCCTATTTCAGGAAAAATAAATTTTACGTGGGATAAAATGATCCCTATTGGAACCTTTTGGATGGCGGAAGTCACGATCCATCAATCGTTGCACGGTCGCGGGGAACCGGGAAGGGTCCCGGATCCGGGCCGGGGGCACAGGTTCGCTGGATCTTCATCCTGATAAGCCGGTTTTTAAAAAGATTAATCGATCCATTCCAGCACGTGATGACTCTTATCCTGCTCTTCGTGCTGGATCAGTTTCCGCTTCACCTTTTTTACCGCATCCGTTGCCGGTGACGGGGGCTGTTCGTACTGCCCGAGGTCCATGTAATCGCGGGTGAGATAATCATCCGCACCGGCAATTTCATGCACTAGTTCGGGCGCCGGTTCCGGAGGCACAGGTGCGGATGCCGACGCGTCCGGGAACGGGAACGAGAGGGAAGGTTGTGCCGGGGGAACAGGCACTCCCGGAGCGAGCTCTAAGGGTGGGGGGGAGACCATCAGCACCGGGGGAACCGGTGCGACCGGCCGGGCCGGGTCCGGCCGGCTGTCCGAGCGGAAGATGAGGAAGTCCACATAATCCTCCACCTCACGTCGCTGCTCTTGGGTGAGCCGTTCCAGTTTGTTCAGCAGTAGATCCATCGCACGAACCTCCCGGTCAATCAATAACTACCATATTTTTCTCCGCTTGTATATATGCTGCGGCGAGGTCCCCGGTGATGCGGAATAAAAAAAGGGGAGAACTGTCCGATTATATCAGGTTGAGTACGGTAAGGGTGATCCCACCCGGTCCATGACCGCCCGCATTCATACATCATCCACACACTTGTTCACACACTTTTCCCACACAGACTCGCACATGTCCAGGCAGTTGCGGTCACCCCTGCAATTTATTATGCGCTCATATTGGGTATCATCGCATCTCTTTTTACATGCTACGAAATCGTCTACTTCATCATTCTCCGGAGCCTGCACCTCCTGACGGGAGGAGAGATCCACGGCATACCAGTGTATGCCGGCAACAAAACTCCCGGCAACCGAGAGGCATATCATACACAATACAAGCCGTGCGAGCGGTGTCATTCCTGGCTGAACTTCAGGCATTCTTAAAACCATCCCGACAGATCTGTCGTTATTCTTCGTTGAAGTGGGGGGTATATAAACGATGGGAAATTGGAAAAAAAGAGAGAATTTATTCCATGTGGTCAGGAATGGATAATAACACCGTTGACCAGTCCCAGTCCTTCACGAAATTTGAACCCGGACTAATGGTGTCTCTTCAATGGATTTTTCTGGCCCGGGTTCTACGTGGTCTGAAGAACGATTTACGAAGTTTTTTTTCAGTTCTTTGAAGATTCTGGGATGGGATGGGATACAAGTTGCTGACAATCCACGATGTACGGAGGAAATTTTAGAGACGTACCGGGTACGTACAATTTGTTTGGATGGGGGTAGTCTTAAGAGCATATTTTTTCAAGCAGACTCTGCAAAAAAAATTTCAATCACGATCATGAGGTGTTAGTTGGGGAGGCTACAATCGGATAATTATGCTACAAAATGCATGTACATGCTACAAAATTTTTGATTTGCCGACGTGAGATGGTTTCCGAATCAACCAGACCCTGCGTGAAAAAATTTGAGCAGGGGGTGAGGGGGTGGTTGAAATTTTTTTGCCGGAGATCGATCCCACCCGGACCATGACGCCCGTTTTCATGTATCAAAGCCCGCACGTTTTCAGGCATTTTGCCCACGCAGAAATGCACCTTTCACGGCAGTTCTCATCAATCCTGTCGCAATAATACTCACAGTGTAAATCGGTGGCATCGCATGCCTTTTTGCAGGCAATTGCATCGTCTACCACATCATTCTCCGGAGCCTGCACCTCCTGACGAGTGGGGAGATCTACGGCATACCAGTATATTCCGGCAGCAAAACTCCCGGCAACCGAGAGGCATATCATACACAATACAAGCCGTGCGAGCGGTGTCATTCCTGACTGAACTTCTGGCATTCTTAAAACCATCCCAACAGATCTGTCGTTATTCATCTGTTGGGGTGGGGGGCATATAAACGATGGGAAATTGGAAAAAAAACTGAGAATTTATTCCATCTGTTCAGGAATGAGTACTGATACCGTTGACCAGTCCCGGTTTTTTCTTGGGATAACCTGGGGAACAACCCCATTATTCCCACATGTGCTGGTAGCCCCGCTTCTCCAAAGGCACGCCATCCACGGTCACAACCTTCTTCTCGATGACCGTGCCAATGACGGTCGCCTCCACGCCCTCAACCGGGAACCGGTCGGGTGCGATCGTGAAGATCAGTTCGTAATCCCCGCCGCCGTACAGTGCCAGCTCGCGGGCCTGGCCTGCGGGAATCCCGGCGGGCAATGGGAGTTTTGATGAGTCAATCGCAAACCCGCAGTTCTCGTTCACGCCCATCAGATCGTACAGCGAGAGGGCGATCCCGTCACTGTCATCCATCATTGCACTGACCCCGGCCTTGCCGAGAAGCTGTCCCTCCGCAATCCGGGGCTGCGGTTCGAACAGGAACTTCTCGAACTGGTGGTAACCATCCAGCCATGCCTGTGCCTGTCCCGGGACACCGGTGATACAGACCAGGTCGCCCGGCCAGGCCCCCATCCGCCGGGCAATATCCCGCCGGTCAACAAGGCCGAGACCGGTGGTCACCACGGTCAGCTCGTTGTGGTGGTCGATGTCGCCGCCGATGATCTCCGCCCCGTATTTCGTGCAGCAGTCCTTGGCTCCCTGCATCACATCCTTGAGGCTCTTCCAGTCATCGAGTCCGACCGCAACGAGCAAAAACTTCGGCGCCGCTCCCATGCTCGCAATATCCGAGAGCGTGACCGCCGCGCTCATCCAGCCGGCCTGCCAGTCCGTCATGCCCGGCACAAAGTCCGTACTCCGGTGGAGCATATCGGTCGTTGCCACCATCACCTGTCCGCCGCAGGCGAACTCTGCACAGTCATCGGAGCAGTTGTCCTTGCCGACAATGCCCATCACTACCTTCAACAGTTCCCGGTCATCCACCCTTCTTCACTTCCTTACCGCGTTCGCTCTTATACTCCTTGAACATGTGCTCGATCATGGCAGACTTCTTCTCCCGCTCGTGGAGTGCCTGCGCCTCCTGCCAGTTACGGAGCGCCGATTCCAGCGCATCCTTGCCGCACAGACCCTGCTTCCCCCGGACCTGCGTGCCCGTTTCCGCAACGGAGATGAGGGGGATCGCAGCTTCCCGGAATGCGGGCAGCAGCTGCGGGTCAATCTCCGCAGGAGTCTTCATGGACAAGATGACGGCCCTGACCCTGAGACCCGCAAGATCTTTTACAATGCTCCGGCCCCAGCCATCCGTCCGGCCCACGTACACGAGCTCGCCTTCACCCAGGCCCATCTCCTCGATGAGGTTGCGCAGGCCCTCTTTTGTCAGCGCCTCCATCACCTTCACCGGCACGACATCGCCCTCCATCGAGAGCTCGGCAAACTTCTTGATCCGGGCCAGCCGTTTGACAAGGTTCTGGTTGTGCCGCTCTTCCTTCCGGAGCCGTTTTTTGATGCTCTGGATGATGGCGTCCCGTGTCGCGACCTCCACATCTTTTGCAAGGGCAGCGTCGCGGGTGGTGTGGATCTTACGCAGCCGGGAGGAGAGCCGGCGGATCTCGTAGTCCTTTGCCTTGACCTCCTCCTCAAGTTCGGCCACATAGGTCTTGAGACGCTTCACCATCCCGTCCAGCACCCGGACCCGCTCGTCGTGCTTCTCGTCCACAGCCACCGGGGGCGGCTCGGCAGCCACGGCGGGTTTAGCCACCGCGTTCATCTCGCCGATCACCTGGTCGAGCGACTGGCCCCGGATCACCCGGGCCCGGACTTCGTCGAGATCGTGGCCCGGGGGGATACGTTTCATCAGGCTCTGGAACCGGTGCCGGTACTGGCGGTGGGCGTCAAGCGCAGCGGAGAGGGCGTCCCGCTCGTGGTCGTTCCCGTACGGAAACGGGGCGGTGAGTTCCATCTTCATCTCAACGCTCGTGTCCTGCCTGGGCGTGAACGCGACCGCGGAGAACGCCCGCCGGATCTTCTCGACCGTAAACGGCATCGGCTCGACATCGGAAGCGATCACGAGCGGCTTACCCACCTTGTAGAGCGACTCGATCACGTCCGCCATGTTCATCTGCCGGGAACTGGCGAGATAGAGCAGGTTGCCATCAAGGTCGAGCGCCGCGATGCCCGTTGTAGTCCCGGGGTCGAGGCCCACGATCAGGTACCGGGGTTTTGCGGACAGGGGGCGGAACCGGATCCGTTCGAGCCGCTTGCCGCTGATCCGGACCTGCACGTCCGCCCCGCGGTACGTGGAGACCGGTACCTGGTCCCGGGTGGCAAAGACCCGGAATGCGACCCGGCTGCATCCCCCGAATGCCTTCGTCTCTTTCTTCTCGTACCGCAGGCCCGCGGCCACGAGCGCCTGTTCGATCTCGCGGCCCCGGAACTGGACCGCCCCGTGCATCTTCCTCACGTACCGGTTCTGACTCCACCCTCCCTTGCCGGGCGAACGGTGACGGCTTGCCACGATCTCGCTCTCATTCTCAAACGCGATCACTTCCGCGCCGGCACCGAGCGTGGCCACCTGAGCCGTGGTCCGGGCCTCCGCAAAGGGATCGAACTTGTTGAAACTGATATTGTACCGGCCGGCCACCTTCTGGAGCGTCTCTTTCTTCTCGCCCCCGGTCACCTGAACGAGCCGGGTCCTGGGAGGCAGGCCCTGCAAAAAGAAGAAGAGTTCGTGCTGGTCGGCGGCAATTTCCTGTAAGCTGTCAACGGCGAGAATGTCCGGCTGCTCATCCCGGAGCATACGAAAGAGGCGGAAGAGCGAGACCTCGGTCTCGCTCTCGATCTGCGGGCCGTCCATCCGGACAAGGGCATACATGGGCCGCCGTGAGCGTGAACGGACGGACCCTTTGATGATGTCGATGCCAAAGACCTTCAGCCGGTCACGCATTGCATCGCAACCCCCCGGTCGCGCGTGATCTGGTATTTCCGCTTGAAGAAGGCGAGAATGTTGTCGATGTCCCTCCCGATGATCTCTTCAGCGTTCGGGTGGTCGGTCCCGATCCACTGGGGCCAGTCAATGAGGACACACTTTCCATCCTCGAAGAGGACATTGTATTCCGAGAGATCGGAGTGGATGATGCCGAGGCCATAAGCAGCCCGGACATTCTCGAGGATCTCATCCAGCACCTCGCCCGGGGATTCAAACGTGTAGCGGGTGAGGTTCAGCCCGTTGACGAGCGACATCACGACCGCATGCCGGTTATGGGCAATGGGGAGCGGGACGCTCACGTTCGGGTGGAGGGCCTTGAGGGCCTCGTATTCCTGTTCTGCGGATTTCCGGGATGCGAGCAGCCACGGGCAATGGCCCTCCATCATGTATTCGCGGTTGACCCGGGCGGAGGAGAAGGAGCGCCCGCCTACCCGGTGGAACTTGATCGCAACAGGCCCAAGGCCGAGGGCGTCGTACACGACAGACTCCTTTCCCTCGCCAATCTGCGAACCCAAAGCCGAGATCGTACCTTTGTGCGTAAGGGTGGCAAGGGCGAGCGTGTCGTAGCCCCCGAATACCAGCGAGTACCCGTCATACGGGACGGGGTTGAACCGGACCATGCCCCAGGCAATGAGCCGGGAGAGCCGGTAATTGATCTCCGACTCCGAGAGTTTTGTTGCCGTTTTCAGCTGTTCGAGCGGCACCCACGAGTACCGCTTCATCCCGCGTTCGAGCGCAATGAGGATGGATGTCTCATACTTGTTCAGGGTGCGGACATACTCCGCTGCTACGGGCATATTCGATAGAGAGGTTATGTGCGAGAGTATAAAATCAAATCTTTCATACAAGTCCTGTTCTTCTGCCTCCCGCCGGCATAACCTTAAACACCTCGCATGGTAGAGACTTGTTAGGACTGAACAATGCAGTGCAGCATATGCCATAATGACCCGGTCATCTACCAGCCGTATTCCGGCCAGCATCTCTGCCGGGAGCATTTCATCGCGAGCGTGGACGCCAAGGTGAAACGCGATATCCGCCGGCATCACGGGCTGCAGTCAAACGACCATATCGGTGTCCTGCAGGACGGAAACCTGCCGGCCCAGACCCTTTTCTTTTTCCTCGCGAACCTGACAAAGGACCGGAAGGATATCCGGGTCTCGGCAATCTCCACCGGTGCCGGAATTCCCTCGGGTGCCGGGCTGACAAAACTTGCGGTTGCCACAACGCTTGAGGATGCCGCAACATCAGTACTTGCATCAGTTCTCCGCGGGCAGCCCGGGCAGCAGGTTGCATCTGTAAGTGCCGGGAACTGCCCGACCATTCCCGTGATCGTCCCGTTCAGCCATATCCCGGCAGAAGAGATTGCCCTGTACGGCCGGCTCTGCGGGATCGCCGGGGATAAAACCACAGCCCCGCAGGAACCGGATCCGTTCCTGTGCGAGGTGAAATCATTGCTGGCAGAGTATACCGGAAAACACCCGGCCACACCCCATGCGGTGCTGAACCTGGGAGAGTCCCTGGAGACTTTCGGCATAAAAGACAACGGGTGCGGATGAGTGCAGGATCGAACAGTTGAAAAAGTTCATGCATCAACTCTAAAGTGACAGGAACATGGACGACGAACTTGGATGCAGGATGGGCAGAGTCGAACAGATGATCCGGTACGCGTACTGGAACACCGGGTGCAAAGGGATCGTCATCGGTCTCTCCGGCGGCATCGATTCGGCGGTTGCGGCCGCATTCTGCTGCCGGGCGGTCGGGCCGGAGAATGTGCTCGGCCTTTCGCTCCCCTCTGCAGTCAGCAACCCCGCCGATCTTGAGGATGCCGCCACACTCTGCCGGCAGCTCAACATGAAATACCGCACGGTCCCGATCGATCCCATGCTTGCCGGGTTCAGGACGATACCGGAGTTCATGGAGACCTCGTATCTCATGGGCAACCTGATGGCCCGGATCCGCATGACTGTTCTCTATTACCATGCGAACCGTGACCACCGGCTCGTCTGCGGCACGTCCAACAAAAGCGAGTACATGCTCGGGTACTGCACGAAGTACGGGGACAATGCAGCCGACATCCAGCCACTCCTCCATCTCTACAAGACCGAGGTCTACGTGGTGGCAAAGGAACTGGGCATCCCGGAGCCCATCATGAAGAAAGTTCCTTCCGCGGGATTATGGGAGGGCCAGAGCGACGAGAAAGAGATCGGGCTCTCCTATGCGGAGATTGATGCCGCCCTCAAAGCCCTGCCGGGCCAGGAATGGCAGGCGCAGACACCTGCCGAAGAGCGGGTACTTGCACTTGTAAAAAAGAACAGCCACAAGAGGCTCGCTGCTCCTAGTCTTTTAACAGAATCTCAAGAATAGGGGCATACTGTTCGGGATTGTTCAAAAACGCGAGCGCGTCCTCGTTGCCGATCAGGTTATAGAGAGGGCCCTTGAGAACCCGGAACTCCCCGTTGCCGGACTTTGGCCGGGCGGACCGGACGGGGGGCAGGTCGGGATACCGGGGATTCTTCCGGAGTTCCCCGCTTGTCATCTCGTAATAGGCCGCCCCGTGATGGGACTCGTACTCCCCGTACTCGCTCTCGAACGCGGTCGATACGATATTGGCCATGGTCAGTGTCCGGTGCTCCGAGGGGTTGATGGAGATGTGGCCGTACCCGGGCGGGATGATGACCATCTCGCCGGCCTTTGCGCTGATCAGGACAATGTCACGGAGGTTTCGGGACTGGAGCAGGTAATGGGCTTCCCCCTTGAGCACTTCGTAGATTTCAGGAAATCCCACCCCCGAGGGATTCAGGGGATGGTAATGGCCTTTTGTCTTCACCCATTCCCCGCAGAGATCGCGAGGGGGGATCACGGTGAGATCGTACCTGAGGTGATGGGCATGCAACCACATCCAGTCTGCATCGGACTTTGCCATATCCCGGTACATGAAGTAGAGTGCACCGGTACATGGACACGCCGGATCCGCAAGGACCGTACGCATCTCCTCGATGGTCCTGACCGATGGAGGAGGCAGCTCCCCGTCCCATCCAAGCATTCAGGTAATCATTCTCCTTAAAAGTAAATAATACCCGGCGTACTGCCGCGATCTCGGGGCCTGAATGTGTATTTAAAAGTGCCGGATATCTTCCATCTCGGTGATATCCATCATACCTTTCATGGCCTGGATCTGTACCCACCGCTCACCTTCGCGGATGGCTGCAAACGGGTTTGTCCCGCCAACTGCCGCAATCCCGATGAACTCGGGAGAGACCGGGACCCCCAGGAGGGGCACATTGGGTACACCCACTTCAAGAATCCCTGAAAAACTGCTGTTGGAAAGATCGTCCAGTACCTGCCCGACCAGGGATTCAGCTTCCATGTGGAACTCCCGGATATTGGCCAGGAGATTGCCGCTTCCCTGCCGCATCACGTTCGTTACGGAGGTAGTCTTCTGAGATATCAGCACCTGGAGGGGATCGATGGTGGTATGCTCGTACAGGATCATGTGGGTGAACCGGATGGGGACACGGTTCTCGATCTCCACCACACCTCCCCCGATGGGGTTGACAGGGATCCCACGCCGGATCAGAAGGCCGTCAAACGTGATACTACAGACGGTGCAGATCCCTGTGCACCCCTTCGGGATGACAAAATCGGCAACCTTCTCACCAGAACGATAGAATCTGACGAGCCCGCTGACGCTGATCCCGGTCTTGCTCGCATCCTTGAGAACCGCTATGGCAAATTCGAGATCTTCGTTTTTGACAAGCGAGAGATTGTATACCACGTCCCCTGACCCCTCAAGAGGATCGAACGTGACACGGATGGCGTAATCCTCGATATTATGATTGACAAATTTCAGGGGACGTGTCATTACAATAATCTCGGACATTGCAATAGAAAAATTGTTCTATAAGAGTAGGGCAATGTATTTATGATGGAACACGATATGCGGGAAAAGGCCAAGAATGCCATGAGACTCATTCTTGAAGCGGCACGTTTTGAAGTGGAAGAGGTCGACGAGCCGCTCGACCTGTCTGCGGTCCGGGACAGCACCTGTCTTCTGGTG
>Ga0265297_10006707_pt1 | contig 16481 bp, 21 predicted proteins | sample Munlanlwell13791_FD_192502 | JGI IMG/M metagenome (GOLD analysis project Ga0265297, IMG submission 192502) | Leachate microbial communities from a municipal landfill in Southern Ontario, Canada - Leachate well 137-91 | ecosystem: Engineered > Solid waste > Landfill > Unclassified | place... | reverse complement strand
ATCCTTTTTGGACCGTACTCCTGCCGCTTGTGCTTTTTTTGTCTAGTTCCGGGCATTTTGTTTTCGGCGCTGCTAAACCCGTTCCTATAAATTACCGGGCATTAAAAAATCCCAAAAAAGATATAATCTGGATCGGCCTAAGCGGCCCGTTGGCTAATCTTATCCTTGCTTTTATTATCGCCCAGGCCTTGAAATTTGTTTCCCTGCCGGCTGTCGCGGCTTACCTGCTTTCAAATTTACTTTTAATTAATGTCGTTTTAGCCTTATTCAACTTGATTCCGATTCCGCCGTTAGATGGCTCGCGTGTTTTGATGGGGTTGCTGCCTGAGGGGTTATCGCAGTTCTATGCCGGGTTTGAGCGATATGGTTTTATTATTCTTTTTTTGTTTATATGGCTGGGTGTATTTGAACGCTTGCTTTGGCCGATGGTGGGTTTAGTAATCAGATTTATGGGGGTAAACTATTAAATGCATAAGGTGAAGGTTAATTTAGCCAAGCGCTCATATGATATAATTATTGGCAGCTCTATCCTTAAGAAACTTGGCCCATATTTAATTAAATTAAATATGGGGCCAGATGCTTATATTATTACTAACGCGTTATTAAAGGATAAGTATGGCGCAATTTTATCCAGCGTTTTGTTAAGGAGTGGTTTTAAATGCCGTTTTAAAATTGTTTTAGACAGTGAAAAGAGCAAATCGTTGGAAAGCGCCGGATACGTAATTAAAGACCTTGCCAAGTTTGATCAGAAAAGGAAGGTTTTTATTATTGCTTTTGGCGGCGGAGTAGTGGGGGATCTGTCAGGTTTTGTCGCTTCGGTGTATAAACGGGGGATTGCTTATGTGCAGGTTCCTACGACTTTATTGGCTCAGGTGGATTCGGCTATCGGCGGTAAGACCGCGGTTGACCTGGATTTAGGTAAAAACCTGGTGGGCGCGTTTTATCAGCCTAGCCTTGTATTCAGTGAGATCAATTTCTTAAAAACACTGGATAAACGTCAGGTTTCTTCAGGGATGGCGGAGATAATAAAGTACGCTGTTATCAAAGATAGCAATCTATTTTGTTATTTGGAGAATAAATACAAGAATGTATTTAAGGCTGATCAAGCGGTATTAGAAAAAATAATCAGTTCTTGCAGCAATATTAAAGCGGCAATAGTCAGCCGCGATGAAAAAGAGGTTTTAGGATTAAGGACAATCTTAAACTTTGGGCATACTATCGGGCATGCGATTGAATCCGCCTGCGGTTATAAAAAATATAATCACGGTGAGGCAGTAAGTTTGGGAATGGTGGCGGCTTTGGATTTAAGCTGCAGGCTTGGGTTAATTGAAAACAGGCTATCCTTGCGTATCGTGAATTTAATTAAACTTTATGGTTTACCTGTAAAGCTTAAAGGTGTAGCCGTCAATAAGATCATCAATGCTTATTATCACGATAAGAAATTCTCAGGCAAGCAGAACAAGCTGGTTTTAATTTGCGGAATTGCCAAGCCGGTAATTGTGAAAAATGTCGGTTTGAATTTGATAAAAGAAGCGGTTGGAAAAATAGTTTAAGTCTATTTACCGGTGGAAAGAGTAATAATTTTTCCTTCGTTATTCAGTTCTACGGTATCCATGGTAATCTTTTCTACTTTAGCCCCGTTAACTAAATCATTTTCCTTTACAATCTGGTTGTTTACCAAGGCATAACCGTTATTATCGGAAAAGAATATTCCGTTTAAGATGAAGATTTTCTCCGGTTTTGGCTGCTCTTCAGGCAATAAGTCAGGAGGAGCAAGCGGCGGTGTTTGTCCGGGTAGTGATTCTTCGTCCGGCCCTGGAGCTGCTTCAGGTTGTTCCGGTACCGGGGGAGAGGGGGATCGGCGGTTAATAATTTTGAATACATGGCTGCTCAGTAACAGGGCGGCAATAAATATTAAGATATAAAAAAGATAGAGTTTGAGCTTGGATTTTTTATCCGGCTGGCCGTGACTCCTGAGCGAGTTTTTCTTGATAGATTCTTCGGTTTTCTTTAGCGCATCGTTAATTATGCTCATAATTTATTCCACTTTCACAGAATAGCTGTCCAGTTCTTCGATGCATCTTTTGATTATATCAAAGTCTATATGGCTGGTTTCAGCGACAAAACCGGCTAGTAGAGCGCGGTCACAGAGCATATTGATCAACCTGGGTGTGCCTGCGGAAAAGCGGCTTATCGAATCAATGGCCTCATCGCTGAATTTAATTTCTTGGCTTCGGCTATCGGAAGCCGAACCATGGCCTTCTGGCCTACTCTTTGCGCCGGCGACCTGTAGGCGGTGGTTTATGTAAGGTTTTATTTCATCTGCGTCAAGCGGGCCAATATGATACCTAACCATGATCCTTTGGCGCAGCTGCCTTAAGTCGTATAAATTGATGCGGTTGTTTAATTCCGGCTGTCCCACTAGAATTACCTGGAGCAGCTTATCTTTTTCTGTTTCTAAATTTGAAAGCAGGCGGATTTGTTCGAGCAGACTGGGTTTTAAATTTTGCGCTTCATCTACAATAAGCACCAGGTTATTTCCCGCATTCGACTGGCGCAGCAGAAAGTTATTTAATTCCCAAACCATATCCAATTTAACCTTGTTCTTAGGAGAGATCCCGAAATCCTTAATGATTGATTCCAAAAGCTGGGTTTCAGAGAAAGCGGGATTCAGGATAAAGGCAGTTTTTACTTTTTTTCCTACCTGGTTTAAGAAGAAACGGCAGGTGGTTGTTTTTCCGGTGCCTATTTCACCGGTTAAAACAATAATTCCTTTTCTTTGGGAAACACCGTAAACCAGGTGGGAGATAGCTTCTTTATGTTTTTTACTTGAGAAAAAAAAGGCAGGGTCGCTGGTAACATTAAAAGGCCTTTCTTTTAACCCGTAAAATTGGCAATACATTGGCTCACCCCTAAATTATTATAACAGGAAGACAAAAGTTTGTAAAGTATTGACATCTTTATAAATATGTGTTATATTTTTAAATCGAGGTAAGAGAAATAGCCACGGCTGCCTCAAAGACAAAAGGCATAAATGGCCATTTTACCGATAGCAAAGGAAAATCGTCGTTTCCCGAGAGTGGATTATCATTTACCGGTTCGTTATCAGCTTGGCGGCAAACAGGTTTTTGATAACGTTCTCTGTAATGATATCAGCTGTGGTGGCGTAAGATTTACCAGCGAAGAATTTATTCCCACTTCTACTCCGGTAATGCTTGAAATAAATGTTTTAAACCGCATTCTAAGGCCTGTCGGCAAAATATCCTGGTCAAAGCCGGTGCCGCACTCTGACCGCAACCAAATTGGCGTAGAATTTATGGATTTTAATGTGCTGGAAAGAAATTATCTTGAGGATTTTGTAAGTTTGCAGTTAAAGGAGATCTAATTTAATGAAAGGAAAATTATAAATGGCAGCTGAAGCAGTTAAAGAGGCGCAGGCGGAAGTAAAGCCAAAGGCAGAAAAACAGACTAATTGCCTGGCTTGTAATAAATTGATTAAAAAGTTAAAAAGATATTACCGTGACGGTAAATTCTATTGCAGCAAAAAATGCTGGCGCGCCTTTATTGATAAAAACAAGGCAGGGGCAGCAGAAGATAAGAAATAATGAAGACTGTTAAAGAACGCAGGATACATCCACGCCTAGATCATAAGTTGCCGTTTAATGTGGCGGTAAACGGATATGATTTCTCTACTACTACGCATAATATAAGCTGTGTAGGGGCTTACTGCCATCTTGAGAAATATATACCGCCTTTTACGAAGATTTCCGTAAAACTGAGCCTGCCCAATAAGGGTCAGATAGACAGGAATGCTATTGTCGAATGCAAAGGGGTTGTTGTGAGAAGCGAGGATGAGACTGGCGGCGGCTTTAACATCGCCATATTCTTTAACCAAATGCGCGATGGAGAACGTAAGAAAATCGCCGCGTATATAAACAGGTTCTTGCATTAATCGGCAGTTGGGAAAAGTCAGAAAATACAATCAGCTTGTCAAGCTTATCGCCGGCTTCATCTATAAGGATGAGGCTATTTTTATAAAATCCAGGGATAAATTAAAAAAGATATTCGGCAGGATTGATTTTGAGTCTGGCCCCATTGATTTCAATTACACTCATTATTATGAAAAGGAGATGGGGGTTGGCTTAAAACGAAGGTTTATCAGTTTCGCCAGATTAATTTCTATCCAGGATTTATACCGCATTAAACTTTATACCAATAGGCTTGAAACAAAATTCTTATACTCCGGCATGCGTCAGGTAAATATTGACCCGGGGTATGTGGATTTGGCTAAACTGGTGCTTGCTTCTACCAAAGATTACGCTCACAGAATATATTTACGTAAAGGTATTTTTGCGGAGATAACGCTAAGTTACAGGAATAATTCATTTATTCCCAATGATTGGACGTATCCGGATTATCGCAGCCAGGAGTATATCGACCTTTTTAATAAAGTAAGGAAACTCTATGCTTCATAAAAATGCCCCTCTTTTAAAATATCCTTCATATCTTGAGTCAAGTAAGAGCGGTAAATTAAAGATGATTACTGATCAGCTTTTTAGCCGCCTTAAGTCTTGCGATATCTGTCCCCGGGGTTGTAAGGTTAACCGGCTGGAAGGTAAAATTGGTTTTTGTAAGACCGCTTTATTGCCGAAAGTCTATAGTTTTATGAGCCACTACGGCGAGGAGCCGCCTGTGTCAGGCACCAAGGGCAGCGGTACAATATTCTTCAGCTATTGCAATATGGGTTGCGTATATTGCCAAAATTATGAGTTCAGCCAATTAGGAAAGGGCAGGGAGTATGAATTTACGGAACTGGCGCAAATAATGCTGACTCTGCAGGAATCAGGCTGCCATAATATTAACCTTGTTACGCCAACTCATGTTTTGCCGCAAATACTTAAAGCTTTGGAGATAGCTATTCCGGGGGGATTAAGAATACCGCTAGTTTATAATACCAGCGGGTACGAATTGGCTCAAACTTTAAGCTTGCTTGACGGGGTAGTGGATATATATCTTGCTGATATGCGTTATGCGGACAAAGAAGTTTCGAACAAACTTTCATTGGCTCCTGATTATCCGCAATACAATCAGGAGGCGATAAAAGAGATGCACCGTCAGGTTGGGCCGGCAGAGTTTAATGAAGAGGGGCTGATCAAAAGGGGGTTGATTATAAGGCACCTGGTATTGCCGAATCAGGCTTCTGGCACGGATAAGATTATGCGGTTTATCGCGCAAGATATTTCGGATGATACTTATATTAGTTTAATGAGCCAATATTTACCTTATTATAAAGCTTCCGTTTACCCGCAGATTAGCCGGCGCCTGAAGGATGCTGAGTATGAAGAGGCTAAAGAAATACTTGGGCGATATAACCTGCTCAATGGCTGGATCCAGGAATCATATGGCTCAGAGCGTTTTGCCGGAGTAAATATTAAACCCGTTTAAATATGGATAAAGAATCGATTTTCAGCAAGGTTATTAAATTTATCTTTGCCAAGTTATTTAAGATCAACGATTCCGCGCAGAAGATAGCCTTGGGGGTTGGCTTAGGCGTATTTTCAGGGCTTATTCCCGGAACCGGCCCGGCCGCGGCGCTATTTTTGGCTTTTGTTTTCCGGGCCAACCGGGCTGCCGCTTTATTGGGGAGCATACTGACTAATACCTGGCTTAGCGTGGTTACCTTTGTTTTAGCGATAAAAATCGGCTCTACCATATTAAGCAGGCATTGGCAGCAGGTATATCAGAAGGCCCAAGGTTTAATCCGAGATTTTCACTGGGGAAGTTTTTTTAAACTTTCTTTCCTGGATGTAGTTTTACCTGTTGTTATTGGGTACTTGATCATTGGTTTGTTTTTGGGGCTGATTAGTTATTTGGCAGTTCTCTTAATAATCAGGAGTAGTTTACATAAAAGTAAGTCTGTTTATACTATTTGACATTTAAGGTTTATAATACTATAGTATTTAGGACATTAATAGGAGATTAGCAAAAATTATGTATCTTAATAAGGTCAGATTGATCCTACTTATTTCTATCTCAGCTTTAATTATTTCTCCGCTTTCCGCTCAAGAACCGCAAAATCCTAATCCCGAAGACGTAAAATACAGCCCAAAAAATCTTGTTGATGAAGACGCAATGCAAGCAGAGATGGACTTTTATGCTGGTAATGACCATGAGGCAGAGCTCATCTTTAAAGGTTTAGATGCTAAAAAGAATCATGATATTGCGCTCTGGAGTAATCAATTAGGCTCTTTGTATTTGGCTCAAGGCAAGACTAAAGAAGCGCAAGCGGCTTTTATGGATGCGTATCTAGTGATGAATAATATTTCTGCTTTTAAGGATTTAGAATTGCGCTCTGTGGGATTGACAGGCTCTGAGGCAACTAAGGCATATAAAGGAGATCCCTACGAGAAGGTGTTTAATTCTTTTTATGTTGGTATCCTGCTTTGTTCTGATAATGATTTTGAAAATGCTTTAGCTGCTTTTAAAAACGGGATTTTGTGCGATTCTGATGTTGAAAGCAACCTTTATAAGAGCGATGTAACTCTCCTTTATTTAATGGCTTCTCGCGTTGAGGCTCTGCAAAAAAACCAGTCTATGGCAGATGATTATTTTAAACAAGCTCAAGAAGCCTTTTATCTTTCTTATCCGGATAACCGTTCGCTCGTTTCACAGGAACAAGCCTTACTGGATGATTTAGCCAAGAAGCAAAAAACTCTTTCCGAAGAAGAAAAGAATATAACGGTTAAAATGGATAAGGGGATTAATCTCTTAAAAGCGGATATCTCTAAACTTGAAGCAGATATCAAAGTGCTGGTAGATAAAATTCAGGAAAATAATCGTAAGATAGTAATATCTAGTTTAAGAGATTTAGTCAATCTTAATAATAATACCTTATTATGTATTGAAACTGGTAGGGCTCCGTTTAAATATCAGATAGGCAGCTATGGCGAAAAAGCGGTTTTTACCATAAAGCCTTATCGGGCTACAGGTTTTAATGTGACGATTGATAATTTTATTAAGATTAGCACAGGGAGTTTCCTTAAAAACAATGATATTTATTATCAGGCCTCTACCCGCGGTGGTAGGGTTATGGATAGTATATTAAAAGGTAAGGCAGATTTTAAGAAGACAACTGCGGATGTTTCGGGTATGTTTTCTAATATATCGCAGGTATACAACCCATATGGCGTGTTTTCGCTTTTTAGTTTAGCTGCGGGGGCAGTTAGCAATGCAACTAACCCTTATGCTGACGCACGGCATTGGAGTTTGCTTCCTGCGGAGTTACAGGTGGTTCCTATGCGCTTAAATCCGGGGAAACATCAGCTACAGATTGACGCCTATGATTCTAATGGGAAAATGATTGATAGCTATAAAACAGAGATTGAAATTACGGATAGTCCCAACAACATTATTTTTAAACGATTCCGTGGGAAAGCGTTATAAAATGAGAAAAATAATTTTCGTCCTGGCTTTAGTTTTTTCACTTTCTGGCTGTGTTAGCGTAAGTCCATATGTCTTGAGTAAGAATCAAACTAAGCTTGATTTAACCAAAAATCGCGGAGTGGTTTTATTTACTTTAAAAATCAAGGATACGGGCAGCACGCGCCTTCTTTTATCATCTTTTACGGTGCGCGAAGCCAATCAGTACAAAGTTTATAATACCTTGGGGAGTTTTTATATACCGTTTATAAGCGAGAATTATTCTGCGACAGATGGTTTATACTTTTGTACCATGGTTCTTAATAGGGGCATATACCGGCTGGATTCTTTTAGCGGATTGACTAATTCGTTTTTTAGCCCCCCATATACATTAAAGGCAGATGAGATTTTTGATGTGTATCCAAACTCGATAAACTATATTGGCCGTCTTGATTTTGGCGATTTGGATACCAAAATGGTGGTGATGACGTTAAAGGGCAAAGAAGATGCCTATACTAAGGATGTGGAGAGATTTAAAGCAATTTTTCCGGTTTTAAAAGATAAAGAAATCGGCAAGGATTCATTTTATTAGGGAGGGTTGGTAATGAAACGTTTAATAATTGTTTTTGGTGTGCTTTGTTTATTTTTGTCCGGATGCACAACTGTAGAGACTTCTTATACTAGAACCATACAGCCTGATCAGGATGATGAGTTAGGTGGAACAGGTATAGAGTCTACGGATATTCGCACGGTTTCCAGGAAAATGGCAGCATCAATATTAGAGGTCCCGCAAATATTAAGGGTTCAGGGCGCTTCGCCTAAAGTTGCACTTTTACCGGTAAAGAACTCAACGCGTTTTATAATTAATAAAGATATATTTACTAAGAAGATTCGTATTGAGCTTAATCAAAACGCCATGGGTAAGATTACTTTTCTTGCCCGTGACCGTATAGATGATATTTTAAAGGAAAGGCAATCCAAGCGTGATGGTTTGGTAGGCGCAAGCAAACAAGAAGATTTAAAGGGGGTTGATTTTTATCTTACCGGTGAATTGATGGGCTTAAGCAAGGCGATTAACGGGGATAGGTCGGATTATATATCCATGTCATTTCAGCTTATTGATGCCGAGACCTCAGAGGTTATCTGGGAAAATGAATATGAGGTCAAACGCGTAGGCCAAACAGGCGTTGTCTACCAATAAATTCTAAAGAGGAGAATGGTTATGTGGAAAAGAATACTCTTGTTATTTCTTGTGGTTTTAATTGCGGGTTGTAATTCAGTGCCGGCTAAGGGCATAAAGCCTAACAAAGCATCCCAACTTTATGAAGAGACTGAAACCTTTGTTTATCTTAACAAAGGTTTAAATAAACAACTCATGTTGGCAGAGCAGGCAGTATCATCAACCGAAGATGGCAGATTAGTAGTAAAGGTTAAGTTGTTTAATAAGTTGGCCGAGGATTTACGCGTGCAGATCCAGACAATTTTTAAAGATAAGGACGGTTACCCTACCGGTGATGAAACAAACTGGGAGTTAATTCTTGTTCCTCACAACGCCTATTATTATTATGAAGCCAAGGCAATGAATATTAAAGGTCAGAAGTATGTTTCACGTTGTCGTTATGCTGAATAAGGGGAAATCGCTATGACAAAAATTATTTCAATTTTTCTGGTGAGTTTGAGCCTTTTAATCTTAAATGGTACTTGTGTTTTCGGCCAAGAGCAGGAAACGTATAACTATGAACAGAAAGCTGTTAGTAAGATTGTTAAAAAAGACTCAAAAATTACGGTTGCTGTTTTTGTTTCCGAAAATAATTTAAAAATAAAGGATAGTCTTTTTAATCCACCAGAAGAAACGCTACTGGAAACAAAGACAATTTCTGTTGATAAGGCGGATATAAAGATCGATAACAGCCAGAAACAGTCAGAAAAGAAAACAGATTCAGAATTAGTGACTGGACTTTTAACTGATGCCTTGCGTGAAAGCGGAAAATTTGCGATTATTGAACGTCAAGACGTTAATGCTATTTTACGGGAGGCAGAGTTTAGTAATTCTAAATGGGTTAATCCTGAACAGGCGGCTAAAATAGGCAATATTTATGGGGTTAAATATATTGTTATCGCGAACTTGCTTAAGAGTGAGGCGGGCCAAAGAGTTGCCGCAAGCAATTACGCTTTAGCTCTGCGCCTGTGTGAAGTAGAAACCGGCAATATTTCTGCTACAGGTCAGGCTGATGGAGCGACAATAAAGGATGTGGTTGTCAATGCTGTTAAAAACTTCTCTTCAAAGATTAATAGTCAGCCTTGGAGTACGCGTATTATTAAGATGGAAGAAGGCTTCGCGTATATTGGGGCAGGTAGCAATGAAGGGTTAAAGCTAAAAGATGTTTTGGAAGTTTACAAGGTAAAAAACAAGATTGTGGATCCAGTAACCAATAAAGTTTTAGGCACAGATAAAGCCAGGGTGGGGAGTCTTGAGATTATTGAAATCTTAGGTGCTGATTTGGCAAAGGCCAAGGTTTTGGAGTCACTGGAGCCAATTACGATTGATTCTATTGTTCAGGCGAATTCTTTACCAACTAGTGGAGTTGATGAAATAGCAAAATGGAAGAAGATTTATGGCGATACATCTTCGGATAAGCCTAAAGCTGAAGTTTCTGAAAGTCCCGTTTCTATTTCTGATAATTCTGTGACAAATATGAGTATGTCTATTGAAGGTCTGGTGCAGGTTGCTAGCCCCGCAATAGTTATGATTACTACTGTTAGTAACAGCGGTAGCGGTTTAGGTAGCGGTTTTCTAATTAGCTCTGATGGGACTATTGTTACCAATTATCATGTGATTAAGGGCGCAGAAGGCTTGGGTGTAAAATTTGCGCAGGATAAAGAATTAGTTACTAATATAAGTGTAATCAAAACTGATGCTGTTCGTGATATAGCTTTGATTAAAGTTAATACACCGATTAATGCCACTCCTTTGTCTTTGGGTGATTCAGAGCAAATAACTGTAGGCGAACGCGTGGTTGCTATTGGTAATCCTAAGGGCCTGCAAAATACAGTATCCGATGGTTTAGTGAGTGCAGTGCGCGATGCCGATGGCGTAAAACAAATTCAGATTAGCGTGCCGATCTCTCCTGGCTCAAGCGGAGGCGCACTGATAAACATGCGTGGGCAGGTTATCGGGATTACTTCTTCGGGAGTTGATCAAGCGCAAAACCTAAATTTTGCCATCCCCATAAATTACGTTAAGGAATATCTGCAACAGTAACAGGTATTAATCTCCGTAAACCGTAGTGGTGTATTCCCCGTAGACGCCAAACCAACTTTTAGCATCATAATCAACGTATTTGATATTTTTGATTCCACCGTTTGCGGCAGCTGTTTTATGTAATGCTGTAATCTCCTGTTGCAACTAAGCTTAAAATTGAGGTAGTTTGGGATGTTACAACTTTGCTGTAGCAGCTACAGGAGCCTTGACTTCAGTGTAAATCATTCCCGCGGGGAACATAGAGGCACAGCCATGAGCATTACTGTAGCAAATAAAAATAAAACAATTAAGCTTATTTTTTTCATATATTAGTCTCCTTTCTGAAATTATTTTAACAAGATAATTTCATAATGCAATAATGCAAGAATTTTTAAGCTTGCTAAAAATAAAATTAAGAGTTAAAATAAATACAAATTTAAAATCTGGGAGGTTTTCATGAAGAAGTTAGTATTGCTGCGCCACGGAGAGAGCACCTGGAATAGAGAAAACCGTTTTACCGGATGGACTGATGTGGATTTATCCGGGCAGGGCATACAAGAGGCTAAAAAAGCCGGGGAAGCGTTTAAAAAAGAAGGTTTTGTTTTTGATATAGCCTTTACTTCCGTGTTAAAGAGGGCCATTCGCACTCTCTGGTTGACACTTGATGAGATGGATTTAATGTGGATACCGGTTTATAATTCCTGGCGGCTTAATGAAAGGCATTATGGGGCCTTACAGGGATTAAATAAATCCGAAACCGCGGCTAAATACGGCGAGGAGCAGGTTTTAATCTGGAGAAGAAGTTATGATACGCCTCCTATGCCTTTGGATAAAAATGATCCGCGTTATCCGGGTAATGACGCCCGATACAAAGAGCTTAAGCCGCAAGAGCTTCCACTTACAGAATGCTTAAAAGATACTGTGGAGCGTTTCCTGCCTTATTGGCACAAAACAATTGCTCCGGTGGTAAAAAGCGGTAAGCGTGTGATCATCGCCGCGCATGGTAATTCTTTGCGTGCTCTAGTTAAATATTTGGATAATATTTCCGAAGATAAAATAGTTAATTTAAATATCCCTACAGCCATGCCTTTGGTTTATGAATTGGAGGATAATTTAAAACCGATTAAAAGTTATTATTTGGGTGATCCTGAAGCAGTAAAGAAGGCTATGGAAGCTGTGGCAAACCAGGGTAAGGCAAAATAGTCCGGGAATACAGACGTAATATTTGTGAGCAATAAAGATAAAACAGGGGGATATACAATGAATAAATCAATCAAGGGCACAAAAACAGAGCAGAATTTACTTAAATCTTTTGCCGGTGAGTCGCAGGCGCGTAACCGATATACGTATTTTGCTTCAGTTGCCAAAAAAGAAGGCCTGGTGCAGATATCCAACATTTTTACGGAGACCGCGGAAAACGAGAAAGAGCATGCCAAAGTGTTTTTTAAGCACCTTGAGGGCGGGGATGTGGAGATTACCGCGGTTTATCCTGCCGGCTTGATAAAAGACACAAAATCTAATTTAGAAGAAGCCGCAGCCGGTGAGAATATGGAATGGACTATGCTTTATGCCGATTTTGCCAAGATCGCAAAAGATGAAGGTTTTCCGGAGATTGCCCGTTCATTTGACCAGGTAGCTAAAGTTGAAAGGTTTCACGAATCCCGTTATCGCAAATTAATCAACAATCTTGTTAACAGTGAAGTATTTAAGAAGAGGGTAAGTATAAAATGGCACTGTACTAATTGCGGTTATATCTTTGAAGGCACTGAAGCTCCTAAGGAATGCCCTGCCTGTAAACATCCGCAGGCATTTTTTGAGGTTCTCGCTGAGAATTATTAATTATGAAAATATTAGTTAAATCCAGGAAAGGAGAGTAAATGAAAAAAATGTTTTTAGTTTTTAGTATCATCTTTTTTTGTTTATTTATAACTGGGGCTTGGGAGGTATCCGCCCAGGAACAAGTCTCTTCTAATATCGAAGAAGACGAAAATGCTGGTTTAAATATTGAAGAAGAAGAAATGGATCTGGAATCCAAGCCTTACGAGCAACAAATCCAAGCGCAGAAACAGGAGAATTCACAAGAAATGAAACAGGATATGCAAACAGTTAAAAAAGAATTAAGTAATGATACTAAAGAAACAGAGCAGGAGGGTTATTTACCTTCAAATAAAGATCAGGATAATAATCCTCTCGGGCCCCAAGGCGCTCCAGGCGCAAACCCTGATAGGAAACCTAAAAAATAAAGATATCACGATGAGTAAAGTATTCCCAAAATCATTTCTTATCCTGAGTGGTTTTGTATTGTTATTTCTGATAATTAATGCAGAAGGAGGCTTGAGTATGAAGTTATCCAGCCCGGAATTTGAGCACAAAGCATTTATTCCTCAGAAATTCACTTGTCAGGGTAAAGGTGTGAATCCAGCGTTAATTATTGAAGGAATTCCTGAGAAAGCTCAAAGCCTGGCTTTGATTATGGATGATCCCGATGCTCCGGGAGGTGACTTTGTGCATTGGGTACTTTATGATATTGCGGTTACTAATCACATAGATGAAAATACTGTGCCTGGAAAACAGGGGTTTAGTTCTTTAGGTAAGCCAGGTTATGTCAGCCCTTGCCCGCCAACGGGAACGCATCGCTATTTCTTTAAAATCTACGCTTTGGATAAAATGTTAAATTCAAACCCAGGAATGAGTAAATCTGAGTTGGAAAAGGAGATCGCCGCTCATTTATTAGATAAGGCTGAATTAATCGGCCTGTATCAGAAAAAATGAAGCCATCCGGATTATAAATATCTTATGCCCTGGTATGTTTATATTATCGAGTGTAAAGATTCCCTGCTCTATACCGGTATTACTAAAGATCTAGAGCGCAGGGTTAAAGAGCATAACAGCGGTAATGGCTGCAGGTTCACCAGATACAGGGCACCGGTTAAGCTGATGCATAGCGAAAGAGTTAGATCCAGGCCACAGGCATTGGTAAGGGAGGCAGAGATCAAGCGTTTTCCACGTATGAGAAAGTTGAAGTTGTTTAACGGACATTAAATATGGCAAACTTTTCTTTTGATATTGTTTCAGAGGTAGACTTGCAGGAAGCGGACAATGCGGTAAACCAGGCAATTAAAGAATTGAGCCAGCGTTATGATTTTAAGAATAGCAAGGCTTCAATTGCTTTTGATCGCAAAGAGAAGAAAATTACTTTAATCGCGGATGATGATTTCAAGCTGCGAGCGCTCACGGATATCCTGGCAACGCGTTTAGCAAAACGGGGAGTTTCGATTAAGGCGCTTAAGTTTAATGAACCTGAAAAGGCATTTGAAGGCTATTTGCGCCAGATAGTCGATATATGCATGGGTATTGATAAAGAGAGAGCCAGGGAACTTAGTGTTATTATAAAAGGCCTGGGTTTAAAAGTGCAGGCTCAGATAGAAGGGGAAAAGATTAAGGTTAGCTCAGCCAAGAAAGATGAACTGCAGGCGGTTATCGGCCACCTCAGGAGCCTGGATTTCCCCTTGCCTCTTAATTTTTGTAATTACAGGTAGAATCTAACCGGTAAAAACCGATTTAATATAAAATTAGTTATGCTATAATATTTAAGTAAGCTGAAAGGACGAGATAATGATAAAATACGCCAAGATTAGCATCGTAGTTTTTTGTATTGTATTTTTTAGCGGTATTAATGTTTTTGCCCAACAGGACCAAATGCAGCAGTTCCATTCAGAATTTCAGGATATGGATAAGGACCAGAATGGCGTGGTTGTTCCCGATGAGATGCAACTATATCAGAAAGAAAAATTTAAAGAGCTGGATAAAGACATGAGCGGAGACCTTGGAGCAGAGGAGTTATCAACTGAACCAACCAAAATGCTCCAGGCAGCTGATAAAGATATGAACGGTAAAATTACCCAGGAAGAATCCAATTCACAGTTTAAGGAATATTTTCAAGAGATGGATAAGGATAAAAACGGCCAGATTTCCGAAGCCGAATATACGGATTACTGGAAGTTGATACACAGGTTTTAAAAAAGGAGGTAAACATGTCTTGTGGATGCGGATGCAAGAAACCAAAGAAAAAGGCAAAAAAGAAGAAGTAAGTTTAAATTAAAAATTACGGGCTGGATTAGTTAATCCAGCCCGTCCTCAAACAGCCTTCTTTTGTAAATCGCCTGAAACCAGCCCAATAAGAACAAGAATATTTAAACCCAGGATTTTCTACTATATTTAAGCCTTAGATCATGATTTCTGTAAATAGCATATCAGTCCAATTCGGACAGCGTAAACTTTTTACTAATGTAAACATTGTTTTTTCTCCGGGTAATTGCTATGGATTAATCGGCGCCAATGGTTCAGGTAAGTCTACTTTTTTGAAAGTCCTTTCCGGTGAAGTTGATTCTACCGCAGGAGAAGTTATTGTTCCCCCGGAGAAAAGGCTCTCTATATTAAAACAAGACCAATTCGCTTTTGATGAGTATATTGTATTGACCACAGTTATTATGGGGCATAAGAAACTTTATGAAATCATGGTTGAAAAAGATAAATTGTATTCTAAATCTCCCTTTACGGATGCCGATGGTATACGCGCATCGGAGCTTGAAGGGGAATTTGCTGAGCTAGAGGGCTGGAACGCGGAATCCGAAGCAGCCAGACTTTTGAGCGAGCTGGGCATTGAAGAATCCCTGCATACGGCGCAAATGAAGCAGCTTGAAGCAGGGCAGAAGGTGCGGGTATTATTGGCTCAGGCTTTATTTGGAAATCCCGATATTCTCCTGTTAGATGAGCCAACTAACTACCTGGATGTTGAATCAAGCATGTGGCTTGAAGAATTCTTGTGTAATTTTGAAAATACCGCGATTATTGTTTCGCATGACCGCCATTTTCTGGATAAGGTATGTACACATATCGCGGATATCGATTTTGGTAAAATCCATCTATATCCCGGGAATTATACTTTTTGGGCGGAGGCAAGCCAGCTTGCCGCGCGGCAGCGCAGTGAATCGAATAAAAGAATAGAAGAGAAACGCAAAGAATTAAAAGAATTTATTATGCGTTTCGCCAATAATGCCTCCAAATCGCGGCAGGCTACCAGCCGGAAAAAGATCCTTGAAAAACTTACTGTAGCAGATATAGAACCATCTTCGCGCAAATATCCTTATATAAACTTCGAGCCGGAACGCGAAGCCGGCAATGATTTGTTAAGCATATCCAACCTGTTTAAAGCAGTTGACGGGCAGCAGATGTTTGAAAGGTTGAATATTACCGTTCACAAAGGTGATAAAATCGCTTTTGTAGGCTTGAATGATTTGGCTAAAACGGTTCTTTTTCAGGTTTTGATGGGAGAAATCCAGCCTGATAGCGGTAGTTTCAAGTGGGGTTTCTCAACCAAGCGGGCGTATTATCCCAGGGATAATGCTGTGTTTTTTAGCTCTCATTTGAGTGTCGCTGATTGGCTTAAGCAATATTCAGCCAATACCGAGAAGGAATTTATCCATGCTTTCCTGGGCCGCATGCTTTTCTCGGGCGAAGAATCGCTTAAGCCGGTAAATGTTTTATCCGGCGGAGAGAGGGCAAGATGCATGTTGACGCGTATGATGGTCGGTCAGCCTAACGTGCTTATTTTAGATGAGCCGACTAATCACCTCGATCTGGAGTCAATCACCGCTTTAAACCGGGGCCTGGAGAAATTCCGCGGCACAATCTTATTTTCTTCTCATGATCACCAGCTAGTCCAGACTGTAGCTAACCGCATTATTGAGATCACTCCTAAGGGTTATATTGACCGGATGGCTACCAGTTTTGACGAATATCTTGCCAATGAGCAAATTAC
>Ga0265297_10006706_pt1 | contig 16484 bp, 12 predicted proteins | sample Munlanlwell13791_FD_192502 | JGI IMG/M metagenome (GOLD analysis project Ga0265297, IMG submission 192502) | Leachate microbial communities from a municipal landfill in Southern Ontario, Canada - Leachate well 137-91 | ecosystem: Engineered > Solid waste > Landfill > Unclassified | place... | reverse complement strand
GCTAGTAATAAAGATAGGACATTGGCAATTAATGCGAGCGACAAAGCAATATTATATGTATATGGCACGAATGCGATAGGTACGACATCTATTACTAATAATGCATGGCATTATCTTGCGGGAACTTCTGACGGAACAACTACAAAAATTTATGTTGATGGAGTGTCAGAAAATAGCGCGGTTCCAACATTTTCTACTTATACCTATAATGGAGCAAGAATTGGAAAAAATAATGCCGTAGCAGCCTATTTTTTTAATGGCACAATAGATGATGTTCGCGTATTTGACGTAGCGATGCCGACTTCACAAATTCAACAAGACTATTTTGCAGGGTTAAACAAACTTTTCGCCAAAAACCAAATCACCCAAACCGATTATCAACAGCGTCTTGCTGAATTATCAAACAATTACGTAAAAGAATAACCCTCCTCCGCTCCGTTGGAGCTACGGCGAGGCGAGGTAATGTTTGGTGGTTTAACCCCCAAACATAGAAAAACAATGGATAATAACACAAAAAAACAATTTGCATTCACGCTGATTGAGTTATTGGTGGTAATAGCTATTATTGGAATACTATCCGCGTTGATCGTTGTGGGGATGAATTCAACAACGCAAAAAGCATCAATCGCTAAGTCCCAGGTGTTTGCGAATTCTCTGCGTAATTCTTTAATGGGTAATTTGGTTTCCGAGTGGAGACTGGATAATGGCTCCGGAACAACAGCAACCGATTCTTGGAGTGGAGGCAATACCGGAACTCTCAATGGTTTTGGAAATACAACGGCCGGGTATGGAGATACGCACACTTCCGGATGGATGAGTAGCTCTAATTGTATATCCGGAACCTGTTTGAAGTTTGATGGAGGCAGTAATTACATCATTGTTCCTGATAATAATTTATTGGACATTACGAGCAATATGACTATTTCTTTTTGGATAAAACAGACAGCGTCTGCGTATGCGTCAAAAGGAATTTTAGATAAGGGAAATAGCGGGGGAGCTCAAGATGTAAATTATTATGTTTATACTTATAATGGATCAGCATATTTTTATGTAGGAAATTTATCTACATATGTTGGCGTGCAGAGTCTTAGTTTTTTAGAGAATCAATGGTGTTTTATGGTATTTGTATTAGATGGTACAGAATTAATTTCTTATACAAATGGAATCAAAAAAACTCCAACCGTAACAAGAACAATAAATCCGGTGGCGAACAACGAATCATTAAAAATAGGGGACTTAACTGATGCTAATAACTTCCCTTTTAGCGGGTCAATAGACGAAGTACGAATATTTGATGCGGCAATGCCCACTTCGCAAATTCAGCAGGATTATTTTGCGGGCATCAACAAACTCTTCGCCAAAAACCAAATCACCCAAACCGATTACCAACAACGCTTAGCCGAATTATCAAACAATTACGTAAAAGAATAACCCTCCTCCGCTCCGTTGGAGCTACGGCGAGGTGAGGTAATGTTTGGGAGCTTAGCTCCTAAACATCAAGAAAATGAACAGAAATAGAAAAATAAAATTAGCGTTTACATTGATCGAGCTATTGGTGGTAATAGCTATTATTGGAATACTATCCGCTTTGATTATTGTAGGAATGAACTCAACGACTGAAAAAGCAAATATTGCCAAATATCAAGTATTTGCTAATTCTCTCCGGAATTCTTTAATGAGTAATTTGGTATCTGAATGGAAACTTGATCAGGTTAATGTTCCGGCCGCCAACCAAACACCCGATTCTTGGAGCGGAGGAAACACGGGAACTCTTAATGGTTCCGGAGGATCTCAAAATCTTCCCCAATTACAAACAACGGGATGTGTATCTGGCAATTGTTTAAAGTTTGATGGAACAGATGATTATGTGGGTTGCGGGAGTGGGGCAAATTTGAATATTATCGATGAAATTACGATTAGTGCTTGGGCGTACCCTTTATCTTCTGGCGGCTTCATTGTAAGAAAGGCCGACCCAGGCTATATATTAGGAACAAATGGACCTTCAAGCAATTACTGGTTCACATGGATTAGGGGTGATGACAATACACAACATTATTTTAACAGTACAACCAATATTAAATATAATACATGGACATATTTGGTAGCAACACTTAAAAAGAATAATTTTTATAAATTATATATTAATGGTATTTTCGATAACCAAATAAGTCCCGTTACTTATGGAATAAAAGACAATGTAAGCCAACAACTACTTGTGGGTTATTACGATTTTTTTACCGGAGCCGAAGAATACGATGGTTTGATAGACGAGCTTCGCATATACAATGCTGCGATGCCTACTTCCCAAATTCAGCAAATGTATTTTGCCGGACTAAACAAGCTTTTGGTAAAACGGGGAATAGAATCATCTGAATACCAACAGCGTCTCGCGGAATTATCAAACAATTACGCAGAAAACTAATCTTTCAGAATGTTTGGGGACACACTCCCCAAACATTGAAATGAGTTTTGGGTTTTACTAATCAATGGTTTAACGCGAGGCCCGCCTTTGCCCCGCGGGCTTCGGCGAGATAAAAGAGGGTTTATTCTTTGTATTTTTTATAGTATAATCGGAAATGTAATTAATCTAATTCACCCCCACCTTTTAATGGTTTTGAAAAGATGGGGGTAAAAACAAATGAAATTGGAATATTCTATTTTGGTTGGGGGCGCTGCCGGGCAGGGGAGCAGGAAAGCAGGCCTTATCATCGCAAAACTTCTAAACAGATTAGGCTACAATATATACATTTACGACGATTATCAATCGCTTATAAAAGGTGGACACAATTTTTCTCAAATTACAGCTTCAGAAACGGAATCTAATTATCGCCGGGAAAAGATCGATTTTCTTTTAGCTTTGGATAAAAAAACATTACTCTTGCATAAAAAAGACTTGAAAGCGGGAGGAGTGGTGATCTTTAACAGCAGCATCGGAAAAGAAGAGGGTGTTTCGGTTTCAGCTGAGAAAATCGTAAAAGATTTGGGCGGGTTGCCAATTATGGCAAACACGGCTCTGATCGCCGGATTCGCGAAAGCGATTGGTATTGATTGGAAGATCGTAAAAGAAGTTTTAACGCGCGAATTGGGAAGAGAGATTGAAAAGAATATTGAGATAGCGGAAGCGGCTTATAAAGAAACAAAAAATCTATTGAGTATAGAAAAGAACAAAAGCACACCGAAAATGCTGATGACCGGCAATGAGGCGACGGTGCTTGGATTAACAAAAGCGGGATTGGAAATATATTTTGCTTACCCGATGACTCCCGCGAGTTCTATTTTGCATTATTTTGCCGAGCACCAAAAAGAATTGGGAGTTCTCGCGATTCAAGCGGAAAATGAAATCGCGGTCGCGAGTGAAGCCATTGGCGCGGCTTACGCGGGCAAGCGTGCGGCTGTGGGAACGTCGGGTGGGGGATTTGCCTTGATGACCGAGACGATCAGTTTGGCCGCGGAATCGGAAACCCCGCTTGTGGTTATAGACAGCCAGAGAATGGGACCGGCAACGGGCGTGCCCACATACAGCGCGCAGAGCGATTTGCTTTTCGCGATGTTTCCCGGACACGGTGATTTTGAAAAATTTGTGATTGCTCCGTCTAACGCGGAAGAATCTTTTTATTGGTCCGGTAAGATTTTAAATTTGGCCTGGAAATACCAAACCCCCGTGATATTATTGACTGACAAAGAAGTGTCGGAAGGAACATTTAGCGTAAGTAAAGAAGTTTTAAAATCTGTTAAAAAAGAAAAAGAAAATTTGTGGCTAGGCAAAGGTACTTACGAAAGATACAAAGACACGGCAATCGGCATTTCACCTTTGGCTTTCCCCGGGACCCCGAACGCGATTGTGAAAGGTAATAGCTACGAGCACAATGAAACTGGTATTACGATTGAGGTGGAGCACGAAGAAATAAAAGCGATGCAAGAAAAGAGATTGCGCAAATATGAGGCAATGCAAAAAGAAGCGGATGATCTCCCGGCAATAAAAGTTTTCGGCAACAAGAGTTCAAAAACAGCAATTATCGCGTGGGGTTCCGTGGCGGGCGCGGCAAAAGAAGTCGCGCAAAGATTAAAGATAAAACTTGTTCAGCCCATTGTTGTTTCTCCCTTCCCGGTAAAGCAAATTAAAAAAGCCTTACAGGGAAGCACGAAGATCATTTCGATTGAGGCCAATGCCACGGGGCAGATGGCAAAAGTTTTTGCTTTGAACGGGATCAAGGTTGATAAAAAAATATTAAAATTCGATTCACGCCCGTTCACCGCGGAAGAATTAGAGAACAGGGTAAAAAAGAGTATATAAATTCACTCCACCTTTTTGGAAAAAGTTGGTGATAAAAATCTATGGAAAATAAAAAAACAAATTTTTTAACCGATTGTCCCAATACCTGGTGTCCGGGCTGTGGCAATTTTGGAATTCTAGGTGCTTTTAAAAATGCGATCGAAGATATTGTTGCCAAAGGAGAAAAAAGAGAGAATATTGTTGTCATTGGAGATATCGGCTGCAATTCAAAGATAGCCGACTATTTGAATTTGAATACTTTTATCGGCCTTCATGGCCGACCGGTAACTACGGCCGAGGGAACAAAACTGGCGAATCCGAATCTCAAAGTTTTTGTCTTTACTGGAGACGGTGCGTCCCTGAATGAAGGGTTGGACCATCTTATTCACGCTGCTAAGAGGAACGCCAACATTAAAGTGATATTACACAACAATCGCTTGTTCGGATTGACGACCGGGCAATTTACCGCCGCGTCGCCAAAGGGATTGAAGAGCAGGTCAACGCCTATGGGAAATGTGGAAGACCCGTTGAACCCCTTGGAATTGATGCTCGCGAGCAACGCCTCGTTTATCGCGAGGGGGTTTTCCTCGAAAACAGACCATTTGCAAAAACTGATCCTGGCGGCTCACAAGCATAAGGGATTTGCTTTTATAGAAGTGCTTCAGCCTTGCGTCTCTTTTTACAACCCCATCCAGTTTTATAACGAAAGAATATATGAAACGGAAAATACCGTTTTGGATTCCAGGGAGAGCGCAATTAAATTGATCAAAGAATGGAATTACAACGGCGAAGGAAAAATTCCTTTGGGAATATTTTATAAAAAAGAAAAGCCGGTTTTTGAAGAAAGTGTCCGCGAATTATTGGGAGATAATCAAACAATAGAAAAATGTTTGGAGGCTCACTATTAAAAAGCCGGAAAAAGATAGTTTGCATCGGCGGGGGAAGCGCGATGCCAAAGGCCGTGCTTTCGGAATTGAAAAAATCACAGCATCATTTGGCTGTTATTTCCGCGGTTTTGGATTCCGGCGGTTCGGCCGGAAAATTGCGAAACGATTATCATACGATCTCTTTCGGCGACATCAGAAAAGCTTTCATAGAATTGGCTGATTTTCCTCTTGACGTTAAAAAATGTTTTACTTATCGTTTTTCCGGAGGCGAACTTGATAATCACGTGGTGGGAAATATTATATTGTCCGGGCTTTATCTTTCTTGCGGCAATTACCGGGATTTTTTTGAGAGAATTAACGATTTTTTAGATGAGCGCCACAGAATTTTGCCGGCTACGATCACTGATTCGCATTTGCATGCAATCCTGGAAAATAACGAAGAAATAATGGGCGAGACAAACATTGATATCCCGAAGCACAACAGCGACTTGAGGATAAAAAAGATATTTCTGGAGCCGGAGGCCAAGGTTTGCCCAAGAACCGTCAAAAACATTGGCGAAGCGGATGTGATTATAATCGGTCCCGGCGACCTTTACTCATCACTTTTGCAAACTCTTCTTATCAGTGGACTTGGTGAAGCGGTAATGAAAACAAAGGCGAAAAAAATATTTATCTGTAATTTGATGACGAAACGGGGCGAATCAAATACCTTTAATGTGAAGGATTTCGCTGATGAGATTGAGAGATATTTGGGGGGTCCCGTTGATCATATTATTTATAATAACGCGGAACCTGATTCGGACAGGTTAGCAGAACACAAAGAAAAGCATCCGGAACTTATGGAAATGGTTAATGTACCTGATGATTTGGATGCCAAAAAATTTATCGGTGATGATCTTTTGGAAATAGACGGGCCGATAATTCACAATCCGAGAAAGTTAAACAAAATAATTTTAAATATTATTTAATATGCAAGCCGTAATATTAGCAGCCGGAAACGGAGTAAGATTTTGGCCAATGTCTCTAACAAAGCCAAAGCCGCTTTTTTCTGTTTTTGGGAAATCAATTTTGGAATATAATTTGGATCAATTGGTTGGTATCGCGAACGAGGTGATTATAGTGGTTGGTTATAAGGGCGAGATGATAAAGGAATTAATAGGGGATAATTATAGAGGAATTAAAATTACGTATATTAAAGACGAAAATATCAGCGGTACCGGCAGCGCCGCTAAGCTGGCTTTTGATAATTTGGACGAAAAGTTTTTACTCCTGAATGGAGATGATCTGTATTTTCAGGAAGACATTAAAAAAATAGTTAAAAATTTTCCGTGCGTCTTGGTAAAAGAGCACCATAACCCTTCCGCGTTTGGTGTCGTTTCAATAGAAGGGGACAGAGTAAAAGCGATAATCGAAAAACCGGAAAATCCGTCTACGAATTTGATCAATGCCGCACTTTATTATATCCCGAAATCAATTTTTAATTACAATGTGGAAAGATCGGCAAGGGGCGAATACGAATTTACCGATTATTTGAAGCAGTTTATAAGCGAAAACGATCTGCGGTTCGTTGTGGCTAAAAATTGGTTTCCAGCGTCATATCCTTGGGATATTTTGGATGACGCGATGAGCATATTGTTCAAAAACATTAAAAAAGAAAAGCAAGGCACAATAGAAAAAAATGTCACGATCAAGGGCGAGATATTCGTGGGCAAGGGAACGATAATTAAAAGCGGAGTATATATCGAGGGCCCGGTTTATATCGGAAAAGATTGTATTGTCGGTCCGAATTGTTTTATCAGGGGCTGCGCTTCCATTGGCGACAATTGTAAGATTGGACAAGCCGTGGAGATAAAAAATTCCATAATCGGCAACAATACGAATGTGAGCCATTTGTCTTACGTGGGCGATTCGATCGTCGGATCAAATTGCAATATCGGAGCGGGAACAATAACCGCGAATTTGCGCCACGACGAAGAAAACGTAAAAACGAAAATAAAAGATAAAAAAATTGATACCGGCCGTAGGAAGTTCGGAACAGTAATAGGGGATAGCGTGAAAACGGGAATCGGTACTATAATTTTTCCGGGAAAGAAAATTTGGCCGAATAAAATGACGCTACCCGGCCAAAAAGTTGAGGAGGATATTGAGGGATAGATCGAATACTTGAATATAACGATAAAATATTGTAATATCATTTCGTTGCCGAAGTGGCGGAATTGGCAGACGCGTAGCACTCAAAATGCTATGGGAGTAATCCCGTGAGAGTTCAAGTCTCTCCTTCGGCACATCATAAAAAAACGAAAGGGCTCGCCCCCTTCTTTTTTTATGAACTGTTATCTTAGGGAGAGACTTGAAGCCGCAGGGCTGACGAGCCCGAGGCCGTACTTGAGCGCAACTTCAGCAGAAGTTGACGCGAAAGCAAGTCTCCCCTCTGTTTTCTTCCTTGAATAAACCCGCTAAATATTATATCATCACTTCATCAGATATTAGCCGAAGTGGCGGAATTGGCAGACGCGTAGCGTTCAGGGCGCTATAGGAGTAATCCTGTGGGGGTTCAACTCCCCCCTTCGGCACTTGTTAAAACAAAAAGGAATTTATCTCCTTTTTTTGTTTGAACAAATATTGAGGAGGGAGTTGAACCATTCTTTTTCTTTACTTTTATTTTCGTTGTGATAAAATTATAATAATGAGCAGAGTTATTGCTATCGCAAACCAAAAGGGTGGAGTGGGCAAAACCGCAGTGGCTGTTAATTTACCGGTGTTTCTCACCGCTTTTGGTAAAAGAGTTTTGTTGGTAGACGTTGACCCTCAGGCGAACGCAACTTTTTCTTTGGGCGTTAATCCGAGAACTTTGGAATCATCCCTGTATGAAGCTTTACTGGGACAGATCTCACCGAGAGAGATCATAAAACGAACGCCTTTTTTGGCGTTTGATCTGATGCCTACTTCGCACAGTTTGGCCGGGGCGAATATTGAACTTGTTAATATGCCTTATCGGGAGTTTAAATTGAAAGAAGTGATAGATATGGTGAAAGATGATTATGATTTTGTGCTTATCGATTGTCCGCCAAGCCTGGGCATTCTCACCTTGAACGCTTTGGTTGCCGCGGACGAAGTTTTGATTCCTGTGCAGTCGGAATATCTCGCAATGGAAGGATTGAGCCAGCTTATCTCGAATATAAAATTGATAAACGATAATCTGGAAAGGAATATAAAAATATTGGGAGCGCTATTAACAATGTATTCGCGGACAAACAAAGTTTCTCAAAAGATCGCTAAAGATCTGCGGAGGAATTTTCCGGGTTATGTCTTTGACACAGTGATACCCCGGACGGTCGCCCTCTCCGAATCTCCGCTTTCCGGAAAGACTATTCTGCGGCACTCTCCCAATTCGCAAGCGGTCCACGCGTTTAGGGAGCTCGCGCGGGAGATAATCTATAAATACAAAGAAGACGCGAAATTGCCGCCTTCGTATCCGCCCCAATAAATCAATAAATAATTTTCAAAAATATGGCAACGATAGGAAAAGGATTAGAATCGCTAATCCCCAAAAAAGATAAAGGCGTTCCAACGCAACCGCAATCCGGCCCTTCGGGGCAAAAGGATTATATTTTTTGGATTGAAATAGATAAGATAAAACCGAATCCGTACCAACCGAGAAAAGAGTTTGACTCGGAGGCATTGAACGCCTTGTCCGAATCGATAAAAAAATACGGTCTTTTGCAACCTATAATCGTAACCAAAATAGAAAAGAAAAACGACCAGGGTGGAATGGCTTCCGAATATCAGATAATAGCGGGGGAGCGAAGATGGAGAGCGTCAAAGAATGTTGGCTTGAAGCAAATACCCGTAATTATCAAAAGCCCGTCCAATCGGGAAAAATTGGAGATCGCTCTTATCGAAAACGTCCAAAGGAGAAATCTTAATCCCATTGATAAGGCCGAAGCTTATGATAAATTAAGGGCCGAGTTTAGTCTTTTGGAAAAAGAGATCGCCCAGGTCGCCGGGGTGTCCAGAGAAGCGGTGGCGAACAGCATGAGGATACTCGCTTTACCAAGGGAGATCAGAGACGCGTTAAAATCCGAGAAAATAACCGAGGGACACGCTCGCGCTCTTTTGGCGATCAAAGAACCGGGATTGCAAAAAAAAGTTTTCCAGGAAATATTGGAGAACAATTATACCGTGAGAGACACGGAAAAAGCAGCCAAGCAAAATCAGACCATTAAACGAACGAGGGGATTGAGGCCGTCGTTCGAACACAAAGACTTTTTACAAAAAAGAGTGAAAGAGGTGTTGGGGTACGACCGTGTGAATGTGGAAATAAAACGAGGGAAAATTTGCTTTACCGTTGATTTTGATTCCGAAGAAGCGCTCAAAAACTGGCTTAAAAAAATAATCCACAAACAATAATTTAAACACAGAAATAAAAAAGCGGTCCTCAGTTGGCGGATGGTTTTATTCTTAATTCATTATTCCTGATTCTTGATTCTTCCCCCACCTTTTTTAAAAAGATGGGGGTGAATCTATTTACAATTTTTGTTTGAGCATTTTGTACCGTTCTTTTTTTCAACCATCGGTTCGCCGCATTTTTCGCATTTTTCTCCCGTGGGTTTGTCCCATAGGGCGAAATCGCAATCCGGCCACTTGGAACACCCATAAAATGTTTTTCCTTTTTTTGTACGCTTGGCAATTATGTCGCCTTGTTCGCATTTTGGGCAAGTAAGCCCGGTTTTCATAATCTTGTTTTCCAGCGGTTCCGTGTGGCGACAATCCGGGAACCCGGAACAAGCCAGAAATTTTCCAAAGCGTCCGAATTTTACGGCCAACGGTTTGCCGCACTTCGGGCAAATTTTGTCAGTGGTCTCGGTGATTACCGTGGTTTTCTCCACGTCTTTGTATTTTTGCTCCAAGATTTTTTCAAACGGCCCGTAAAATTTTTCTAACACATTGGTCCAGACTTCTTTACCCTGGGCGATCGCGTCCAAATCTTTTTCCATATTGGCGGTAAACTTTACGTCCACAATATCTGGGAAATGTTTTACCATAATATCGTCCACCATTATGCCGATTTCCGTGGGTTCAAACCTTTTGTCTTGGTTCTTTTGAACATAATTCCTGTCTTGGATTGTGGAAATGATCGGGGCGTAGGTGGAAGGACGGCCGATCTCGTTCGCCTCCAATTCTTTGATCAATCCCGCTTCCGTGTATCGTGCCGGCGGTTCAGTGAAATGCTGATCCGGAGTCAGCTTTATCAAATCCAAATTTTCGTCTTTTGTTAATTGAGGCAGATCTTTTTCCTCGTATTTCATATTGTAAACCTTCAAAAATCCGTCAAATTTCAGAGTTGAGCCATTGGCTTGAAAGGTATAATCATCATTTGCGATTATCTCAACCTTCACGGAATCAAAGATCGCAGGCTTCATTTGCGAAGCGATAAATCTGGACCAAATAAGTTTGTATAATTTTGCCTGCCGGTCATCCAATTTTAATTTGTCCGGAGTATTCTCGGCACTGGTGGGCCTGATCGCTTCGTGGGCCTCCTGGGCTCTACCCTTTGCTTTGAACTTTCTTGGAGCTCCCGGATGATAATCAGCGCCGAATTCTTTTTCAATAAAAGTTTTTGCTCCCGCAAGTGCTTGGGTGGAAAGATTTAAAGAATCGGTACGGTGATAGGTGATAAAACCTTTTTCATACAATTCCTGCGCCACCCGCATTGTCATTTTCGCAGGGAATCGTAATTTTTTTGACGCCTCTTGTTCCAGTGTGGAAGTGGTGAACGGCGGCAAAGGATTCCTCAGGGTTTCTTTTTTTTCAACATTGCTAACTTTGTAATCAGCTCCATCCAAATCAGCCAAAATATCCTCACTCTGTTTTTGCGATTTTATCCCGAGCTTGGGGACGGCTTCAGTGCCGATCTTTGAAAGCATTGCCTCAAATTCCACTGAATCATTTTTCTTTTTTAAGGTGGCGGCAATGGTCCAATATTCTTCGGGTTTGAAATCTTTAATTTCGTTCTCTCTTTTTACGATCAACCTCACCGCGACGGATTGAACACGCCCGGCTGACAAATTTTTGGCAACCTTTTTCCATAAAAATGGGGAGAGCTTGTACCCCACAATTCTATCCAATGCCCGGCGGGCTTGCTGGGCGTCCACCAAATCCTGGTTTATTTCCATGGGGTTTTTGAGCGCGTCTTCAATAGCGCTTTTGGTTATTTCGTGAAAAGCGATTCGTTTGTATTTCTTTTTGTCTTTTAACCCAAGAGCTTCAACGAGGTGCCAAGAAATAGCTTCTCCTTCGCGGTCAGGGTCAGTGGCGAGGTAGATATAGTCGGCTTTGGCGGTTTCCTTTTTTAACAAAGTTACGTTTTTTTTCGCCTTAACGGGAATGATGTATTTTATTTTGAAATTGTTTTCCGGTTCAATCCCGAGGGTGCTTTTCGGCAAGTCGCGGATGTGTCCATACGAAGATTGGACGCTGTAATTAGCGCCCAAAAAGTTTTTTAAAGTTTTTGCCTTGGTAGGACTTTCTACGATTATTAAATCCATAAAATTGTATTGGTTTTAGATTCGCTTTTTTGCATTATACTATTTGTTCACCGCGTCGGCTGCCGACCAGCCGTCGACAGCCGCGCTCGGTCTCGATAAATTTTCCGCTGAAAATTTCTCTGCGAATGTGTCCAAATAGTATAACGCAAAACGCTTTGGCGTGGATTTCCTGATTTATTTAATTCCTGTTCAAACAATAAGTGTTTTCGCCCAAATCGATTATTTTGTTTTGTATTTCCAACAAGGATACAGTCGCCATTGCTTTTTCCGGGGGCAGATTCGTGGTTTTTATAATGTTTTCGATGTTCAGTTGTGTTTCCGCGAGGGCATTTAATATCGCGGTTTCCGCGGGCGAGTTTCCTTTAATAAGCTCTTTACCATTTTTATAGGTTAATGGCAAATTTTTCAGTTTTAATTCTTTCAAAACATCATTCGCGTTCTCCACCAATACCGCGCCGTTTTTAATAAGTTTGTGGCAACCGCGGGAGTTTTGCGAATATATACTTCCGGGAACAGCGAATAATTTTTTGCCCTGCTCTCTCGCATACTCGGCGGTGATGAGCGAGCCTGATTTTTCTTTTGCTTCCACTACCAATACACCAAGAGATAGTCCGGCGATCAGCCGGTTTCTTCTCGCGAAATCATATCCATATGTTACGGTTCCGGGAGCGTATTCGGATAAAATAAGCCCGTTGTTTTTTATGATTTGCTCGGCGAGCTTGATGTTTTCTTTCGGGTATATGTCGTCTATCGCCGTTCCCAAAACAGCGATAGTTCTTTTGCCCGATCTTACAGCGGCTGTGTGCGCCGCGGAGTCGATGCCTCGCGCCAAACCGGAAACAATTATTATTCCGGCTTCCGCCAAATCCGCTCCGATCTTCAAACAACAGTCTTCGCCGTATTTGGAACAATTTCTCGCGCCCACGATCGCGACGCGGTTTTCCTCGTTTTCCAATCTACCTGAAAAATAAAGCTCTTTCGGAGCTTCTTTGATATTCTTTAGCGATTTGGGAAAGAGCTTGTCCTTATAATTTATTTTTTGGATTTCAAAATCCATCAGTTGGCTTCTTTTATTTTTGAAATTATTGCGTTAACAGTTTGCTTGATTGCTTCCGATAGGGGAGTAATCTCTTCCGCGCTGAAATTTTTTAAAACCACACTTTCCAGTCCTTCTCTTTTTTCGATCGGAATCCTGAAGGACGGATCTTCGGATTCAATGCCTACTCGGAAACGAAAGAAATCTTTTGTGCCAAGTTCATCGATTATGGATTGCACCCCTTTATGTCCGGCCGAGGTGCCGCCTTCTTTTATCTTAAAAGTGCCCAGAGGCAAGTCAGCCTCGTCGTGGACTACATATATATTACCCGGTTTTATTTTAAAATAAGAAACGATTTTTTTAACGCTTTTGCCAGATTCGTTCATAAATGTTTGGGGCTTTATGAGTATCACATCTTTTTCATTAATAACCCCCTTGGTCGTCAAAGATTTCCAGTCTTTGTTTAACTGAAAATCATCAAAGCCGATAGCTTTTGCCAATTCGTCCAAAACCGTAAAACCAGTGTTGTGCCGCGTATATTTGTATTGTTCTCCCGGGTTGCCGAGACCCACGATTAAAATCATATTACTTCTATTATACTTTTTTTCAATGATTTGGCAAAAGCGGGGAAAAAGAACGGTTGACAACCACCCCCTATGCTGGGATAATTTAATTAATAATTTTATTAATTTAAAAATAAATCATAACTAAATATATATGTGTATAAAATCTAAAACTGCAAAGCTATTTGTAATTTTGTTTTTGTCTTTCTGTTTTCTTTTTATATCAATGAAGACAATATCAGCCGCCTCTTGTCCCGGGGCTTGCGGTAGTGACGATGAAAGAACAATTCCCATCGGGTCTTCTCCGACTAATTTGTGCGGCACGGGAAGCGCTTTGGTGCCGGGCTCATTCACTACGTACGATGACAATACATGCAGAAGCCATGTTTGGACTTGGATGTGCTATAATGTCGCGGCGCAAAATGTTTACGGAGCTAATTGTTATGAACCCGCGTCTTGTAATGCCAGGGGAGTAGACGATCAGGGCGGCACCGGATGCAGTACCGGCGGTAGTACCGATGATGGAGGTTATGATGCTTACTGCGGAACAGCTGATGGACATGATCGTACGGGGGCCCCGGTCACTATTTCCGAATTATGCGAACAAGGAAACGCGTCTCAAGTTTCTTTCAATGGATCGGCTTGGACTTGGACATGTTATGGCAAAGGAGGGGGAGCGAGCAAGTCTTGCGCTTCAAGATTATTGATTACCGGTGTTTGCGGAGGAGCCAAGGATATAAGAACTTCAATAAAACCAACTTCAAATTTATGTACTATTGGAACCGCGTCCGCGATGAGCAATACCGAACCCTGGACATGGACTTGTGCTGGTTCAAGAAATAGCGCTAACGCCACTTGCGCGGCGCCACTTAATCATAAGCCGATCGTTAACGCGGGAATTGATAAAACCGCGGTAAGTAATCAATCGATTGTTTTTAGCGATTCTTCCGCCACGGATGCCGATCAAGACACTCTAACTTATAGCTGGACGTGTACAGGCGGAACATTATCAAGCGCGAATATTTTAAAGCCGACATACACCGCACCCGTGATAACAACGCCCGTAAGTTATAATTGTTTTCTTACAGTGAATGATCAGCATGGGGGAGTGATCGTCGATTATTTAACGATTGCGGTGTCTCCCGTAAACAACGGCGCTTGCGGATCAGCCGCGACTGTGAGAACTTCGATAAAGCCGACAACTAATTTGTGCGGTACCGGAAGTACCGCGTCCGCGGTTAGCAATATTGAGCCGTGGACTTGGACTTGCAAGGGAAGTGGTGTGGGGGCGACAACTGCTACTTGTACCGCTCCGCTAAATCATAAGCCGACAGTTAGTGCCGGACCGGACAAAACCGTGGAAAGCGGCAAGGCCACATCTTTTAGCGCAAGCGCGGCGGATATCGACAATGATAATTTGACATATCAATGGACTTGCACCGGCGGTTCGTTATTTCCTGTTCTCTCAAATATTATTTATTTGGCACCGACGGTTTCAAGTAATACAAATTATACTTGCATTGTGACGGTAGACGATCAGCATGGAGGAATAATTACGGATTCGGTAATTGTTAAGGTTTCTCCCGTTGCTCCGCCATCCCAAGAACCCAAAACACCGCCCGCTGGTCCTCCGGCATCAAGAATTGACGGAGCTTGCGGTTCGGCCGCGACAGTTAGAACTTCAATAAAACCAATTGCTAATTTATGCGTCTTTGGAAATACTGTATCAGCGGTCAGCAATACTGAACCGTGGACTTGGACCTGTTATGGTACCGGTGCGGGCGCGACGAACATCACTTGCACCGCTCCGTTAAATCATTTGCCAACAGTTAGTGCCGGTCCGGACAAAACAGTGGAGAGCGGCAAAGCGACTTTTTTAACAGCGAGCGCGACTGATGCTGACAACGATACACCGGCGTACCAATGGTCTTGTACCGGAGGCTCGATATTTCCAATTCTCTCAAGCATAATTTATGTGGCGCCGACAGTTTCAAGCAATACAAATTACGTATGCATCGTATCAGCAAACGACCAACATGGGGGAGTGGCTACTGATTCGGCAAATGTAGTTGTAACCGTTTCGGCCGCGAAAACCGGAGGGGAAATAGATGGCGCGTGCGGTTCTTCGGCCGGACAATATTTTTCTTTTTCTCCGGACGACAATCTTTGTTCGGACGGGAGTAGTCCTGTAGTTTCTTTCACGAATCCAAGCGGTCCATGGACATGGGTCTGTTCCGGATCAAACGGGGGAGACAATAAGGCTTGCACAGCCCCATTTCGTCCTTTGCCCGGATGGCAAGAAACAAGTCCATAATATTTAAATCTAAAACAGGGGCGCAACAACCCCTGTTTTCTTTTATCAATATAATATTTGTTGACAGCCGTTGAGAATATTGAGATAATTGAATTAATAAATTTTTAAATAAATCTTAATAAATAAAAAATAAATTAATCGCTTAAATTTTATGGATCTGAAAAATAAAAATTTAATTTTGTGTTGTTCTTTATTGTTTTTATGTTTGTTTTTTTTCTCGAACGCGGATGTTATTAACGCGCAGACCACCGGATATGAAAATGGAGCCTGGTGCGGTACCGCGGCTCAGGGGCAGTGGTCATCTTTGTCCTGGACCTCGGGGTGTCTTTGCGCCACGGGTTATCAAATGTCGTCTCTAGTGGATTTTGCCGATAATAAATTTTGGAATCCCACAGCCGCAAAATATTATTGGACTTGGACTTGCGGACAATTTGATGCCAATGGTTTCGTTGTTGTGGGAACCAATCGTAGTTGTAGCGCCTGGTATAAGGCTACCGGTCCGGCCGGTGGCTGCGTCTCCGGCCCTCAAGCCGGCCAATGCGGAACAGCAAATCGAACTTATGCTTATTCGGAAAGTGCCTGGGGGTCATATACTTTTTGCAGTGTGGGCACTCCCAATCCGGCAAGTCCGGCATTTCCCGCGGGCGGATCTTCAAGAACCTGGACGTGTTCCGGAGTAAATGGAGGGGCCGTGAGCGGAACTTGTACGGCTACTCATTCCAATGCTCGACCCGGGGTGTGTGGAACAGCGAATCGAACTTACGCGCAATCTGAAACAGGCTGGGGATCATATAGTTTTTGTAATCCCGGATCCCCAAATCCCGGCAGTCTTTCTTTTCCCGCCGCCGGAAGTTCCACTACTT
>Ga0265297_10006705_pt1 | contig 16487 bp, 18 predicted proteins | sample Munlanlwell13791_FD_192502 | JGI IMG/M metagenome (GOLD analysis project Ga0265297, IMG submission 192502) | Leachate microbial communities from a municipal landfill in Southern Ontario, Canada - Leachate well 137-91 | ecosystem: Engineered > Solid waste > Landfill > Unclassified | place... | reverse complement strand
AACAGTTGAGCAAGTTTTAACGGTTCTAAAAACAATAGGATTTTGGTTTTATGATTCGCGAGAACCACTTACGCATTTGCTAGACTTCATGAATTATGCGGGAATTATTAATTACAATAAAAAAACACGGATTGTACATATTTTGGTTTCTCCCGACTCTCCTCAAACACCAAGAAATATATTTATAGATCCTAATCGTCCTTTCTCTAATATCATGTGGATAAAAAAGGTACTGGGTGAATGCGAAGGTGGCATCTACTGGCTTGATAAGCACTTTCAAAAAGAGGCTCTTGAGTGGCTTTGGGCTATTGCTGATGCTAGTAAAATTAAGCAAATACGCATAATATCCCTAGACTTGGGCGAAAGCAATCTTAATACCATTGCTCGGAAAGATCTTACACGATTTAAGCAAGAAATGGCTAATAAGAATATCGATGCTTCCTGGGCTACCATAGACAGCAAACTAGTTCGAGATGCTCACGATCGTTGGATTATTGATGATGTGGATTATGCGAGAAATGTACCAAACGTTAATGCTATTTCGTCAGGTCAAAGGTCAGAAATGAACCTGACTGAGAACTATGATGAAATAAAGAAGGCGTTTGATGAATATTGGAATAAAAGTGTTGAAATAGTTTAATTTTTTGGGTATGTTAACTTTGCCAAAGGCAAATGAACCTTGAAATCATTAATCACCCATTAACATTTTTGATCTTTGCGTCGTTTGCCAAATACTTCAAGAAATAGAAATGGATTTATTTTCTCAAGATAGTCTTTAAAAGCATTTAGTTGTAAAATCATGTCAGCTGTAACCCAATAGCGAAGGCCGATTTTGATTTTAAATATAAGAGGTAAATCAGAGTCGAGTAGATATTGTTTTAGGTCCGAGCCAATTACGGTTACCAGCTCAGATAAATTTGAATAATTGATCAACAACAGTTTTGGCAGTTTTGGTCAGAGAATCGGTATTTTCTTCAATATGATTGATGATAATAAAATCAGATTTGATGGGGGCTTTTTTGATTTCCCAGCCGCTTTTATTGATACGAGATTCAATGTCCTCATTGGCTCGTTTTTCTTTGAGCCAATTGATATATTCCAAGAAACTCATATCGGGTAAAACGAAAAATTTTATGATTAAAATATTTTTATTTTCTAAGGAAGCAATATATTTGATTAGTTTTGACCAGCCACTCATTTCGATTTGGCAATAAATGACGGGATTTGATTGATCAATGGCGCGATCTAAACTAATTTTAGGAAGTCCGTAATAATTGTCCCCTCTTTTAATAAATTCTAAAAATTCTTGATTTTTAATAGCTTCCTTGAATTTTTTGGCGTTTTTGATAAAAAAATAATCTGTTTCATTGATTTCGCCTTCTCGAGGAGGACGAGAAGTAGCGGTTATAGTTTTGAAAAATAAATCGGGACGGAGTTTTATCATTTCAGAATAAATACTATCTTTGCCGGAGGCAGCTAGCCCAGAAGTTAACATAATAATTTTGTCGTATTTTTGGGTGTTTTTTAATTTTGATTTGGTTGATGACCAGAGACTGTATTTGTTAATATTGGGCAAGAAATTTTGATATTTGGGAATATCTTTTTTGAGTAGGTTGGGTAAGAGTTGTGGGTTTGACACAGAAAGGATGTCAACTATTTTTTTGCCGGATGCAATTTCTTTTTGGGAAATATTAGATTTCATTTATTTTTTGATTTAAGATTTGACTATTTTGATCAAAAGTAAATTCGGCTTGTAATTTCTTACCGGATAAAACTAAGGGTAACCAAAATGGATCATCGGGCCACATATTTTCGAAAGGAAGTTTATCAATATCAAACCATTGAGGATTCATTTCTTCAGTTTCGATCGGATCTCCTTCCCATTCTTTGGTTAGATAAACCAAGACTTGTTGATCCCATTCGGGTTTGTTTTCGAAATAAAAATCGATGGTGGCGACTTGGATAATATTTTTGGGAGTAATATTGATTTCTTCTTGGGTTTCGCGAATGGCGGTATCTAAAATATTTTCATCGAGTTGGGGTTTGCCACCAACACCATTGAAGCGATTGACCCCAAAACCCCGCTTTTTCATGGCTAAAAGAATTTGATTGTCTTTGATTAAAAATAATAAGGTGGATTGTCTCATAACCGATTTTAACATTGGGTATAATTATTTATGCTTTGGATATTAATTTTGATATTAATTGTGTGGTCGGGATATTTGGGTTTCTCTTATTTTTTTGTAAACCCAGCAATTTTGTCGATGTTGGCACCGGTTTATCCAAAAGCAACCCAATTGTTTAAATTGATTGAATTTGGAAGTACTCATAGAGATGTGATGTTGGCAGTATGGTTGGCAATAATATTAATACTGATTTTGTTTCAATTGATAGTTTTTTTAAGTAAAAAAGAGATAAAAATAAATAAAGCAAAAATTTTAATTTTAACGGTGATATTGGGAATTGCGGCACTTTCTTATCCGGTTTTTTCAAATGATATTTTTAATTATTTGTTTGGGGCAAAAACAGTGGTTTATTATCATGAAAATCCATTTTTGGTGATGCCAAAAACACACTTAGGTGATGATCTGTGGCTTCGGTTTACGAATAATATTGATAATACTTATTATTATGTGGGGCAGACACCAATTACCTATTTTTATGGTCCAGTATTTTTAGTTTATACATTAATCCCCTTTTTATTTTTTGGAGCGGTGGAATTTCAAAAATTGTTTTTGGGATATAAATTATTAGGAGTGATTTTGTTTTTGGCGACGGGCTATTTATTTAAAAAAATAAATCCGAAAGATAGGTTGGTTTGGGCTTATTGGTTTTTGAATCCGTTTTTAATATTGGAACTGTTGACAAATTCGCATAATGATTTGGTAATGATATTTTTGTTTGTATTGTCAATTTATTGGTGGCAAAGGAACAAAATTTTAGGATGGAGTGCGTTTGTTTTGTCAGTTTTGACGAAATGGGTAAGCGGGGGTTTGGGATTAGTTTTTTTGTTTAAAGAAAAATACAGATATTTGATTTTTAAAATTTTGGGAATATTGATTTTATTTTTTCATGCTTTTGAACAAAAACAGGCTTGGTATTATTCTTGGATTTATATGGTGTTTCCTTTTGCAAAACTAAAAAAATCGAGTTGGTTTATATTGATAACTTGGCAATCAATATTGCTTTTGAATTATTCTAAATTTATATGGTTTAATACCTGGGTAGATTGGCCGATATTAGGGATAATTAAGTGGATAGTACCAATTTTAGTGCTGTTCAATGAATTTGGTAGAATACGTGCAGGCCGTGGTGTTGAAATGGTAGACAAGCATCGCTCAGAACGGTGTGAGGAAACTCGTAGAGGTTCGAGTCCTCTCCACGGCACAGATTGAAATAATTTTGATATAATAAAGCCACTTTCTAGCCGAAGTAGCCAAGATGGTCACGGCACTGGTCTGAAAAACCTGGGATGTCAGTTCGAGTCTGACCTTCGGCACCCGTTACGTTGTTGATATGACAACGTGTCACGGCACTGGTCTGAAATCCCGCAGCGGCGGGACGAGTCTGACCTTCGGCACCCGTTACGTTGTTGATATGACAACGTGTCACGGCACTGGTCTGAAATCCCGCAGCGGCGGGACGAGTCTGACCTTCGGCACTTAGTACGTTGATATAATAATTTTATGCGGGAATAGCTCAATTGGTGGAGCGTCTCCTTGCCAAGGAGAAGGTCGCGGGTTCGAATCCCGTTTCCCGCTCATTTTTTTGGGCCGTTTAGCTCAGTTGGTAGAGCGCTTCGTTTACATCGAAGATGTCGGGGGTCCGAGTCCCTCAGCGGCCACCCGATTTTTTACTTTAAAAAATTTGCCGATGTGGTGAAATTTGGTATACACGTACGCTTGAGGTGCGTATGCCGCAAGGCGTGGGGGTTCAAGTCCCTCCATCGGCACAATAATTATTTCGCATTGAGATTTCAATGCCCTGTCGTTCCCTGGGGGACTAAGGGCTAAACATTGTAATTTACAATGCCCTGTCGTCTAATGGTAGGACATCAGCCTTTGGAGCTGAGTATTGTGGTTCGAATCCATGCAGGGCAACAGATCGGTGTATTCACATAAATTTAAATTAGTTTATGAAGTATATTTTTGTAGGAAAAGTTTATCCAGAAAGGGCAAATGTAACATTGCCAGAAATTAAGGGGGAGGTAAAGGCAGATGATATTGACTTTAAAGGTATGATAAAGGTATCAATAATTGTTTCCCAAGTTAACATAGAACTAGATTCTGATAGTAAAGTTTCTATAACGGATCTAAAAAATACAGTGGAAATGTTCGCTCATACTATGGTTGACACTTATGGTTATTTGAAAGGTTATTCTTATTCGTTAGAAATAACCTCGGTTTATATTCCTGAAACAGAATACTTTGAAGTTTTTGGAGTAGATGTTGTGAGGATTACTCAGGATGAAAAAAATAGGCCATTAAATTATAAAGACACGCTCAAATTAGCTTTAAAATACCCAAAGCTTTATATGGTGTTAAAGGATCTTAGAGACGCAATCAAAAAACCTTTAGATACGTTCTTTCATTGTAGACGTGCAACTGAGACTATTATGAATTACTTTATGAAATCCAATAATAAAGTCAAAGGATGGGAAGATACTATAAAAGTTTTAGTTCTTAACAGAAATGAAGTTGATGAGATTAAGAAAGCAGCGGGAGATCAACGTCATGGTACATACGAATCAGTTGCAGGAGAAAAGCGTGTCGATATAATGATGAAAACGTGGAAAGTTGTTGATAAATTTGTTGAATATTTAAAATCTCAAGAGGTTGATAGATAATTGTAAAGTAGTTTAAATAATCCTAAGTTGCGTTGTTTAACAAAATTACGTTTTATTTTTGTTTTAAATATTCTTCAATCAATTTCACATCATTGATATCTTTGGGACGGGACATTAGTTTTTTGACTTCAAGAATGGTATTTAATTTTATGTATCGATATTGATCAATAATATCGGCATTGTTTATTTGACTAATAACATCACCGAATTTTGGATTGGTATAAAGAGAACCATTGCCTAATATTTGAATATTGCCAATATAAATTGATTCTAAATCATTTTCTTTGATTACTTTGTATTTTGTTGATAAATCTTGCCATAGATTAGGATAAACAATGATGTCGAGATCATTTATTTCTCGAATGTTTCTAATTCCCATGGGTCCGGAGGAAGTAATGGCAAATTTGTCTTTGGGTAGATTTAATTTTTCGAGCTCTGAGAGCAAAGTGTTTATATTCATTTATTCTTTGATATCGGTAGAAGGAGTGGCAGTTGAGGTTGAAATTGGAGTAGAAGTGATGGCAGGAGTGGGTAATACTAGTTTTGAGTCTTCCATTCGTTTGAGAACTGTCCAATCGATGCTTTTGTAGGAAATTATTCCAGCGACGGTAAGTAAAATTAGAAGGGTAAAAACTAAAATATTACCGATGATATCTTTTTGATTAGTCATATTAATTTGATGAACGGCTAATAGTGTAAATAGTTGGGTAGGAAATGAAAATTGCGGGGGACTCTTCGAGTAAATATTTTTGAAAATCTTGATAAACAATTTTTCTTTCGTTTTGGTTGTTGGTTTGTCGGCCTTCTTCAAGAAGTTTATCAATACGTGAATTATTTAATTTGGTGATGTTGGTATTGGTTTGAGTGGAATGCCAAAAGAGATATTGATCTGGATCTTTGGTAATAGCTCCATAAGTTAAAATAGCATCGAAGTTGTTTAAATCGATTTGATTTTCGATGGTGATGGAAATATCGGCTTTTAAAATATCTCTCCAAGAATTTTTGATACTTTCGGCAGTTGATAAAAGACGTGGATCGGTAACACTGAGATTTATTTTACCAATCTCTTCCTTACCTATTAATTCTTTGGCTCTAGTGGAGTTAAAATTATATTCTTTGATGGTGGGATTATAAGCCCAAGATTGAGGGGAAATTGGCCCAATACATCGTTCGTTTTTGTCTTTACTTTTTGGAGTAGCATAAGCCAGTGCTTGACGAATTTGTTTGCTAGAAATTTTTTGAGTATTTAAGAAAATGGCAATATATTTGTCGGTAGTGTTGATTGTTTGATTGATTTTAGTTTTATTCCAGGTATTAAATTCTTGAGGAAGAGAATTAATTTTTATTTCATCAACATTACCAATTTTGTAAGCGTCGATGACGTCTTGTTCATTATTAAAAAACCGATATTCTAAAGAATTTTTATTTTGATCTTTGGGTTTTAGTTTGAGGGTTTTAATATAGCCATCTTGATAGGTAATTTTAGTAACTTTGTAATCTCCTAGTCCAACAAGAGTTTTTTTGAGGAGAGGCTTGCTCAAAAGACTTAAAATGGGAGCAAATTCGGTGTCTAAACTGATTTTTACTTGATTATTTGAAAGCGGAGTAATATTGATTCCAGAAATCTGATAATTAATGTCGTAGGCAGTAAATTTTTTACCATTTGACCAATAAATGTTGTTATTAAGATTGAAAATATAGTCTTTATTGTCATTTTGGATATCAAGATTGTCGACTATTGGAGAGATAACTGGTTTTTGATTTTCATTGTAAACAATAAGTCCAGGACTGATTTGATTACTAATTTCTTCTGGAAGGTTTGAGGTAGTATAAAGACCTTCCATACCAATGATTTTTGGATGCCAAGTGGGGAGGTTATAAAAAGAGATAATTTGATTTCTAAAAACAACTGCTGAGACGGCAATAATTATAAAAAGGGAGACTAAAAACCAGTTTTTTTTGAGATAGGAAAAAAATAATTGGAATTTAAATTTGATTTTGGTTAACACGAGATTAAATAAGGGTTTGAATAATAGAAGAAATAATAAAAAGAATGATAATTAATATAGTGAAATTAAACATGACTTTTTCCCAACCTCTTTTTTCAGTGCTGACGGCGGACATAATATTGGAACGAGATTCAGTATCACCATTTGATTGAAAGAAAATTAAGGCGGCCAAACCGAGGGAGAGAATTATTTGAATAATAGCTAAAGTAGTTTTCATTTTTTGGATTTTTTACGAATAATTAAACTGAAGAGATTGAGAATTATACCAATTGTTACTGATGTTACCAAAAAAGCCCAAAAACTAGTTAAATTTATTTGAGGAATATTTAGGCCATAAAAATTGAAAGCGGAGGTATGAATATTATTAACTTGAAAATCATTAAATAAAAAGATGGCTAAATAGAGTCCTAAAGTGTCGATGACAATTCGAAAAAGACCGAGGGTAAGGAGATTAATGGGAAATAAAATTATTTTCAGGATAGGTTTAAGAAGAACCTCAAAAATGCTTAAAATAAAAGCAGTTTTGATGATAGTCCAAGGAATAGTTTCGAATGATAAATTCGACCAGATTAGATTGGTGGTAACAAGAGCAAAGGTGAGAAGTAGGGTTAATTTTAGAATTTTTTTCATTTTTTATGCTTTTTGATGGTAGTAAATATTATACCGCCAAAGCCGATGAAAGTGATTGATAAGGCGGAAAAAATTATTAGATTGAAAAAGTATTTTGGATTTTTTATTTTGAGAATAGTAGTAGTTGGAGAGTTTGGTTGTTGAAGGTTTATTTTGAGACGGTAATATTGGGGAAGAATAGATTTAAAAAAAGGAATATTGGGGAAATTAATTTCCATAGATGAAAGGGGTGGAAGGTGATTAATGTTTTGGGACCAATTTAATTTGGGAATAGAAACTTGAAGTTGAGAAATGGAATTATAATTTGGATTTTGGATTTTGATGGTGGAATTTTTGAAAATATTTTGAGAGATAGGAGAAATTTTTAAGGGAACTTGGTCTGATTTAATTTCGGTTTTGGCAAATTCGACTTTGACGGTTTTGATATCTTGGTTATTTTTGTAGGCTCCTGGGGGAGGTGGGTTGATACTATCAAGTCCATGAAAAACAAAGGCAAAATGGTTGGGGTCAAGATCGTTGAAAAAGTCGATACCATTGGTGGTTTTTCCCCAGGTTGGATCGATAGAGATCCAGGCTTTTTTGGTGGAATCATAATATTGAGGCCAGGCATGGAGGACATCGGTGTTTATATTAATTGGTTTTATTTTAATATTGTTACTGTAGGCAAAACCTTGGACTTCGCGAGCAGGGATTCCAGAAATCCGAGCTAATGTAATAAAAAGATCGGTAAATTCGGTGCAAAGAGCAGAGGTTGGGTTAGTTAGGGCAAGATCGGCTCCCTGACGAGTGGCGGAATCAAAATTGTCGTATTTATAACTAAGGGTACTGATAACATAGTCATAAATTTTTTTTGGAGTAAGAAGTTGGGAAGAAATGGTTTTTAAGTCGGGATTGTCTATGGGCCAGTACTGATTTGATTTTAAGTAATCTTTGGGATTGATGGTGGCCTTGTTTAGATTTGAGTGAATAATTTTTACTTGACCATTGACGGTAATGTCAATTTTTTGTTGAGGAGAAAGTTCATACTGAGCTAAATAATTTCCATCGGGATCAATGTTGATATTTTTTGGCGGTGGATCTAGGAATCGATAGGTAATCTTTTGACTATCAGTTTCGGGAGGAAGAGGAATTTGATAAGTAGAAGTTTTATTTTTGCTATTTTCCAAGAAATATTTGAATTCAAAATCGAATAGTTGAAAATCACCGAAGATCAAAAGAATTTTTTGATTTTGACTGTTGGTGGAATTGATGGAAACTTCGGTTTGATCGTTTAAGGAAATAATATTTTGAGGAGAAACTGAGGAAAAAGAGAGACTACCAAAACTAGTGGGAAGCAGAATGGTGATATTGGAACTGTAATTAGTGGAGAAATTTTGATTTTCAGGAAGAGCGATTTCCCAAGTGTTGCCTTTTTTGGTGGCAAGGGAGGGTAAATAATAGTTTAAGTTGAATTTGGTGATTTGATTTTTGCCAACATTGGCTTGGTTGAATTTGAGATAAATAATGGTTTTATCAGATTGTTGATCGATCTTTTGGACGATATTACCGAGACTGTCAGAACCGACAATATTTTTAATATTATTTGAAGAAAGAGTGATTTGATATTCTTTGGGATAAATTTGGGAAATGTTGTTGGTGAGTTGAATTTCTTGAGAAACGTTGGCATTACCGGAAGTGTCAATTTGATATTGAATGTTTTGATTGACTTGAAATTCGTCGACAGCAAAGACAGGTATGGGGTGAATAAAAAAAGAAAGTAAAAGACCAATTAGGAACATCTATATTAATATATCATTTGAAAATGGCCGGGTCAGATTTATGTTTGCATAAACCTGCCCGGCCATTAAAAGAGACAATAAGATTGAGAAAAGAGGGAATGAAAGAATATGGGTAGATCTTGGTTTTAATAACCACTGGCTTCATCATCAGATTCGTTGGAACTATCGGCCAGTTTTTTAATATCCTCGAGTACATTGTAAACGTCTTCTGTTAGTTCATCTAGATAGACGTTTATTCTGGAATAACCCAATTCGGGGATTGATGAAGTCTCCTCTTTTTTACAGGTGATGCCAATTTTGGCTAAATCGTTTTCGACGATTTGACCGAATGGATAAAACGCCCCAAAATTGGTACATGTGATGGTCATATTTGGTATAGGATGTTTATCTTCTCCGACAAAGAACTTAACCTCTTGGTAATTTTTCATTTTCTCTCTCTTTCTTATATTGCTATTGCAATATATTGCTACAGACCAATGATGATCTGCAAAAATATATTGCAAAGAATATAAATTCCAATTTTATTGAATTTTAAAGAACCAATTTGCTAAGCTAATCAGCTTGGTGATTATTTAGTAAATATGCGTGGATTGTACCAATAATATGCGAAATAGTCAAATTATAGGATATAATTTGCTTTATTGACTTCGGGTATTATTCGTATATGATTAATTCATGACAGCAATTTTATACAAAAGACAAAAACAAATTTTGGATTATATTAATCAAAATATTTCTAAATATGGATGTGCCCCGACATTGACAGAAATTGCCCAACACTTGGGTCTTTCTTCCCTATCGACAGTTCATGAGCATTTGGCGGTGTTGGAGAAAAAAGGATTAATTAGAAGATATCGAGGAGCAGTTCGAGGGATTGAAGTTTTAGAAAAAGAAGAAAATGAAAAGAAAAGTTTTTTTGGTGGATTGATTGAATTGCCGGTGTTGGGATTTATTGCTTGTGGTGAGCCAATTGAGCCATATACTGACCCGAACGCAACGATTGCAGTAAATTCGAATCTTATTCGACCCGGAGATAAATCTTTTGTTTTGCAAGCAAAGGGGGATTCGATGATTGATGATGGAATTCTAAGTGGTGATTATGTAGTGGTGAAGGAACAAAAAAATGCTTACAATGGCGATATTGTGGTGGCAGTTTTGAAAAATGGTTTTGCTACTTTAAAGAGATTTTATAAGGAAGCAACTCGCATTAGACTTCAACCAGCGAATTCGGCCATGTCCCCTATTTATGTAACTGATGTAGAAATACGTGGTAAAGTAGTGGCAGTTATTAGACAATTTAATTAAATATGTCATCAATAACACTTAAATTTAAAAAAGAATTAGTGGTTTTGATGAATGATAATTATCAGGATTTAAAGGATAAAATCGCAAAATTCACAGCGGATTTATTTAAAAAAAAAGAAGAAGAGGTTGTAGTTGACTTTGAAGAGTATCAAATATATGAAGGGAAAAGAGATATTTTAGTAAGAGCTGAAACATCTAGAAAAAATATCGAATTATTAAATGTGTGGTCTGATGGAATTAAAGAAATAATTTTAGATTCTAGATTAAAGAATTTAACTATTGGAATTAAAACTTATGTAACTGATTCGTATTGGCAGGAATTTGAGGTAAAATAGGCGATGCTATATGTGATTGCGACACCAATAGGAAATTTGAAGGATATTAGTTTGCGGGCGGTGGAAACTTTGGAAAAAGTGGAATATTTGTTGTGTGAAGATACGAGAAATACGGGGTTATTATTGCAAAACTTGGGAATTAAAAATAGACCAAAATTGATTTCTTTTTATGATGAAGTGGAAGAGCAAAAAATTCCTGAAGTAATAAATTTGTTGGAACAAAATAAAGAAGTGGGATTGGTAACTGATGCAGGAACTCCAATAATTTCTGATCCGGGGTGGAAATTAATAAAAAAATGCCAAAAGTTATGTATAAACTATACAGCATTACCAGGCGCTTGTGCGGCAATTAATGCTTTAGTTTTGTCAGGGATTCCATCGGGTCGATTTACTTTTTTGGGATTTTTACCAAAAAAAGATGGAGAAAGAATAAAGTTGTTGGAAAAATATAAGGAATTTGATGGGGCAAAAATTGTTTACGAATCCCCTTTTAGAGTGCAAAAATTGGAAGAACAAATTAAAAAAGTTTATGGAGATGAAGTTAAAATTGCAATTGTTCGGGAAATGACTAAAAAATTTGAGGAAGTTTTGACCACTGTAACCAAAGAACCAAAAGGTGAGATAGTGGTTATTTTTGAGTAATCTTTTTTTTCTCGGCTGCAGCAACAATTTCTCGAGTGGCATCGATGGCATCGGGACTGACAGAAATACTGGTAGCTCCCCATTTAACTAATTTTTCGACTAATTCAGGATAATTACTTGGAGCTTGGCCACAAATAGAACAACTAATACCGCGTTTCTTGGCTTTGATAATTAATCTTTTTAGCGACCAAAGAACAGCTGGGTCCATTTCGTTGAAACTTTTGGCGACTTCACCATTATCTCGATCTAATCCAAGAGTCAACATAGTTAGGTCATTACTGCCGATAGAAATTCCATCGATACCAACATCAATAAATTTGTCTAATAAAATTACATTACTGGGAATCTCAGCCATCATAAAAAATTTGAATGAGGGCGAACGGAGTAATCCATTTTGAGAAACAATTTTTTTAACTTCAATAAGTTCTTGTGGAGTGCGGACAAAAGGAATCATGAGCCAAATATTTTTGTAGCCATATTTGTTGCGGACCATTTTGATGGCTTCAAGTTCCATGGCAAAAACATCGGGGGAGGCAATATAACGAGCAGCTCCGCGAAAACCTAACATAGGATTGGATTCTTCTGGTTCGTAAAGTTTGCCATATTTGAGATGACGATATTCGTTGGTTTTGAAGTCAGTAGCTCGATAAATAACAGGGCGAGGACTAAAATTTTTACAAAATTTTAATAATTCTTTGGCAAGTTCTAAAATAAATTCTTTTTGACGACCTTGGGCAATCATGTGTTTGGGGTGAGTACCAATATTGGCCATCATAAATTCGGCTCGTAAAAGACCAATACCATCGACATTTCTTTTGGAAATAGTTTGGGCAAGATCGGGTTCACCTAAGTTGACATAAATTTTAGTGGCGGTTTTTATATGAGAGTTGACAGTTTTTATTTCTTTAGTTTGATTACCAACAAGATCTCCTTTCCAAATTTGACCAGTAGTTCCGTTGAGAGTAACAATATCACCTTCTTTTAAATCTTTGGTGGCGGTTTTAGTGCCGACAACACAGGGAACTCCGAGTTCACGGCTAACAATGGCGGCATGAGAGGTTTGACCACCTTTGTCGGTAATAATTCCATTGACCTTTTTCATAGCAGGAACAAAGTCAGGAGTGGTCATAGTGGTAACTAAAATTTGGCCTTTTTGAGCGCGAGTAATTTCTTTGGGATTTTTGATAATGACAACAACACCAGAAGCAATCCCGGGACTGGCTTGTTCACCAGTCAAGTCAGGAGTTTTGGTAATATTGGCTTGTTGATTGTCCAGAGTTTTTTGATTGGAAACAACGGTAGTAATAGGACGAGTTTGGACTATATATAATTTCCCCTTATCGATGGCAAATTCAATATCTTGAGGTTTACCATAATGATTATGGAGTTTTTGACCAATTTTGGCAATTTTAATAGCCATGGTGGCATCGATTTTCTTTTTGTCTTGTTTGGTTTTAGGAACAGGAACTTCGCCGGTTTCATCGTTGTCTTTGATTAGTTGGACATCTTGATGAACATGATTTTCGGAAATTATTTTCCAGGTATTTTTATCAATGATATGTTGATCTGGAGTAATCTTACCTTGGACAATATATTCGCCTAAACCCCAGATAGTTTCGACAATGATTTGATTTTTTTCGTTGGTAACTGGGTTGGCAGTAAAAGCAATTCCAGAGATTTCGGAGTTAACTAATTTTTGAACTGGGACAGCGACACCAATCTTGAAATGGTCATAATGTTTTTTGACTTGATAAAAAATAGATCGCGAAGTGAAAAGACTGGACCAACAATCACGAACACGATTTAAGACATTAGTTTCTCCAATTACGTTTAGAAAGGTATCTCCTTGACCGGCGAAGGAAGCGTCAGACGAATCTTCGGCAGTGGCTGAGGTACGAACGGCAACAGGAACATTTTTGAGTCCGCCAAAGTTAGAAAGTTTTTTGTAGGACTTCATTATTTCTATAGAAAGTTTTTGATTGATGGGAGCTTTTTGAATTGTGGAACGGATTTTTTTAGAAGCAGCCTCAAGCTGATCAGGCTGGTCAACATCAGTAATTTTTAATATATTTTTAATAACAGGTTTGAGATTGTTTTCTTCGATGAATTGGAAATAAGCATTGGCAGTAACGACAAAACCATTAGGAATGGGGATGCCTAGATTATACATTTCGCCTAAATTTCCCCCTTTACCTCCGACTAAGGCAACATCACTGAGATGAATTTGATTGAACCATAAGATATTGTCTTTACTTGTCATATAAAAAGAATAGCAGAAATTTGAATGTTTGTAACTTAGCAGTCGATTGGATTGACTGCTAACAAGAGGTAGAAATTAAATATTGCCTGTTTTGTGGGTATATTTGTTACTTGTTTGGAGTCCAACCACGATTGTCGAGTTTACGTACCTCTTCGGTCTCGTCAGGACGTTTGTAGTCATCTTGATAACGGAAAGTGGTACCGGTTTCTGGAGTGGAACCTTCAAGAATGACGGCATTCTTGACACCGATCATACGATGGACCAAACCTACAGAAACGTTGTAACCTTTTTTGATTTCCATATGGAAAGTTTCTAGGTGATCAAGATCGGGTCCGAGAACTAGGTCAGCCTCGCCTTCAATGAGAACAAAAGTTTCAACTTTTTCGGTATGAGATTGAAGGGAAAGACGAGCCCCATCGTTGATCTTGATTTGTTTGAGGGTATATTTAAGATCTTCTGGGGTATAAATGATCTCTTCGCCCCAGGGTTTAATAATTTTTTTAGGTGTGGAAATAGTATTTATGTCAAACATATATTGATTTTAACATTTAAATTATTTGATTAGATTTAGAAGGATTCTTTCTAAAGCAAGTTCTTTGGGGATGGCGAGTTGGCCGGTTTTGTTTTGGAAGTCTAATTCAATAATTTGGAGATAGGCTTTTTTAAGGGGATTAATATCAAACTTGGAATATGAGGTTAGTTGTTTGCGTAGATTAAATTTTAACCAAAAAACAAATAATTCAAAAGGTTCTTTTTGAAAAACTTGATGAAGTAATGGAAAAAACTTAGAGGCGTTCTTGGGACGAAGATTATTGATACAGGAAAACATTATTTTATCGAGAGGAAAAACTTCGATTTGAGGTTTGGAAAAGGTTTTGAGTTGAGTTGGGGTGAGAGTTTTATCTTGCCAAATAAGGACATCAAATTCAGGATTGCTTTTGATAATTTTAATTAGTTTGTCGAGATTGGCTTTGAGAATAGAAAAAAAGTTGGTAATGGCAATGATTTTTTTGGTGTTAAAAAGTGATTGACCATTGATAAAGTTATTTATGCTGTCGAGATTGATATCTTTATTGTCGATTTTGAAAATATCTAAACTAGAATTTTGGTCTAAAAAAGCGTTGAAAGCTGATCGGCTGGCAAATTGATCGTCCCCATGAAAAATATGAATCATATTGATATAATATCATTTGATTTGAAGGCTCCTTCGTCTAGTGGTTAGGACTCCTGGTTTTCATCCAGGCAATCGTGGGTTCGACTCCCACAGGAGTCACAAGCTGATAAAATAAGCCATGAATGTAAAAATTGAGGAAAGTTGGAAAAAGGTTTTGGAAAAAGAATTTGATGAGGATTATTTTAAAAATTTGACGGAGTTTGTAAAGGCAGAATATCAAAAAACAACTGTTTACCCGCCAGCAAAATTTATTTTTAATGCTTTTGAATTGACACCATTTGATAAGGTTAAGGTAGTAATTTTGGGACAAGATCCATATCATGGAGAGAATCAGGCCAATGGATTGGCATTTTCAGTGAACAGTGGTGTGGCTATTCCCCCATCATTAATAAATATTTATAAAGAAATAGAAAGTGATATTGGTGAAAAAACTAGAAATATTGGGGGAAATTTGGAAAATTGGGCGAAACAGGGAGTGTTGATGTTAAACGCAACTTTGACAGTAAAAGCTCATATGGCTGGATCTCATCAGAATAAGGGTTGGGAAAAATTTACTGACACAGTGGTAAAAATTTTGTCAGAACAAAAAGAAAATTTGGTTTTTATTTTGTGGGGAAGTTATGCACAAAAAAAAGGCAGTGTAATTGATGAGTCAAAACATTTGGTAATAAAATCAGTTCACCCTTCTCCTCTTTCGGCTTACAATGGATTTTTTGGATCAAAACCATTTTCCCAGACAAATGCTTATTTGATCTTTAGTGGGAAGGAGCCAATTGAATGGTAATTCTTTAATATTCTTTGGCTTTTTCTTGATTGGTTAGAACTCGGATAGCACCATCTCGAAGAGCCTCAAGTTCTTGTTCTCCAGGATAGACAGAGACCTTAATTCCAGTAGCAGCAATATCTTGTCTGATTTTTTCGATTACAAGTTGCCAACGAGCGATTCCACCAGTGATTAAAACTTGATCAATTCTTTCACCTTCAAAATCGGGAATTAAAGAACAAATGGATCGAGAAATACCAGCAATCATTTCATCAACGATATCTTTTTTCTTTTGGTCATATGTTGGGTATTCGTTTTCAACAGTCATCATATCTTTGGTACCAAGAAGGGCATATAAACCGCCCCCACCACAAACATAATGAAGACATTGTTCTTTGGTAAATTTACCAGAGAAACACATTTCGATAAGATTTTGAGCGGGAAGGGCACCGGATCTTTCTGGAGTAAAAGGGCCCTCACCAGAAACTGGACTGATAACATTAACAGCCTTACCTTTTTTATGGGCACCAAAGGATGATCCGCCGCCTAAATGAGCGACAATCAAATTTAAATCTTCGTATTTTTTACCGATATCTTTGGCATATTGTCTGGCAATGGCTTTTTGGTTGAGAGCATGCCAAGAAGAGTAACGGATAATTTCGGGAATGCCGGTAATTTTATGTTTTTCATCCATTTCATCGGTGGTAACTGGGTCAACAATGAAAGCGTGATTTTCAATTCCAAA
>Ga0265297_10006704_pt1 | contig 16487 bp, 9 predicted proteins | sample Munlanlwell13791_FD_192502 | JGI IMG/M metagenome (GOLD analysis project Ga0265297, IMG submission 192502) | Leachate microbial communities from a municipal landfill in Southern Ontario, Canada - Leachate well 137-91 | ecosystem: Engineered > Solid waste > Landfill > Unclassified | place... | reverse complement strand
CTCAATTATTGACTTTAATTCCTAAAAATTCTTGTTTCATTGCAGTTGGATGCATGCATTTGGTTGGTCAAACGGGTTTAATTAATCGGTTCAGAAATGCCGGCTACAGTGTTGAAGCTGTCAATATGTACTAATTTCGGTTTCATTATTGACCCCATTTACATTCATATTTTTAAAAATATGTTATGAATGTTTTTGAGAATTGTCCTGATCTACGATATTAAAAGGCCTTAAAACTTTCATCCACCCTGAAACAATAAATAATACTAAATAATGTTATTTTTATGTTTGTTTTGTAGAATATAAACGTCTAATAATTAATTTATTGGTGAAAAATATACGAATTAATTCCTAAGTGAATAGTACTATGTATTGCATGGTACTATAAGAACACATATATTTGCATATTAATTTATAAATTTTATTTAATTGGAGTTTTAGGTACAAGGAGTTTGTATATAAATGACTGACTTCAATTAATTCATGAATTTTTCAACATAATCTACTCAGTAATGAATTAAATAATTATTGAAATTTTAACGGTCAGATCAAAGAAATATAACCTTCAAAAGAAAAACAATATGAAACAACTTCTGTCAACAGTCCTGGCACTTACATTAAGTGTTGTAACTTTTTCTCAATCAACTTTAAATCTTAAGTTTAACCTTGATAAAGAGAAAGTGTATAAAATGAAATCGATAAGTAATCAAAACATTGTCAGTACTTACAATGGAAATGCTGTTACAACGGTTTCAAAATCAGCTGTTTCAATAAGTTACAAGCTGATTTCACAAGACAATGATATGATGAGTATTGAATTCAGATTCGACACCATTCAATCTAAAACAACTTCTCCAATGGGAAACAGAGAGACCAATTCTGCGATAATTGCTAATAAAACCGAATATCTGGAACAATTAATGAACAGATTTAGTACTTATCCTATAGTGGCGAAAATTTCTAAAACAGGTAAATTTTCTGGTTTCGAGAATTATAAATTATTCAGAGACAATATCATTCTCGGTTTGGATTCAGTGCCTGAAAATAAAAAAAATCAAATACAGAAGCAGATTGATATGGTTTTGAAAGAATCGGCCATTCAATCCATGATTGAACCTTTATTTGCATACATGCCCGATAAGTCGGTGAAAACCGGTGATCAATGGGAAACTTCATATTCCTTGGTAGGTGGTGGTGTTACCGGAATGATATTTAATACTATAACTCTTGGCAATCTGAATGACCAAACGGCACAATTGAATTTTGTTTCTGAGCTGGAATCAATGCCAAATACTGACGAAAATGCAAACATGTCATTTGATATTAATGGAAATTCTACCGGAACAATGACCATTGACATAAAAACCGGTCTGATTATAAACCATGCCGATAAAAAGAAATATTCAGGAACTCTGACAATTAAAAACCAGGGAAATGAAATGAAGATTCCAATGGTAATAGATTCTCAATCAGAAATATATAAACAATAATATTTTTGAACAATTAAATATTAGAAATCTGATGGAGTATTCTTTATCTAAAATAAACTATACCAACTGTTTAATTTACAAATCCCCTGAATATGAAAACCAAGCTTATAATTTTAATTTTTTGTTTTTTTGTTAACGGTGTTTTTGCAAGAAAAATCATAACCGGACGTGTTATCGGACTGGAAGATAAAGCACCAATAGAAACGGCTATTGTTGATTTAATAAAACTGCCCGATAGTGTAAAGGTAGAAACTTTCTATACCAATACCGAGGGTCTATATACTTTTACAAAGGTTGATACAACTAAAAATTATTGTCTGAAAATTGCCAAATCATTTTTCAAAACTCAGATTGTACCGGTTGTATTAAATTCAACCAACAAAATTATAAATATCGGAAATACCTTACTCGTACCCTCCATTTACAACTTAAAAGAGATTACTGTAAATGGATCAAAAATTCAGGTTAAAGAACTACCCGACCGTACGATTTATGGGATTTCAACCGATATGAAAAAAACATCTACCGATGGGCTTGATGTTTTGCGGAAAGTTCCGACCGTGCAAGTTGATTACTTTAATGAAAATATTACTGTTGAAGGTAAGTCAAATGTTGTAATTGAAGTTGATGGTATAACCCGCGATAAAAGCTTTCTCAAAAAACTACACCCAACTCAGGTGAGCAAGTTGGAAGTGATTACTAATCCAACCGGAAAATATGATGCCGATGTAGATGCTGTCATTAATATAATAACAGATAAGGAAATGAGATATGGTTTAAAGGGAATGTTTAATGGGGTTTTACTTCCTAATAGTCTTGATAATTACATGTCCAGGGGCAATGCCAGCCTCGACTATGGGTTAAAAAAGATTTCATTTTATGTTTCTGGAAATGGTGGAATTGGAAAAATTGATTTTATTAATAACATGGATAGAACATCCGGAATTAATGGATTGAACCGAGAGGGTGACTCTAAAATTAATTTCAGAAACGGTAACGCCAATGCCGGTTTTATTTATGACCCTAATGAATTAAATAATTTGAGTGTAAATGTTGCCTATAATGGAAGTGGTTCTATAAGTAATAATTATCAATTAAATGATATAAGTTTGAATAATTCATTAGTAAGTAAAAATGAGTCTTACACTAATTCTGATAATGTCAATAGTGGACTCAATTCGTCTATTTATTACAAACATAAATTTGATAAAAAAAAGGATCATTCGTTAGAATTTGAAACTAATTTAAATACCAGTTTAAAGAATTTGAACACTTCGAATTATCAGTATATATTTCTGGATCAATTAGGTACTGAATTATCACGTTCACCGCTTCAGTTTGAGGAAAATAATACCAGAAGTAGTTCCCTGAATTCACGAGTCAATTATAATTTACCGTTTGACAGCGTTTTTAATTTTAATTCAGGGATTAATGCCAACTATAATTATAATTATATTGATAATATCCGATCCGGTTCCAATGTGCCTAACTTAGAATACATTAATTTGAAAGGCTCCTTATTTGCCGAATTGAATAAAACGTTTAAAAAGGGTAGTGCAAAATTAGGATCAAGATTTGAGGTCTCAAAAGTAACTATTAATATTAGCAATATAAATAACTACTTTTCGCTTCTGCCTTATGCTAATTTCCAGTATAAATTTAATGATAATAACACACTTAAGTTTAATTATTCAAGAAGGGTTTTCAGACCTTCAAATTCTCAATTAAATCCTTTTGTTAGTTACGTTGATAGTTTAACAGAAAGTCATGGTAATATTAATTTAAAACCTGCCTATCGGGATAATTTTCAACTGACACACAGTATTAAATATGGAAAGAATAAATTTTCGGGAAACATAACACCTCAATTGTTTTATGAATACAGAACCGGATTAATTCAAGATATTACAAAACAAAAAGATGGAAGCAGTATTTTTGAAAAATACCCTGTTAATATATCAAATGGTTATCAAACTGGACTTAATCTATCTGTTTATGCTCAGATTTCTGTTGTAATTTTCAATTCAAATTTTAGATATTTTAAAACTCATATTGATAATTATCTCGATCAAATTCCGGCAATTGATTTAAACAGTTGGAGTTGGAGTTCACAACTTATGTGTCCTCTACCAAAGGAATTTAGAGTTTTTGCTGTTTTAAGTATTAATGGACCAAGTGTAAATGGACAAGTAATTACGCAGAATGCACCATTCTATCTTTTAGGACTTTCTAAACAATTCAAAAATAATAGTAGTCTTACTCTGTTGGCATTAAATCCATTTGCCAGAAGAATGTTTTATAATTCCAGTGTAATAGATAACAGTTATCTTTACCAAAAGACTGAATCATATATGGGTTTTAGAAATGCTTTTATGATTAACTACAGTATCAACTTTAAGGTAGGCAAAGATTTGAATTTACAAAAACTTAATCAAGAGCAAAATCAGGATGACAATATGTTGAAACTGCCTTTTTAAAAAAAACGACAGTTTAAATAATGTTAAATATTCAAACTGCTCAATTTGGTAATATTCATAAAATAAACAATTTATAATATTTAACCGTCAATTGGTAATAAAAATATAGTACTATGTATTGCATAGTACTATAAAATGATATATATTTGCATTTTCAATTTTTAATTTTGTTTTCAAGACAATCATTATTTAGTGGTTGTATTCACAAATATCGAGTTTATTGCATTAATAACAAACATATAAGTACTAATGATAACATTAAAGAACATCAACAAAACGTACGACATGGGACAAGCATCATTGCATGTTCTGAAAGGAATTGATTTACAAATTGACAAAGGTGAATATGTTTCCATCATGGGAGCATCCGGTTCCGGTAAATCAACTTTGTTAAATATATTGGGGATTCTGGATAATTATGATGTCGGTGATTATTACTTAAACGATGTTCTCATTAAAGATTTATCGGAAAAACAGGCGGCTCTATATCGCAATGAATTGATAGGTTTTGTTTTTCAATCATTTAATTTGATAAATTTTAAAAATGCCCTGGAAAATGTTGCATTACCCTTGTATTATAAAAATGTAAGCCGAAAGAAACGTAACATAATAGCTATGGAATATCTGGACCAAATGGGTCTGAAAGATTGGGCCTACCATATGCCTAACGAAATGTCCGGTGGACAAAAACAACGTGTGGCTATTGCCAGGGCTATTATTTCTAAACCAAAGATTTTATTGGCCGATGAACCCACCGGTGCATTGGACAGTGTAACCACAGTGGAAATGATGAAAGTGCTTAGCGAATTAAATGCAAACGGACTTACAACTATTATCGTAACACACGAAAAATCGGTTGCTGACGAAACAAAATCTATCATTCATATAAAAGATGGATTGATTGAAAGCTTTGAGAGAAAATAAATCGGTCAATATATTTATGCATCATTCAAACAAATAACTAATAATCCTATTATGTTCACAATTAATACCATACAAGAAATTATTGCCAGCTTAAAACACAATAAGTTGCGTACAGTCTTGACGGGGCTTTCTGTGTCGTGGGGCATATTTATTCTCATTGTTCTGCTTGGTGCAGGCAATGGATTAAAAAATGGTGTTAGCTCCAACTTTAGCAGAAGAGCTACAAACACAGTACAAATGTGGTCGGGAACTTCATCTTTGCCATACAAGGGATTAAAAAGCGGACGTTCACTCGATTTTTCGGATAAACAAATTACCGCCGTTGATGAAAACTTAGTTGAATCTGCCAATCAAACAGGAATTATTGATAAACAATCGACGATCACCTACAACGATGAATTTGGAAATTTTAGTGTCAAAGGGGTGAATCCATATTATGAAGGAATATTTAATTTGGTTTTTGAACCGAATGAAGGACGTTTTATAAATGAACTGGATTTGACAAACAACAGTAAAGTGATTGTCATTGACAAAAAGATAGAAGATGTTTTATTTAAAGATGAATCGGCAATTGGAAAATACCTGAAAGTAGGCGATGTGATGTTTAAAGTAGTAGGAGTGAATTCAAAAAAAGAGCAATGGGGTGATGGAAATGCTTATATTCCTTTCACAACTGCTCAACTAATATACAATCCTGACAGAAAATTTAGAAGTATTGCAATGACGGTCAATAATTTAAAAACGAAAGAAGCAAACGATGAATTTAATGACGAACTGAAAGGCACCATGTCAAAAAGTTTACGTTTCGATCCGAATGATACTCAGGCTTTATGGTTACGGAACTCACAAAAAGATTACATTGAAACAATGAAAATATTTGCCGGAATTACACTTTTTGTTTCAATCATTGGCATTTTTACGCTTATTGCCGGAATAGTAGGTGTAAGTAATATTATGCTGGTCTCTGTAAAAGAACGGACCCGTGAAATAGGAATTCGTAAAGCTATCGGTGCCCCTCCTGCCGCCATTTTGCGTTCAATCATCATTGAATCGATTTTGATAACCACCACTTTCGGATATATAGGTATGGTACTTGGGGTTGGATTGACCGAATTGATAAATTTTATGATGGTACAATCTGCTGCTCAGAGTGCTTCCGATACAGGAATGTCGGTATTTAAGGATCCAACGGTACAGTTGTCATACGTGCTTATTTCCACCGGAATTCTGATTGTTGCCGGGGTAATTGCCGGTTATATGCCTGCCAGACGGGCGGTCAGGATTAAACCGATTGAAGCCATGAGGGAAGAATAATTTATTTACAATTTACACTTATTTGAAATTAGCTAAAAACACATAATATGTTTGATTTAGATCGTTGGCAGGAAATATGGATGACCATAACGCACAACAAATCACGAAGCTTTTTGACTGCATTTGGAGTATTCTGGGGAATGTTTATGTTGGTTGTAATGGTGGGTGCCGGTGTGGCACTTGAGCGTGGAATGAATTCTCAAATAGAGGGATTTGCGACTAATTCCTGTTTTGTTTGGACAGAGCAAACTGCTGAACCATACAAGGGATTTAAAAAAGGAAGAAGTTGGAATATGGAAAATGAAGATATTCCGGCGCTGATAAGTAAAGTGCCTGAAATTCAATATCTTGCACCTGTTCTATTTGGAGGTGGGGGAACAAATAATGTTACACGTAATGATAAAGTTGGCTCTTTCAGCGTGAAGGGAAATTATCCGTCCTATAATAAAATTGATGAGAGTATAATGATCAAAGGCCGATACATAAATGATATTGATATTGTAGAAAAAAGAAAGGTTTGTGTCATTGGTGAGCGTGTATTGGAAGTATTGTTTCCAAATAATGAAGATCCGATTGGTAAGAATATTCAGGTGAATGGAATCTATTTTCAGGTAATAGGTGTGGGACAACATACTTCTGATATTAATATTGGCGGACGAAGTGAAGAAACGGTTGTTTTGCCTTTCAGCACCATGCAACAAGCCTATAATCAGGGAAATATTGTACATTTTTTAGCCGTTACGGCTCAACCCGGAATTAAGGTAAAAGTGGTGGAAGATAAAATACGTGAAGTTTTGAAAGACAGACACAGCATTTCTCCCGATGATAAGAAAGCAGTCGGTGGCATGAATATAGAAGATCAGTTTACCATGTTTCTTTATCTCGGCATTGGTATTGCCAGTTTAATCTGGATAGTTGGTCTTGGAACATTATTAGCCGGCGGTATAGGAGTCAGTAATATTATGTTGGTTACAGTTCGTGAACGAACCAAAGAAATTGGAATACGTCGGGCATTAGGAGCAACACCACGGAATATTATTACTCAAATTCTGAGTGAAAGTATCATCCTCACTTTGATTGCCGGTGTGGCAGGATTAATGCTGGGAGTGGGATTACTTTCGCTGGTTGGTATGGCTCTGAGTCAGGGCGATCAATTTTTTAAGGATCCTCAAATCAGTTTTGGAGTAGCAATAGCAGCCTTAATGATATTGCTCATTATAGGAACTTTAGCAGGGTTCATTCCTGCCAACAGGGCCATGAGTATTAAACCGATAGAAGCAATAAGAGAAGAATAGAATGATATATCAATCTGCTGATTTATAAATATTAAGAAATAAAATAATCAAATAACAAACAGATCAATTACCCCATAAAGGTTTATTGGTTATCTAAATGAAACAATATGAAGAAAATTTTTAAAATTGGCATGCTTGTAATATTAGCCGGTGCTGTAGTTTGGACATTTTGGTTTTTATGGCAAAAATCGCGTCCTAAGGTAAAAAAATATGAAATAGAAGCTGTCAAAAGTGGCAACATAGAAAAGCGTACAGTAGCAACCGGAAAAGTGGAACCACGCAACGAAATTTTGATAAAACCCCAAATGTCGGGTATTATTGCCGAGGTTTATAAAGAAGCTGGTGATGTGGTTAAAGCCGGTGATGTAATTGCCAAAATTAAAGTTATTCCGGATATGGTTAGCTTAAATAGTGCCGAATCGCGCGTCACCCGAGCTCAGATAGCTTTTGACCAATCCAAGAAGAATTATGAGCGTGACAATAAATTATATAACGACAAGGTTATTTCAAGAGAAGAATTTGAGAAAACTCAATTACAATATAATAGTGACAAAGAAGAACTGAGAACGGCAAAAGACAATCTTAGTCTGACACGTGATGGCGTTTCGAGCGATAAAACACAGTTGAGCAATACCCTGGTTCGTTCAACCATCAATGGAACCATTTTGGATGTACCGGTGAAAGTAGGAAACTCGGTTATTCAATCCAATAATTTCAACGATGGAACAACAATAGCCACCGTAGCCAATATGAGCGATATGCTTTTTGTGGGTAAACTGGACGAAACGGAAGTCGGGAAAATAAAAGTCGGAATGCCAATGGACATTACTATCGGGGCATTACAAGATCAAAAACTGACAGCTAAACTGGAATATGTTTCTCCAAAAGGAACGGAAGAAAATGGTGCTACTATGTTTCAAATGAAAGCTGCAGTAAAAGTACCTAAAGATGTTTTTATTCGTGCCGGATATAGTGCCAATGCTGAAATTATTCTTACTAAACTTGATCAGGTGATTACAATACCCGAAAGTTGTATAGAATTCGCAGGAGATACTGCCTTTGTGTATGTATTAAAAACTAAAGATCCTCAAACATTTAAAAAGAAACAGGTTAAAATCGGTTTATCTGATGGTATCAAAATTGAAGTTAAGAGTGGCTTGAGTTCTAAAGATAGTATTCGTGGATCTGAAATCCTGGAAAAGAAACCTGAACCTAAGAAGGAAGATAAGAAGTAATTTGAAGATATAAAGTTGATTCATTTAATATTGAATCAATATACTTTTCAATTTAAATAACCAATTAACGATTCATTAATGAGAACAAAAATATTTTTAATAACCGGGGCTTTGCTACTGACTTTACTGACAACTGCTCAAAACCCATGGACACTTCAACAATGTGTTGATACAGCATTGGCTAATAACAGGAATATAAAACAAAAAGTTTTATCTAAAAAAACGAGTGAAATTGCTTATCAACAAGCACGTTTAAATTTATTACCTGATCTCAATGCCTCTGCTAATCAATCCTGGACTTTCGGTCGGTCTCAAATACAAGATGGAACGTATCAAAATATAAATTCATCAAGTTCATCATTTAATATTTCAAGTGGTTTGACTTTATTTGATGGATTGAAAATGAAATACGATATCGATGCCCGAATGGCTGATTTGAAAGTTTCGGAAGCTGAACTTGAAAAAATCAAACAAGATATAATTCTGAATGTATCAACCATATATTTACAGGTGTTATTAAATAAAGAATTATTGCAAGTGTCAGAAGATCAGCTAAAACTTACTCAGTTAAAAGTTGAACAACAAAAATTACTTGTGGAAGCCGGAAAAATGGCTGAAGGTGAAATGTATGAACTAATAGCTCAACAATCTAAAGAAGAATCGAATAGGATTCAGGCAGACAACAATCTTAAACTTTCACTGCTTGACCTTGCTCAAATCCTTGAATTGAATGATTTTGAAAAACTTGATATTGTAGTTCCAGCTGACTTGATGAATCAGGAACTTCAGTTGCTCGATCCACAGACTGTATATAAAGATGCCTTATTGCATCGGGCAGAGATTAAGAGTTCTGAATATCAGTTGAGTAGTAGCGAGAAGAACGTAATGATTGCAAAATCAGCCTATTTTCCGACTTTAGACTTTGGTGTAAATGTTGGTAGCGGTTATTATAATTCTGTAAGTACACCCCTTAGCACAAATTTAGGCTTCAGCATAAGAATTCCAATTTTTAATAAATTTGAAACTAAGAATCGTGTAAAAACAGCTCAAATTAATGTAGAAAGTAATAAATTGAATGTTGAAAATACAAAGCTCGAACTTAGAAAAACGGTAGAACAAGCTTATTATAATGCAATTGCAGCAAAAGCAAAATGGGAAGCTGCAAATAAATCAGAAATAGCAAACAAAGAAGCATATCGTTTTGCTAATCAAAAATATGAAGGTGGGCGTGCAACAGTTTACGAACTGAATCAGGCTAAGAATAATCTGACACAAGCTGAATCGCAAGTTATACAGGCTAAATACGAATATGTTTTTAGAATAAAAATCTTAGAATTGTTGAAATAAGCTACAACATGTATATTAAAACAGACTTGCACTTGCATATCTTTCGTTAACTAATTAATTACTGAACACTAAAAATAATAATTATGAATGCAGATAATATTAAATCGCAAATGCGTAAAGGTTATTTGGAATATTGCATTCTACTTATTCTAAAAAAGAAACCTGCTTATACTTCGGATATAATTTCCGAATTAAAAGACGCAAAATTGATTGTAGTGGAAGGAACGTTGTATCCACTGCTTACAAGACTGAAAAACGGAGAATTGCTCGACTACAAATGGGAGGAATCTACTCAGGGACCACCCCGGAAATACTACGAAATGACTGTTCATGGACAAAACTTTCTCGACGAATTAGAAAGTTCCTGGGAAGAAATTAATAATGTGGTGAAGAAAATTAAAGCCTCTCCAAACAATTTATAATGAGGAGCTTAAATTAGAAAAATCTGAAAAAGTATTTATCAAATAACTCACTCTTATTTCTCTTTCGGGGGTAAGGGGCAAAAAATAAAAATATGAAAAAGACATTGACCGTAAATTTGAACAACATCGTTTTTCATATAGACGATGATGCTTATGAAATGCTTCAGACTTATCTCTCCGAAATTGCCGAACATTTTAAATCCGACGAAGAGAAAAAGGAAATAATGAACGATATAGAAGCTCGTATAGCCGAACTTTTTACCGAAAAGTTACAAAAAAACAAGAATGTTATTAATTTAATCGATGTTCAGGAAATCATTGAGATAATGGGCAAACCTAGCCAGTATGCCGATGAAGATGAAGAAGCCGAAGCACCGAAATCGGATAGAAAACAACATAAATCACGTCGTTTTTACCGGGATCCTGAAAATGCAATATTAGGTGGTATTGCCAGTGGTATTGCAGCGTACTTTGGTTGGGATGTAACTGTAATCCGTGTAATACTTGTTGCATTGGTACTCCTGAGTGTTGGGAATATTATTCCACTATACATTATTATGTGGTTTATAGCACCACAGGCTGTAACAGCTTCACAACGACTTGAAATGCAAGGTGAAGATGTGACTGTAAACAATATTAAAACGGAGCTGAACAATGCTAAAAACTATGTGGAAAGTGATAAGTTTAAGCAAACAGCCAGAACAGTGGGGGAGAAAATATTTGAAATACTCCGTTTGTTCTTTAAAGTTGTTTTCGGGTTTGTTGGTGGTGTATTAGGATTGGTAGGTGTTATAATGGTTGGATTATTGATCATGTTACTTTTCTTTTTAATTTTCGAACCTGCATTATTTAATAGTTTTGCTCCGGGGTTATTTTCTAATTGGGAATTAATTTCACCTGATAATGCCATACTTATTTTTATTTCCTTAATTCTGGTTATAGGTTGTCCTATCTTTATGCTAATTTATTGGGGTACACGAATGATTTCAGGTAATCATAACAGCTCCAGGACTGCATCGTTGGTAGTTCTGATACTTTGGTTGGCAGGATTGTTTATGTTTTATAGTGTAGGTGCCAAATCGATTTTGCATCTCAATCATACTAACAATCATCATCCCTTCTACATGAACTGGAGTGATAGTGATTCTCCAAGGGTTGATGAAGTCAGGGCTTGTGCACCTTTTCATTCCATTGATATATCCGGAAATATTGAATTAGTTCTAAATAAGGATTCCAGTCAAAAGGTAACGGTATCCACTCAATCGGACTATTTGCCAGGGATTATCACAAATGTCAGACATGGAGTACTTTATATTTATACAGAAGGAATGTCTTTTGACAGGAATATAAAAGTAAATATCAACACTGATTCTATCCGGAATTTAGTAGCCAAAGGTGCCTGTTCTATCAAAACAGATTCTCAATTCGTTGTTCCCGAATTGACGCTTGAACTTTTAGGTGCAAGTCAGGCTGACCTTGATGTGATTGTAGCTGGTACTTTTGATATTGATGTTAAGGGAGCATCTACCGCAAAGCTTTCAGGAAGGAGCGATAAGGTTAAGATTAATGTTCTTGGTGCCAGCACAATTGAAGCTAATGATTTAATCTCCATGGATGCTGATGTTTATGCAGCCGGTGCAAGTCATGTCAGGGTTTATGCGAGCAAAAGTATCGATGCAAAGGCCTATGGTGCCAGTGAAGTTGATTGCAAAGGAAGTCCGAAAAGCGTAAAACAAGATGATAATTTTGGCTCGACAATCAACATTGAATAAGTATTTACATTCTTTTAAAAAAGGATTTTAATAAAAAAACCGCATTTACATATGTAATGCGGTTTTTTTAATGCGATGATTTATATTCTTTTAAAAAAAAATAATCAACAATGAGTCCCGGTTTCAGTTAAATCCATTGAATAATTCTTGGAATGATAATGGAAATTATTTGTCTGTTTAAATTATAAAAAGGAAAATATTAATAGGATATTAGTTAATATCGACAACTTGATTAAGTTAATTATTCGTTTGTCGTAATGAATTAATATCTTGTATTAGCCTGTGATTTTAGTAAAATTAACTTGTATGTGTCTTAAATTCTGAATTGTTCGAATCATAATTATGTTAATTTATGAACTCTCCTTTCTTTTACTATTTCAAATTTTTAAATATAAATATTGCTTAAATTCCTGATTTTTCTTTACATTTTCGGAGGGTGTTCAGCATTTGTCAATATTTTCGCTGAATATGTTTTGTAAGTTATTTATTATATGAGAGTTGGTAAACTTCATGTACGTTTTTTTTTTGTTTTTTTTGTTAGAATTAAATGGTCTTTTTAATATAGCAGCATGTCGGAATAGTATGAATTAACGGGAATTCCGGCAATATTACCAGCCTTCCCATTCTCATGAAATATATGAAATTATAAAATTTGATTCTCTTAAAATACTATTAAATTTTAAAGCGTAGAATCTACAAAATTTTAATCTCTTCAATTTAATTTTTATTGAAAATTTAATAAATTATTTTTTCAATTCTTGCTTTAAGAAACATATTATTTTAATTCTTTAAGTATTTGCTTTCTTGTTATATAAATATAATAATAGTTATAAACATATAATAATATTAAATATTATTTTTTGAATTAAATAGCTGAAATAAACAGCCTGTATTTTTTGCTACAACGATAAATATTAATAAGTGCATTATACCGGATAAAATCTCGATTTTCGTTTTTTTTTGGATTGAAAAGCTGATTTAAATACTCATTTACTATACATAAACGTCTACTGAAAAATTATTGTTAAATAATCGTTGTAATATATACAGTCTATGTCGTATAAAATGCTACAATTAATTATTAATCAATAGCTTAAAAAATGATTATCTTTGGATGTAATTAAAAATAGATTAAACAGGAGTGTTTGGAATTCGTTTTATTTTGAATTTTAGTTTAATAGAATGAATAACAAGCACTAGAGTAAGTATATTTAAATAGTTCCTATCGAAATTGGCAGAACAGTATTATCTGCATTTAAATGATATATGGGCTTACAGAGGAATGGTGATGTTGATGTATTTTATGTTCCTAATCAGTAGTTTACGAACATGATTTAAGGAAAATTAATTATGAATAGAACTTTACAATTTTTTATTATTTCCCTCATTTTAGTTCTAAGTAATTGTATATTTATTTCTAAAATGTATGCCCAATTTACTATCAATGAGAATTTTCATGGTAATACGGTGGGAAGTAATATTATATTGGGTGGAAGTCCGAGTGCTTACTTGACTTCAGGTAATCCAGATCCGGTAAATGATGGCTGGCTCAGACTTACCAACGACCTAAACAATCAAAAAGGTTATGCTTACATAAATTCAACTTTCCCCTCTACTTTAGGTGTTTTAATAGACTTTGAATATAAAATATGGAGAACTTCTACAAGCAGTAATGTTGGGGCCGATGGAATTGGTGTTTATTTCTTTGATGCTTCTGCAAATTTTGCTTTAGGAGGATATGGGGGATCATTAGGATATGCACCAAATACTGTTGCCGGAACAACAACCGGATTAGCCGGAGGGTATATTGGAATTGGACTTGATGAATATGGCAATTTTTCCATGCCTTCAGAAGGAAGAAACGGTGGCCCCGGACTAAAATGCAATTCCATAACTATCAGGGGTGAAACCACAAACGATCCTCTTACAACCAATAGCTATATTACATCTACACAACTCCAAACAAGCAATACTTCAAATGTAAATTCGATTGATTACAATACCGCAACTCCTACAAGACCTACTGATGCTCAATTTTACCGAAGAGTAAAAATCTCGATTGTTCCAACCGGTACTGGTACATATACAGTATCGGTGGCATGGAGGCTCACACCAACTGGTGCTGACGTGCCTTTATTAACATATACAACTACAACTCCACCACCGGCTAACCTCAAAGTCGGCTTTGCAGCATCAACAGGGGGTAGTTCTAATTATCACGAAATTAGAAATATGTTAATTACGACTCCTGGAGGTTTTCGTGTGGATAAAAATGTTGATAAGTCAAACGCGAAAATTGGTGATCAACTTACATACACTATTAACGCTTATAATTCTACTCCAAACCCGGTAAGTAATTTAATATTGGCTGATACGCTTAAAGATGGAAATGGAAGCACACTAAATCTTGGTGCTTCAGGTGATTTTACGATTAACAGCATTACATTTAACAACAATGGTAATACTGGAAATACAGCTGTTGGTTATTCAAATGGTGTACCGATAACCACAGGATTTACAAATCCATTTAGTACCAGTTTAAATATAGCTACAAACAGCATATCTTCATTTACTGTAGTTGGAACCGTCAATAAATTGCCTGCAGGAGGTGGTATCTTAAACAATTCTACCGGAGTAGATCCTTCAATAACAGGATTTACGGATCAGGATTTAACTAATAATAATTTTACTGTTTCTACCCACGTACTAAATACTGATTTTGCAGTTAATGTCGGTGTAAATAATTCTTGTGCCGATCCTACAAATGGCAATGTTTACACATTGCTTGTTTCAAATGTTGGAACAGATAACAGTGTCGTTGGTAAGGTAGTTACAGTGACTGATAATTTACCATCAGGTTTTACTGTTACGAGTGCTTCCGGTACTGGATGGACTGTTTCAAACACTGGGAATAATTATACTTTTAAGCGAAATGATGTGCTGGCATCATCCAATTCGTATCCACCTATCACAATAAATGTTAAGCCACCATTGACCGGCACTTCATGGGTAAATACTGCAACTCTTACCTATGCAGGTATTGATGCAAGCACAACTAACAATTCCAGCAGTGTTACTCTGTATGCTAAACCGGTGGCACCAACGGTTAGCAGTCCATTAACTTATTGTCAGGGAAATACAGCTGTTGCTTTATCTGCTACAGGGACTAATCTTTTGTGGTACACAACAATAGGTGGGATTGGTTCCTCAACTGCACCTACTCCAAATACTTCAGTTGCAGGAAGTACAACTTATTATGTAAGTCAGAACAATGGTAGTTGCGAGAGTAATCTGTCTTCTATTGTTGTGACGGTTAATCCACTATCGACAGCTACAATTGATGGAAGTACAGCCGTCTGTCAAAATTCCACGGCTCCCAATATCACCTTTACCGGAGTTGGTGGAACAGCACCTTACACTTTTACTTATAATATAAATGGTGGTACTAACCAAACGATTACTACTACTTCAGGTAACAGTGTCACGGTAGTTGCTCCAACAAATACTTCAGGAACATTTACGTATAATCTGGTAAATGTTATTGATTCAAAAAGTTGTTCGAATGCACAGACAGGTAATGCTGTTGTGACAGTTAAACTTCCAACAAGTTCAGTAACCAATGCAGCAATTTGTCAGGGAGATTCATATCTATTTAATGGAACAACTTACACTACTGCCGGAACATACTCAGCACTTCTCGCCAATGCAGCCGGTTGTGACAGCACAGCTACACTTAATCTGACGGTTAAACTTCCAACAACCAGCACGACCAATGCAGCTATTTGTCAGGGTGATTCATATCTATTTAACGGAACAACTTACACTACTGCCGGAACATACTCAGCACTTCTCGCCAATGCAGCCGGTTGTGACAGCACAGCTACACTTAATCTGACGGTTAAACTTCCAACAACCAGCACCACCAATGCCGCTATTTGTCAGGGAAGCAGTTATGTATTTAACGGAACTTCGTATAACACTGCCGGAACATACTCAGCACTTCTCGCCAATGCAGCCGGTTGCGACAGTACAGCCACTTTAAATCTGACAGTCGAACTTCCAACTTCCAGCACGACCAATGCCGCTATTTGTCAGGGTGATTCATACGTATTTAATGGAACAACTTACAGCACCGCCGGAACGTATTCAGCACTTCTCACCAATGCAGCCGGATGTGACAGTACAGCCACACTCAATCTGACGGTTAAACT
>Ga0265297_10006703_pt1 | contig 16488 bp, 18 predicted proteins | sample Munlanlwell13791_FD_192502 | JGI IMG/M metagenome (GOLD analysis project Ga0265297, IMG submission 192502) | Leachate microbial communities from a municipal landfill in Southern Ontario, Canada - Leachate well 137-91 | ecosystem: Engineered > Solid waste > Landfill > Unclassified | place... | reverse complement strand
CGCCAGTAATGGGCATTGGAGATGAATCCCCCGGAGAACGGGTTGTTGATCGCCACTTCACGGCCATATGAGAATTCCTCCCGGAATGCATCGGCAAGAGCTGCGATCATGGGTGCCGGACAGGTGGCAATCGTCTTCTTCTTTGCACGACCCTTCCGGTCCCCATTGTTCCCAAGACAGATCAGGGGGCGCACCTGATCGGCATCCTTCTGCTCCACCGATCCCACGGGCAGCATCGAATGACAATCGAATGCAATCTGCACCGCATACCGGTCAATCAGTTCATCGATGCGCTGGTGGTACGGGAAATACCAGTGCATCATGAGCCGATGGATCAGCGGCAGATCCGGCAGCCGTCCGTGACGATAGACGCTTGTCCCGTCGATGGTCCGCACTTTGATGATGCCATCAGGATCACAGGGGGGCAGGGGAAGGGGCGGGCGGTTGAGATCGACTGCCATACGGGAAATATTCGTATCAATAAGGGCCTTGACGTTCGCACGGAAGTCAAACAGTCTGCGGGTGTCGGGATCGCTGTAATACCGGATATCCTGCCGATTAAGGGAGAGATGTCCCTCCAGTTCAGCGGGTATGTCCGTGCCTCCGTGGGGTATAGAGATCAAAAACGGGTACCGGCCAGTCACGATACCGGAATATTCGCGTGCCGGCAACGATAATGGTTTCATGTTCGTTTGATTCAGATGGGGGCCCTGCGCGCCGGATTTATGCAGGATTTGTGTAAAAACAGCACAGAATTCGGTTTTTTTAAAATTACGGGAATCATGCCCGGATCCACAAACCAGATGCATCCTGCCATTTCTCCAGTGGAAGAAAAGGGGTATAAAAGGATGATCAATTTGCCGGATTTGAAAATTGTCTGACAAATAGTACCGGATTGATAAAAGATAAATTCTGGGCAGGAATTTAATTCCCCGCAATCAGCCCGGTTCTGCAATAAAATCCGGACACGCAGATAAATATTACGGCCAGATAGTTACTTGACAGACCACGGTAGAATTTTAAGAGTCCATACTAACGGGACGTTCTGCACCGGTCAATACCACACCCCTTTTAAATGCAGACGAACTATGCAGCTGATAATAACTGCCTGTTGGAGGCATTACCATGAAAAGAACCGTGATACAGGGTTGTTGTCTTATCGTAATGACCTGCATTCTCGCTGCTCTCATGCCAGCGGTTGCCGCAGATTCATCGGAACAGTCCATCAGCGATTCCCTGACGAGAGGAAGCCGGTTCACCGTTACCATCACCGGCATACCCAATACCGCATATTACGTCTGGCTGCCGGGCACCTTCACCATGAGCGGCGAACCCTACGACCAGCCCCCGGTCATTGCGGGGGGTACAGAGAATGTTGTCAAGGATCCAGAAGGCGGACCCTATACCATCGGCTCATACCAGTATAACAACGGCAACGGCAGGACCATTATCGATGATGTCGCGCCATCCACCGCGAACATGTCCAATACCAATTATTACGCGCAGGTCACAACCGATTCAACGGGAACGGCTATCGTGCAGTTCCAGACATCAGCGTATACCGCCATCAGGTCCTATTCGGTGAAAACGGAAAATCCCGCAAATCCTGAAAGCGAGAATTACAATGTTGAAGAGAAGGTCTACAGCCAGGGCTCAAAGCCGATGATCAATACACCGGTCCAGACGATCGCCACCTACCCCTCCCGACCATCGCTGACCACGACACCTGCGACGTTGTCACCCACGACGGGGACCACAACAATGCCGGTCCCCACCACAACACCGATTCCCACAACGACAAAGAAATCACCGCTCGAATCCGGGATCGCAATAGTGGCAGTCATAGCAGGATTCGCAGCGATACTGAGACGATAACCCATACAAGAAAAGCACGCAATCATGACGGATGAGCCCACGTGTGAATCGGCAGCGGAAAAAATCCGGATGGATAGAATCCAGAAATTTTTCGTGCGCCCGTTCTTTTTAAGTTGTACCATCGGCATCCCGTTCTGCATCTTCAAGATCCTCTTTGGCCTGACCGCACTTCGGGCAGGGGATGTGGACGGGGGTTTTTTACAGGTTTTCGGTCTTGTCATCACGGTCTGGGCAATGACCGATCTTCTCATGAATATCAGCAGGTCCACCCTTGACCTGCTTCACCGGCCGGCACCCTTTGAATACTGCACCATCGCGCAACTCGGGCGGATCGTTAACAGTCCGATGATCTTTCTTGCATTCGATACCCTGCTGACCTTTGCGATCATCTGCGCCATGCTCTGGACCGGATGGATTGCAACCCTCAATCCGGTTGAGGCTATGCTCTGGTACGTGGCAACCACCCTGAACCTGATCAGCCTCTCGCTCGTCTCGCTCTATAACGAGATCCGCCGCAACAGGATCTCATCGTGATAGGGGAGAGAACACCGGCACAGGATCGGGTGCCGGGTAAAAAGAGATTATGAAGGGGTATCTTGACCCAACGATTCCCGGCTCCGCATCTGGTAGAGGACCATCGGGTCCATCTCCTTGTAGGTATCGGTGCCGGTCCGCATGATCACGTTTGTGATCCCGCTGTTGACGATCATCTTGGAGCAGAGGAAACACGGCCAGATCAGGGTGATCTCACCGCTCTTGACATCGAACCCCGACAGATAAAGGGTGCAGCCCCGGGCGTGCTTGCCAGCCTGGAGAAGCGCATTCATCTCCGCATGGACACTCCGGCAACGCTCGTAGTTCGAACCCGACGGGATGTTGTGATCGTTTCTCCAGCAGCGGTTCAGTTCCGTGCAGTCCATCTGCTTCCGGGGTGCCCCGGTGTAGCCGGTGGAGACGATGGTGTTGAATTCATCGACAATGATGGCCCCGAAGTTGCGCCGGAGGCAGGTGCCCTGGTTGGCACACCGCGTGGCAAGGTCGAGGAAGTACTGGTGCCTGTTGGTCCGCATTCAAAGAAAATATGGCAGATTCCGCTATTAAAGAGGTAGGATCCGGTGAGCAGATCGCATTACAGGAAGGTAATGATGAGGTAGGTGAGCAGGGCAAGATGGATTCCAAGAAAGAGGGGAACCAGCCAGAATTTCATCTTCCGGGTCTTGTGACGGAAGATCCGCATAGCGATAAACGCCCCGAAGGGTCCGAGGAATGCCAGCACTAAGAGGGTGCTCTCACTCATCCTCCACGAGTTGTTCTTTGCCTTACGCTTGTCCCCTGCAAATGCGCATGCCGCGATAAGATTTACACAGAGATACAACGCGATAAGAATCGGGATCAAATCGATCTCAATCAGCTCCCGTTCTCTTTTCCTACGCCACTCGTATCCAGATAAAAGCGCCATTTGCAGAACATATCCGAAGGATGGGGATCCGGTGGGGCAAAGAGGCATTCCACCCGGATTGCCGGATCGATCTCCTGCGCAAAGCTGGTGAACTCTGCCCGGTGCATTTCCCGGCAGACATATTCCCCCTGCCCCCTGCGCAGCCGGGCCTCCTGTGTCGGGCATGAGGGCACGGATAGGATCACCTCATCCCCGCGTTCCTCGATCGTATACCCGACAATCATCGCCCACGGGAAATGCCGAAGCGCCAAAACAAACCCGGTGAGCCCTGTTTCGGTGATGCCGAAACGGCGGACGATATCCTTCGCCGCCATACCGGCCACCCGGCCCCAGACCTGCTCGTTGATCTTTTCGGCAACCGGCGGACTATAGGCGTCGGCAATATTGATAAACCAGAACGCATCAACGACCCGGTAATGCCAGAGAAGGAACTCCAGGTACTGGTGTTTTTCATCATCATTCATCTGGTCGAAAAACTCAAGGTCCATGTAACTCATGGGGATCACTTCAGGAATGGTTAGCGTCGGGCCGGTTCTCATATCAATATTTGGATCGGTGCTGCCAGGTGCAGGATCGGGACCGTCTCCTATGGTGTTGTGCTCAGAAAAAAGAGTGCGATCCGGCAATTGCTTTTCATGCAGGTTCTGCAAAAAATTTTTTGAGCAAGGTGTGATTGAATGATTTCAAGCAGGGTCTGGTTGATCGACTCGAGGGTTTCAGGCAGGGGCGGTGGGGGTGATTGAATTTTTTCACGCAAGGTCCGGTTGAAAATTTTTATGCAGAGTCTGCTTAAAAATTTTAATCAAGGTCTGCTCAAAATTTTTCAAGCAAGGTCTGGTTGATCTGCCGGTCGGATTTACGACGGAGAGGGATTTCCCTCATGTTACCATGAGGCAGATCTGGTTAACTTTTCGCAACCAAGGTCTGCTCAAAATTTTTCAAGCAAGGTCTGGTTGAAAATTTTCAGGCAAGGTCCGGTTGATCCGGATCAGCAGATCAATCATGGTCTTGGGGGGTGTTTGTTTTTATTTACGCAAGGTCCGGCAAAATTTTTTCATGCAGGGTCTGCCAGAAATAGTCTCCAACCCACTGTTATTCATCATATCCTTGCGGAGTCCGACCGGAATATGCAGGAACAGAATCCAAGAAAAAACCAGAATAGCTGAATGCATTCGGATCGCGTGAGCCGGGTTCATGTGATACCGGAGCCTATTTGTAATGGCTGAACAGGAAGAGAAAGAAATGGAAGAGTTCACGGTCACAACGATCACCGGGATGCATAACAGGATCCTAGCAAAAGACGGAGGTGATGACCTGATTATCTGTGAGGGAATCCTGAATGAAGTAGTGTTTCAGGCAAACCTCCAGGAAGATCGGATCCCACGGGCTGCAACCGTCTTCTGGTCGCTCTGCGCCTACCCTGCATTCCGCGAGGGGAACCGGAGAACCGCGTATCGTCTCGCAGAGGTGATCCTCTCAACAGACGATTCCCCCGTATCCCTGCCGTGCAACGAGATGCGTGCACTCGTGCAGGGCATCACGGATTACACAATCGAGATTGAAGACGTGGAGCGGGTGCTGGAACGCCATACAAAAAAGGCTGCCTGAATGCTATTCTACGGGAAGCGTTGCCTGAGAAGCGTCTATCTTCTCGAACGATGACAACCGGATCCCGATCAGCCGGATCTTCCTGCCATCGTATTCCTCGCGGAACAGCGCATGTACAAGCGACCGGACCACTGAGGCATCTCTGGAGAAGTGCGACAGGCTCCGGCTTCTGCTCCGGGTAATGAACCCGGTGTAGCGGATCTTGAGCGTGAGGGTTTTGAACCGGAGTTGTTCTTCAGCCAGGTTCCCGCAGACACCCCGAATCAGCACATCGAGCGTTGAAACCAGTACATCCACGTCATCGGTATCCGATTCAAAGGTGGTCTCCCGGGAGATCGATTTTGTTTCCTGACCGTCAATAACCCCGCTCTCATCCCTGCCATGCGCCAGCTGGTGCAGGGCGATTGCACTGCGGCCAAACCGCCCCATCAGGCCCTGGACATCCTGCCGGGCGAGATCCCCGATTGTTTTAATCCCCATCTCAAAGAGCAGACCTTCAGCTTTTTTCCCTACCCCCGGGATCTTCCTGACGGGGAGTGGGGCGAGGAACTCCTGCAGGGCCGGTGGCGTGACAATCGTAAGCCCGTCAGGCTTCTTAAAATCAGATGCGATCTTGGCTACGGTCCGTGAGGGGGCAATACCGATTGAGCAGGAGAGGCCGAGACGATGCCGGATCGCGGCCTTGATCTCCTCAGCAAGGGCCTGTGCAGGTGTGAAATCCTCCAGGGCACTGATGTCGAGAAAGGCTTCATCGATACTGACCTGCTCCATCAGAAACCCGTACGACCGGAGGATCTCCATCACGGCAGTCGATGCCTGCACATAGGCCGGGAAATCCGGCGGGAGGAAGACCGCGTGAGGACAGAGGACATAGGCCTGCGAGATCGGCATTGCTGACCGGATACCAAAGGCCCGCGCCTCATACGAGCAGGTCGAGACAACCCCGCGACCCTTACCCTGTTTTGGATCCGCTCCGATAACCACCGGTTTACCGGCAAGTTCCGGCCGACGCTGTACCTCCACGGATGCATAGAAACTGTCCATGTCGAGATGGAGGATGATCCGGGGTGTAGTTGGCGATACCCCGGTACCGGTCGGATGCAGGGATTCCGGAAATGGCGCAGATACAGCGGATGCTGATGAACCGGGGAGAATATCCTGATCATTCATGCTGCTGCCGGGGAAAAATCACTCAGCCTGCACTGTCGTTCCCGGAGCACCGACCGGAGCAGGTCACCTTCCCTGACAAACTTTTCCATGGGCAGGGTGAACCGTCCCGAAAGATGCCGGAGCACTTCCTGAATGCCTTCGAATTCAGCAGCCGGTTGCTGCATCGCATTTCGTACATTCTCCCGGACATTGAAGACTCCCATCGGGACATACCCGTGCAGGGCCTCCCGGAGAATGATGGCTCCTGCCTGTCTCTGTTCACGGGCAAGGGATTCCAGGACCGCCATCTTGCAGGAATAGTAACAGCCACCAAGGGGGGAGTATTCCGTCTTCTTCTTCCATCCTTCATGATCCGAGAAGACCAGTTCCTCATTTCCCAGTACATGGAGGAATGCTTCCGACCATTCATACTGCCACGCGGTTGGCAGTAAGATCACTGCATAATTATTGTGAAGACTGGAGAATTCATGCACCCGCCAGGTGTCGATAACCGTATTCTTCTTCACCTTGTTGAGCAGCCGGTCACCGATGATCGTATCGCAGGCCGTGATCGACCATCGTGTCGGGACCAGATGCCGGTTTTGTCCCCGGCCCATGGTCCCGACCGAGAAGGCTTTCTGGATGTTCGAGAAGGAGACACCGGTCTTATGCAGGTCCATCACGGCATCGGCTGCTTTCAGGTCGGTATCGTAGAACGCCTTTTCCAGGTCACGGTTCCACCGCCCGGACTCGATGTCGAACCGCTCGATTCCTGCACTGGGCCCAAACGGGGTATGCTCCTCCGAAAAAGACTGTCCCTGGGGGGTGCTGGTAAAGGCAATCTCGCTCTCAAGGGACGATGAGGAGAGCGAGATATCCTGGAGTTTTTCCACCAGCCGGTTATTGAGATCCCCGGCATTCACCTGCTGTTTTCCCCGGATCAGGTTCATGCGGTACCCGATGATCTCTTCCTGGGACCGGTTCTTTGGGATCCATGCCTCGGGCATGTCCATCTCGGCCGTATCACCATGGAGCGGGGCTATCATCGGGCCGGCAAAGACATCCGGGTAATTCCAACTGCCGATAAACACGGAGGGAGGAGTACTACCCTCGATCTCTTTTCCCAGGGCAACAGACTTCATGGGCATCGTGGATGCCGTGAGTTGCCGGAGATAGGCCCCTTTCCCGATCATAGTATAGTGAGAATGAGAGCGGGAGATCTTTTAAGAGGGATAGTGCGCGGGGAGAAAGTGAAACGGGCTATCTCCGGACAGAGTACCCGGCATTCCGGAGGATACGGATCATCTCGTCCTCCCATTTCCGGTCATCCGGTTCCTTGTGCTCTTCAATGCAGGAATCCCAGATTTTTGTGAGAAGTTCGTCATCCGAACAGAGCGTCCGGATAAACTTGATGCGCCCTGCTCTTCGGCCGGTATGGTCGAGGATCAGAAGACGCCAGCATCCATAGTCCCGACAGATCTCCGGCCGGGTGAGGTGTACGGTGCAGTAGGCTTTTTCACTCCCGGGCTGGTGACGGAAGAACGGGCAGGTGTGAGGGAGTTTTTCAAAGATACTCTTGTCATCGAAGAGGTCGCGTTTGTCGGGATCAACCGTGACCGGGGTCGTCTCACCGGTATAATTATTGTAAATAAGGAACCGGTAATCCCCGTACTCCTCTTTGATCACATGGACGTACCCGAGCTGATCGCAACATTCCCCGCACTGGAAGCATTCGAACGGCAGGGTATAACCCCCTAAGAATGAACTGCCAGGATCATGAACACCAGTTCGAGGGCGATCAGGATGATGACCACCCATTCGAGGAAGTTGGAGTGCTGGATGCGCACTTCGTCCGAGAGCATCGAGTAGTTCTCCTGGATCATCTCGATCTTGCGGCTGACGCTCTCGCTCCACTGGCTGCTCCGAAGGACTCTGAGCGCGGTCGCATAGACACGGGCATAGTAGACATCCTCCGTGACCTTGATCAGGTTGTCGACCTTCTCGATAATCTCGGAGATCTCCGCAGAGGTCTGCATCAGTTTTGCCATGATCGCGTGGTACTGGCGACCCCGGCGGAACTGGGAGAGACGATCCGCATGCTCAATGTCATCATACATCTTCTCCATCTCGCGGGTCAGTTCGCGATCATAATACCGGAGTTCCAGCACCTGCACGTTGGCAAACTCGATGAGATCGATGATATCGGTGGGGCTGTCCGGGTTACACAGGAGGGCCGAATCCCACGAGAGGATGGCAAGGTCATCGATCGTGTAGCTCAGGGAGTTCTTGAGGATATCCTCGCGAATCTGCGGGGAGAGCGGGGTCTTTTCCCCGACCAGGAGCGCGACCGGGTCAATGGAATCATCGCGGTGGTCGGTGACATAGATCGAATAATCCTCGTAGAAGTCCGGGTTGATGGAGAAGCCCTTGATATGCGGGCGGATGATCTCACCGAGCGTCTTGAGATACTGGACATAGAAATCTGCCAGACCTTCCTGCCCGGCGAACAGGAACGCGATCTCCTCCAGTTCGGCAATGGCAGCCTCCGGGTTCTCGTAAATAAAACAGAAACTGATCACCCCGATATCGTAGACCCGGGCAGTCACAGAAAATTCAAACGGCCTGCCGTCCCGCTCCACCCGTATCGGATTCATCTGGATCATGAGCGGGGGGTCTTCGAGCATGATGGATTTTGGTTTGACCCGCACGAAGCTGGTTCTTGCGGTAAAATAGTTCTGGGCGAGTGCCTTTTCGAGCCAGTCGAGATCGATCTCTCTCCCAATATCGTAAATCCGATAAAACCGGAGCGTTATCATGGATATTTCCCTCCTGAGGGATTGAAATTAAAATGTATGCAATAATCTCCATCCATGGAGATAATAAAACCTTGTGAGATTAGATCATCCGGATGCCGGATGTCTCAGGACTCTTAAAAAACGGAATGATCGGCATCCTCAAAAATTGGTTTTATTTCCGGGAACTGACTGACACGGCTGCAACGCTGATGACCAGCGCCAAACCGGAAATCCATACCGGCAGGGGAGACTTCTGGGTCGTTGTAACAGGAATTGTTGTTGTTTCCGGCTGGGCATTGAGAGTTGCCGAGAGATCAACGGTCTCGCCTTTTCCGGGGTACGTGTCGATCGTGCCGGTGTAGGGGACATACCCGGCCTTATAGACCGTGAATGTCTTGTACGGGGTGCCGGTCACATAGACCCGGACCTTCAGGAGCCCATCAGCTATCTGCCCCTTTGCCTCATTATCAAATGACACCGTTGCACCATCAATATTGCAATGCACCGCGTACCAGCCGGTATCGCCACCGATTATTGCCTGCGTTGTCGCAGTCGTGGCAACAGGATTCAGGGTGGCATAGAGATCGATGGTCTCACCTTTCCCCGGGACATGGGCAATGGTCTCCGAAAACGTGGTATACCCATCCTTTTTCACGGTATATTTCTGGTACGGGGTCCCGGTGCTGTAGACCGGCACATACACCATCCCCTGCGAGATCTCCCCCCGGTTTGCCTCATCAAACATGACGGTAGCACCGTCAATATTGCAGTGCACAACATACCAGCCCACATCATCCCCCACAGAGGTTGTGGAGGTGCCTGAGATCTGGTTCAGGGTTGCATACAAGTCAACCGATCCACCCGGTTCTGGCACGGCTGTGATTGAATTGACAAAGGTAGAGTAACCGTTCTTCTGCACGCGGAGGGTCTTTGCAGGAGTTCCCGTGGTATATGCCGGGACCGTAAGCGTTCCTCCCTGCCCTGCCCCTTGTGTTTCCCCCACGTACTTATCATCAAGATATACCTTGGCCAACTGAACATTGCAGTGGATCACATACCACCCCTGATCACCACCATCCGTTACAGTATCTGCGGTTGCCGGGATCACGGAGCAGAATACAATCAGGATTATGACAAGACCAATACGATAGAGATTCTTCAGGACAATCACCGTACTGTTCCTTTGAGAGAATCTTATAAAAACCCGCGGGACAGTGGGGTATCGATAAAAAAAGGTTTTTTGATTATCTCCGTGAACGGAGGGCAACTGTCAGCGCCGCAAGGGACACTCCCCCAATCAGGGTAAGCGGCGAGACGGGAGATTTTGTTGCCGTGGCAACAGGGGTTGTTGACATTGCAGTGTTTGCAGGAGTTGCCATCGTTTCGGACACCAGATCAAAGGTGCATTTGGTGTAGATGTCGTCAACGCCAGGAAGGTTGAATGCATCCGAAAGGGCCTGTGCTGCCTCATAATCCTGGGCACTTCCCGTCCCGGTGAAGTTGAAGATCAAAGCACCGGTCTTGGCATTGACAACCTGGCCGGAATACTGGCCGGACGTTTCCATTTCGATGTTGAGATACCCGTCCTTACCAGGGCTCTGGACGATCACATAATAGGTTGCCGGGGGAAGACCGGTTGTCTGGTACGTTTTTGCATAGGTTCCGTCAGCATTGACCGGGGTAGTCGACACATTGACGTAATTCCCGGCAAACACCCAGATCTGCACGCCAGCGGTCAGGTTTCCCCCGGTTGCTACACCACTGATCGTTACCGGTTCTCCCGCGGGGACCGGGTCTGGAGAGACGGTTGCCGAGATGAACGGCTGGTCTGCGGATGCCTGAATAGCGCTCGTCGCATTATCGGCCGCTGTGGTCTCTGCCCCGTATACGGGAACAATGACCAGCAGCAGGAGTCCGAGAAGAATTCCAAAGGATAATGTCTGCTTCATATGGAGGAATTAGTCAGCCAGAAGGATGATAGTTTTTGCGATTAATTACTGCGGATCCGATATGGCGAACAAGACAAGAGTCGGGAACAGAGATTCACCCGGAAGCATCGATTTGCATAATTACCAATCGTCACTTCAAATTCACGCGATCACCTATTTACACTTCCGGTTTCAATAGCTCGTACTACCCCGGTGCATAGATCTGCACCGATTCGGAATCTGTGTGGTGCCATCATGAAAATACCAAGTATCAATGAGAAGTCCACCATTTCCATACCCACCCCCCTGAATTTTTGTATCCTCTTATACCAGGACGGCAGGATCGAACGCATCATGGACCGGACGGTGGGAGAGTATATTACTGCGGTAATAGAGGCTTCAATTGCCTGGATTGATTGCAGCATCAAGAGCGATGAGCAGGAGATCGAGCAGCTTGCGGCTCTTGCCGGGTTCACAAAAGTCCCCATACCCAAACTCTCCCACGGGTTTTATTCTGCGTACGAGGACTATGATACTGAACTGGGTATCATGCTCCCCTCAGTAACCGTCAAAGGTGAACTGATGACGGTCCATCCCCTGTTTATCCTGATCCGGGACAACCTGATTCTCACCATACACAGCGAAGAGATCAACCGGCTGCTGCGGTTCTCCCGGTACGCACAACCCTTTTTCAAGCGGATCGCTGCTGATAATACACCCGACAAGATCACGCTCACCCTTGAGCGGATCATCGATGAGAACAATGACCGGAACTTCGAGTACCTGCGCGAGATCGAGATGCATGGGGATGCGATCAGTAAATCACTCATTGAGGAGCGTGTAGCAAAGAAGCAACTCGCCCACGACATCTACCGGATGAAACATGTCCTGGTCGATTACCTGAATGTTCTCTGGGCCTCAAAGGACGTGGTCGATTCCCTGCGTTATGGTGACGCCGACCTCATCACCAACGATGAAAAACTGCTGGGCCGGATCGGTATCCTTTCGGACAATATCGACCGCCATATCGAGCTGTCCGAACAGATGTCCAACGTGCTTTCATCCGGTCTCGAAGTGATGCAGAGCATCTACAACAACCAGCTCCAGACCATGAACAACCGCTTTGCGCTGGTCACAGCCTATCTCACGGTGCTTGGCACGGCATTCCTTGTCCCGAATACGATTGCCACGATCGCCGGGAGCGGCGTGATGGAGGGAACGATGGCTGCGCAGTGGTGGTATGTCCCTCTGCTTGCGGTTTCGACCATCGTGGCAACGCTCGTATCGCTCCTCTGGGTGGTCCATGTCTGGAATAAGAGGGACTCGTGAGTCTGTTGGGGGGTCCCCACCACTCAGGTTTCACCGGTAAAAAGACGCGGATCATCACAGGCAACATCAAGAGCGGCAAGAGCGCTCTTCTCCTTATCCTTTATTTCCAGCATGATGTCACAATCCATGGGGGAGGTTTCAGCAAGGAACCGGGCAAAATCGGCAGTATCGATGTGTTCTGTGTGCGCACCAACCCGTTTCCCTGGTTGCTGGGAACTGTAATCGATCATCGGAATACCGTCTGCAGATTTCCAGGTCTTTTTCAGGGCAGGCAATAGATCCTTCACGGTCTCTTTCTGATTTTTTATGGCATGGTGGAACCTGTCGAACAGTACCGGGACACCGGTCCTCTGATGGATCGCAAGGCAGTCTGATACTGCATAGAGCCGCTCGTCATTCTCAATCACCAGCCGCTGCCGGATTGAATCATCAAGCCGGTCATAGACATGGATAAAACGTTCCATGCTTTCGACCTTGTTTCCATACACCCCTCCGACATGCAGCTGGATCTTCGCGGAGCGGTCAAGCCCCATCAGGTCGAGAATACGGACATGATACACCAGTTCATCGATGCTCCGCCGGAGCACATCCTTGTTTGGCGTGTTGAGCAGGACGAACTGGTCGGGATGCATGGATATCCTGAACCGGTGTTTTTTACTATACTCGCCAAGTCCCTGGAACTCATCGAAGAACTGTTCCTGCCAGGGAAACCTGCAGATCGGGTGTGATGCGAATGGGATCATGTCCGAGGTAATCCTGAAAAAGAACATCCCCTGCCGGACATTGTATTCAAGAATTGATCTGAGACAGGACAGATTGGCCTGTACCGTTGCCCTGAGCCGTTCATCGGAATAGGAAGCGAGCCTGAAGGTATGGGAAGGCGTGCAGCCGATCGAGCGGTTGATGCAGGGGTATCCGATACGCATAGGGGATTGTTTCCTGAAGGATTGGATCTTCGGAGAGATTCGCGCAGGACTACTCTTTTTTCAGAAGATGCAGGGCTGCCGAGTTCATACAGTACCGTTTGCCGGTGGGTGCCGGGCCGTCATCGAATACATGGCCGAGGTGTGCCCCACACCGGGCACAGAGCACTTCCGTTCGGACCATTCCCCCGGCGCGATCGGGTTGCGTGGTGATGTTGAGATCCGAGACCGGTGCGTAAAAACTCGGCCAGCCGGTGCCGGAATCAAACTTGGTTTTTGCATCAAAGAGATCGGTTCCGCAACAGGTACAGGTATAGATCCCCGGTTCTTTGCAGGCATGGTACTTACCGGTGAATGCATATTCGGTTCCCTCCATCCGGACAACCTCGAATTGTTCCGGTGCAAGGATCGCACGCCATTCCTCATCGGTCTTCATTACCTTAGCGACCTCCTCATTACGGCCGGTCCGTGCATTGAAGATACGGATCATAGCTCCATCTCCGGTAGCAGAATTCACCAAAAATATCAGCTCCTGCCGGAATCATGACAGGGCCGGAACATAGAACTTTGGGTTACGGCATACGGGAAAAACGAGGGGATTACATCCCGAAAAAGCTGAGGATCCGGCTTTTGGGATCCTTGTAGAAGATCCATGCTATCTGGATCAGAACAGGGATTGAGAATATGAGCACAAGGAGTTCCGGCACAATGATGTACCCCTCCTGACTAGAATAATCACACCAGCCCCCTTGAATATCTTACGGAAGGATCCGGGTATACCAACGGGCCGATGCACCTATTTTTCCTGGCTGATTGCCCTCAGCACCCCATCCCCGAATTCCTGGGTGCCGGCCGAACCACCGAGATCCTTGGTCATTATTCCCTGTGCCAGCACGTGGCTAATCGCCGATTCCATACGGGTGGCTCCCTTCTGATCGCCAAGGTACTCAAGGAGCATTGCAGCACTCCGGATCGCGGCGATCGGGTTGGCACTATTCCGGCCGGCAATATCCGGGGCGCTCCCGTGTACCGGTTCGAACAGGGCATGCCGGTCCCCGATATTTGCGCTCGGAATAAGGCCAAGGCCACCAACCAGATATGATGCCATATCGGAGAGAATATCACCGAAGATGTTGGTCGTGACCACTACGTCATAGGAGGCGGGATGCTGGAGGATGTCCAGCGCAAGGGCATCGATATACTTGTCATTGAAGGAGACACCCGCAGTCTTTGCCGCGGCGATGCAGATATCACGAAAGAGGACATCGGACTTGAGCACGTTCGCCTTGTGCCCGATGGTCAGGTGTCCCTTGCGCTGCTGCACGAGGCAGATGGCCGCCCGTGCGATCCGCTCGCTTCCGGTGCGGGATACTACACGGAGGGTGGTGGCCCGTTCGGGTGTGATCTCCTCGATGCCTGAGTAGAGCCCTTCGGTATTCTCCCGAACGATCATGATGTCGAACCCGTTGCCTTTGACCGGACGAAGGTTCGCATAGAGATCGAGCGCCTTCCGGATGCGCAGCACCACGCTCTGGTAATCTTTCATAGGGGGTGTTGTGATCGCCCCGAACAGGATTGCATCGGCGGTTTTAAGCGCATCAATCTCCCGGTCTGCGCAGGGGCAGCCGGTCTTCTCCCACATGCCGTATCCCACATCGACCGTGAAGTATTCGTATTCCGGGTGGAGTATCCCGAGGATCCTTCGGGCAACAGGGATTACCTCATGCCCGATCCCATCACCTTCAACAATGGCAATCTTCGTCATTTCGCCCCCCAGCGTGCCACCAGTTCATTCACAGACCGGGCGATCATAGCCGGGCTCGCACCCCAGTGGACGATGGCACCGGACTTCCCTTTCCAGGTACCGATTCCCTCCCGTTCAGCCCGGCAGCACCGGGCAATGAATGGCTCGTCATGCACCTGCTCCAGCGGGCAGATATTCGTGAGCGTGAAATTTTTCCCGTAACATTCGGTATAGAACTGCGAGCCGGTCAGGCATCCGGCAACATGCTCCCCCCCGTGCATGGGATCGGCATCAAGCGTGCGGGTATACCCGGCTGCACGACAGGGATACGCATCTGCCGGAACGGCCGAGATATCCCGAACATGATGATCGAACTGCACATTGAGTTCCCCAAAGAGCCCCCCGGCTTCAAGTTCTTTGAGACTTGCCGACAGCGTAGCCCGGGGAGGAATCACATCATACACATGGATGGTCAAAAAACCGGAGAGATCCGGGTCGAGGACAAAGGTCCTGTTCTCTTCAAGGCTCGTGAAGATCGTGCAGCGGTACCCGCTCTCGCCCGCAAGGCGTACAAGACGCACCCGGTCATGGATCTGCACCCGATCCGGGTAACAGTACACCTGGTCCGGGGTGGCAAGCACCCGGGAGGAGACGATATCCCGCATCATCCCTTTTCCCGAGGGATCGAGTGTCACTTCAAGCAGTTCGGGGCCGTCAGCGGTGTCACGGAGGAGATACCTGCTCAGGAAGTAGACGCGATCGCCGCAGGGTCGGGTTGAAGCCGATCCCACATATTTGCAGTGTTCCGGGAAGATCATCGGTGTTTTCTCCAGTACGCAACAAGGCCGCCGGCCGCGAGGATCTCCTGCATCCGGGGCGAGAGCGTTGGAACCACATGCCGTTTTCCCGCCACATCCACCCAGCCCTGTGCAAGGTTGAATCGTATCGGACTGCCTTCAGTACAGGGGATATCCGCTTCGATGAGCGGCAGGCCGATGTTAATCGCGTTCCGGAAGAAGATCCGGGCAAACGAGGGCGCGATGACCGCAACAACACCCGCCTCCCGGATAGCAATCGCCGCTTGCTCCCGCGAAGATCCGCATCCGAAGTTCTTACCGGCCACGATAACGGCCCCTTTGAGACGCGATGCAAGGCCGGCGTCAAGGTCCTCAAAGACGTGGGTTGCCCAAATGCTCCGGTCCTTTGTCCGCAGGTACCTGCCGGCGATCACCACATCCGTGTCGATATCTTCCGGGAGGCAGACCGCATGACCCTCGGTATGCATCAGGCCACCTCCGGAACGGTGATCTCTCCTTCAAGTGCACTGGCAGCGGCCGTTGCAACGGAGGAGAGGTAGATCTCTCCCCCGACACCCATACGGTTTTTGAAATTACGGTTGGCGGTCGAGAGGCAGACCTCTTCTTCGCCAAGCACCCCCATGTGGGCGCCCAGGCAGGGGCCGCAGCCGGGCGTCCCGATGATGCAGCCGGCTTCAACGATATCGGCAAGCACCCCGGTTCGGATTGCCTGGGTCAGGACTGCGGCAGATGCGGGAACGACGATGGTGCGCACAGCAACTTTCTTTCCCTTGACGATCCGGGCAAGCCGGGCAAGATCGGAATATCTTCCGTTTGTGCAGGTACCCACAAATACCTGATCGAGAGGAAGACCGGCAAGG
>Ga0265297_10006702_pt1 | contig 16489 bp, 13 predicted proteins | sample Munlanlwell13791_FD_192502 | JGI IMG/M metagenome (GOLD analysis project Ga0265297, IMG submission 192502) | Leachate microbial communities from a municipal landfill in Southern Ontario, Canada - Leachate well 137-91 | ecosystem: Engineered > Solid waste > Landfill > Unclassified | place... | reverse complement strand
ACCGGCTGCTCGCCGACACCGGGTTCACCCCGCTCCGCCAGGAGCTGACCTACACCTGCAACATCGACCTGGTCACCCTCGCCCGCCGCACCCCGTGACCGGCGCGCCATGGCCGCCAGTTATTCAAGCCATTTGGCGGCACTGGCGGCACACAATATAATAAGACCACTATGTTGACCTTGCATCCAGACATTCTAGTCGGCCGCCAATGGAAGCCAAAAGCCGTTTTGCTGCCCTATTCCGAATGGAATAAGGTCATGGCGGACATGGAAGAACTGGACGATATTCGCGCCTATGACCGTGCCACGAGGGGTGACGAGGACGCTATTCCTTTCGAGCTGGCGGCAAAGGAATTCCGGACGCGAGGCCTGGCGCATCCGCATCGCTGACTACCGTGTCATTTAGTTCCCAGCGGCGCCCTGTTTTTGGCGTTCGCGGCGCTGGATCTCGTCGAAGTAGTCGTCGGCTTCCTTGACGCTGGCGAAGATCTCGTTCATCGGCACCATTTGGGCGATCTCGAAGACCTTCTGGACCGGTTCCTGCATTTCCATGACCATGAAGGCGGCATTGGCCTTCTTGGCGGCCTTCATGGCCATCAGGATGACCCGCAGCCCGGCGCTGCTGACATAGTCCAGAGCACGCATGTTGAACTGCAATGCGCTCACCCGGCTCTGAAACAGCGAGTTGACCACCCCCAGCAGGCGCGGGCTGGTCTCGTTGTCCAGCCGCCCGCTCAGGGCGATCTCGAAGCAGCCGATCTTTTTTTCGGCCTGGTTGATCAACAGGGCCATGGCGGGGACTCCTTGCTGGCATCCGGAAAAAACGGTCACACAAAGGCACGAAGAACACGAAGACCGAGCGAAGAATATGGCATCGTTTTTCGTGAACGCACAGTGGGTTCCGGGATCACACCCGCGCTCGTGCTCGATCATCCCCCTCAAGCGGTTCAAAAAGAAGTAAAAAAGAGTCGCCGTGCTAGGTTGAAGCGTGAGTTTGGCATAAGTACAACCTGGGGATGGAGGAGAAACTGTCATGTCCTTTCCGCGCCTGATTCCGGTCTGCCTGCTGGGCGTCGCGACCGGTTGCGCCACACCGCCCCCCCCCGGGCGCCGCCGTTCTTCGAGCCGACCACTTCCGGGGCCTTGGTCGGCACCCCGATGTGCGGCGTCTTTTTGCCGCCGTCGGCGGAATTTTCCAGCGATGATATTCCCGGCGTCGAAGCGGGCGACCTGCTGGTGGCCGCCGACGGCCGTCGCGTTTATGACGGCCGCGAGTTTCAGCTGTTCCGGCGCCAGCGCGGCCCGGAAGCCGACGCCCTGACGCTGCTGGGCGACCGGCGCCGTCATCGCGATTTTCTCAGGCCGGCGTTCCTGGGAGACGGGGGCGGTCATCGCCACTTTGCCGCGGGCGCCGGCCGGTCAGGCCGCTACCAGTCGGCTTCCTGGCGGGTGATGTTGAGGAGGTTGCGCCACAGCTGGCCGTTGAGATTGATCTTGCGGCGTTCGCGCACTGCCAGCGGGATCGGCACATTGGTGAACTGGCCGTTCCAGTGCCCCACCACCATGGCGGTCTTGCCGGCCATGGCGGCATGGACGGCGTTCTCCGCCAGGTGGCCGCAGAAAACGGCGTCGGTGCCCAGGGCGGGCACGGCCCGGATCTGGTAGCTGGGGTCGAAATAGCGGATGGCATGCTCCACCTTGTTCGCCGCCAGGTACTCGTGGATGCGGTCGCGCAGGAAGGTGCCGATGTCCCGGTGCAGGACATTGCCGGAGGCGTCCTTGACGACCGGCTGGTCGGCAAACAGGTTTTGGCCGGCGCCCTCGGCCACCACGATCACCACATGGTGCTTTTTTTCCAGGCGGCGTTCCAGCCAGCTGAGCAGGCCGCCGGGCCCCTCCAGGGTGAAGGGCGACTCCGGCACCAGACACAGGTTGACCACCGGGTTGGCCAGGGTGGCGAAGGCGGCGATGAACCCCGAGTCACGCCCCATCAGGCGGACAATGCTGATGCCGTTGTAAGCGCCCTTGGCCTCGTCATGGGCGCAGGCAATGATCGGCGCGGCGGCCTGGACGGCGGTTTGGAAGCCGAAGGTCATGTCGGTGAAGTCAAGGTCGTTGTCGACGGTCTTGGGCACGCCGACCACGCTGATCGGCAGCCGCCGCTCGCGGGCGGCATTGGCCAGGGCCAGGGCGCCGCGCTGGGTGCCGTCACCACCGATGGTGAACAACAGGTTCAGGTTGAGCCGGTCCAGGGTGCGCAGCATGTCGGCGGGATCCTGCGGGCCGCGGGACGAGCCGAGGATCGAGCCGCCGCAGTCATGGATGGTGTCCACCACCTCCGGATCCAGGCGCATCGGCTCCAGCTTGTATTGGGGGGCCAGGCCGCGGTAGCCGTAGCGGATGCCAAACACATTCTCCACGCCGTAGACGAAATACAGGGTTTCCACCAGCGCCTTGATGACATGGTTGAGTCCGGGACACAAGCCGCCGCAGGTGACGATGGCCGCCCGCGTCCAAGCCGGATCATGGAACAGCTTCTCGCGCGGCCCGGACGCCTCGAACGCCGGCAGCGGGCCACCCCGCCCGCGGAGGAACTCCAAGGTTTCCAGGTCATGGAAATAACTGATTTTCCGGTCATCCGGGACATGGTAGGCGGACGCCCCCTGTGCCGGCAGGGTCGGCGTGCCCACGGTGGGCACGGAAAAATCGAGCGCCTGGATGGCCAGGGCGTGCTGCTGCTGCTGTTCGGTCATGGGCGGAAACTCCTCACCTTAAAACGGGCCCCTGGAACCCTGGCGGTTACTATACTTCGCCAGGCTGAAGCTTTTTAGGCTGAAGGTCATTAAAATCTCACCCTGACTCAACGGCCCGTTGCGCCCTAACGGGCCGCCGCCGCGTTGCGGTAGAGAAACCAGTGCAGGCCGGAGAGCGGGGCGGCGGGATAGGTTTTCACCCAGTCATAGCGGTGGCCTTCCGGATCGCACAGCTGGGGGGACGGCGGCACCGGCGGCTCGCCGGCTTCGCGGTGGCAGATCAGCCAGTCCACCCCGCCCGGGGGCGACTCGCTTTGGGGAAGATAGCAGAGGATCTTGGGCGCCGCGGCCTCCCGGTAAAAATCCAGGATCAGGGGGATTCGAAAGTCATGGTCCCCGCCGACCCGGGCGCCAGCCCCCGGGGTGTGGGCGGCCATGAAGCGGACGGCCTCGGCGTAATGGCCGCGCCCGAGCCGCAGGAATTCCGCCGTTTGCAGGCCGTTGCAGAGGATGAACAGCCCCAGCAGGATGAAACAGGCCGCCCGGCCGCCCGGCCCCCGGTCGTAAAGCCAGGCCAGGGCATAGCTGGCCAGAAGCAGGAAAAAGGCCAGGCTGATGATAAAAAAGCGCACGTAAAACGCCACCGGCGGCAGCACCAGCACCAGGCCGGCCGGCACCAGCACCGTCATCACCCCGAAAAACAGCAGCTGGTCCGAGCGCTCCCGCCACAGCCGCCACAAAGCGCCGGCCAGGGCGGCGGCCACCGCCAGGGCGGCCGCCAGCAACGCCGCCGCCCCGGGCGGCCGGCCCACCGCCCAGGCGAGGATGGTTTCAAGGCCCGTCCAGCCGCCGGTCGCGCTCCCGCCGGTCGCCGCGACGCTGCGAATGTCCACCCAGTAGAGCCAGGCGACAAAGGCGGCCGGGAGGGCATGGCAGGCCAGCAGCGCGCCGGCGGCCCGGCCGGGCCCGACCCGCGCCAGAACCAGCCGGCAGGCGGACCAGAACATCGCGGCCAGGAAAAACAAGATGAAACTCAAATGCGAGCAAAAGCCAAGGATGGCGCCCAGGCTGAACAGCCCCGCCCACCGCCATTCCAGGCGGCGCAGAAAGGTGTCGAGCAGAAAAAAGCACAGGAAGGCGAAGAACAGCATCGGCGCATAGCCCCGCGCCTCCGAGGAGTAAAGCACCAGGACGTGGGAGAAGCCGGTCACTGCCATGGCCAGGAGGGCGCAGGGACGGCCGCGGGGCCGGCCGAGCACCCCCGCCAGGCACACGGTGCCCACCCCGGCGGCCAGCGCCGGCACGCGATAGCCCCACCAATTTCCCCGCTGGCCGCAGAGATAAAGCCAGGCGGTGTTCAGGTAATGGTTGTTGTCCTGGTGGAGGCCGGTGAAAATCTGGCCGAACGAGGACAGGGTGCCGGCCAGCCGCACCGACCAGATCTCGTCCAGCCACAGGTCATTGAAGGCGCCGCCGATCCGCAGCGCCGCCGCCAGCAGCAGCAGCCCCCCGGCGCCGGCGGCGAAAAAAAAACGGCGGCGGGGTGCGGGTTCTGAATTGCGCTTGTCGTGCGTCACGGCGCCTCTTTTGGGAGAAGTAATTCCAATTAAAGTTGTTTTATCTTTGCGATCTCTGCGATCTTTGCGGTTATGAAGACGCAGCGTACTGTAGCTCGGGGCTGGCAACCCGGCGGAAGGCCCCCGCCGTGCGACCAGCGCCTGCCTGCAACGGTTGCTTATTGCCCCGTCACGGGCGTTCCAGGCTCTAAAAATCACCGCCCCCCAGTTTTCATCCGGCCGGGCGGCCGGGCACCCGCCGCTTCCATCCGTTATATTGACGCCATGAGCAAACCCGCCGATGCCAAGACCGCCGCCGCCCCCACCGCCATGGCGGATTTCGCCTGCCTGGACCCCGAGTGCCAGGCGGCCGTCAGCTTCAACCTACTGGAGCTGAAGAAACAGCGCGGCCGCATCCACTGCCCCGCCTGCCACCGCGAATATGCACTTGCCCCCGAGTTTCTGGACAAGCTGGAGCGGTTGCGCCAGCTGGTCGCCGCGGTGCGCGGCGCCGCCGACATTTTGGGCGACGTCAAGGTCGGCATCGCCACCCCGGCCGGCGAGGTCAAAATCCCCTACTGGCTGCTGCTGACCCGGCTGAACACCGTGTTCACCCTGGAACTGGCGGGGCAGAAGGTGGAGTTTCATTTCCGTGTCGAGTCCACGGGCGACGGATCGTTCCGCTGACCGTGGATCCGGGAGGTGCCCCATGCAGGTCGCCGTGTTGCTGGCGCAGGGTTTTGAAGAGACCGAGGCCATCGGCGTGGTGGACGTGCTGCGCCGGGCCGGAGTGACCGCGCCGCTGGTGGCGGTGGAGCCGGGCGCGGCCTGGGTCACCAGCACCCGCGGGGTCTGCGTGAAGGTGGACGCGCAACTGGCCGACCTGGCGCCGGGCGGCCTGGCCGCGGTGGTGCTGCCGGGCGGCCTGCCGGGCGCCAACCACCTGGCGGCTTCGCCCGCGGTGCTGACCCTGCTCAAGCAGGTGCGGGCCAACGGCGGAATACTGGCGGCTCTCTGCGCGGCGCCGCTGGCCCTGCAGGCCGCCGGCCTGCTGCGCGGCCGGAAAATGACCGCCTTCCCCGCCCAGCGCGACCAGTTTCCCGGCGCCGTCTACACCGGCGGCCGGGTGGTCTTCGATGACGGCATCCTCACCGGGCTGGCGGCGGGCGCCACCTTTGAGTTCGCGCTCGAACTGCTGCGCCGCCTCAACCTCGCCGAGCACGCCGCCAAGCTGCACGCCGGCATGTGCCTGCCGGGGGATTGATCGAGGGAGTCGACGGAATCGAGCGAATCGATAGAATCGAATTCGGTTCAATCGATTCCGTCGATTGCATCGATTCACTCGACATTCCTCACCCCATTGCACCCCGGGTACTTTGAGCAGCCCCAGAATTCCTGCCCGGCATTCTTGCCCGCCTTCGCCTGGCGCCTCCGCATCGGCGCCCCGCACTCGGGACACGCCGGAGCCGCTTCTTTTTTCGACATCACGTCGTGCCGGATCGCCGTGAGCTTTTCGCGGAAACCACCCTCCTCTTGAAAGGCTTCGCCCTGCCGCTCCATCTGGTGGTTGAGCATGTTGATCACCCGTGCAATCAGGATCAACAGGACATTCGCCACTTCCACATCATCCGGAGCATCCAACCACCTGGAAAACTTTTGCTTCTGCGCCAAGATATGCGCGCAGGCGTCATGAACCATGTCCTCGCCGTAGCCCGGTTTGTCCAGGCGCACGTCATAAACCGCCCGCGCCTCGGGTGAGTTTTTCTTCCACGGCACCAGCCCTTTGTTAAGCAGCCAGTTGAGGTAGTCGCCCGCCAGTTCCGCCAGACTCGCCCGCGCCACGTCGGTGAGCCGCATCTCATTTTCCCTGGAGGTCGCGCGGCGGGCGGAACCTTCGGCGTTGTTTGCACATCCCGAGCGGGCGGCCTGGGTCATCTGGTCAAACTGCCGGCCACAAGGATCATTGGTGCGGTTCAGGAAGCGCATGCAGAAGCGCTGGGTGCCAAGCTGCACGATGTTCGCCAAGATCCACGAATCCAACCGGAAATAGCCGCCGGTGCCACCAAACATGAGGGCTCTCCTTAGTTTTGTCGAGGGAATCGAGGGAATCGAGGGACTCGAGGGAGTCGACGGAATCGAATCTCGATTCCCTCGATTCCCTCGAGTCATTCGAAGACCGACCGGCCGCCCGCCGGCCTCAGCCGCGGCCGGCGTCCCGCGGGCCGAACCAGACGCCGGTGGCGGCATCCTGGCGCCAGCCGGGGGCCTCGGAGAGCGTCAGCGGGTCGGTCGCCCAGCCACGGTCCAGCAGCGCCTGCGTCTCTTCCCACGACTTGATGCCGCTGAGGGCATCAGCGGTCTGAACATTGCAGGAGCCGACGGCGTTGGCAAAGCGGCCGCAGCCCACCGGATCCTGGCCGCGCAGGAAGGCGGCGAAGAAGCCGGCAATGGTGGTGTCCCCGGCCCCGGTGGCGCCGACGAACTTGGGAATGGTGAACACCGGGAACCACAGTTCACGGCCGGCCCAGGCGGCGCAGTCGGCCGGGGCGGCGGCCCCCATGGCAGCCAGGCGCGCCGCGGAGCCGGTGCGCAGGAACAGGCCGCGCGACCCGAGCTTGAGGCCGGCAATGGCCACCCCCATGCCGAGCAGCCGCTCGGTCAGCGCGGAGAGGGCCGGCGCGGCGAGCCGGTCGCCGGCGCCGAAATGGTCGCGGTCGAGCATGAACAGCAGTTCGTCCGCGCTCGGCAGAAAGACATCGGTCAGCGGCAGGGTGCGGGCGAGCACGGCCGGCCAGTCGGCGCGGCCGCTGGGGCCGCTGGGGTCGGGCATGACCAGGTCCAGGGAGGTCGAGAGCCCGGCGTCCTTGGCCTTGCGGAAGATGGCCTCCAGTTCCCGGCCGCCGTCGGCATAGGTGCGGGCCATGATCGGCGGATACCCGAAATGGAACAGCGCCGCCCCGGCCAGCCCGGCCGGCGCGACATCCTCCGCGCCGAAGGTGTGGTTGGCGCCGGGGCAGTGCAGAAAGGTGCGGTCGCGCCCCGGGATGTTGACCACCACGGTGTAGGAGGTGATGCCCCCGGGCGCCACCACCAGGCCGCGGTCCAGTTCCGCGCCATAGCCGCGCAACACCGTGCGCACCGCCGCCCCGAAGGCGTCGTCGCCGATCTTGCCCATCAGCGTGGTCGGCACGCCCAGCAGGTGCAGGGCCACGCCGGTGTTGGAGACGGCGCCGCCGGTGGCCATCACCGCCGGGCCGACCTCGTACAGGCGGCCGGGGACCAAGTCGAAGGCATGGTCGATTTCAGGGATCAAGTCCAGGCAGATGTGCCCGGCCACCACACAACGTTTCATGGGCGCGTTTTCCTGCCGGCGGCATGCCGGTCTGGTACCATAAGGCGTGATTCGCGAGACGGGAAGCTTACCAAGGAACTAGCCTGCTTTATTCATGAGTATGGCAAAGGGCTGGTGCGCCCGCCGGTAGGTCACTGACAACCCAATTCAGCTCACGAAGGGCAGGGCATTTTTCGCCTTCGTCTGCCACGGCACCCCCCCCCACGGGCGGCACGCCCGTGCCTACAGGAAACCTGGTCCGTCCTGTAGGCGCGGGGTTGCACCCCGCGGAGAGGCGCGGCCGGTCCGGTAGTTGCCAAACGGATTGGGTCATGAATAATCCAGGTTAGTGCGGCGGCGGCGCGTGCCGGCACAGGAGGTTGACGAAGTGCCGGGACACCCGGGCGGCCAGTGAACGGGGCAGCAAGTGCACCGCGGCGGCGGCCAGCTTGTTCAAGACCCCGGCCACGACATGGGAGCGGCGCCCCAGCGCCGCCAGCCCGGCTGCCACCACCTCCGGCGGATCCATGACGTTGGCCTTGAGCAGGTTGGCCGCATCGGCGACCTCGCTGAACTCGGTGCGGGTGATGCCCGGGCAGAGGGCGGCCACGTCAACACCGCCGGGCTTGAGCTCGAAATGCAGCCCCCCGGCCAGCATCAGGTTCCAGTTTTTGGAGGCGGCGTAAAGCGTCCAGCCGGGCATGGCCTGCCAGGCGGCCAATGACGCCGTGAACAGGATGCCGCCACGGCCGCGGGCGCGCATTTTCAGCCCCAGCGCATGGGTCAGGACAACCGGGGCGCGGACGTTGAGGTGCAGCAGCTCCAGGCTGCGCGCGAGCGGCGTGTCGAGGAAGTCGCCGGTGGTGGCAAAGCCGGCATTGTTCACCAGCAGGCCGACCTCGAGGCCGTCCACGGCCTGCAGCAGCCGCGCCAGCTCCTCCTCCTGCGTGAGGTCGGCCGGCACGCAGCGCGTCTGCACCCGGTGCCGCGCCTGCAGTTCGCCGGCCAGCGCCTCCAGGCGCTCGCGGCGGCGGGCCACCAGCACGAGATTGAGCCCCTGGGCGGCCAGCTGGCGGGCAAATTCGGCGCCCAGGCCGGAAGAGGCGCCGGTGATCAGAGCCCAGGGGCCGTAGCGGCGGGAAAAGTCGGCCGTGTTCATGTGTCCTCGTTGGTTCTACTTTGTTAGATTGAAAATCGTTGTCGTGCTCGTTGTCGTCATCGAATCGAGTACGAAAAACGACCACGACAACGACGACGCACACACACTACCGAGAATGTAACAACGTAGAATTAGGCTGAAGCGTTTTAGGTGGTAGGCTGAGGGAGCCGTTTTCAAAAGTCCTGCTGTTCAAAATCCGACTTTTGAAAGCACCTCGAGGGTCACTAAAGTCTCACACCCGGATTGTTCATGAGACCCACCGGGATCAACCAGCCGGCGCCGCGGCCTGCTCACGGGCCCAGCGGTCGGCGGCCAAAATGTCGTCGAGCGTCGGATGCGGCCGGTTGTCATGCCGTTCCATGACCCGTTCGACCAGGGCGGGAATCTCCGGAAAACGGAGGGCTCCGGCCATGAACCGGCTGACCGCGACCTCGTTGGCGGCGTTGAACACGGCCGGCAGGGTGCCTTCCGCCTCCATGGCGCTCCGGGCCAGGCGCAGGGCCGGAAAGCGCGCCGGATCGGGTGCCGAAAACTCCAGGGTGCGCAGGCGCGCCAAGTCGAGCGGGTCCAAGGGCAGCGGCCGGCGTTCGGGCCAGGTGAGCGCGTACTGGATCGGCAGGCGCATGTCCGGCACCCCGAGCTGGGCCAGCAGGCCGCCGTCAATGAACTCGACCATGGAATGGACGATGGACTGGGGATGGATCAGCACCGCCAGCTGCGCCGGGGTGCAGCCGAACAGCCAGCGCGCCTCGATCAGTTCCAGCCCCTTGTTCATCAGGGTGGCGGAATCCAGGGTGACCTTGGGCCCCATGTTCCAGGTCGGATGGGCCAGGGCGTCGGCGGGGGTGATGCCGGCCAGGGCGTCGGCGGGGGTGTTGCGGAACGGGCCGCCGCTGGCGGTGAGGATGATCCGGCGCACACTGTCGCGCGGCCGGCCCTCCAGACATTGGAAGATGGCGGAGTGCTCGCTGTCGACCGGCAGGATGCGCACGTTGTGGCGGGCGGCCTCGGCCATGACCTGTTCGCCGGCCATGACCAGGATTTCCTTGCTGGCCAGGGCGATGGTCTTGCCGGCGCGGATGGCCGCCAGCACCGGCTTCAGCCCGGCGGTGCCGACGATGGCGCACAGCACAATGTCCACCGCGGGGGCGGTGACCATGTCGATCAGGCCGGCCTCCCCGGCCACGGCGCGGCAGTTGGCGGGCAGCAGGCGGCGGAGTTCGCGCAGGCCGGCGGGATCGGCCGCGGCGGCCCATTCGCAGCGGAGTTCGCGGGCCTGGCCGGCCAGCGCCGCGAGCCGGCGCGCCCCGGCCACGCCGCAGACATGCAACTCCGTCCCCAAATGCTGGGCCACCCAGACGGCATTGCACCCGATGGAGCCGGTGGAGCCGAGAATGACCAGGTTCTTTTTCGCCATGGTGGCACGCCCCTCCGAACAGACGGCCGCCGGTTACGGGGCGTCGGGCGTCGGCAGACTGCTGGCGGTGTGACGGCACTTGGGATACGCCGAACAGCCGTAGAAGACACGGTTGCCGCGGCGCCGCTCCATCATCGGCTCGCCACAGTCGGGGCACTTGGCGTCCAGCTTGCGGGCCGGGGCCGGAATGGTCAGTCCCAGGCGGGCGGAGGCCTCGTCAAAGTCGGGCACCTGCTCGCGGTACTTGACCACCAGTTTCTTGATCGCCTCGACCTGGCGCGGCGACAGGGTGCCCCGCCGCAGATACTGGTCCTTGATGGAATTGGCGAACCGCTGGTCGTCAAAGGCGCGCGGCCCGGTGCCGGCCGGCGGCACCCACGTCTTGATGTGGGCCAGCAGTTCCAGCAGAGCGGGAACGCGGAGTTCGCGCGGCCGTTCCTCGTCATCGGTGACCGCCTGGGGCAGTTCGATTTCAAAGCGCGCCGACAGGTCGAGGAAATCGGGAATCTGATTGCGGTAGCGCAGGGCCAGCCGCTTGAGGGCGTTGAGCTGGGCGGGGGTGAGCGGCTTGCCGTCCTCGACCTGGCGGCTGAGGGAGGCGTGGAACTTGCGGTCGTCAAAGGTCTTGCCGGCGCGGCGGCCCGGCGGATCCCACTTCACCGCGGTGAGCGCTTCCAGCAACGGCTTGCTGTCCGGCCCGGTGGCGGCGGCGGGCGGGGGCGCGGCCTTCTCCTCGGCCAGCCGCTGGACGGCCGCCTCCAGATCGGCGGCCACCCCCAGCTCGGCGGCGGCGGCCGGCATCCCGGGCAGATGCGCCGCATAGAGGGCGGCCAGCCCGAGGATGGCCTGCCACTGCTTGTCGGAGATCGGCTTGCTGCCGCGCGCCTGCTCGATCAGCGACTCGTGGAACTTGTGGTCGTCAAAGGTGCGCCGCCCCCGCTTGACCGGCGGATTCCAGGGAAGATCGGCGGGGAACTGCTCCAGGAACCGCAGGATCCGGTCGTTGGCCGGGGCGTTGAGCGGGGCGGCGGTGCCGCTCCACTCGCGGAACTTGCCGTAAAAGTCCTCGATCATGGCAGTCCAGTTGACCTTGCCCTCCTCGACCTCGTCGAGCAGCGTTTCCATGGAGGCGGTAAAGCCCACGTCGAACAGCTGCGGCAGGCGGGCGACCAGGAAGTCATTGACGTTGAACCCGAGGGCGGTGGGCGCCAGGCGCCCCTTGTCCTTCTTCACATAGTCACGGCCCAGAATGGTCTCCACCGTGGCGGCGTAGGTGGAGGGGCGGCCGATGCCGTTCTGCTCCAACTCCTTGACCAGGGTCGCTTCGGAGTACGGCCGGGGGGGCTCGGTGAATTTCTGGGCCTTCTTCAGCTCGCGCAGATCGCAGCCGGTGCCTTCGGGCAGCTGGGGCAGGTCGTTGTTGCGCGGCTCGTCCTCGTCCTCCTCGTCGCGGCTGGTGGCGCGGGTGCTTTCCGTCTCCTTGAACAGATAGACCTTCTTGAAGCCGGGAAAGACCAGCGAGCTGGTGGCCGCGCGGAACAGGTAGGCGTGGGTCAGGGCGGCCCCCTCGGCGGTGACCTCGATGCTGTTTTCCAACAGGCGGGCGGGCGCCATCTGGCTGGCGACGAAGCGGGTCCAGATCAGGCGGTAGAGGCGGAGCTGGTTGGGGGACAGGAACGAGGCCATGCGGTCGGGCGTCCGGGTCACATCGGTCGGCCGGATGGCCTCATGGGCCGCCTGGGCGGACTGGCGGGAGCGGTAGACGTTCGGCCGCTCCGGGATGTAGTCCGCGCCGAAGGTGGTGCCGATGAACTGGCGGGCGGCCTCCTGCGCCTCCTTGGCGATCTCCACGGAATCGGTACGCATGTAGGTGATCAGACCGGTGGGCCCCTCCTCGCCGATCTCCACGCCTTCGTAGAGTTCCTGGGCGATGCGCATGGTCAGGCCGGAACCGAGGTTGAGGTTGGTGCCGGCCGCCTGCTGGAGCGTGCTGGTGATGAACGGCGCGGGGGCGCGCTGTTGCTTGGGCGTGCTGGCGACGCGGCTGACCCGGAAGCCGCTGGCCGCCGCCAGTTCCGCGGCCATGGCATTGGCGGCGGCCGCATCGGGGATCAGCGCCGCCTTGCCGTCGAAGGGCAGCCGGCGGCCGTCGAGCTGGGACAGGCGGGCGGTGAACAGCGCCTCGGGCGAGGGGGAATGGAAATCGGCGTCAAAGGTCCAGTACTCGACCGGCGTGAAGCCGTCGATCTCGCGCTGCCGCTCGCAGACCAGGCGCAGGGCCACCGACTGCACGCGGCCGGCACTGGTTCCCTTGCGGATGTTCTTCCACAGCAGCGGCGAGACCTGGTAGCCGACCAGGCGGTCCAGCACGCGCCGGGCCTGCTGCGCATCGACGCGCGGCAGGTCCAGTTCGCCGGGCGTGGCAAACGCCTGCTGGATGGCGTCACGGGTGATTTCATGGAAGGTGACGCGGTGGAACTGGGCGGTGGTGAAGGGGGCCAGCGCCTGCTGGAGATGCCAGGCAATGGCCTCCCCTTCGCGGTCAGGGTCGGTCGCCAGATAGATGTCGGCGACGCTGCCAATGCCGCGCTTGAGATCGTCGATGACCTTGCGCCCGCCGGAGGTCATGACGTAGGCGGGCTTGAAGCCGTGCCCGACATCCACCCCCAACGAATTTTCCGGCAGATCCCGGACATGTCCCATGGACGCGACCACCCGGGCTTCGCCGCCCAGGAAACGGGTGATGGTGCGCGCCTTGGTGGGAGACTCGACAATGACCAGCTTGCGGCTCATAGATGCTTTCGTGCAATCAAAAAAAGTTTGAGATCAACCCACGGGCGAAAAGGGCCGCGTCAGGCGGCACGCAACCGCCCGCCAGGACTCCGGACCACCAGCCGCCGCAACTCCAAATCGAGCACGGCGGGAAGCACGTCGGCCGCAGCCGAACCCAGTGCGGCGACGACCTCATCCAACACGCAGTCGCCGGAGCGGCGGACAAAGTCTAATATTTTCGTCTCCAAACTGCCATTTGTCAAATCCTCCGCCCTCTTTTCTTTGCCGGGGAGCCCGGGAACCGGGCCGGCCGCCGGCGGCGACGGGGCGATCCGGGCGGGTTCGCGGAACCCCGGCAGGGTGCGCAGTTCCACCAGCACGTCGGCGAATGATTCGGTCAGCACGGCGCCGTCCCGAAGCAGGCCGTGGCAGCCCCGGGACTGGGGGGAATCGACGCGGCCGGGCACGGCGAACACCGGCCGCCCCTGGTCCAGCGCCTGGGCGGCGGTGATCAGCGAGCCGCTGCGCGTCCCCGCCTCCACCACCACAGTGCCCAGGGTCATGCCGGAAATGAGCCGGTTGCGCATCGGGAAGCCGCGCTTGTCGGGCGGGGCGCGCAGGGTAAATTCCGAGACCATGGCGCCGCCGGCGGCGACGATCTGCCGGGCCAGCTCCAGGTTTTCCTGCGGATAGACGCGGGCCAGGCCGCTGCCCAGCACGGCGACGGTGCGCCCCTGCAGCCGCACCGCCGCGGCATGGGCGACGGTGTCGATGCCGCGGGCCAGGCCGGAAACCACCGTCCAGCCGCCCAGCACCGCCTCCGCGGCCAGATGGTCGGCCATCAACTGGCCGTAGGGCGTGGTGTGGCGCGAGCCGACAATGGCCACGCTTTGGGGGCCCGCCAACGCCGCCGGATCGCCGCGCACGTAGAGGCACAACGGCGGGTCGTAGATGGTTTTCAGCAGGGGCGGATAGTCCGGGTCGTCACGGGTGACCACGGCCACCTGGCCGCGCCGGGCCAGGGCCAGTTCCGCCTCCAGGTCAAAATGGTCGCGCCAGTGGTGCAGGATGCCGGCCAGCTGGGCGCCGATGCCCGGCACCCCGCCCAGTTCGCCCAGGGAGGCCGCCAGGATATGCCGGGGCTCGCCGAACCGGCTGAGCAGGCCGGCGACCCGCACCGGCCCGATCCCGGGCAGCGCGTTGAGCACCAGCCATGCCTCACGGTTCTCCACGGGCCACCTCCAGCGCCGCGCGCAGCGCCGCCAGATCATCCAGGGGGACCAGGGCCGTTTCGCCCAGCGCGCCAGGCAGCACCAGCCGGAGCCGGCCGGCGCGGGTCTTCTTGTCGCGGCCCATGACGGCGATCATCGCCTCCGGCGTCACCGCCGGGTCGGCCGGCAGCCGGGTCGGCAGGCCGAGCCGGGCCAGCAGGGCGGCGGTGCGGGCGGGCAGCTCCGGCGGGCAGCGTCCGAGGCGAGCGGCCAGGGTGGCCGCCAGCACCATACCGACCGCCACCGCCTCGCCGTGCCGGAAGCCGGCATAGCCGGTCAGCGTTTCCACGGCATGGCCGAAGGTGTGTCCGTAATTGAGCAGGGCGCGGCGCCCCCCCTCCCCCTCGTGCTCATCGGCGGCGACCACCGCCGCCTTGATCGCGCAGCAGCGCGCCACCACCCGCTCGAGCACGGCCGGCTCGCGGGCCAGCAGGGCGTCCGCGTCGCGTTCCAATTCGGCAAAGAACGCCGCATCCAGGCCGGCGCCATACTTGACCACTTCCGCCAGGCCGTTGCGGAGTTCGCACGCCGGCAGGGTGTCGAGCCAGGCCAGGTCGCCCAGCACCAGGCGCGGCTGATGGAAGGCGCCGACCAGGTTTTTGCCCTCGGGCAGGTCGACGCCGGTCTTGCCGCCGACACTGGAATCGACCAGCGCCAGCAGCGAGGTGGGCGCCTGGACAAAGGCGATGCCGCGCATCCAGGTGGCGGCAAAGAAGCCGGCGAGGTCGCCGGCGACCCCGCCGCCAAGGGCCACCGCCACCCCGCCCCGGTCCAGGCCGAAGCGGGCGGCGGCGCGGTACAACGCGGCCAGGGTGTCCAGGGTCTTGGACCCTTCCCCGGCGGGAAAGCTGGCGGTTTCGCAGGCCGCGGCACCGGCGGCCTCGAGGGCCTGGCGCAGAGCCGCGGCGTGCAACGGCGCCACCGTGCTGTCGGCGACCAGCAGGCAACGGCGTCCGGCGACGGCGTCGCGCAGGGCCGCCACGCCGGCGGCGGCGGCACTCATGCCGCGCCCCAGCAGGATCGGATAACGCCGCGCCCCGAGTTCAACCATCAGCGTCTGCATGCCATGCCCCTTTCTACTCGGCTAAACGTGCCAACCGGGCATTTATTGTCGGGGCCGGCGGCGCCGGTGCGGCGGAACGCTTGGCTCAGGGGGTGGCGGCGGGGCCGTCGACGTAGGCCGTCTTGGCGACCGGCACCGGCGTCAGCGGAATCCGCTTGTGCCAGGAGACGATGATGGCACTGGCGACAAACACCGAGGAATAGGTGCCGACCACCACGCCGACCAGCATGATCAGCGCGAAGTCGTTGATGGCGCCGCCGCCGAACAGGTAAAGCGAAAGCACGCAGAAGAACACCGTCACCGAGGTCAGCAGCGTCCGGGACAGCGTCTGGTTGATGCTCAGGTTCACCACGTCGGCGTAGCTGCCCTGGCGGGCCAGCGAGAAGTTTTCGCGGATCCGGTCGAAAACGACGATGGTGTCGTTCACCGAGTAGCCGATGATGGTCAGCAGGGCGGCGAGCGCGGTCAGGGACAGCTGCTTGTCGCAAAGCGCCGCCACGCCGGTCGCCACGATGACGTCGTGGACAATGGCGATGACCGCCGCGACGCCATAGGCGAACTCGAAGCGGAAGGCGAGGTAGAGGATGATGCCCACCCACGAGAGGGTCAGGGCGCAGATGGCATACCACTTGAACTGCTCACCGACCAGGCCGCCGACGCGGTAGGTCTGCTTGGCCTCGAACTTGGCGGCGGGGAACTTGTCTTTGAGCATGGCCAGGACCCGTTCCGGCGTCACTTTTTTCAGCTCCTCCATGGAGGTGGGGATGGTGATTTCCAGCAGGTTTTCCTTGGCGATGCCGGCCGACTTGTAGCCGATGCGCACGTCGCGGTCCATGCCGATGCCGGCGGCGGCGGAACGCAGGGCGTCGACCGGCGGCGGCGCGACGTTCTTGTCGTACTGGTAGGTCATGGTGACACCGCCGGTGAAGTCGGTGCTGAGGGCTTCGTTGCGGTGGAAGCGATAGCCGATCAGGAGGATCGCCAGCACGGTCAGCACCCCGGAGAAGATAAAGAAGCCGCGGCGCATGCCCATGAAGTCAAAGTGCGGCACATGGCGGAAGATGTGGAGCATGGTCAGCTTCTTCAGCGGCGTGTAGCAGAGCAGCAGGTCGTAAATGGACCGGCTCAGGACCAGCGAGGTGAAGAGGTTGGCGACCAGGCCGATCGA
>Ga0265297_10006701_pt1 | contig 16491 bp, 12 predicted proteins | sample Munlanlwell13791_FD_192502 | JGI IMG/M metagenome (GOLD analysis project Ga0265297, IMG submission 192502) | Leachate microbial communities from a municipal landfill in Southern Ontario, Canada - Leachate well 137-91 | ecosystem: Engineered > Solid waste > Landfill > Unclassified | place... | reverse complement strand
GGCTTTCTCGCCCGCCTGCTTGCCTTCGTGGAGCGGATTCTGGCAGAGGAGGGCGACGTTCCAGTCGTAGTAGACACCGTCAAGCGGGTGGTTCTTGAGGACCCGGTCAATTGAAGACTTCAAGTAATCGAGCCAGTCAGAGCGCAAACACATCTGGGCACCGAACTCGATATCTGGCCGGTAGAAATTATGCCGGAGGTTTCCGGCACGGTCTTTCCGGCCCCATTCTTCACCGTGTTCCTTATAGGCCGGCGTGCTGGGGTGAAGCTCCTTGTTTGAAAAATAGGTGGCAGTCCTGATACCGGCCTGGCGGCTGTGCAGCAGAACCCTGTCGTAGCGATCCATATCAGGATAGGGCGGATAAGAGCCATCGCGCCAGAAGAGACCATCGCCGTAATAATCGCCATCGTGGTGGCAATGGACGGTCTGGTAGCCCAGGGCTGCCCACTGCTTGATTTCCTCAGTTGAGACCCAGTCGCCGCGGTTGCGGTTAAAAGACCGGTGGAGCCAGGGCTTAAAAGCGTGCCCTTCAAGGAGAGGGAAGGCGAGGTAAAAATCGAAACTATAGGCAGAGGCAGAAGATGCCGGTGAGGCCAAGGCGGTCGCCGGGTCATCCGACCAGTAGGGCGAAATGGTTAAAGCCAGGCCAGGTGGGTTTTGACTGAGAGAAAGAGAACAGCGCCCGTGCCCACGCTGTCCAGCCGGTCCAAGCTCCCATTGGGCCAGATCGTCTCCAGCAAACCATTCCAGCCCTTCGACACCGGGATTGACCAGGATCATCGAACGCGGCACAAAGTTGGTTTCGAGAGGATGGTCATCGGATGCGCCGGGGCGAAGCTTGCCCCAGAGGTTGCTCCCAAAGTCAAATGGTGGAGCACTTTCGTCTTCCGAGACTCCTGTCCGGTAGCCATAATCGGTAAGGCCTGGAGAGAGGGTGGCTGACAGTGGACAAAGCTCAAGCAGACGAAGGGTGGCGGCCTGCCCGGTAAATTCTCTGTGAATTTTGATATAACCCCAGCGATATTCAAAGATGGTGCGAAGCCGCAGGACTGAAGGGCGGCCATCGGAGCTGCACATGGCACTATCCACAGTGACCATGACATTTAAGCCCTGCCGCTCATAAGAAACTCGGGGGGCCCGGTCGAGAAGATCGGTCCAGACGACGCCATCTTCAGTCCGGACCCGGGCACTGATCGGGCTGACCAGAAGATTGGCGGCCTGGCCATTCCGGAGGGTGAGTCGCGAGATGGTGCCACCTCGTTTCAAGTCATGTTCAATGATGTAATAAGGCGTGCTGAGGATGAGCAGACCACGAGCTTTATCCTGACGGACTGAATATGACTGAGGCCAGGTGCTGGTGGTTTTTGCTTCGAGAAAGGGTGATAGAAGCCAGAGCACACTGGCCAGGGTCAGAAGAATTGAGCGTAGAGAGGTGTCCCCTCCAACCTTTACAACTTTAAAAATTACGCCTCGTAAGCAGCGGCTAAAAAGGTTAATTTTATTCATCACCGGGAAATATAGAACCTGCCAGACTCGCTGTCAAGCTGTGGAGCTATTAGACTTATTTGCCTTGCGATCTGAATTTGGCTTATAATTTAACCAGGTAAAAGGAAAAGGAGCAAATCATGAAAAAAGTTTTCGCCATTTTCTTTGTCATTCTAATTTCATTTACTCTGGTTTATGGACAGACGAGCAGCACGAAAAATCAGAAATATAAATATCTGGGGAAATATTCAGCTAACAAATATGATCCGGAATCGATTTCTAATCACTATGGTCAGTATGGAAGTAAATATTCGCCTCAAAGTATCAATAATCCCTATTCACCCTATGGCTCGCCCTATTCGCCGTCGAGTGTCAATAACCCTTATGTTTCAGGAGCAAGCTCTCCAATTCTGGTCGGTGAAGATGGCCAGTATCTCGGCCGACTCAATTCGAACAAATATGATCCCGAATCTGTGTCGAATCCTTATGGAGTCTATGGAAGTAAATACTCACCGGTGAGCATTAATAATCCATCCAGTCTTTATGGCAGCCCTTATTCTGCTTACAGCGTCAATAACCCTTATGCTACCCAGGCACCAAAAATTTATGCGCCGCAAAATTCTTTATCATTGCCGGGCATTGGTGTTAAGAGCAATTTGCTTAAGAAGGATGATTAGCTCAGAGAAATCATTCAACTCTGATCAACGATGGCAGTTTAATAAATTTATTTATAAATTTGTGGGTTAAATTCAGGAAGGCTTCTCTATTGCCGGTGGTCACCTGAAAAGCAGGGTTGGCCGGCTGCCAGAGGTAAACAGTTGCTGATAACAGGGCAAAGTGTTATAGCTCAAGATTTTTAAGAGCCTCTAATGTGATGCTTGAGCCAGCATTTTGTCTTAGTAATTATTAGGTGGAAATGGAATTCAGTAATGAGCAACCTGATTAAAAAGGGTAGCAAAGAGGATAAAGTACTGGGTGGTTTGTTTGGCCTGGCGGTGGGCGATGCACTGGGTGTCCCGGTTGAGTTTACCCCCAGAGGTGAGCTAAAAAGGCAACCCGTGACTGATATGATGGGGGATGGCGCCCATGGCCAGCCGCCTGGAACGTGGTCTGACGATAGCTCACTCGCTTTCTGTTTGGCTGAATCACTCTGCCAGGGCTTTGACCTTCACGATATAGCTCATAAATTCTGCCGCTGGTTGGACGAAGGATACTGGACTCCGTTTGGCGAGGCTTTCGATGTGGGAAGTACGACAGAGAAGGCCATCAGGCGGCTGAAAGAGGGAGTCAATCCGGTTGAAGCCGGAGCAAGAGATGAGTTCAGTAATGGAAACGGCTCATTGATGAGAATTTTGCCACTGGCTTATTATGTCGAGAAGATGAGCCAGGAAGAGCAATTTGAACTGACCCATCAAGTTTCCTGCTTAACTCATGGTCATCCGCGGAGTCAAATGGCCTGTGGAATATATATTCAGTTTGCCGTTAATCTTCTGCATGGCCAGGAGCCAGCGGATGCTTATAAGGGAATGGCTGACGAAGCCATAAAGTATTACTCTCGGCTTCCATACAGGTGCGAGTTGCCTCATTTTTCCAGAATCTTAGAAGCAAATATCCAGAAGCTGCCAGAAGAATCAATAAAGTCCAGCGGATATGTCATCGATACTCTGGAAGCGGGCCTCTGGTCATTTTTGAACAGCAAATCACATGAAGAAACAGTTCTCAAGGCCGTAAATCTGGGCGGTGATGCTGATACAACCGGAGCGGTGGCTGGCAGCCTGGCCGGACTTTATTATGGTCTGGCCGCTATCCCGGAACGCTGGCTCAACACGCTGGCCAAAAAAGACGACATCATTGATCTCGCCCGACGGTTTTATAAATGCATCTCTGGTTTTTGATATAAGGGCTAAAATATTTTGTCTGCCTGATTGTTGAATATAGCCCGAGTCAAAATATCGCCGTCTTTTTATAACTTCGCAGGCCAGCTTGCTCGAGAGTTTCCACCGGGTAGGGAAAGGGGAAACGTATTTTCTTTTCTCAAGATTTGACCAGAAAAAAATAGGAAATATAGATTGTGTCCCTAGTTTTCCAGCAGGTTGAGGACCTGACGCGAGACGTAGAAATTTTTGCGGTTGTAAACATTGATCAACCTGGTCTGGATTTTAGTTCCATTCATTTCCACAAAATCCTTGTTGGCTGGAATGGCGAGACTCTGGTTGCCTTTTTTGATCTTAAGCACGGGATTGTCCGGATCCGTGACCGTATCAAGTTCAACCTGGGCTCCTTTAGCTTTAAAGGCCGCCTCAGCTTCAATAAAATACTCTCTGGTTATAGCTTCAAGATTTATCTGCATTAACCCGGCCACATAACGGGCAATATCTGTATTTTCAATGACCCCTTCTGGTCTCAGTCCTTCTGGATGGTAAACCGCCAGGGCAACTTCCTCGCCAGTATGACCGCTGGTTGTCCAATCAATCATGGCCCTTTTACTTATCATTGGGCCGATGATAGATTTAAGTTTTCCAGACCGCTTTGGACCTGTGGCAGCTCCGGTCAGATAATCCATGATTATCTTAAGCTCTTCTTCAGTCAGGTCGCCAAGGCCATAACGCTCACCGATAATAGATTTGACTTCAGCCCGGTTCATCTCCGGCCGGAGGAGCTTTTCCAGGCCTTCGGCGCTTACCCTGGCCTCTTTTAAAGGATTGATGAAGTCACCAGCTTTTTTCCCACCGGATTTTGACGGGCTTTTTTCATTGCCAATAGTCAGCCCACCCGTTGAATGGTCAGCCACTACTATTACTACCGTGTTCCTTTCTTTGAGAGCATAGTCAAGAGCCACTTTGACTGCCCGGTCAAAAGCCATCATATCCGTCACTGAGCCCACCGGGTCATGATCATGGTTTGCCCAATCTATTTTGCTGCCTTCGACCATCAGGAAAAAGCCCTTTTTGTTTCTGCACAAAAGATTTATAGCCGCCCCGGTCATTTCAGCTAATGAAGGCTCTCTGGTTGGATCGCGGTCAAGGTCATAAGCCAAATCTACTTCAGCAAAAAGCCCGGCCAGCTTCGAGCTGCTGACTGATTTCAACTCTTCCTGGCTGGTAATGATGGTATAGCCTTTTTGCTTGAGCACCTGGAGCAGGTCTTCCCTGTCTTTTCGGCTGGTAAAATACTTCAGCCCGCCACCCAGCAGAACATCCACCTGGTTGTAAACCATTTGTTCACAGATAGCTTCGTAATCGGAGCGGCGGGGATAGTGAGCAGCAAAGGCGGCGGGAGTGGCATGCTGAAGGTTACAGGTCACAACCAGGCCGGTTGATTTACCGCTCAATCTTGCCCCCTCCAGAACAGTGGCAACTGGAGCTCTATTCATCTCATCAGGCAGGACGCTCAGAAAGCCAGTCTTTGTTTTGTAGCTGGTGGCCATGGCGGTGGCGGCTGCCGCCGAGTCGGTAATCGGATCATCAGCGGAATAGGTCCTGACCAGACCGCAGACATATTGATCCCAGCTCAGTGGCTTTCCATCATTAAACCAGCGAGCTAAGCTCATGGTGCTGACGCCCATGCCATCGCCGATAAGCAGGATGACATTTTTGATCCTGGCGGCCTGGACGGCCGGAGCAAAAACAAAAATAAGAGCTATCAGAACGCTGGTGACAATTAGCGTATTTTTGGCTTTTAAGACCTTGGTCTGCATTTTGTTTTACCTTTTATAAAATTTTTATGAATTTCCAATAGGGTAGATTTTATTATTTGTTGAGCTAGTTTGGTAGACAATTTTTTGATTCTCTTTTTATTTTGCAAAAAATTAATTTTTTTCGATTATAAAACTTAACATTTCTTCACTTTCTATCAATACCCGGTCAGTGTATTATTAAGGCAAAGGAATTCAAATGTAAGGAGCAAGAGCCAATGTTCTTTTTGCCTGTTCTCCTTCTTTTCCTTCTGGGCTATTTTATTATTCTCGGCGGCCTGTTCTTTTTGCTGAAGTTGGGGGTTATCTCCTTTGCTTTTCACCGGCTTGGCCTGTCGCCTGACGCCGTCTTTCTTTTGCTCTTTCTGTCCTTACTGGGGAGCGGTATCAATATTCCAGTTAAAAAGCTTCACTCCGGCCAGCTAATGGAGCAACAGGTCGTAAATTTCTATGGCTGGAAATTCCAGGTGCCGGTAGCGGCCTCAAGTGATACCACCGTTCTGGCTGTCAATGTTGGCGGGGCGATTATTCCCGGATTGATAAGCCTTTATGTTATTTCCCGCTGGGTATCTATGCTCTGGCTTTTTGTTCTGGCTACGGTTATTGTGGCCTTCCTTATCAACCGGGTGGCTCGTCCCGTTCAGGGTCTGGGTATTGCTACCCCGGCTCTCTTTCCACCGCTGGTGGCTGCCCTGGTAGCTTTTCTGGTTTCGCTCATTTCACCTGAAGGTTTACATTCAGCCCCGGTTATTGCCTATGTTTCGGGCACGCTCGGAACCTTGATCGGAGCCGATCTGATGAATCTTAAAAAAATACCCGGGCTGGGAGCCCCGGTAGCTTCTATCGGCGGAGCCGGCACTTTTGATGGAGTCTTCCTATCCGGTATCCTGGCTGTTATTCTAACCTCGCTTTAAGATTCGGACCGGCTTATTCCTTTTTATCTCTCTGTTCAAATTTCTCGAGAAGCTCGGTGTAGCGGTTCTCCAGCGAAACTTCTCTGCCTTCAATAAAAACTTTCTGAATTTTTGTCCCGAGCTCAAGCAGATCGCCGTCGGCCAGAACGATATTGGCCAGTTTGCCTGGCTCCAGGCTGCCCATCAATTTGTCCACGCCGAAGATTTCGGCCGGATAAATGGTCACGGCCTTTAAAGCTTCTTCCGGCTTAAGTCCAAAAGCTGCTGCTTTGGCGGCCTGATAGGGAAGGTCTTTAGCGGCGCTGGCGCTCGAGGAGGAAAAAGCAATTTTTACTCCGGCCTGATTGAGAATGACTGGATTTAAGAAGAGGGCATCGTAGCCATCTTCCCAGACAGGGGGCAGGCTGTAAAGGGAAACCATAAGGCAGGGAATACCCGCTTCCTTGATTTCTTTAGCGACTTTAAAACCCTGCTCAACTCCATAGAAAATCGCTTTTATTTTTTCTTCCTGGACAAATTTGATGGTCTGGAGGATATCTTTATCAGCATGAACCGAGAAGATGACCGGCAATTCACCTTTAACCACCGGCAGCAGAGACTGGCTGGCTTCATCAAAATCTGGCAGCGGGAGAAGGATATTCTGGCGAGCCGCTTCTCTTCTTTTTTCATACATCCGGGCTTTCTTGAAAACCTGCCGCAGCTCATCCAGAGTTTTCTCGGTTGTGACCTGGGGCTGCTGGCGTCCGAAGCCAGAAAAGCCGCCGCGGCTCCGTCTGATCGCAGGAAGTTCAATCATCATGGCCAGCGATTCTTTGACGACCATTTCTCGATTCGTCCAGCCATCCAGTTTGACTAAGGTGCTTTGACCGGAGATCAAGCCGCCAGAGGGAGCCACCACTGCCGCCACAATGCCGTTGGCCCGGGCGATCGGAATGTGCATCGAATCATAACGGAGAGCTTCGATGGCTTTGACCTGGGGATTAATCCGGCCGGTTTCGCGGTTATCAACCGTTGCCCGGACGCCGCTGATTTCTTCCAGGCCAAGCCAGGAATAGCTATCAATCATCCCGGGGTATGCGGTGAGGCCCTTGGCTTCGATGACCCTGGCATTGGCCGGGATGGAAACCTTAGCTCCGAGGTCAGCGATCCGGCCGTTTTTAATCAGGATCGAACCTGATTCAATGACCGGGCCCGTGACGGGAACTATTTTAGCTCCAATTATGGCAATAATCTCTGAGTCCTTTTGAGCCTGAGCGGCTGGTTGTTGAGCCAGAGAAAAACAGGGGCTCAATAATGTCAGGCTGAGCAGGATGGCTGCGAAGAAAAGCTGGTTTTTATTTTTTAACAGGGCTTGAGCTGTTCTGATGGTTAGCTTCATGACAGGTCTCCTTTTTTGGTGGAAGCGGCGGCTCTTTCTTTGAGAAGCGCCTCCCGGTCGAAGTAAACTTCGCCCTCGATAATAGTCATCTCACAGCGGGTATAAGCACTCATCGGATGCTGGCTGAAAAGAGCCAGATCAGCCTGTTTGCCAACCTCAATGCTTCCAACCAGGTGGTCAACGCCCAGTTGTTTGGCGGCATTGATGGTGATGAGCTTCAGAGCTTCATCCCGGGTCAATCCATACTTGACCGCTTTGCCGGCTTCATTGAATAACCTTCTTATCCGCTCGCCGCTGTCGGAATTAATCGAAACCAGAAGGCCTTTTTTGGTGCAATAGGCGGCGTTATAGGCTATGCCTTCGGCTGCTTCCATTTTGTAGGCCCAGCTATCAATAAAAACCGAGATACCCACGCCGGCGGCTTTTAGCTCATTGGTTATTTTATAGGCTTCCCAGGCATGCTCAAAAGCCCCTATTTTAAAGCCGAATTCTCTGGACAGATTCAAAAACTCCAGCATTTCGGTGGCGACATAGGCATGACAGCGAGCGACGAGCTTGCCGCGAAGCAGGTCGGCCAGGGTCTCCAGTCTGAGGTCTTTTCTTGGGGGGAGAAGATTGGCTGGCGGATTTTTGGATTTTTTAAGCTGCTCATAACGATCCCAGGCGGCCATATAGTCCCGGGCCTGCAGTAATTCACTTCTGATGAGAGCATTGGCCCCCATCCGGGTGGCCGGGTAGCGCTGAGGGCGTCCGGGGAGAAGCGTGCCACTTGATTGCTTGACATTTTCACCCAGAGCAAATTTAAGAGTGGGATAGGCTTCTTTGACAATGAGCTGTTCAGAAGGTTTGCCCCATTTAAGTTTCAGAACAACATTGGTCCCGCCGATGACATTGGCGCTGCCGTGCATGGTATGGACCATGGTCACGCCGCCGGAGAGAGCAGTGAAAATTGAAGTATCATCGGCATTAACTACCTCAGCCATGGTAACTTCGGGTGTGACCGCATCGGTACCTTCATTAGTGCCAGAAAGAGCGATGTGGGTATGAGTATCGATGATGCCCGGCATCAGGTATCTACCGTTAGCTTCAATAATTCTGACTCCGGCTGGAGCGGCGAGATTCTGGCCGATTTGTTTTATCAGGCCATTGACGACCAGGACATCACCCCGGGGAATAACGTCTCCTGTAACCGTCAGGATCGTAGCATTTTTGATCAGTAAATCGCCACCGGCTAAAAGCCAGGTAGCTGATAACAGAAAGAGAATCAGAAAGGACAAAGATATAATCAGGCCGGTCTTTTTTAGTTTTCGAGTCATTGGCCTTTCTCCTCGTAGCTGAATAAGGTTCCATCAACCATGACTTTAACTATCTTGGTTTTTTCATCGAATAGCTCGCCTTTGGTCAGGATGAGATTGGCGATTTTACCCGGTTCGAGAGAGCCAAGCTGTTTCTCCAGGCCAAGGGTGCGGGCTGGCTCGATAGTCAGTGAGCGGAGAGCCTGGTCAGCGGGCAGGCCAGCCTGAATGGCTAATCTGAGATTTTTTATAAAATTTGATTCGCTCAGACCAAAACTGGTGAGTGAAAAATTAATTTTTTCTTTAGCCAGATTGGAGGCATTGGCTGGATAAATTTCCTTTTCGGCTTTTTCCCGGGCAGCCTGACCTTCCTGGGCATAAACACTGCTGTTGGGCGGGCGAAAGTCAAGGGTCACCAGGAGCGGAAGACCGGCGGCTGACTTCAGCTCCTGACTGACCCGCCAGGCTTCGTTACAGCCCGTAAGGACGGCCTTCAACTGAAATTCTTTGATAATCTTCAGAGCGCGTTTTATTTCCTCCAGGTTATTGCACTGGAAGACGATCGTCTTTTTGTCAATTACATAAGGTAGAAGGGCTTCAAGAAAGGGGTCATATTCGGGGCGCTTTAAGAGTTGGGGCGACTGACGGTATTTTTGAAGATGCTGGTTATAATGCTGCGTATCGTAAAACTTTTGCCTGATAAAAGCTAAGGTCCCCATCGGGCTGGAAGGATAGACCCTTCTTTCGGTCGTAAAGTTGATATGGAGAGCCCAGGGCTGGGTGAGGACCATGCTGTTTATCTCATCGCCGTTTAAATTGAGAATGACACTTTGCCCCTCAAAAATGCCTTCGCTCGGAGCAACCACTACTGTGGTTATTCCGGTTTTATGATAGGCTTCAACTGTCTCTTTTTTCGTCTTAAGCTTTTCTATGATTTTGAGCCAGGGCAATTCCTTTGGTTCAGCGGGCTGAGTGTAGGCGGCTAAATAGTCTTCAGGCGTGCTTGGTGGTTGGGCCTGTTCTTTCGTTTCCAGGAACAGGTTGGTGTGAGCAGAAATCAAACCGGGATAAGCGGTTAAGCCGCTGGCCTCGATGATTTCGGCGTCTTCAGGAATTTTGACTTTGGCGGCCGGACCGACAGCTTCAATCAGGCCGTCGCGGACAACAATTGTTCCTTTTTCTATAACTGGTTGAGCCACCGGGAATATCCGGCAATTGACCAGAGCATAGGCTGGTTTAACTTCCGGGCTTCCTGCCCGGGCAGAAAGGGGAAAAAATAAGCTGGCTATCAGCACCAGGCTCAGCAGAGTCGGTGCCAGGGGCCGGATAAAAACAGGCTGCCTTTTTTTTAGAGATTTATTCATGGGCCTCCTTCCTTTAGAGGGTGTGAAATTTTATACACAAAAACAAACAGGTCATTTATTTTCTATGTTTTCTACAAAATTTCTCAATCAGGCTATACCTTGAGGTCAAAAACCTTAAGAAAATATATCTTATTTCTGGTGGTTTTTTTGTCAACTTAAATATTTATATTATGAGGCAAATTGGCAGGCAAAATAATTTCGAGTAGGTTCTCTTGCCGACAAGATGGAAGACCAGCCACGAATTAACCGTCATTCACGGAAGCAATACACAAAACTCTCAATCAGAAAGAAAAAGGGCAAGGAAATCGTATGGGAAAATAGGAAATATAGATTGTGTCCCCTGTTTTTCTTGACGGAAAAGGTGGTTTTCTGTATTATAAACTTACCCGGTGGGGCTGTAGCTCAGTTGGGAGAGTACGTGACTGGCAGTCACGGGGTCGCCGGTTCGAGCCCGGTCAGCTCCACCATTAAATTTTTCTTAGAGCCAGCGCCAAAAACTGAAGCAATTCAAGCGTCTTGCTTTTCTGAAAAACTTCCTGGCAATCATGGCTCCAACTTTTTCCCCGACTAACTCTGACCTATTGAAGCCCGATGCCGATAACTCCAGCTTTATTTTTCTAAGTTCTTAGATTCCTTTCATTTGCAGTTCTTAAAATTATAACGCTTTAATCTCAATTTGGGTCATGTCTGTTGGGAAGATGGCTGTTGCCTGATTCAGCTAAAATTGATAATCTAAAAATAGCCACAATAAGGAGGTTAAAAATGAGTGCAAAAAAGATTTTAATGCTGGTTGGAGACTATGTCGAGGATTATGAGGTCATGGTTCCTTTCCAGATGCTGACCATGGTCGGCCATCAGGTTGATGCCGTCTGTCCCGGCAAGAAAAAAGGGGAGACGGTCAAAACTGCTGTTCATGATTTTGTCGGCGATCAAACTTATAGTGAAAAGCCAGGCCATAATTTTGCCCTGACCGCGACCTTTGATGAAGTTGATCCCAAAAACTATGATGCTCTGGTCATCCCTGGCGGACGGGCCCCGGAGTACATCCGTTTGAATGAGAAAGTAATTTCCATCGTCAGGTACTTGGCTGAAAAAAACAAGCCGATGGCAGCCATCTGTCATGGTCCGCAAGTGCTGGTAGCGGCCGATGTCCTTAAGGGTAAACTTTGCACTGCTTATCCAGCCTTGAAACCGGATGTGATCAGAGCCGGAGCTAAGTGGGGAGAGCTAAACGATAGCCTGTCCAACGCTCATGTGGATGGCAATCTGGTGACGGCTGCCGCCTGGCCTGGACATCCAGAGTGGATGCGCAAATTCCTGGACGTGCTGGGCACCAGGATTGAGCTATAGGAATTTAGAGACAGAGTGATTCAGGTCTAATCAGGACAAAAGTAGCCTCCGGGTACTGGACGTTAAGCTGTCTGGCTATGAACAAAAGAAAAACCATTTTTATCCCGGCTACAGTAATAGCCATACCCATTTTGTTTTTTGCCTTTTATAAACCAAGCAGGGTGATTGCCCCGGGATTGTTTGGTTTTATCCGAATAGAGGAGGGACTCTATTTAGATGAACCTCAGAGGGCAGATGAAGCACACTGGTTATGGGCAACCGCCTTACAGGATATAGAAAAAGAACTTGGCCAGTTTAAAAGAAAACCAAAAATTATATTTTGTTCTGAACAAAAAGACTTCGAAAAATTCGGTTTCAAAAAATCAGCTGCCCGGTCAGTAGGACCAGCCGGAATCGTAATCAGTCCGAGGGCCTGGAAAATATACTATATTAAACATGAATTGGTCCATTGCTGGCAAACGGAAAACCTGGGGATGATCAATATCTATTTCTATCCCCGCTGGCTCAGGGAAGGGATGGCCTATTCCTTGAGTGGTGATCCAAGGGAAACATTAGATGAGCCCTGGCAGACCTATAGAAAGGAGTTTAATCAATGGTCTGAGAAAATTGATAAAAAAAATTTTCTTCAAGAAATTAAGGCAATTAGAAAATAAAGATTGGGGGCTGCGACGGCTGATCTCAGCTTTTTTGCTGCCAGTAAAGCTCGGGACTTCTCTCTCCGGCGATAACATCCTGGTAAGCCCTGAGCATAAGAGGTGCAACCTGGCTAATGTCATATCGTTTTCTGGCTGATTCTTTAGCCTGTCTGGACAGTGTGGCCAGAAGAGTCGGGTCAGTGGCCAGCCTGACCAGAGCTTTTTCTACCTCGGAGGCCACCGGTTCTACCACCAATCCTGCTCCGTCCTGCTCTATCTCTACCCAATTAGCGACCCGGTTGGTGATAAGAAGGGGCAGGGAAGCCGCCATGGCCTCGGTCAGGGCCATACTGACTCCTTCCGCCAGGCTGGGTAAAACCATGAGATCGGAGGCTGAATAATAGGCGGGCGTCTCGTGGTGATCAATAAGACCGGCCCAGATAACCTGTTTTTCTAAGCCGAGACTGGCCGCCAGATTTTTCAGATTATTGACATATTCTTCCCTGCCAGGCGGACCAACCAGCAGCAAAAAGACATCCGGTCTCTGTTTTAAAACAGCCGGCAGAGCCTTGATTATTAAATCAATTTGTTTTTTGGGATGAAGCCTGCCCAGAAAGAGCAGAACCAAGGCCTTCTCAGGAAGATTTAACTTTTTTTTGAGCTCGGCCCGGAGGTTCTCCTTTCTCTCATAACGGTCAGTGAAAATGCCATTAGGAACTATAAAGCTGGCCTCGCCTCGGGTAAAAGCCTCTGAATCCTGGCGTTCTCCCTCGCTTAGAAAATGAACGGTGGTAGCGTTTTTGATGGCTTTTTTCCCGAATAAATTCCAGTAAAACTTTTTGGTCCGGAGTGATCCAACGCCATAAAAGGAAGCGGCCATCAAGCTCGAATGAGGGGTGATAATGGAAGGAATACCCTGTTTTTTTACAATTGATGAAGCGGCTACGCACAGATATTGCCACAGGCCGGCCAGATGAACGACCTCAAAGTCTGAGGCGGTCTTTTTCAGTTGATGGAGAAGACTCCGGGAGTAAAAAGCCCGGATTCGCCCCAGCTCATAAGGAAAATACCAGACTCTGAGTCCATCTAAATCAACTGGCTGTTGGAGGGGGACATCCAGCTGGCCACCAAGGCCATCAGCGTTACTGGCATAGACCGTTACCTCATGACCCAGACGCTGCAAGGCATGGCAGAGATTGCTATGAGCGGTGATGGAACCACCCACTGCCCAGGCCGGCTCAAAAGAGGTTAAAACATGAAGTATTTTCATTGGCTTAAACAGTCTTCATAATTAACATAAATCTGGACTGGCTGGCAATTTAATTTATTTCGGCTGATTGGCTGACCAGCTTTTTATGAACATAAAAATGGAAATAGACTGATTCAACGAGCGAGCCGAAACAAATGAGATAGATAACAGCCGGGGCCTGTCCCAGAGCTAAGAGGACAAAAACTGCAGTCGCAAAAAAATCACGGCGGACAGCAAAAGCCACTTTAGCGGCTATTTTATCTACCAGACTCAGCTTTTTTTCCTTTTCCGGCCGGGACTCTATCTCTTTGGCCACTAAGAATATCTTCTTACCGATCCCCGAGCTCCGGCTGTAGCGGGCCAGGTTATAATAATACCAGGCGGCGGAGAGAAGGAAGATGGTCATCAAGGTTAAATAGTTGCTATCCAGCTTATAGCGGTAAAGTCCAAGAGCCAGACCGCTAAAGAAAATAATGTAACTCGAGGCATCCAGCAGAACATCAGAGAAGGCTCCCCGGTCAGAAGTATTGTAAGTCAGGCGGGCCACCTCACCATCACAGCCATCGAAAATGCTGGCCAGCTCAAAGAGCAAACCAGCTAAGAAAAAACTCCAGTAACCCCGGCCAATTGCAGCCAGCCAGGCACCCGTTAAGCCGAGGAGAAAATTCAGGAAAGACAGCAGGCTCGGGCTGGCCCGGAGCTTGATCAGCTTTTGGCTGAGAAAAAGGGAAACATACCGGTTGAAGTGCCTGGCGATAAAGCCATCCTGCGGTTTGCGGGCAGTGGACAGCAAGGCTTTTTCCGCCTTTTTCTCCGACTCCCTGGAGTTTATTCTGAGAAGAAAATACCCGGAGGAAAGCGTCAAATATCTGATGGTTGCTGTCGAAGGAAGTGCGGTCAACAGCTCAGAGCTTTGATCATTACCTGAACCGAATCTGGTCAGAAGCCCGGGCAACAAATTACCAGAGATAACTGCCAGCCCGGTCCAGTTCGAATCAGAGCCGGCAACATCCGGGCCGGTTTTAAAAATTATTATTTCTTGACTCTGGGGCTCAAAGCGTTTTGCTTCGTCAAGAAGGGAAGGATCAAAAACCACATCACCCTCAAGCAGCAGAAATCCCTCGGATGAATCGAATAACTCCTGGGTCGCTGGATTCCCTGGCGAGGAGAAAGCTTCAGCCTGGAGGTAGTGTAAATCAAACGGCGAAGATAAAATTCGCTGGTCCTTTTTTACTAATTCCACCAGCTCCATTTCTTCCGGTTCTCCAGAGCCAGCCAAATAAAAAGTTTTAAAGCCAGCCTGCTGTGCGGCCAGGATGGCCCTTAACAGGAGCGGCAGTCCAAGTATCTTTTTGCCTGATCCGGCGCGGAGCAGGATAACGGCCTTATCTACCATTGGCATTCTCCGTAGCTAATTTTTCTTTCTCTTTATGTTTACCAGCTGCGGTCAAAATCACGGTTAGAATAGCAAAAATAATCTTACGGACCCGCCTGATCAGCCCGACACTGAGCCCGATGGTCGCCGGATAACCGACCGTGGCAGCGGCCAGCAAACTGCCACCTTCAGCGGCACCCCACTGGCCAGGGATGATAAAAAAAGCCGTGTTGATAATGACCGTAAAAACTGAAATAAAAACGACTTTAACCAGGCTGGCCGGCCAGCCCATGGCTCTGATAATGATATAGATTTCGAGGGCTCCTAAGCAGCGGGCCGTAAAATGAAGAAGAAAAGCAATCAGCAGGCCTGTTTTGGAATGGCTGAACATCAGGCGCATATTCCGGTCAAAATCTCTCAGGCTGCTTTCTTTTTCTTCAACCCAGCGGCGGCTGCGCCTGGAAATTCTGGCCACCCGGCCAATAATAGAATAAACCCCTTTAAATTGCAGAATGACCATGACCACCAGGGCAATGAAAATAACCGACAGAGCCACCAGGGATGAAATCTTCAGCTTCTGGGGAATTTTAAGGTAAATTAAAGACAGAAAAAGCCCGGCTGCTAAATAAGCTAAAGAAGCCAGATATTCAATGGTTTTATCGAAAACGACTCCGGGAATGCCTTCATTCAGGGGAGAATGTTCCTTGATGATCACTGCCCGGGCGGCTTCTCCGCCTATATTGGCCGCCACCGGCACGAGAGTCCCGAGCCCGTCGGCGATGATTTTTGCCCGAAAAAGGGTTATTATCGGGACTTTTTGAAAGGCGCCCTGGATGATGGACCAGGCTATGGCCTGCAGGAACATCCAGAGAAGGGCGGTTAAACAGACCAGTGGCAGGTAATAACCCGCCTGGACAATATTCTCCCAGACAACCTTTGGCCCGGCTCTCCAGATGAGAACAGCCAGGAGTAAAAGACCAAAAGCAGTTAGAATTATTCTGGCTAATTTCTTCTTATGGTTTTTCTTATTGTTGTTCTTGTTGTCTTCCATTAGCCTGTGAGCCGCTGCCTGGCGGTCTAATTCTTAATCAAAAACCTCAAAATTTCTCTTTACTTCAGGTTAGCTTTAGCCTGCTCCCGGGTTCAAAGAACATAGCCCGGGGAAGGCAACATGTTAGTTAAGTATAAATGATACCTTAAGTTATGTCAAAAGGGGGGCGTGCGGGCTGGCTGCCTCTCAAGTGTATACGGAACTGATTCGTTGCTTCACGAGAAAATCTACACGAAAACGTTTTGGCTTCGGGCTCAGCCCGCCCTCCCACAGGCAGACTGAACCCCGCTCACAATCTCAAGTCACCTGACAGCTGCCTTAGCTTTTAAAGACTGAGATTGACCTTTGCCTGAGCTGTCTTATCAGGCTGGCTTTCAGAAGTGGCCTTCAGAACTAAAGTAGCCTGGCGCTCACCACCCCTCGGTGGCAAAACATAGACTGTTACCTCTGAGGTTTCGCCGAATTTAACCGCAGTTAAGGCATTGGGCAACTGAACCTGCCAACCCTGTCCGCTGATGGATACTTCCAGACGGTAAAGGTCATAGTTGAGATGGCCGGAGACATCTGAGGGATGAAGCTTTGGATCAACTTCGGCTGCCAGGCCGGTGTTCTTAAGCTCAAAAGTTACCGGGATGAGCCCGTTTTGAACTTTAAGTTTCGCTTCAGGAGAAATGAGTTCCAGACCTTTAGCCTGTGGCCCG
>Ga0265297_10006700_pt1 | contig 16492 bp, 16 predicted proteins | sample Munlanlwell13791_FD_192502 | JGI IMG/M metagenome (GOLD analysis project Ga0265297, IMG submission 192502) | Leachate microbial communities from a municipal landfill in Southern Ontario, Canada - Leachate well 137-91 | ecosystem: Engineered > Solid waste > Landfill > Unclassified | place... | reverse complement strand
GGACTGGCATCGATAAAATCCAGTAAGTTTTGAACCGGCTCCTTACCACTCATGATCTTTCTTTCAAGTCTAATGCCGCTGAATTAATGCAATAGCGCAGTCCTGTCGGTTGCGGGCCGTCCTCGAAAACATGGCCTAAATGCGCATCGCAGGACTTGCAGGTCACTTCAACCCTGCGCATGCCGTGACTGACATCAGCATGTTCCGCCACGCTCTGCTCAGACAACACATCCCAAAAACTCGGCCAGCCGGAGCCTGAATCATATTTGGTCGCCGAATCGAACAACGGATTGCCGCAGCAAATGCAATGATAAATGCCGTCCTTTTTGCAGTCGGCATATTTGCCGGTAAAAGGCGGCTCGGTGGCTTTCAAACGGCAAATGTTAAATTGCTCGGGGGTTAATTTCTGTTGCCATTGTTCATCTTTGTCTGTCATATTTTCACTCCATAACAACCGTTTATAATGCTTGGTATTGTACGCGTTCAAAGCCGCATAGCCAAAAGACTGCACGTCGAAATCGATATGAAAAAAAACATCGATTAGTTATGATTTTTGCCTATGATACAATGCAATAGTTAAGAAATTTAATAAGTGATCAACTATGACAGAACAAATGACTAGCGGGATCGAATTAATGTTTACCGGGATGGGCATCGTGTTCCTGTTCTTGATCATGCTGGTAATCGCTATAAACATCATGTCTGCACTGGTGCAACGCTATTTCCCGGACATACCGGTATCAAAAACGGTTCCCGGCATTACCGCCGACATTGATAAAAGCGTTGTTGCCGCAATAACTGCCGCCGTACACCAGTACCGCAAGAAGCATAACTAACGACACCCAATTAATGACCGCTGGGTCAATGACTAAAAATTTACAAAGGTTTCAGGAGAAACAACAAGCATGGCCACCGTTAAAAAGCAGCCCTTAGGTATCACCGAAGTCGTTCTGCGTGATGCTCATCAATCCATTTTGGCAACCCGGTTGCGCATCGAAGACATGCTGCCGATTTGCGAGAAGCTCGACAAGATCGGTTATTGGTCTATTGAGTCCTGGGGCGGCGCGACCTTTGATGCCTGTATCCGCTATCTGGGCGAAGATCCCTGGGAAAGACTGCGCCTGTTGAAAGCAGCCATGCCTAACACGCCTCAGCAAATGCTGTTTCGCGGCCAGAATATCCTGGGCTACCGTCATTATGCCGATGACGTAGTGGACAAGTTTGTCGAGCGTTGCGCGATCAACGGTATCGATGTGTTCCGTGTCTTTGATGCGATGAACGACATGCGCAACATTGAGCACGCCATCAAAGCCGTACTCCGCACCGATGCGCATGCCCAAGGCACTATCTCCTACACCACCAGCCCCGTACACACCATGGATTTATGGGTGGATCTCGGCAAACAAATTGAAGATATGGGCGCGCATTCCATTTGCATTAAAGACATGGCCGGGTTGCTGAAACCTTACGATGCGTTTGAGCTGGTCAAACGGCTGAAAAAAAGCACCAAAATTCCGATTCATCTGCATTGCCATGCAACCACCGGTTTGAGCGTCGGCACGCTGATCAAGGCCGCCGAAGCGGGCGTGGACAATGTCGATACCGCGATTTCATCGCTGAGCATGACTTACGGACACAGTCCCACCGAGACCATCGTCGCCAGCCTGGAAGGCACTGAGCGCGATACCAAACTGGATCTGGTTGAGCTGGAACACATCGCCACCTATTTCAGGGACATACGCAAAAAATATGCGCAATACGAAGGCAGCTTAAAAGGCGTCGATAGCCGCATCCTGATTTCCCAAGTGCCGGGGGGCATGCTGACCAATATGGAAAGCCAGCTGAAGGAACAAGGCGCCGCCGACAAGTTCGATGAAGTCATGCTGGAAATCCCCCGTGTCCGCGAAGACTTGGGGTTTATTCCGCTGGTCACGCCGACTTCGCAAATCGTCGGCACCCAAGCCGTGATCAACGTGATGACCGGCGAGCGCTACAAAAATATCACTAAAGAAACCGCCGGTGTTTTAAAAGGCGAATACGGCGCAACGCCCGCGCCGGTCAACAAAGCCCTGCAAGACAAAGTGCTGAACGGCACACCAGCGATCACCTGTCGCCCGGCCGATCTGATCGCGCCGGAAATGGACAAGCTGATTGCCGAAGTACGGGAAAAAGCTCAAGCCGAAGGCGTGACTCTCGCCGCCAACATCGAAGAAGATGCTTTGATCAACGGTTTGTTTGCGCAAGTCGGCTGGAAGTTTCTGGCTAACCGGGGCAACCCGGCCGCTTTTGAAGCCGCCCCCGATGCGCAAGCCTTTGCCGCCAACAACGCAGCTCAGGCAAAATCGGTCACTGTCGACAGCGCAACCGTCCAGCCGCAAACGGAAACCTATACCGTCAACGTCGATGGCAGAAATTTCAGCGTCATCGTCGGCGCCAACAACGCCGCCTTGACGATTCAGCCCGCCGCCAGCATAACCCATGCCGCACTGATAGCCAGCAGCGGCGCCGTGGTTGAATCGCCGATGGCCGGTAATATTTTGAAAGTTCTTGTCGATGTAGGCAGCATCGTTGCCGAAGGCGATGTCGTAGTCATCATGGAAGCCATGAAAATGGAGACCGAAGTACGTTCCAAAACGGCCGGTATTGTCAGTACTATCAATATCAAAGAAGGAAGCGCCGTTGCCGGTGGCGATGTGTTGATTTTTTTATAATCGAGATAAAAAGCGATAAACCATCGAAAAAATCTTCTTGAACGTACCCTGCTTTATTCATCCGGCATTGGACTAGCTCATCGCTTTTTTCGTGTTCTTTGTGCGCTAAGTGGTTTAAAAAATTTAAAATAGAAGGGTCATCCCATGGAAAATCTCATTTCACTCTGGCACAGCACCGGTATTTACAACTTTACCGGTGGTCAGGCCTTTATGATGCTGGTCGGCTTTTTGCTGCTGTTCCTGGCTATCAAAAAAGGCTTCGAACCCTTGCTGTTATTGCCGATAGGCTTTGGCGCCATCCTCAGCAATATCCCGGTTGCCGGTATCGCCGAGGAAGGCGGTATTTTGTACTACCTGTATTACGGCATTAAAACCGGCCTGTTTCCGTTGCTGATATTTATGGGCGTAGGCGCAATGACCGATTTCGGCCCGATGTTAGCTAACCCTAAAACATTGCTGCTGGGCGCTGCGGCGCAGTTCGGTATTTTTGCCTCATTGCTGGGAGCGCTGGCGCTCAACGCCATACCGGGACTGGAGTTTACTTTAAAAGATGCCGCCGCAATCGGTATTATCGGCGGTGCCGACGGCCCGACCGCTATTTACGTGGCCTCAAAACTGTCGCCCGACTTGTTGGGCGCCATCGCGGTCGCGGCTTACTCCTACATGGCTCTGGTACCGCTGATACAACCGCCGATCATGCGCGCCTTAACCACCGAAGATGAACGCAAAATCGAAATGCAACAGCTGCGCGTCGTGGGCAAGACCGAAAAAATCGTCTTCCCGTTAATGCTGCTGGTTATTTGCACCTTGTTGTTACCGTCAGCCGCGCCCTTAATCGGCATGTTCGCACTGGGTAATCTGATGAACGCTTGCGGCGTGGTCGAACGCTTGAGTCAAACCGCACAAAACGAACTGATCAACATCGTCACTATTTTCCTGGGTTTGGCGGTAGGTTCAAAGCTCAGCGCCGAAGCCTTTTTGCAGGTCAAAACGCTGGGTATCCTGGCTTTGGGGGCGATTGCCTTCAGCATCGGCACGGCGGCCGGCGTGATCATGGCGAAAATCATGAATAAATTCAGCAGTACCCCGATCAATCCCCTGATCGGCGCAGCCGGTGTTTCCGCAGTACCGATGGCGGCACGGGTAGTCAACAAACTCGGATTGGAGAGCAACCCGCATAACTTCCTGCTGATGCATGCCATGGGGCCTAATGTTGCCGGGGTGATTGGATCTGCGGTAGCGGCGGGAGTTTTATTGAGTTTGGTTAAATAATCTTGCCAATAGAGACAGGCGACCAACCCCGGTCGCCTCGTCGTTTTTAAATACCTGAATCTTAAGCCGCTTCCATCTTCCGCTTTCCATCCCAAAAGGATGATTTTTTTACGGCACCGACTGCATGTTCAAAACCCTGTTCCGCTCCGGATTTTAGCTGGTCAATCAATCGCTTCATTAATGCGTCTGCATTGGCGCTAAGCTCCTTTCGAATAACGGGCAACGCTTCTATTTTCTGCATAGCGGGATCCGCCAACCACACTTGAAAAATCACCCGACTCTGCGTCGGTAGCGCCTGCGCAACTTCAACAACCTTGTCGTAGCACAGTTTGCCTGGATAGATGATTTTTTGCTCGACCAGATCCTGACCGTTTTTTACATTGTTGTCGATCAATCCAACCGCTTCATTGACCACTAACCTACCCGGCTCGACAAGCCATTTTTCAAAATACCTTATCGCTTGATCAGGGCATTGATGGACTCTATTTGAAGTCGTTTGAATATTTTCGTGAATCAGCATTTTTTTCTTGCTGATGAGGTCCTTGGCTTCACAGACAATGCCCTGAATGACCTCAATCTGCTGCTGAATTTGCGCTAAAGCAGGGTTGATTATTTTTTCGTCAATTCCGTTTTTGATTTGATCCCTGCATTGATGAATTGTCAATACCGCTTTTTTCAACAACGATTGTTGAGCGTATATCAATTTCGATTCTAATTCATGAATCTTTAAATCGCGCTCCGTTAAAGATTTTTTCAGTAGAACAATAGTTTTCTTATTTGTTTTCAGCTGCTCGGAAAGCTTAGCCACCTCCGCTTCCAGCTGAGTTAATTTAGCCAGCTTGCCTGTTTTGGTGCTGTTATCAGATTTCATACCCGTCCCCCTCTTATGTAATTGTTTATTATTATTTTTTGCCGATAAAGGCAGGATCATTCATAACAAACAAGGGGCTTAAAGTCAATAAAATCAATCGAAAATGCTTACGGCAACTTTCTGCAGAGGTTTTTCTTTACGACCGCCGCATCGCATAACACAGCGGGACGAACCGAAACAACGCCCGCAGGTTATTGCGTTCCCGCCTCTATCTTTTGACGCTGTTGTTCCGCAGCATCCTGAACCTGTTGCTCAACCTGCTTGGCTTGCTCCAAAGTTTCCAGCTGAGTTTTTAACAGCCCTGTATCGGCGGCTTTAACCTGTTTATCGTCTTTATCGCAGCCGGAGATTGAAACCAGCACCAGGATCGCCGCCACGCTAATTAATAATTTCATCTATATTCCCATGCTGCGGTTCAAATTCAGGGCAATTGACTCATTTCCGAGACCTTACCGTAATCAACGCCAACGCTGATGATAAAACTGCTGGCCTCTTCGATATTCATGGCTGATTTAATTATTTTTGATTTATCGACAATCACCGTATAACCGGAAGTCGGGTTAGGCGATGTAGGAATAAACAATACGTATTTATCTTCGTGCCGGTTCGTAACATAAGCGGTCATCCACATGTTATCTTTTGGATACTCGACATAAACCACTTCCTTAGCGATAGTCCGGTCATGGGATGAAAACATATTGATCACTTTTTTAAGCACCCGGTAAAGCGTATTGATCAATGGGATTCGCTCAATAACATGATCAAACGCGCCAATAACCCAGGAACGGCCTTCCTGGACTAATTTTCGACCGATGTAGACCAGGATAAAAAAACTGACCGCGAAAACCAGAATCGTATAGAGATAATTATCCGCATAGCCGTAAACCATTTGAAACAAATCGGAAACCCGGTCTTTTACAAAAATCATGATTTGCAAAATAACCACAATGGGAATCACCGCAAGAATACCGATCAGGAAATAATTCAACAGCCTCTTAATTAACTCTTTCATTTTTCTCTCCAGTTTTATAAGGATTTCGCTATTAACAGGATGCCGGACGCAAACAAAAACATTGCAAAAATCTTGCTGTATTTTTCATTATCGATCCCGTTATAAAGTATTTCTTCAGTCAATAAAAACATCACCACGGCAATCTGGATAAAGCTGATCTTGTCTGCAAATGACACCGTAAACTCACTGCCGATAAACAACAATGTTGCCAACTGACATAAGGCAACCGTCGCATAGCTGGCTGCAGCGGTCACCCGCGTTTTGTTTTTGGGATAGTGCTTGCTGTAAATTATCACGGTCAACATCGAGCCGCCCAAGTTGCTGATGCCATGAACCAGCCCCATTGCCATCAGGTAAATTCTTTCATACTTGACTACGGATTGTAGTGCCCTATCAATAACCGTTGAAAAGTTTTTTAACGCGACAAAAATCAGTAACGGGCCAATGACCAGGCTGATATTGATTTTGACCGTAGTGACCACCACTAAAAACAGCACCACCAATGGAATGCTGTAAATCAGCACATTTTTATAAAACCCGGTATCAACATCTTCATAATGCCTTAGAAATTGTAAAGCGCTTATGGCAATGGAAACCGGCAGCAACACACCCAGTGCATCGACAAAATCATAACCGAGCAAAAGCAATAGGGGCGTGCCAAATAACAACACGCCTACCCCAAAAATAGACTGAATAACGGATGTTGCAACAACTGTAAGTAAAATATCGACCGGCATTGTGTTCCTCTTAGATTGATGTTATTCCAGCCCATCATTATACCCGAGGCCGAAACTCAGCGAATTGCTGATTCCCGATTTCCGTTAGAGCAAAGCATCACCCTTTCTCCTTTTGCCGCATTAGCGTTTGCCTGATTTGCCGTGCTCGCGCTTTTCAAGAAACCGTAAAATGGCAAAAGTAAGCCAGCCGACAACCACCAATCCAATGGTAAAAATACTGTAAGAGACGGGCCAGGCAATTCCTTGCGTCATCATTGAGAATTCGGACATACCGCCAATACCGGCCAATACATTGAGCGGCATAAACACAACGCTAACGACGGTCAGTCGCTTGACGACCTTATTCTGGTTGATATTGATGAAACCCACGGAAGCGTCCATCAAAAAGTTGATCTTGTCGAAAAGAAATGCCGTGTGGCCGTCCAGCGATTCAATATCGCGCAGGATCTGTTGGGAATCCTCCAGTTGGTTTTTTGCAAGAATCTTGCTGCGCATCAGAAACGAAACCGCGCGACGCGTATCCATCACGTTCCTGCGGATCCGGCCATTCAGATCCTCTTCATTGGCAATATTAATCAATATCTTAGCGGCGTCCTCATCGCTAATCTGCTTACTAAGCACCTGATTGCCAACCACTTCCAAAGCCAGATAAACCTCCTCCAATGCGTCAGCCGAATACTCGGCATTGGCGGCGTAAAGATCCAGCAACATGTCCCTTGAGTCGGAAACGTAATTGGGTTGGCTAAGCGCGCGTAAACGCTGAAGCCGGAAGATCGGCAACTCTTCTTTACGAATCGAGAACAAAATATCCCGATACAGGATAAAAGCGACGGCGACGTTGCGCGACACGTCATCCTTGTCCAGCAGGAAATCCGAATGCAAGTGAATTTCACCGTTTTCTTCCACATAAAACCGGGCGCTGGATTCCAGGTCGCTCAATTTATCCGGGTCAGGAATCTCTATGCCGAAAATATCGCCGACCCATATTCGATCCTCAAACGTCGGCGCAACCAGATCTATCCAGATAGGCTTGGCCTCAAGCAAATCCTGGGGGGTATTAATCGAAATCTCGTGCAGGCGGCCTTCGTGCAAATTAAACGCTTTGACTCTGGATTTTTCAGTCTTGTAATCTTGTTTACCCAGAATTTGCAGCACGGAAATCGGAGCTTCCAGCAAAATGGGTTGCTTATGGTCATCATCCAGATGTTCCCAGATGAGTAATTGATCTTCCGGCGGCAATTCTTCCAGAATATGGGCGATTTCCGAAGGCGGTAAATGATTAAGTATCTGCTGCAATTGCGCCATGTTCTCTTTGCGAACCAGCGCTTCCACCAGACCATGATGCGGCATGTCCTGTTTATGCACCAAGTCTGCGATAAGCTTGTGCTTTTGCAAAAGATCAAGCACAGCTTGATGGCTATTGTAATATTTGGCGGCTGGTTCTTTTTGCATGTCAGAATAATGGCTTAGCGCAGTAGTTGGGCTGACGATAAGAATCAGGGCAATTGAAATCAAGGTAATTCTATCAAAGCGCTGTGATTTGTCGCGGTTTTTATGCCCGGTAATACAAGCCCCTGCAAATTACGCCTTACCGCGTTTCTTTATGCGTTTTACAGGGACTCCGCCAGCCGGATAAGTTCAGTCGTTTGTTGTCGTATTTGCTCGGCCACTTGCGGGTCCAATTGCTTTAACCAGCGCTCCGGAATCTGTCCAACGCCGTATTTAGCGCCCGCCAGCATACCGACCAACGCGCCAGTGGTATCGGCATCCCCGCCCTGATTAACGGTGGCAATCAGGCAGGCTTCAAAACTGTCCGTGCTGAAAAAATAATGCAAAACCGTCTGCACGGTATCGACGACATAAGCCGAGGCCTTGCCCGAATAAGGGCTATAGGCGAATTCGCCGTGTTGACCGATCAAGCATTCGGCTTCCTGTCTGCAAGCGTCCGTATCCAGCCCGTTAATCAAATGATTGACGATCCTCCCCAGCGTTAACGTGGCTGCGTTGGACAACGGGTGGTTATGGGTAATATGGCTTTGTTGCAAACTCCATAGACTAAAATAGTCCGGCCGGTTTAAGGTCGACAGCACTACCGGCAGGTTACGCATGCATGCGCCGTTTCCCGCATCGTCATCGCGAGGCAAACCGTATAGTTCGCCGCTATCCCGATAGCGCATGATGCCGCGCCGACAGGTATTGCCTATATCCGGCGGCTCGCTTTCCATCCATGCGACAAAATTATCGGCGACGGCCTGAATGTTCCAACCCTGATGATCGATAATGGCTTGCCCTATTGCAAGCGACATTTGCGTGTCGTCAGTGATTTGGCCCGCTTCCAGGCCCAGCCAGCCGCCACCGATAATATCCTGATGCACGCCGTAGCGTTTCTGGATTTGTTTCGGCGACATAAACTCGACCGTCGCCCCGAGCGCATCGCCGCAGGCAAAGCCCAAATAAGCTCCCAACGCCCTGTTCAATACTTGCTCTGTCGACATCTTTCTCCCCCTTAACGCTGCACTTTGACCCGATAATCGCCGCCAATCACCAAGTATTCTGCTTCGCCGTGCAAGGCATGATGCGGCAACAGTTCATTAAAAAAAATCAGTTTAACCATCGGCACTTCAACTTCCAGAATATAAGCGCCGAATTCGCTGGCAATGCTGCGGCGGTCGGTAAAGGAAACAATATTATTGAATCGCACGATTTTATGGCTTTTATCCTCATCCAGAACCAGCCAATCATCGTCCAGTGAATTGACGCCGCGATAAAGGGTTTTATGCGTCGCCGCCGGAAACTGAAAACGTTCGATAACCCACTGGCAATATTCGTAAAGAAGATCCAACTGCATGTAAATGCAATTGTTGTGATAACGGCTGTTCATCTTTTCTTCGATATACATGACCCAGTCCTTGCTGATGAAACTGGCTATCTGCTGTTTATGATAAGTAGGAAACAGCCCGAAGCGGCTTTCGACCCAGCCTTTAAAAACCGCGCCCTGGGCATTGTTTGAATCCAGCCCCCAATCCTGGATTAACCGGAGATAACTGTTGCGGTAACGTCGTCTTCCCGAATGGTCGTTGCCTAATCGTTGCTCGGTTTCAAAGCCGAAAACGATGCACATATAGTCTTGAAATATCCGGCCGCAGTCATCGCGTGTCGGCTGCCTGAGCAATTGCTCAAACAGACCTGAAGCCGATTCGCGGGTGCCTGCAATATGCAAGGGTTGGGGATTTTCGTTAAAGGCATGGCTGGCCATGCAAGCCGTCGCCAAACCGATTAAGTTGGTGCTGTGACCATGTTGGGAAATATCCGGCATTTGTTAATTAGGAAGGTATTCAGGCGGTAAAGGGGTTAATCAATTTTCACATCAAATTGTCCGTTTAGCCTAGAAAAATCAGTTGAACATTCCAAACCCCGTTCGCCCTGAGCCCAATCGAAGGGTGAGCGGGGTTTGGAATGTTCACCAAATGGGTGTGAAGCGTAAAATCCGCTCATGCTTCGACAAGCTCAGCACGAACGGATTTTACGCGTTCCAACTGATTTTTTGTCCTCATTCCCACTCGCTGCGTGGGAATGCAGTATGGGACGCGCTGCGTCCGCTTCCATATACTCTGCATTTCAGAGTGTTGACCGAGACTCGCGGCCCAGCGAGTGGAACGAGACAAAATTAATGGACTTCAAATTCAATCGGATAACTGTTTCTCTACATCCATCCGACAATGCAAGATACGAACAACATCAATATCATCTGCAACTTTTCGATAGAAAATAATGTGTCGTTCAATACAAAACTTACGGTAATTTTTTCGGATTTCATCACAAGCCATACCTAAATCCGGCTCATCGGCTAACAGGTGAAAACAATTATCCAATATGCCAAGATACTTATTCCGCTGATCACGCTCCAGATTTCTTGCGCATAACGAGCAATAGATTTCAAATCATCCTTGGCTTGCTTTGTTAATCGAAAAGACGGCATTACGCGCCGTCTTCTTTATCAAGCTCTTCAATCAAACCTGTTAGCGAATAATTTTCAGCGATTCCGCTTTCTTCTCCTTCTATCAGCGCGGAACGTAACGCTGCCAATTTTATTTCCTGAGCTTCCAAAAGCCTAAGCCCCGCCCTGACAACCTCGCTTTTAGAACCGAAGCGCCCTTCTTCGACGATGTCGGCAATGAATTTTTCAAAATGAAGTCCAATCGAAACGCTGGTATTTTTTTGCATAATCTATAACCTCACTTTCATCTATATACCAATTATTAATAACTATTGGTATTTTTACAAGCGTTTAAATCCGGATGGGCGACAGCTGGCTACCGGTGTAAATAGGAGTGGATTGACGACATAAAGCTCAGCTATTTTCCGATCTGTTTTACAGATACTCGGCTAAATATGACGCAAGGAACCATCACTCACATTAATACTGAAGGCGCGACCGAAACCAATAACATACCGCCCATTTTCCGGACGCAATGCAAACAAATGAAAATCCGATAATGTTCGTAACACACTAACCACCTCGCCAAACTTATCCTGCAAGGCTTGTATCCGGTCAGTGTAGATTGCATCGTCACGGATTATTTCCGTGACACTACAACTTAGCACCGCCCGTTCTCGGGCAAAAAGGTTAGGCGATTCGGATTCCGGACGGATAAACAATATCGACGCCTGCGGGTTATTCAGCAAATTAACCGTGTGGCAGGCCATCTCGCTGACATAGATATAAAAGACTCCGACTTCGTCACGCGCAAAAGGGGCGTAACTGATGTCAGGCACGCCGTTTGCTGAAGCCGTCGACAGTAATAGCGTTTTCTTCGATGCCATCAGCTCCTGATAACGTTGGGTAATGTCTTCAAGCTCTTGTTTGGTTAGTTCGCTCATTGGTAACTCCAGTACATAACCCGTTGGGTTTGCCTACAGCCTAAGAGCCGTGTTGTCGGGAACAAGCTTATGATAGATAAAGCCCATTAAATCAGTAGCCAACTGACGTATATCTTCCTCATCACGTGCAGCCCAAGAATGATGTTCGGTGTTTAATATCTCACGCCACTCATGCAGCTCATTTGCTACATTTTCAGAAATAATCCCTTGCTTTCTTATTTCATTTATAGAGGAATTAAAATCAAGCTCTAAGCTGATATTTTTATCAGCAATTTGTTTTCTAAACCGGTTTGTAAGCTCTTCTTGTAAAAATATACGTAAATCCTTACCTACATCCACGTTTATGCTTCGCTCAATGAAACGTTGAATCTTCTTAAACTTCTTTTGATGTTCGGTGAATAAAAAATTTTCAATGTTCCCCCTTTCAATAACAGATGTACTACCATTTTTTACCAGCTGTAAAAGTGCGGGATTCTTTTTTGAATATGTATTTAAAAATGCAGTAAGACACTGCTTGTAATGTGATAACAAAATTAACTGACCTATCTCATCACTTGTTTTGGCAACTTCTTTCAAGGTGTTGGTTATTCTATGATCGCCAAAGCTGGTAACGGGATCATCAAGTACAACAATCAAATTGCTTTTCTCTTCGCTCGATAGGTTATCCAGCTTGGCCCAAAACACTGCCAATGCTAGTGCTCGTCTATCCGATTCACTAAAAACCGACCCCAACTTTTTTTCATCAATTTTTTCTCCTTTATAATTTACCCCTAGAAAGTAAACAGGAGCATTGCCAGCACCACTGGATTTCTTTTCCAAGCTAAAGTCTCTACTGCCAAAGGATTGAAAGTAATGATTAATTGCAGAAAAATATTGATTAAGATAAAGAGATTGCTGCAAATCAATATCTTGTTTTGCTTGTTTAAGAGCTGATTCTGTATCGCCCTCAGCAATTTGAAGATTTTTATATGCTTCACAAGAGTCATTTTTAAGCACTCTTTCTAATTGTAACTTGATGGTTTTGTAAGTATTACGGGTATTAGTAATTTCGACTTCTAATTTTTCAGTGTCCAGGCTTTGCTTAAAAACATCAATAATAGTGTTGAGTTTTCCCACCATGTTATTGTGTACAATGGCAAGTTTTCTTAATTTTTCAATGGCACACATTAAAGAGTCCGCATCCAAAAGTTCAACAGCTTTGTGCGGTTCTATCAGTTTCTCGGTAATTAATTGCCTAAGCGATTCTTGCAAGTGTTTATGTATTTCTTTATATCCGTTCTGTTCATTGTTTATGGTTTTACAATTTTCTTCCAAGGCTTGCATTAGCTCAAAAACCTCTAGTTTCTCTAGTAATTCAGGATAATTTCTGATTGCTGCTAAATTTGCAACTGCAATAACGGCCAGCTCTGAAAAACTCATATTGTTTACAATGAGTTGCTGACTAGGGAGTTGTTTTTTTACATTCTCCACATAAGCATCAAACTCCTTATCAAAGCTTTGTCGATATGCTTCAAGTAGACTCATAGCATCAATACTTAATGATTGACTGCAAAAAGGACATTTTTCTGAACTGGTTAACTTGACCCCTTGTTGTAACCAAGACAGTGTTTCAGGTTGATTTTTTAGATGCGCCTCAATATGGCTTTCAACTCTAGCTTTAGCTGCCTTGTGTACATTATCCTTAGACTGCCCAAGAATTTGATTTATAGTTTTGATTGCATCATTCAATAGATTATCGAAACTGATAGGTTTTAGAGTGTCTCTTTTCTTGATGACTGCCGCATTATCCAGAAGCTTTCCTTGTTGCTTACCTAAAATTTCAAATTCAGCTTGCCTACCTTCCAATTGCGTTTGTGATTCTATTACCTGCAGCTTTATGAATGCGTCTAAGTTTTCTATCTTTTCAAAAGCATTTTTCTTTAGCTTACCAATGTCGCGTGTGTGTTGGGATTTTAATTGTTTTAGCTTTTCTACTTCCTTAGCCAAACGTACTCCTTCATCATCCAACACGAAAGCAGTAAAATTTTCTTTGGGGGTACGACCAAATGTAAAGCCATCAAATAAATGCGTATGAATAAATCCGGTATCAAAAACATGAAATCTGGGTTTTGTGGTCGTTTTGACCTGCCAATCGTTTCCAGAAAATATTGAATCACCACGGTCATTGCCAAACTCAAAATTCAGCTGAACTCTTATCTGACTTAGCTGATTTGGCAATGTTTTTCGATCATTCAATAGCGTTGCATTTTTATCTCTAAGGGATTTAAGCACGTCTACCAAAGTTGACTTGCCATAACAATTTTGCCCATATAATAATGTCAGCTTAAAAAACTCAACCTGTGAGGCTTTCATATCACTAAAAGTCCCAACATTTTTAATTTCTATAATACGTTTTAGCATTTTGAATATTCCCTTGTATATCAAATAAATTCTTTAACAATAGCTGCGTAAACTTTGGTAAGAGCGCGTAGGATGGGCAGAGCGGTAGCGAAACCCATCAACTTCAAATAAAGCGTTCTATTCCAAATCAGATCCGAACTCACAATTGCCAATCCCTGCCCAATCCACGGGCAATATGCCCAAGCGAACATACTGGTGAAAAGATGAATACGGCCAATCGGACACATTTTGTACATAACCATGTTTCACGGGATTGAAGTGGATGTAATCTACATGCCGCCTAAAATCCTCGTCATCACGGATCGCATGCTCCCAAAATCGCCGCTGCCATATTCCGCGCTCCTGCTTGCGAAGACGACTTTTGGAAATTCGCTCTTCCTTTGCGATTTCCCGGGAAAAAGTTGATTTTATTTGTCGCCAACGCAGGCTAAAATCATCATCACGGTCAGGCAAAGTCCATATTGTGTGGAGATGCTCAGGCATAATAACTATGGCATCGATTTCGAATGGATGAGCCTCTTTGACAACCCGAAAAGACTCGCGCAAATTGTCTACACGGTCTATCAACAGTGATTGGTTACGGTCTGCTAAGTTAACCGTGAAAAAATAGCTACCGCCGTCAATACGGTAACGACGATAATCTGTCATTCTATGCTGTATTTGATGGGTTTCGCTACCGCTCTACCCATCCTACATAGATTGGGAAATTTCATTCTCAATACCCCCCAACAATCAAAACACTACTTCTCCCCCCGCCCTGCTTTTCAACTACCACCTTGGCACCAATCCGTTCAACCAAAATAGGCACATGCGAGATAACGCCGACTTTTCTGCCCAAGGCTTGCAGGGTATCTAGGCTGGCGATGGCGATGTCCAGCGTTTCCGGGTCCAGACTGCCGAAGCCTTCGTCGATAAACAGCGATTCAACCTGGGTTTTATTGGATGACAAGGACGCCAAGCCCAAGGCCAGCGCCAGCGACACCAGAAAGCTTTCGCCGCCGGACAGGCTGTGTACGCTGCGCACGTCGTCGGCCATGTCGCGATCGATGATTTGCAGCTCCAGGTCGCTGCCCGGTACGCGTTGCAGGGCATAGCGTTTGGCGAAGTCTTCAAGATGCTGATTGCTGTGCGCCAGCAAGGCTTCCAGAGTCAGGCTTTGGGCAAAAGTGCGAAACTTTGCGCCGCTTTTCGAACCGATCAGTTCATTCAGGCTTTCCCATTGCACCCAACGGTCTTGTTGGCTGTCCAGCTCCGATTTCAACGCACGCCCGGCTGCAATTTTTTTATCGTCTTCCCGCAGCAGGATGACCTGCTCTTCTTTTTGGCTATGCGCAAGCTGTCTTTGCTGCTGTAATTCGGCCGACAGTTTATGGGCGTCTTCTTCAGGTATTTCGACAGGATGGCTTTGTTGTTTCAAACAATCGTCGGCTTTAACTTTTAATAAGGCCGCGGACTCTTGCAGGCCTCGCTCCAGAGTCGCCATTTGGGTTTTCCGTACGGCCAGCCAGTGCTGGTCTTTTTCCAGCAACCGGCTTAACTGCTCAAGATCGATGGCTTGCTTTTCCAGCGACTGGTTCAGTGCGCTTAGGGCTTTTTCCAGGTTGTCGTAGCGTCTGCCGGTCTCTATTTGCCAATGCTGCTGATTCTGTTTATGGGTCGCCAGCGCCGTTTCCGCCTGACTGACGGTATGACCGGCCTGCTGGTGAGCGGTTCTTGCGGCCTGTAAACTTTGGTTAACGGTTTGCTCATAACTGTCGGCGGTAACCCTTGGCAACACCGCGTCGCGTTCGACTGACAGTTTTTGCTGTTCTTCGGTTTGGGTCTTCAACTCTGCCTGTTTAAGCCGGTGTTGTTGCAGGCATTGTTTCAGCGCCTGCTCGGCGAGCTTTTCATCATGGTTGATTTTTTCCAAGGCTTTGGCAGCGGTTTCAATCTGCTGTTCGGTACGCTGGAATTGCTGCGCTTTTACGGCGCAATCTTGCCTGAATGCTGCGGTGGAGTCCTGCAAACGAGATTGCCAGTCTTCCAACTGCCGGAACGGTGTCGCCAACAAATCGACAATCGCTTGCAGTTGTTTTCCCTGCTCCTGAATTCCGGCGGTGACATATTCCAGGTCGGCTTTATTTTTGGCGTACTGCTTATCCATCGTGGCGTATTCGGCAGACAGTTTTTCCTTATTCCGCTGATCCGCATCAAATAAATCCTGCACCGCTTTAAGCTGTCTTTGTAATTCGAGAGCCGCTTTTTCCTGTCGCTTGATTAGCTCCAACGCAGAATTGATTTGCTCGTTTTGAATTTTAAGTGCAGGTAAAAGCTGAATATCGGTAATGGCAAAATCAGGCGACTGCCAAGGAGGGTGGAAGTGTCGCAATCGGTCGGGAACCGATGCGACCTTATTGTGCATAGCTAATACGGCCCAATCATTGCCGCATTGAGCCAGTTTTGCCAGCGCCTCGGCCAGCTTTTCGGCCAGCGCTGTTTTTTGCTCCTGCCCCTGGCTGATGCTTTTGGTCAATTCGGCGGTAGTTTTAATCAGCGTTTCATTCAGGCTTTCCAGCTCGGCGACGCGTACTGACTGCGCTACGGCCTGTTCATTGCCTATGCTGGC
>Ga0265297_10006699_pt1 | contig 16492 bp, 39 predicted proteins | sample Munlanlwell13791_FD_192502 | JGI IMG/M metagenome (GOLD analysis project Ga0265297, IMG submission 192502) | Leachate microbial communities from a municipal landfill in Southern Ontario, Canada - Leachate well 137-91 | ecosystem: Engineered > Solid waste > Landfill > Unclassified | place... | reverse complement strand
GCTTTCGGTATCGGTGACATTGACGGCAATCCTGACCTCTGGAAGATTATGGATTACTGTCGTGCAAATAATGTCATACCAAACATCACCATAAACGGTGAACGGATGACTGATAAGCTGTATGACCACCTTGCGGAGACGTGTGGTGCGGTTGCTGTCAGTCTCTACGACAAGGACACCTGTTACAATGCTGTTAAGGAATTGACAGACAGAGGAATGAAACAGGTTAATATACACGCTCTCCTTTCAAAAGAGACATATATGAAATGTTACACGACACTATTGGATAAGATAATTGACCCCCGCATAGCAGGATTGAATGCAGTAGTGTTCTTGTGGCTTAAACCAAAAGGTGAGCGAAACCAGTTACATCAAGTAGATTCAATGGGGAGATTTCAAGACCTCATTGAGACAGCTATGGAGACTGGCGGCAGATTTGGTTTTGATAGTTGTACTGCGTCTAATTTCTTGAAAGCAGTTGAGGGCAATAAGAACTTTGAGTTGTATAAAACAATGTCAGAACCCTGCGAGTCTACCTTGTTTTCTTATTATATCAATGCGGATGGTATAGGATTTCCTTGCAGTTTTACGGAAGGAACTCCAGAATATAACGGTGTGGATGTGGTCGGATGTGATGATTTCCTTCGGGATGTCTGGAACGCAGAAGAAACAAAGAAATTCCGCACTCGTGTAATGAGCAATAAGGATTGTAATGGATGCAGAATGTGTCCAGCATACAACTTAAAACTTAATGAACCAATTAGTGAGCATTCTGTAGAAGTAGTAATGAAATGAAAACGGTATATCAATTTCCAACATATGTTAAATGCCCAAAATGTGGCACAAAAGCTGATGAAGAAAAAGTCAGGTTTGTCAACATTGAGGAAGATGTTTTTGGTCGGGATGTAGTAACTTTTATCTGCCCCAAGTGTGGGGATATGGTAAAGTCTAACAGGTATAGCTAATGAAGATTCGATGCGGTTTTGTCAGTAACAGTAGCAGTTCATCCTTTATGATAAGGCTTTGCAACCTGTCACCTATGCAGGTATGCAAGATACTCAATCACGAATATTGGGGTAAGAAGTTGGGCATTCCATACGCAAGTAGTGATGCTTGGAATGTTTCCATAGAAAAGGGTGTCCTACACGGTGATACATCTATGGACAACTTTGATATGGCAGAATTTTTCGAAAAGATAGGAGTTTCCGAATCTAATGTTGCTTGGGATGAGAGAAATCACGGCGAAATGGTAGAAGAAACATTAGATGAATGTGACGTAATGTGTGAAGATTGTCATATGCGTTTCGTGTGCTATACTAATAGATAGGAGAGGAAATGAAAAAATCTAATTGGGAAGAAGTCGGTGTTATCGGAGTAGACGCTGGTCTATGTTGGTTAGGTGACCCCTGTTATATTATGGGGCAAGATGCGAGTGAGCACCCTGTCAAAACGTGGGACGAGTTCTGCAACAAGTTGTGGAAGAAAGAGGAAGAAACCGAAAACACGGAAAAGCGAGGCACGGTTCAGTGGGATTATAAACTTGGGCACGCAGGACTTGGAGTAACGGTTCAAACTGGTTGGGGTGATGGTCTGTATCCTGTATACATCAGGAGAAATAGAGAAGGCAGAATAGCTGAAGTTAAAGTAGTCTTTGATACTGAACAGAGTAGAGAGATTGCTGAACATTTCGGTTTAACAGAGGACTAAATATGGGAATGGGTGATTATAAGTTCTTAATAGTTTATAATGGTGAAACCGATTTCATCGGTGCATACTCTAAAGGGCAAGTAGAAGAAGAAGTCGAAATTTTACTGAAAGATGGCTACGGTCAAGACGACATTGACGTTTATGAAGTAAAAAACACTGACTTTAATATTACCAAAGTAGAGGTAAGTATAGATGAAAATTAGGCAAGGTTTTGTAAGTAATTCTTCTTCTCAATCCTTTGTCATAGCTAAGTGCTATATGACAGAGGAACAAATACAGCAGTTTGGTGATTGGCTCTCTAAGATGTATGACGACCCTGAGCCTCTATACGAAACTAACATCGGTGAGACTACTCTCTATTTCATTGGAGAAAAGAGCCAACACGAGAACAGAATTACTGAGTTCCTGACCAAAATTGGGGTTGACCCACAATACATTTGTGAGTATCAGTAATGCCAAGTAAGAGTGTTGTTAGAAGGCTGACAATACAAGCACCGCCAGGAAGTGACAAGGCTATTAAAGCTGGTTGCCTTTGTCCTGTAATGGATAATGCTCACGGCAGAGGTGCTTGGGGTACGTGGGATAAACCTAACAGTGAGAAAGTGTTCTGGATAAATGGAGATTGTCCTTTACACGGTAATATAAAGGAGACTAAAGATGAAAGTTAGGTCAGGTTTTGTAAGCAACTCAAGTTCAAGTAGCTTCATTGTGGCAGTCACAGATAAGACCAAAGTGACACTACACATTGAAGTAGACCTCGAAAAGTATGCCGACAAGGTTGTCGAAGATGAGGCAGAACTCAGAGACTATTTCAATTACGAGTATGGTGATGATTGGGAAGAGGATGAATGGTCGAAGAACAGATTTGTTTCCTGTCTTGCCGCAATAAAAGCTGGTAAGAAAGTTCTGCTTGGTAGCTTCTCATCCGATGGAGAAGAGGCTGTAGAGCAGTTCTTATGTGAAACGGGTATTCCTGATTCACCTGATATTGAAATAATCGAGAGTGACGGTGGTTATTGATGAAGAATCGGCACGGGTTTGTTAGCAATAGTTCAAGCACAAGCTTTGTTGTTCTTGTTAAACCAGACAAAGTTGAGGCTGTGGATTTTATCTTACGTAATATCAGAAAGGGTGAGACAATTCCAAGTGAACCTGTGCCTGAACGTAGAGAAGCGTTGCTAATAGAAATAGGAGAGTTGAATAAAGACATCTCCTATGTTGTTAAATTGGTCACGAAGCTCAACAAGAACAGCGACAAAAAATATATGGCTTTTCATAATTTTCTTGACAAGTTAGATAGTCTCAGGTGCAAGGATTCGGTTAGAAATTTCCGTCAATATCCTGTCAATTTCGATAAGACACTGGAAGATTACTCTAATACCCTTAACAGATTAAAAGAAGATTTGGAGAAAGAAAAAGCCAAATGTGAGAAGCAGGTAAAACTGCTAGAGGGCAATGATACTTGGAGAATTTTATCCTTTGAGGATGATGCCCACTGGGGAATACTGGGAAATATGGTGGATGATTTGCTCAAAACAGGTGATGCGGTCATTCTATCACAGGAGACAACGTAATGATACCAAAGATAATAAGGTGGTTTTTAGTTACAGCTACACTCATATTGCTTACAGCAGGTGGTGTGTATGCGTATCAAGCACTTACAGGACAGGGGCAAGTTACAGTTGTTGAAAACCTGAGTTGGGTGGGTGATAATACCTTTACGGTAAATCTATATCCACAAGAGAGCACTACGGAGACGTTGACACTTGCCAATGCTTCTAGTATGTCTATGGATGTAGACATTACTAACACAATAACCCCCGACCCTGGCACTAAAGGAATGACCATTACAGTTCCGAGTAAGGTAACTGTTCCTGCGGGTGGGCAAAGTTCTTTTGATATTACAATAACCGCAGGCAAAAGTGCTGAACCTATTGCTTATACAATTACATTTGGAGTTGAAAGATGAAGTTAAGAGTGGGATTTGTGAGCAACAGTTCAAGCGAGGCTTTTATCTGTGAGACTAAAAAGACATTGGATGAAGTCGAAGCAGAACTGAGAGCACTCTTGGATTTATATGGCAGAATGTATAATACTCCATACGACTTTGACTCTGTATTTGGTACAATAAAGATGGCAGACGAATCAGACGTGGAGTATTTACGAGAGTATCTAGGATACTACACAAAAAGTCCGCCCCTATTTTCAGGTCTGGCGGATAGGGGTGATTACAACCCCAAGTTAGATGGAAAGGTCATAATCTATAGTGCCAGTGACAACACTATACCTTATGAATTATTTGACATTATGTGTGGTGCGTACAAGGCAACGAGGATTCATTTAGGATAAGATATGAAACGAGAAGAAGTTATCCAAGAATTGAAAAAAGAGGGGTGGAAATCCCCTGATGAAATCCAGCAGTATATTAAAGACGTTCTATACTACGAATATGACATACACAATTTATGTTCTGCTTGCGGTGGACGTGGCAAGCGTATGTATGGAAGCACCTCAACTTGGCGAGGTGGAATTGCTGGTCAAGCTATGACATTAGGTATTTGTGATAAGTGTTGGGGTTCTGGAGATGCCGATAGACCTTGGCTAAATTTACGAATCCTAGAACAAATATTGACAAAAGAGCAAAAAGAGAAATACTATCAAATATTGCAGGAGAAGAAATGAAAGTACGAGTCGGATTTGTGAGTAACAGTAGCTCCCAAAGTTTCGTGATGATTGGTGTGGACATTAGCCAATTAGACGAGGAAAAGTTCAAAGCGAAGCTTGCTGAGAAATTCAACTATCAACTTCCCGAATGGGCAGACAGTCTTGAGGAAGTATCAATAAGTGAGATAGTTGAAGATACTGATGAACCTCTGGATGATGCAGATGAGGGAAGATACGTTGGGTATCGGCTTGCTTCAGTGGAAGATTCCTATATGGATACCTTCTCATATCCACTAGAAGAAGTTACAAAGTATGCCAAGAAACTAGCAGACCTCTTTGCTGAAATGGACATACCCAATGTCGAAGTTAAACTGGTCGGTGGCACAGAATCTTGTTAGGAGAAGATGATGGAGATAAAAGACACAGTAGCTTGGGACAAATACGTCAAAGCCAATACAGACGAGTATGGTAAAGCTATCTTGGACTACGCCGAGCGATGGGCAAACCTCTTGGAGAGTTCCATTAAAAAGGGACAGAAATTGGAAGACATTGCTGACGAACTTTCGCACAAAGCTGATACAGATGGTATCACTGGCTTTATGTATGGTGCGGCGGTTCAAGTGCTTGCTCATTGCTGGAAACACGGAGAAGAATTGAGGATATGGCATAACCTCAAGACCCAAATTAAGGATGAGGGTGAGAAAGCCAACAAAAATGGTGGGGTTCTCAACCCCGCACTAATATCAATAGGATAGGAGAAAAATGAAAGTAAGAAGTGGATTCGTTAGCAATTCAAGTTCTACCAGTTTCCTTATTGTCGGGATGGCATCGAATAGGGACAAAATGATTAAGCTAGCCAGAGCAGACAAACCTAACCTCGAAGATGGGTTTGGTGGTTATTATGAGGGTGAAACCCTAGTGTTCTTGGGTGGAGAAGCCGAATGGGGTGATGATTACGATGAAATGCTGAAAACCTATGAACCCTATTTTGTAGGTATAGAAGCAGAAGCACCCTTAAAAAGTGGAGCAACGGTTACCGAATTGAAGGAAGCATTCATCACGAGGGCAAAAGCACTTGGGGTTACGGTGCGTGAAGATGAGGTTGACCTGCATTTTGGTGAGGTTAGTAGTGAATAAAGAGCAAATGGTTCAGTGGATAGATAACGCTTCCTATGAACAGCTACTCTCAAAGTGGCGGTTTGCACCTGTGGGAGACCCATTCTTTCAGGGTGAAATGGGAGATTACTATTCTAAGAAGATGGCTGAGAAGCGTGAAGAAGTCGGTAATGCTGAACACGTTAGAGCAAGTAAATCAATAGGATGGTGATATGGATAAGATTTCATTCAATGAAAAAGATGTTAAGGAATACCTAGACACTTGCATTCGATATTGGAGAAAAGAAAGAGACGAAAATAACTGTGAATTTGCCGTCTATTATATAGATGCTTTTCAGTCAGTAAGGTCATCATTATTTGGAGAGGTTTTAGCGAAATGAAAATTAGAAAAGGATTTGTTAGCAACAGCAGTTCCACATCATTCGTATGTGACGTGTGTGCCGAGAGTGTTGGTGGGTGGGATATGGGTCTTGAAGAGGCAGATATGTTCACCTGCGAGAATAGTCACACATTCTGCCGTGACCATACAGTCGGTGGTAGGGAAAGCCTGGAAGAAAAGTTTGATGAGGATGGAGAAGCAGAGGGTTTTGATTCTTACGAAGTCCCTGCCAAGTATTGTCCTTGTTGCACATTCCAGAATGTCGCCGATGTGGACATCGTTTCTTTATATATGAAAGAGAATAACGTATCACGTGATGATGTGGCTAAAATATTCAAGAAGAAGTTCAAGAGCTATGACGAGTTCCTTAAATACGTGAATAGCCAGTAGCGGGCTTGACATTGGTCTTGGCTTATGGTATAGTTAAAGAGCAATGGGAAAATTACATTTTGAATGGAAAGAGGGTCAGTTGATTATCAGTCAATGCGATAAGATAAAGACTGACCCTAACCAATGTAATGAGTGTAAATATCGGTTTCAATGCTTTACAGAGCGACCAAAACCGAGTTCTGCTCGACTGAATACAGCGCAGATACCTGAGTTATCTAGGTTACTGAAAGAAATAGAAATTGCATTTGATGTAGATGATAAACCTTAAACCTATGAGAATAACGGCAGAATTGGAATATGAATGCGTAGATAAAGATGAAAAAGAATGCCAGCAATGTCAAGATAGGTTTAAGTGTTGGACAAGCAGGACTACCATTCTTCCTGTCACTACAATGTCTATAAGACAGGATACTATATATGGACACGGTGACGAGTTTGAATTTACAGCAGAGCTACCTAGATGTTTCAGGTGCGGTAATATGGTAGGCAGTAAAGTTACTTTACGTGCAGATGTAGAGGGTCAACTACAAATATTCAATGGTATTTGTATCGCTCACTTTATCAAAGCAGAGGGTACGTCTCCAATGACAATAGAAGTAAAAGGAGTCAGAGAAATTTTTTAGGAGAAAATGATGAAAGACAAGGCAATCTATTACGTGGATGGAGCGACAACGGTTTGTCTGCTTCGCAAGGATGGAGAGATAGTGGCACGAGGACTATCCATTCAATCAAGACTGGACGAATGGGATGGTGCAGAGGGTAGGAAATATGCTCGTGACCGTGCCAACGAAGCTCTTGGTCGTCAGAGAGATTGTGCAGAAATCAACTTGGATGCTTACGAAAGAAGTGGGTATCTGGTAGACACTGTGCGTCTGTCTTTGGCACGAGACCGCTTTGGTGAGTATAAAGGTTACTATATGCCCACACTAACTCCCACCGAAATTTTGGTGCTTAGTCTAAAACGATAAACGGGGAACAATGAGATACAGTAAGCAAGTCAAAAAAGAAATCGAAAAAGCTGAAAAGCTGGCTCGGAAGCAAGCGTTCAAGAAACCAAAGAAAAAGAGACGTGCTTCTGTATCTACAGAACCGAGAGAGCCACGAACATCTACACGTTGGATTGATGACGAGTGGGGAGAGCAGGGTTGCGTTTTCTTTGATGGTAAGACTTATTGGCTTACTATGTTCAGAGACGTAAATGGACATTGTGAAGCATATCCCTACGGATTAAGTGAGGAAAAATGGGAAGAATACAAAAAGCATCCAATAAAAGCAAGACTGGTGGGGTTAGAACAACCAAAGAAAGAAAAGACTCGGAAGCAACAGAAATCAACCCGAACGCCAAAACGGAAATCAGAGACTTCGGAGACAGGAAAACGATTGTCCTCTACACGCAAGACAACGCAATCTACCAAGCACTCAAAGAAAAAGCGTTCAGGGAAGTCCCCTACGAAATCTGGAAAGACTGTGACCCCACTAAAGCAAAAAAAGTGGCAGTTGACCTATACTTCCCCAAGGAAGTAAAAACAAAGTTGCAAAAGGTGATTTGCCAGCTTCAGAAAATGGGTAAAATTGATACTAGGCAAAAATCCTGCCAAAAATTATTAAAGGCTATATAAGTGGTCTTAGAACAAGAAATATGGAGCGAGAAACGACTTCTCGAACTCCTGATGATTGACAAAAACCAACTATCTCGTCTCGTAAGGGATGAGAAGTTCCCTGTCGTAAGATTGGGGAACTCACGTGCTTTCTTGGCAGAAAGCGTACTTAAATGGATGAAGGAACGAGAATCAGTAGGTAAATGGGAAGGACGTGGCAGGAAGAAAAATGAAGATACGGTGTCCTAACTGTGGTCATAAAGAAAATATTAGAAAGATGGCACTGGATGATGAAATCGGATTCCCCCATTGGGGCTATCCAGTATGCACAAAGTGTGGAACTTGTAATGAGGATTACAAGTGTCTATACAAGTTGTATAGCTATGTAGATGCTGGTTACCTTTCAATGGAGAACGTAGTATTAACCAGAGTGAGGTAGTAAAATGCCGACTGGAAAAGAAATGTGTGAGACGATTGTTAAAGCTATGAAACTGGACAATCCGAAAACCAGAGTAACACCAAAAGCACTTTGGAACGCTTCAGAGACAGGGGAGTTGTGGCACATCTTTTTCTTATACGATTGGGCTAAGGAAAGATTGAGTGAAAAAACTACTAACAAAAATTAGGGGATATGGGTGGTATTGTCCCACCTGCAAGTCTCACAAGGACATTGACAAGATAGGTATTGTTAAGGTCGTGCGAGACAGGTTTATGACAGTGGTTTGCAACGAGTGTATGACAGAAACCGTTGATTGCTTTTTAGTGAACGTTGAAAAGGATTGTGACAGATGTTCCGATAGGTTTAGGTGTATCACTAGAGCCGATATTGTAGTGGAGAGAGAACTAAAAAGTGTCAGAGCGCACGAACTAAAGAGCGTACCAAATGTAGTTGACCTAAGAAATATTGAGGGTGTCAGGTCTTATACAGGTATTTACAATCAGAAATTAGAGAATAATGCCGAACTCTATTGTGCGTATCCAGACCGTGATGATTGCAACCATAGTTGGATGAGGCAGAACTACAAAGATAAACCTTATCCTAGGTGTCATTATATGAAATATGATGTGCAGAATAAGATTTGGTATTGCTACTTTGGCAGAAGCAAAAGGGGTGAGATATGATTGAGAACATTGACCAGATGAGAAAACGGCACGAAAGAGAAATAGCAAAGCTACAAAAGCTATGCAAGCACACTAATACCAAGAGAATGCCGTTTATGTGGGCGCCTGGGCATTTCGGCAATGATGTTGAAGTCTGTGAGTTCTGTGGCAAAATTGTCAAGAGATATGATAATAGAACCGAATTTGAAAAAATATTCTTAAAGGAGAAATAGAAAAATGGGTGACCGAGCAATGGCAGAAATAAAGACTGAGAATGGTAGCTTATTTGTCTACACGCATTGGGGTGGATGTGACCTACCTGAGACAGCTAAAGAAGCAGTTAGAGCGGCTAAACCAAGATGGGATGATGATTCCTATGCTACCCGAATTCTGGTAGACCAGCTAACCAAAGGTGGCAGAGACCAAGAGACTGGTTACGGTCTTTTGCTTAAACCTAATGCAGAGGATGAGTACAATAACGACAATCCATCTGTAATTATTGATTTGGTCAAGCAGGAGTTGACTACTATTCGAGAGGGTAAAACGAAAGTAGCCAAATTTCAGGAGGTCTAATGAGAACAGAACCATTCAAAAACAAGACCGCACCAAGAATCCCTATGGCTCGTGGAGAGGGGTCTAATGGAGAAGTTTTTGTTATGTCTCTATTAACAGATGGTTCTGGATTAGTTCTTGAATTCAAGGATGAGGAATCATATTTTTTACCCACACAAGAATTAGTGGCTGAAATACTGAAGACGAGAACTAAATAGTGGAGACTGCTAACACATATAACATTTATATCTACGTAGGTCTAAGAGAGGGTTATGATGGATGCCTGCACAGTTACAGTGAGGTCATTGACTACTTAAAAGACTACTGTGGTAAGCATCCATTTTGCTTCTCTGTAACGCCTACTACTTATGTGCATACCAGTGGTATTGAAGCTGGTGTGATTGTGGGTATAATAAGTTATCCTAGATTCCCCCGACCAGTTGAGGAATTAGAACAAATAACCCTAGATGTTGCAGAGTTGTTACGCAATAAGTTCAAACAACATAGAGTTACTGTGGGCTTCCCTGATAAAATGGTGATGCTTGGTGACAAATGAATGGCATACTTGACATTGAACTACAAGTGTGCTATAATGATAATGGAAGGTGAAAAATGTCTTTTTCAGAAGCGGATGCTAAATATGACAAGAAGGATGGTAAGTTCCAACTTCTTGATGTTCTCGGAGAGATTCAAAAGAATAAGTTCTCCACTGTTCGTGTAGCCAAAGTAAAGTGTTGGGGAGCAGAGTTTGTCCAATTACAGGTCTGGAAGAATGAGAACGACAAGAAGTTTGCGGCTAAAGGTCAGAATATTATAATCAAACCAGAAGTAGCGCACCAAATAGGGGAGATTCTGGTTAAACTATAATGGTAGAACCACCCGTAGCTTGGAGTCGTGGAACTGTTAGTGGCAGATTCCAATGTAGTAAACCCAACGTTCAAAACGTGGCAAAAAGCAGAGACTACTCAGAAGCCGAGCATTTGTGGAGCAAGTGTAGGCAGGAACAACGTGGATATGACTACGAGTTATGTAATACTTGTCACGAAAGATTCAAGTGTTGGACTGCGGGCAGACCTGTCTATCATTTCATAGACGGTGACTATACTCAGTTTGGGTTGAGAATGCAACAACTCATAGTAGACGAAATAGGTGTTTCAACTGAACAGATGAATAAAGCTTTTACCGAACTAACCAAAGCAATGGCAAAAATAAATGGGGATATTCTAAACGTGTATGGAGTACCAAAAGATGTTCTGGAACAAAGTTAAACGATTACTTAACCGATGTAAATGTCGGAGTTACCACGAAAGGACAGGAGAGCACGTAGAGGAATGCCCCAAGTATGAAGAACCAAAGCACGAAGATGGTAAACTCTATTGTCCTAACTGTAATAGTGACCAATGGTATGAAGGTCCAAGTGGCGGAATGTCTACTAACATCAAGTGTGCGAGTTGTGGCATCTGGTTTAACAGCACTCCATTTGGGTTAGACTTCATAGGTGTTAAAACTAACGTTGGAGAAACCGACAGGGAAATGGTCTGGTATTGTCCGAAATGTAAGACTACAGAGGATACGACTCAGGTATCTGAAATATTCAAATATCCTCATTGTAAGACTTGCAATACACCTTTGAAGATATGCTGGACATATAAAGACTTCCCAAAGAAGTTTTGTGATACTTGCGATGCAAGATTTAAGTGTTTTACTATGAGGGGAAATTGGTAATGTATGATGTGGCGATAGTTGGTGCTGGACCTGCTGGAATGGCAGTTGCCAAGCAATTGGATAAGAAGCTTAAAGTAGTCTTGATTGAGAAAGGACAAGCGGCAGAAAAACGCACCTCAATTACCTCTGGATTTGGAGGTGCTGGTTTGTTTTCTGATGGTAAACTTGTTGTATCCGATACGGTTGGTGGTAACATAAAAAACTATACTAATGAACCGTACAGATACCTTGAGTTAGCGGCATATATGTGTGGTATTAAGGAAGCTCCTTATACCAAAGTTTACCTCAATGACAAACAACAGGATTTGGTAAACAAAGCATCAAGAGAAGGAATAGAACTCTTAGCAACCAACACATATCATCTTGGTACTGATGGTAGTCGTGAGTTTACCGAAAAGATGTTCAATGAACTTGACAAAAAATGTGAAATAAGATTGAACACAAACGTACACAGCATCGAACAAATAGACGGCATCTTTCACCTGCAAGCAGGGGAATTCGGTATAGACAGCGAAACCTATCGAGCAAAAACGTTAGTTATTGCGGCTGGTAGGGAAGGGTCTAAATGGACTGAACAGGTTCTATCAGAAATGAAGGTCAAAGTTGGTGGCAACAAAGTTGACCTCGGTATCAGAATGGAAGTTCCTGACGCTGTTGCAGAAGAACTGGTAGCTTTTAGTCACGACTTCAAGATGCACTATTATACTAAATGCTTTGATGATTTGGTAAGAACTTTCTGTGTATGTCCTCACGGCGAGGTTGTCAGGGAACAGTTTAATGACTTAACCACCTGCAATGGACACAGTTATAAAGAGGGGAAAACCAAGAACACAAACTTTGCTTTGCTAGTCAGTATTCCATTTGGTGCGCCAATTCATCCTAATGAATTCGGTAGGTCAATCGTCTCTTTGGCAAACAACATAGCAGAGGGTGGTGTCATTGTTCAGAGATTGGGTGACCTTATTGGTGGTAGACGTTCTACAGCAGATAGAATTACAAAGAGCATAGTTAAGCCCACACTTGATGCTTTCCCTGGAGATTTGAGCCTCGTTCTTCCTTATCGTTACTTATCTGATTTAACAGAAATGATTCAGGTTATGGATAAAGTTGCACCAGGAATGATGGCTGATGGTAACTTGGTTTATGGTGTAGAGGTTAAGTTCTACTCAAATGTAATTGAACTCAAGGAAATGGAAACTTCTATTCCTAACCTGTATTGTGTGGGTGACGGTAGCGGAGTGTCAAGAGGGATTATTCAAGCAGTCGCATCTGGTATCATAGCGGCTGACTCTATAAACAAGAGGAACAAATGAACGTATTGATAGCTTGTGAATTTAGTGGAGTGGTTAGAGAAGCATTTAGACGCAAGGGACATAATGCGTACTCGTGTGACCTGCTTCCTGCCGAAGATGGTAGCTCCTATCACTATCAATGTGATGTTAGAGACGTTATAACTAACAGGTGGAAAGAATTTGACCTAATGATAGCCCACCCACCTTGCACACATCTTGCGGTGTCTGGTGCAAGATGGTTTAAGAACAAGCAAAAAGAACAACAGGATGCTCTAGACTTTGTGCGATTCTTGATGTTTTGCCGTATACCAAAGAAAGCGTTGGAGAATCCAGTATCCATTATTTCTAGCAAGATTCGTAAACCAGACCAGATAATTCAACCTTGGCAATTTGGACACGGTGAGACAAAAGCTACTTGTTTGTGGCTTGATAATCTTCCTCTACTCGTCCCAACAAATATAGTTGATGGTCGTATACAACGTGTTCATCATATGCCACCATCTCCTGACAGGTGGAGAGAACGTAGTAGAACTTATACAGGAATAGCAGAAGCTATGGCAGAGCAATGGGGGTAAAATGTTAATAACAGTTCCTAATCCAATATTAAGACAAAAAGCAGTTCCCGCAACCACGAAGCTAGACCTCAGTAATATAACTGAGGAAATGTCAAGAGTCAGACAAGAAAGTGGTGGTATCGGACTTGCCGCTCCACAGATAGGACAATCTGTGAGGATTATAAATATCGTGCATCGTGGCAAAGAGTACACAATATTCAATCCTTACATCCAGCACAAAAAGGGTGCTGTCAAAATGTTTGAGGGTTGTCTCAGTGTACCTGACGGCATCTACCGAGTAACTAGACCCCAAACTCTTACTCTCTTTGGAGAAGATGCACACGGCAGACCAATTAAGCTGAAGTGTAAAACACCAGAGGAAGCTAGTGTTGCTGAACACGAAGTAGACCACCTTAATGGCATCCTTATAGACAAGAAAGGTGTCTTTTGGAGTCCAAAAATTACATCTATAGACAAGGGAAAATTAGCCTTTGGTGATGAGAGTAGAGATACAACCAAGTAATGAAACTTGGATAATGTATGACCACGACTTGTGTAAGAATTTCAAGAAACGCTGTGGCAAATGCGTCCACAGGTTTCCTTGTTATACAGATTTGAACGGAAGATTCAAATATAGGTTTGAGAGAGATGAACAAATACGTCTTCAAAGGTAAACCACCAATTTCTACTAAAGCTGGTATTCCAGTGGCAGATAACTTTGTAAGAATTGTACACGGTGGACGTGGTGCTTACGTTGAGTTTGATTCTGTTAAGAACGTGTTCGTACCTGAGAAAGAGCAGTGGAGACACAGGTCTGATAAAGCTTTCTATGAAGAGTATAGGACATTTGATGGGGTTAAAGTATACCATCAAAGAAAACCAGTAGACTACGCAGATTATCAAGTCGGAAAGTGGTATATCTCTCCTGTATATTTGGCAGATTTTGAGACGGATGGTACGTATGAAAGACAAAACAGTAATACCTAAAGGGTTCTATTGCTATTCCGTGATAGATGGAGAGCGAGTACAATGCCCCTATTGGAGCAGATTAAAAGGTGGTTTGTATCAAGAGGATGGTTATTGCTCATTCTTAGAGCAAGGTGACTGGGATATAAACGAAAAAGCAGGTATGCTTACTGGGTGGAGAAGTGATGGGAAACCATTACCACCAGTATCAGCGCACGAAATAAAGATGTCCCTTCTTTGGGATGAGTGCAAAGAATGTGATGTAAATATGGAGGATGAGGATGATAATTTTACATCCTAACGATTACCCCGATTTCTTTGAAGAATTGAGAGCAAGAGGTAGGGTTGTTGCTGTTTCTGGTTATTTTGACCCACCTACTCCGACTCATTTGATATACTTCAGAGCGGCTAAAGAGTTGGGCAGTATTTTAATTGTTATGTTAAACACAGACGAACAATTACTAATGAAAAGAAAAGGAACTCCTCTTGAGGGGAGAATTCGGTATCCGTTTAAGGATAGGGCTTTTATTCTTAACGAAATACGAACAACTGACGTGGTGGTACAGTCTATTGACACTGGTAGAGGAATAGCCGAAACACTCAGAGCAGTCCGACCTCACATATTCGCTAAAGGTGGAGATAGAGATATAACCAACATCCCGCAGGAAGAAATTGACGTATGCAAAGAGATAGGATGCGAAATTGTTGGTGGAGTCGGTGGTGGCAGAAATGACAAAACCCACTCAAGTTCTTGGTATGATTGGGAAGACACTCTTGAAATTACAAAACACTGCGATAAATGCGGCAATACTGCTGTAATAAAACCTGTCTCCGCTACATTAGAATATGTAGCATATGGCTCAAATAGAGATTTTTGCACTAAATGTGATGAACCTTGGTAATGGAGAGTAAACTAATCTGTGTGCCACTTCCTACAAATACTGGTAGGGAAGATTGGCAGTGTTACACCTGTGAAAGAAATGATTGCGATAACTGCCCCATAAGATTTCAATGCTTCACTGAGAGTGACAAGCTTGAAATGTGGATAAGCTATCCCAACTGGTGCAAAGTAAAAGACAAATTAAAATGGTATGGACAACACCCATAGATGGCAGACTTGACAAAGTTGGGAAAGTATGGTAGAATAGATAATGAATGGAATAAGTAATAGCGAATACTGTAGACGCTATAGGGAAACTCACAAAGAAGAGTTAAAAGAGAAGAGGAAGCTAAAAAACGCTAAACCAGAGGTTAAATTAGCTAAATCAGTCTATTATAAACAATACGCCACAACACATTACATTGAGTTGCGAGAATATCAACAACAATACAGGAAGAAGCACCCAAGAGACTGTTGGAAACAAATGTTGTATCGTTGTTATAACCCTAAAAATAGGGAGTATACCTATTATGGTGCAAGAGGAATAAAAGTTTGCGATGCTTGGTTAGACTTCAGAAACTTCGAGCCTTGGGCAATACAGAATGGGTGGCAGAAAGGTTTAACAATAGACCGAACAGATAACGATGGTAATTATGAACCAAGTAATTGTAGATTTATAACAAGGGCTGAAAATATCGCTGAGAGAAATAGAAGATTGGGTGGACAAAAGAATAGTAGACGTGATACTAATGGAAAATATTGTACAAAAAATAGCTAAAAAGTTTAATGATAACGGATTTCAGGTTTATGAAGTCGGTGGACACGTGCGGGACTCTTTTCTAAACAGAGCATCTCACGACATTGACCTGACTACAAATGCACCCCCCACAAAGATAAAGGAACTTCTGGAAGGACTTGGTTCTCTTTATACAATGGGTGAAACATTTGGTACAATCGGTCTTAACGTGAATGGTCACACAATTGAAGTGACTACTTACAGAAAGGAAGTTTATCCTTCCGATTCTCGTAAGCCAGAAGTAGTGTTTGGTAATTCTCTTGAGGAAGACCTTTCTCGTAGGGATTTTACTATTAACGCTATTGCCCGTGAGCCACTAACTGGAACTGTGGTTGACCCGTTTGGGGGTTTGATTGATATGAAGAAGAAAATAATCAAGGTAGTCGGTGGAAACGAAAGATTTGACGAAGACCCACTGCGGATGCTTCGTGCAATTCGTTTCGCCTGCGAACTTGGCTTTGCTCTGGACGTAAGAATTGAACATCCAGAACGGCTAGAAATAATCTCTAAGGAAAGAATTCGTGAGGAATTGAACAGAATCCTGCTTTCTAAGAGAGCCGCTTATGGTTGGAGAAAGCTGTGCCAGACTGGTCTAATCTACTACGTTGTTCCAGAATTTATGGATTTGAAGAACATCCAGCAGGGTAAGAATCACATCAAGGATGCTTACGAACACTCTTTGCTAGTGTTGCACAAGGGTTCTAAGCTGGACGAGGGTGAGAGAAATCTTCCTTTCCGTCTTGCTTGTATCCTGCACGACATTGGCAAGCCA
>Ga0265297_10006698_pt1 | contig 16496 bp, 18 predicted proteins | sample Munlanlwell13791_FD_192502 | JGI IMG/M metagenome (GOLD analysis project Ga0265297, IMG submission 192502) | Leachate microbial communities from a municipal landfill in Southern Ontario, Canada - Leachate well 137-91 | ecosystem: Engineered > Solid waste > Landfill > Unclassified | place... | reverse complement strand
GCCATCAGGTAATACCTGAGTCGGGGGAGGTTTTACCCGGTAGCCTGGTTTTAGGCGCGGACTCGCATACTTGCACTTATGGGGCCTTGAATGCTTTTTCTACCGGAGTCGGGTCAACTGACCTGGCTATTACCCTGGCAACCGGTAAAAACTGGTTTAAGGTCCCTGCGACCTTGAAGATTATAGTTAAGGGGAAGGTCCCTAAGGGTGTTTTCGCCAAAGATATAATACTGCATATTATTACACAGATAAAAGCTGATGGAGCGACTTATAAAGCGGTTGAATTCTGCGGGCCGGTAATTGATAAGATGGATATGGACGGGCGCTTTACTATGAGCAATATGGCGGTAGAAATGGGAGCTAAAGCCGGGTTTATGCCGGCGGACCTGACAACTATAAACTGGTTAAAATCCCACGGAGTAACCCCGTCTAAAATTAAACCTGTTTTTGCGGATAAGGACGCCGTGTATGAAAAAACCTTGGAATTTGATATATCAAAACTTAAGTCCCAGGTATCTTTGCCTCACGCCGTGGATAACGCCAGGGATGCGGTAAAGCTAAAAGATATAAAGATTAATGAAGCGTTTTTAGGGACATGCACAAATGGAAGGTTGCAAGATTTGAAAATTGCTGCTAAAATACTTAAAGGCAGAAGAGTGGCCTCCGACGTAAAGCTTATTATCGCTCCCAGCTCCCGTTCAGTATTGCTTGAGGCCATGAAATTAAAATTAATAAATATTTTTGTGGAAGCAGGCGCTGTAATCCTGACTCCGGGATGCGGCCCTTGTGTAGGCACCCATAACGGCATACCCGCTGACGGGGAAATAGTTATATCCAGCGCGAACAGGAATTTTAAAGGCAGGATGGGTAATCCCAATGCTTTTATATATCTGGCTTCTCCGGCAACTGTGGCTGCTTCAGCGGTTAAAGGGCGTATTACCGACCCAAATATTTTTCTTTAATAATTTACTTATTAGGAGTTACACCCGGCGCTGATTGGAATTGCGCCGGTGCGCCCTTGCGGGCAGGGAGGCAATAATGGAAATTAGGGAATTGCTTTTGATGTGCATTGAAAAAGGCGCTTCTGATTTACACGTAACCGAGAATGAGCCCCCGATTTTACGTGTTGACGGTAATCTCCACCGCACGGCGCTTGCGCCTTTGGATAAACAAGAACTCAAGAAAATGATTTATGGGATTCTGACGAATACTCAAAAGGAAATATTTGAAAAAGAACTGGAGCTTGATTTTTCCTTGGCCTTACCGGGATTGGACAGATTCCGCGTAAACATTCATTTACAAAAAGGCTGCCCGGAAGCCGCCTTCAGGCGCGTCCCGTTAGAAATTCCCACAATTGAGAAGCTGGGGCTTCCCCAGATTATTACCGATCTCGCCCGCAAGCCCAACGGCCTGGTGTTAGTCACCGGGCCTACCGGTATGGGTAAGACTACGACCCTGGCCACGATGATTGATTTGATTAATAAGGAGAGGGAGTGCCTTATTATGTGTATAGAGGACCCCATTGAATTTATATTTAAGAATGAAAAGAGTGTCGTTAAGCAAAGAGAGGTTTATTCGGACACGCGTTCTTTCGCCGAGGCCTTAAAGCACGCGCTGCGCCAGGATTCCAATGTTATTGTTGTAGGCGAGATGAGGGATTTGGAGACTATATCCACAGCTTTAACCGCGGCAGAAACCGGGCATTTAGTCTTAGCGACCTTACACACGCCGGATGCCCCGCAGACCATTGAAAGAATTATTGACGTTTTTCCCCCGCACCAACAGCAGCAGGTTAAGTTACAATTGGCTGACTGCTTGCAGGGCGTTGTTTCGCAGTTACTGCTTCCTCACGCCTCAGGCAAGGGAAGGGTGCTTGCTACGGAAATAATGATCGGGACTTCCGGGATCAGGAACCTTATCCGCGAGCAGGAGATTGAACAGATACCCACGCTTATGCAGACAGGCTCGCAATACGGCATGAAGACTATGGATAAATGTTTGAAAGAGCTGACTCAAAAAGGTTTAATTACTTTGGATGTCGCGCTCTCTAAGGTTAAAAATCAGGATGAATTCAGGCAGCTATGAGACTGGAAGGCAAGGCCATAAAATTAGGCGATAATATTAATACGGATTTTATTATCTCAGGAAGGTATAAATTCGCCATTACTGATATGAAAGAGCTGGCTAAGCATATTATGGAGGATATTGATCCTGGTTTTGCGGCAAAGATAACTCCCGGCAAAAGTATGATCGTAGCGGGAAATAATTTTGGGATGGGGTCTTCGCGCGAGCAGGCTCCTCTAGTGATCAAGGAAGCGGGAATCCTGGCTGTAGTAGCCAAGAGTTTTGCCCGCATATTTTACCGTAACGCGTTTAATATCGGTTTGGCCTTGATAGAAACAGATACGGATAAGATCGGCGAAGGCGATCTTGTAGATATAGATTTAGATAAAGGCATAGTCAGGAATGTAACCAGCAATATCAATCTTCCCATAAACCCTTTTCCCCGGTTTATGCAGGAACTGCTTAAAGAAGGCGGCATAATTAATTATTATAAAAAACACGGAGAGATTAAAGTCTAAATGATCCATAAGGTTACTTTGATTCCCGGCGATGGCATAGGGCCTGAAGTGAGCGAGGCCGCAAAAAGATGCGTTGAGGCGACAGGGGTTAAGATTGATTGGGAAGAAGCCCTGGCGGGGACTGTTGCCCTGGAAAAGACAGGCGAACTGCTGCCGAAAGCCACAATTGAATCCATAAAAAGAAATAAAGTCTGCCTGAAGGGCCCGATAGTAACGCCCATAGGCGAAGGCTTCCGTTCGGTGAATGTGGCGATAAGGCAGGCTTTAGATTTGTACGCGTGCGTGCGGCCGGCCAAGACCTATCCCGGCGTAAGGACTTTTTATAAGGATATAGACCTGGTAATTGTGCGCGAAAATACCGAAGACCTTTACGCCGGTATAGAGTTTGAAGAAGGGTTGCCCGCGACAAAGAAGCTTATTCAAGATATTGAAAAGGCAAGCAGCAAGAAAATCCGCCCGGGCTCAGGTATTTCCATCAAGCCTATTTCTAAAAGCGCATCCGAAAGAATAGTCAGGTTCGCTTTTGAATACGCCCTAAAGTATAATCGTAAAAAAGTTACTCTCGTGCATAAGGCCAATATTATGAAGTTTACCGACGGGTTGTTCTTAAAGGCCGGGAGGGAAGTCGCGAAGGATTACGCCGGGAGGGTCGCTTTTAGCGAGGCCATAGTTGATAATATGTGCATGCAATTAGTGCAAAAACCTTATATTTACGATGTTTTAGTTTTACCTAATCTATACGGCGATATACTTTCAGATTTATGCGCCGGCCTTATCGGCGGGTTAGGCATAGCTCCCGGGGCGAATATCGGGGATAATCTGGCGGTATTTGAAGCAGTCCATGGTTCAGCCCCGAAATACAAGGGTTTAAATAAAGTAAATCCTACCGCGATGATTTTATCAGGCATGCTTATGCTTGAGTATTTAAAAGAAGAAAAAGCCGCGCGGGCCTTAGAGAACGCGGTTAAAGGCGTGATCAGCGAAGGCCGGTTTGTTACCTACGATTTTAAATCCGATCCTAAAGACCCTAATATCGTCGGGACTCAAGAGATGGCCGACGCAATTATCAAAAAAATAAAATAGGAAGCTTTAATGAAAATAAGCATTATCGGCGCAGGAAATGTAGGGGCAGTAAGCGCTATGCGTATCGCTCAGTGCGGCCTTGGCGATGTCTGTCTTATTGATATCGCTAAAGGCATTGCCTGCGGCAAGTCCCTGGATTTAGAGGATGCCCGTTCAATATTAAAAATTAATTATACAGTCCGGGGTTCTGAAGATATAAATAATATCAAGGATTCTGATATTGTAGTGATTACAGCGGGCCTTGCGCGCAGGCCCGGGATGACCCGGGAAGAGCTGTTGGCCAAAAACGCCCAGATTCTTAAAGAAGTTTGTTTAAATATAAAGGATTTGGCGCCTAAGGCCGTGGTAATAGTAGTTACCAACCCCCTGGACTTGATGACGTACCTGGCTTTAAAAATCACGGGTTTTCCTAAAAATAGGATATTAGGCATGGGGATAAGCCTGGATGCCTCAAGGTTTGCGAACCTGATCTCAGAGGAGTTAAATTTAGCTCCGTCAGAGATAGACGCCGTAGTTATCGGGGCGCATGGCGAGGGGATGCTCCCTTTAGCAAAGCACACCAAAATAAAGGGCGTAAGCGCTGAAGAGTTTCTAACTAAAGAAAAACTTGATAGCCTGGTTGAGAAGACCGTAGGAAGGGGCGCTGAAATTGTCTCATTTTTAGGAAGCGGCAGCGCCTTTTTCGCGCCGTCAGCCGCAATCGCGCAAATCGTCAAGGCTATCGCGAAAGATGAAAAGAAGATCCTGGGAGCCTGCGCGTATTTAAGCGGCGAATACGGCATTAAAGGCATTTGTATCGGAGTGCCCTGTCGCCTGGGAAAATCCGGTATTGAGGCTATAATTGAGTTGGATTTAAGCGAGAGCGAAAGAAAAGAATTATCGCGTTCAGGCGATTCTATCAGGAAGTTATTGCAAGAGCTACCTCTTTAGCCTATGTATGATTTGGCGATAATCGGCGCGGGTTGGGCTGGTTTTAACGCCAGCCTAAAAGCAAAAGAACTGGGGCTTAAGGCCGCCTTAATTGATAAATCAGAGATCGGCGGGACCTGCTTAAACCTCGGTTGTATACCCACCAAAGCGCTCATTCAGTCTGCGAAAATATTCAGCCTTGCCAAGAAAAGCGCCGTTTTCGGAATTAATACCGGCGTACCCGCGTTTGACCTCATTAAGATACAGGAAAGAAAAGATAAAATAATCCAGCATCTTCGTTCCGGCATGCGGGGCCAGTTGTTCGGTATTGACTTTATATCCGGAGAAGCCCGCGTAACAAGCCCTAATGAAATAAACGTTTCAGGAAAATTGATTCAAGCTAGGTCCATTCTTATTGCCTCCGGTTCTGAGCCGTATGAACTCGCTCAATTTAAATTTGACGCGAAAAAGATCCTCTCAAGCAATGAAATGCTCTCTCTTAAAGAGATACCCGAAAGGCTTTTAATAATCGGCGGAGGAGTTATCGGCTGCGAATTCGCCTGTCTTTTCGCCAGCCTTGGCTCAAAAGTTACTGTCGTCGAGAAAATGCCCCAGCTCCTGCCGGGAGAAGACATAGAGGTAGCGCGAAAGCTGGAAACCCAATTCAAAAAGAAGGGGGTTAAGGTAAACACTAATACCGACGCGGCAGGCTTTAATTCTGATGATTTTGACATTGTCTTAGTTTGTGTCGGCAGGGCCCCCCGGGCCCAAGGCCTGGGATTGGAAGAACTGGGCGTAAAATTGGAAAGGGGTAGAATTTTAGTAGATGATTATTTACGCACGAATATAAATAATATTTACGCGGCCGGGGATTGCGCTTCTAAAATTATGCTTGCGCATTTCGCCGGTTATCAGGGGAGGCTGGCGGTAGGTAACCTGGCCAGCCCGGATAACCTCCAAGCCTTAGCCGTAAGCCACATACCCAGTTGTATCTTTACTGATCCTGAAGTTGCCTCCTGCGGACTGAATACAGATGAGGCCGAGTCAGCCGGAATAGCAATAGATATTCATAAGTTTGATTTCCTCGGTTCGGGTATGGCTCGCATCCTGGACGAAACAGACGGATTTTTAAAGATTATCTCAGAGAAAAAGGCCGGTGTAGTTATGGGCGCTTCAATCATCGGGCCGAAAGCTACGGAATTAATCGGGGTGCTTACTTTAGCTATCGCGAATTCTCTTACCATTAAAAACCTGCGCGAAACCATATTCGCTCATCCTACACTCTCGGAATCAATAACCGAGGCGGTAAAATAACAAGACAATGGGTTTAAAAATAATTGATTTGGGCCTTGTTGACTTTAATGAGGCTTGGGCTAAGCAAAGGGAATTATTTAAGGATGTGTTAGCCGGCTCCCCTGATAACGCCTTGCTTATCTGCCGGCATCTGCCTGTAATTACTCTCGGAAGAAGCGCTAAAAAGATTAATATCCTTGTTTCACTCGAGAAATTAAGGAGTAAAGGCATAGCGGTTTACGAAGTAAGCCGGGGAGGGGACGTAACCTATCATGGCCCCGGGCAGCTTACGGTTTATCCTATTCTCAATTTAAATCTTTTCAGAAAAGACATTCATTGGTTCTTAAGGTTATTGGAAGGGTGGATTATTTCTTATTTAACTGAATTTGGGATAACAGGAGAGCGTATTAATGGATTAACCGGCGTGTGGGTAGGAAAAAGTAAGTTAGCTTCTATCGGAATAAGTGTCAAGAATTGGATTACCCTGCACGGTTTCAGTATTAACATTAAGAATGACGATTTGAAGAATTTCTCCTTGATTAAACCGTGCGGCATGGATATAATGATGACATCAGTAGAGTCAGAATCCGCAAAAACCATCAGCATGGAACTGGCAAAAGCGCGCCTGATAAGCTCATTGGGCGTAAGGTTACCTTTATATTTTTGATTTAGCAAAGGAGAATCTTGTATGGCTAAAATAATCTTACCTGAATTAAGCGAAGGCATCCATAAGGCAACAGTTTCTTATTGGTATTTTAAGACAGGGGAGAAAGTGGCCGAAAAAGACGATTTAGTTGAGCTTGTTACGGATAAAGCCAGTTTTAACCTGCCTAGCCCCTGTTCGGGAACGCTTTCAGAAATAATTGCTCCCGAAGGCACAACTGTTAAACCCGGGGATATTTTAGGCGCGATTGAGGATTAAATAATATGGCGATTGATTTTAAAAAAGAGTTAGAGACCGCGGCGCGCAATATGATTTTCGTGCATGACCCGGACTTGCTTATTAAGATAATTGTGCGCATGGTGGTTAGTAAGCTTGATGTTGAACACGCCAGCATTCTTCTCTATAAACCGGACCGGCAGGCCTATGTTCTTACTGTTTCAGGCGGGACACTATCTAAAAAAATTCCCGTAGGCCTGGCTTGTTTTGATAAGGATGATTCGCTTGTGCGTTTCTTCAGGGAACGTAATAACAGGCTTCTATTTAATAGCGATGTTTTAACTATAGAAAACGCCCAAAGCGCGGTAAAGGCGCCCGGCACAAAAGAGCGCCTGAGGCACCTCTTGAGTGACGTCATCTACCAGATGAAATTACTGGAGACAGCCAGCTGCGTGCCGAGTTATTACAGGGATGACCTCTTGGGCCTTCTGTTGCTGGGAAAGAAGAAAGACGGAAGGAAATTCTTAAAAAGCGAGCTGGATTTCTTTGTTGCCCTGGCCTCCAATATGTCCATGGCGATAAGGAACGCTTATCTGTTTAAGGAATTAAAATCCGAGCTTGATAAAAAGCACCAGCTTTTTATCCGGACTACCATCGCGCTCGTCGCCGCAATAGAGGCAAAAGACAATTATACGCATGGCCACACTACCAGGGTAACTAATTTAAGCATTGAAATAGCCAAAAGGCTCTCCCAGAAAAACAGGAAGTCAATGGACAGCAAGTTTGTTGAAAGCCTGCATATAGCCAGCCTTCTGCATGATGTCGGTAAAATCGGCGTCCCTGAACAGATACTGAATAAAAGAGGAAGCCTGACAATCGGGGAAAGAAATAAAATCAAAGAGCATCCTTTAATCGGAGTGGCCATCCTTAAGCCGATAAAGGAGTTGGAGCATTCCCTGGCGGGGATAAAATACCATCATGAAAGGCCGGATGGCTTGGGCTACCCGGAGGGTTTAAAAGGGGATCAGATTCCTTTGATCGCGTCTATAATCTCCGTCGCGGATTCTTTTGACGCCATGACTACGGATAGGCCGTACCGGGCAGCTTTATTCAAGAATGACGCCGTAAAAGAAATCAAGAAATTAAGCAATCTGCAGTTTAATCCCTGCGTGGCAGAAGCCTTTCTGGAATTATGCCGGGAAGGAAAATTCTAAGAATCCATGCACTCAAAACGCATAGTCTTAATGTATATTTCGGAAGTTTCCGGGCATCACAATGCCACTTTGGCTATTGAGAAGGCTATCAGGATTCTTGATCCGGACGCCGAGATAACCAATATAAACGCGTTTAATTATACTAATCCGATAGCCGAAAAAATAGTTAATAGCATCTATATGGGGATAATTAAGGTTGCCCCCGGCATCTGGGATTATCTTTATGACAATCCCAAAGTTGTAAAAAGGCTTGAGAAGGCAAAACAAAATGTCCATAAAAATAATTCCCCTAAATTAAAGAGGCTCTTTGACAGGCTTAAGCCCGATGTAGTTGTATGCACCCAGGCGTTTCCCTGCGGCATGGTCGCCTATTATAAAAAGAAATACCGGTTAAACCTTCCCCTGATCGCGGTTTTAACCGATTACGTCCCGCATGCCTATTGGGTTTATGATGCCGTAAACTACTATATTACTCCTTCTGATGACGTAAGCTCGCGCCTGGTTAAGAAAGGTATTCCGCCTGAGAAAATAAAATCGCTGGGTATTCCTTTTGACCCGAAATTCAGCGAGAGGCTTGACCGGGAAAGCATTTTCCATAAGCATAAACTTTCCCCCCGGGTCCCTACGATATTAATTATGGGGGGAGGCCAGGGCCTGGGCCCTATAAAGCAGATTGTAAAATCGCTGGAATCAGTGGATAGGGATATACAGGAGATTGTTGTAACCGGCACCAATAAGAAATTATACAATTCATTAAGGCGAAAAATCAGAAAATATAAAAAGAAAATAATACTTTTTGGCTATACTCAAAATATTAACGAGTTAATGTTTATTTCGGATATTGTAATAAGTAAGCCCGGGGGAGTGACTACCTCTGAAGTGCTGGCGAAGGGCAAGCCTATGGTTATCATTAAGCCTTTACCGGGCCAGGAGGCGAATAATACTGCCTATCTTACCCAGAAGGGGGCAGCGCTTAAATTAGAAGACCCCGCCAGGATAAGCAGTGTAATTGAAGATTTATTTAAGAACCCTCATAAGCTAAACTATCTTTGCGAACGCGCAAAAGAGATAAGCAGGCCTAATGCCAGCATGGATATAGCCAGGCTTTTACTTAAAACCCATAATGTTTAATTATTTAATTTACAGAATTGCTCAGTTTATAGCTTTAAGCCTTCCTTTAAAAACAGCTTATCGCGTAGGAATTTCTGCGGGTGATTTATATTCTGCCATTGCTTTTATTGATCGCCAGAGGGTTACGCAAAACTTAAGAATTATATTCCCCGGGAAATCAGCGGAAGAAATAGCTGTTATCCGCAGGAAATTATTTCATAATTTTGCCAAATACCTTGTTGATTTCTTCCGTTTTGACAAATTGGATATGCGGTATATAGAGAAAAACATACACTTGAAGAATATGCATTATGTGGATATGGCTCTCGCCGAAGGCAAGGGCGCGATCCTGGCGACCGCGCACCTGGGAAACTGGGAATTGGGGGGAGTGGTAATTCCGATGCTGGGGTATTCTTTTGTGACAGTCGCCCTTCCCCATAAATCTAAAAAGGTAAACGCCTTCTTTAACAGGCAGCGTTTAAGTAAAGGCGGGAATGTCCTTCCTTTGGGCAATGCGGCAAAGGGATGCCTTAGGGCCTTAAGAAGAAATGAATTACTGGGGCTGGTCGGTGACCGTGATTTTGTAGGCAAAGGAATGGTTATAGATTTCTTTGGAAAGCCGACAGTTTTTCCTTTGGGGCCGGCGGTTCTTTCGTTGCATACAAAGGCAAAAATAATTCCCGGGTTTATGCTGCGCAATGATGATGACAGCTTTGATTTTATAATGAATAAGCCTATTGAATACGAGCCCAGCGGAGACCATGAAAAGGACCTAAAAGAGATAGTTACAAGATATAAAACTGTCTTTGAAGATTATATAAGGCGTTACCCCGATCAATGGTATATGTTCAGGAGGTTTTGGAAGGAATGAAGGCCTGTGTTATCATACCAACCTATAACGAATCCAAAGAAATATCCGGCATTATAAAAGAAATTAGAAAGCAGGACCTGGATGTTTTAGTGGTGGATGACGGTTCAACAGATTCTACCGCGCAAATCGCAGCGCACGCTGGCGCGATAGTCTTAAGAAACCTTATCAATGAAGGTAAGGGCGCGTGTTTAAGAAAAGGGTTTAGATACGCGATAGAGAATGATTTTGACGCCGTAATAACTATGGACGGAGACGGGCAGCATCTGCCTCAGGATTTGTCGAATTTTATGCGCGCGGCTGGTAATTCTAAAAGTGGAATATTTGTGGGGAACCGCATGCTTGAGACTAAGGGTATGCCGTGGATACGGATTATTACGAATAAATTTATGTCGTGGATAATATCAATTTTAAGTAAACAGAAAATTCCTGATACGCAATGCGGCTTCAGGCTGATAAATAGGGGTGTATTTGAGAAAATTGAGCTAAAAACCTCAAAGTTTGAGACAGAGACTGAGATTTTAATCAAGGCTTCGCGAGCAGGTTTTAAGATAGAATCAGTCCCCGTTAAAACTGTTTATAAAGGAGAGAAGAGCCAGATAAACCCTTTTATTGATACCCTGAGATTCTTAAAGTTCATAATAGGAGTATGAGTATGGGGACGCTCCCCAAGGGGACACTCTCCGTAAGTTTTTAAGTAAAAATCATCAAAAAATAGAGAAAATAACCGTTTTTTAAGAGTAGAGTGTCCCCTTGGGGAGCGTCCCCCATTAAATATGATTCAAGTCTATACCGGTAATGGAAAAGGGAAAACTACGGCGGCGCTGGGCCTTTCTTTAAGGGCTCTTGGCGCGGGCCACAAGGTATATATCTGCCAATTTCTAAAAGGCAAAGATTACTGTGAATTGCGTTCTTTAAGAAGCCTAAGAGGTATAAAGGTTGAGCAATACGGAACAACCTGTTTTATCCGTAGAAAGGTTCAAAGAAAAGATATAGAATTAGCCCGGGCTGGAATAAATGCGGCAAAGAAAGCGATTAATAGCAAACGCTATTCATTGATTGTTTTGGATGAAATAAATGTGGCCCTAAAGCTTAAGCTTATCAGTCTAAGGGAAGTTTTGGCTCTTATGAGAGGCGCGCCAAAGAAAACTGAAATTATCCTTACCGGCAGGTCGGCCCATCGAGCAGTTATAAAGTTAGCAGATCTGGTCAGCGATATTCAAGAGGTAAAGCATTATTATAGTAGAGGGGTTAAGGCGCGTAAGGGAATTGAGTTTTAGAATAAAAGGCCACGGTTATAGTTATATTATTTATTGACAAATTATTTCAGAGTGGTAAAGTAAAAAAGACAATTTAATTATAGGTTAGGGAAATCAGTGCCCAGAGGGGCAAAGCTGATGCGGTCCCGCCGCTGTAAGGGTGACGAAAGCCATAATAGTTAAGCCACTGTCCGAATTGGATGGGAAGGCTAAAAGCGAGTAGAGCGAACCCGAGCCAGAAGACCTGCCTATATAAAAGATTCGCCTCGTGGAATGGGCCATAGCTATGCTTGGGTGCAACCCGCCAAAAATTAACGGCGGGTTTTTTATTTATATGAAGAAAATAATCTTAACCCTGATATACCTATCATTAATTTGGGCCGAAGCAGAAGCCGCGCCAAGATATGTATCTATAGCGCCTTCAACAACGGAGATTCTTTTTGCGTTAGGCCTGGGGGATGAGGTCTTTGGGGTAAGTTCATATTGTAACTATCCTCCCGAAGCTAAAGATAAAGCCAATATCGGAGATTTCAGCCATCCTAACATAGAGAAGATTTTTTCTTTAAGGCCGGATTATATTTTTTGCACGGGTTTAGAGCAGGCGCCGGTTGTGGAGGCATTACGAAGATTGAAATTTAATGTTTATGTCTCTTACCCTAAAACTGTGGAAGAATTGTTTAAATCCATCAAGGATATAGGTTTGATAACCCATAAAGATAAAGAGGCGGACGCGCTGATCAATAGTATGAAAGGCGATATTGAGAGGATAAAAGAAAAAGTAAAGCTTGTCCCGCAGGAAAAGAGGGTAAAGGTTTTTGTAGAGATATGGCATGAGCCGTTGATGACTGCAGGAGCCGGTTCAATTATTGACGAACTGATTATTTTTGCGGGAGGCATTAATCTCGCACACGATGTTCCAAGGCCTTACTGCTATTTTAGCGCGGAAAAAGTAATCAGCCTTAATCCCGGTTGTATCATTATGACTTATATGGATAAGGAAACTCCATTAAAATTAGTGGAAAGCCGTTTTGGCTGGAATAATATTGATGCAGTAAAGAATAAGCGAGTATTTAATGATATTAATCCGGATTTATTGCTTAGGCCGGGCCCGAGGATCACGGGAGGATTAAAAGAGCTCTATAAACGATTATATGATTAAACGGTTAAAGAAGACATTACTATTATTATTTTTATTGCTTTGCGCCGCGGTAATCCTGGGGTTAATAAAGGGCGCGGTGCATATTCCTTTGGCCGATATTTTCCTCCAGGAGAATCAGGCTATTATTAATATGCGGTTATTCAGGATACTGGCAGCTATTCTTGTGGGGTCGGGCCTTGCAGTTTCGGGGATAGCCCTGCAGGCAATCCTGAGAAATCCGCTGGCTGAACCGTATTTATTAGGCACTTCCAGCGGCGCGGGCCTTGCGGCAGTAGTTGCCGTTATCCTGGGTATCTCAAGAATTTATATGCCATTTGCGGCTTTTCTTGGCGCCGTAATCAGCATAATCCTGGTCTATAGCTTAGCCCGCGAAGAAAACAGGATTATGGATAAATCGTTAATTCTTTCCGGCGTAATTATCTCGGTTGCCTTTTCTTCGGTAATAGTATTTCTTGTTTCTTTGTTTGGCAACGAGGCCCTGCATGAAATGAACTGGTGGTTATGGGGAAGCCTTCAGGTTTATGATTATAAGCTGGTTCTTTTAGTCGCTCTCCCCGTGGTGTTGGGTATTGCCGTAATTTATTTATTTGCGCAGGACTTAAACGCCATCAGTATAGGAGAAGAGGAATCAGCGCATTTGGGGATAGATACCCAGAAGGTAAAGAAGATCTTGATTCTTATCACGGCTTTAATTACAGCAAGCCTCATCTGTATCTGCGGAATAATAGGGTTTGTAGGCCTAATTGTGCCTCATATGATGCGCCTTATAGTCGGGCCGAACCATAAAGTCCTCATACCTTCAACTTGCCTGGCCGCTTCGGTGTTTATGGTAACTTGTGATGTTTTTTCGCGCACCCTATTTGCTCCGGTAGAAATTCCTATAGGCGTAATTACCGCTATAATCGGTGCTCCGATATTCTTGGTTTTATTAAAACAAGGAAAGAAAATTTAGTGAAAGATATCTTAAGGATAAACCACCTAAGCGGCGGATACGGCAAAGAAAACATAATTACAGGGCTTTCTTTAGATATAAGCCGGGATGATTTTATGGGGATTATCGGGCCTAATGGTTCCGGTAAGACTACGCTTCTGCGGTTCGCTTCAAGAGTGCTTACTCCCCGCGCGGGAACTATCTATTTCAAGGAACAAAATATTATCCAGATGGATTTAAAGGAATTCTGCCGCAATGTAGCGTTTGTAGCGCAGGATATTTCCACGGGTTTTTCCTATACGGTTACTGAAATTGTGGCGATGGGCAGGATCCCCCACCTTAAAAGGCTTCAGTTTGAAACCAAGAAAGACAGAGAGATTATAGAGGAAGCGCTCATCTTAACCGATACCTTGCATTTCAAGGATAAACGAATTGACGAGTTAAGCGCGGGAGAGCGCCAACGTGTGATTATTGCCCGGGCGTTAGCCCAAGAGCCGGCCCTGTTATTGCTGGATGAACCGACCTCCCATTTGGATATCGGCCATCAGATACAAGTTTTAAATTTATTAAAAAAACTTAACCGCCGGAACAATCTTACCATTGTTATGATTTTACATGATTTGAACCTGGCTAGCGCCTATTGTAACCGTATTGTTTTACTGGATAAAGGCGCTATCTATAAGGAAGGTAGCCCCGGGGAAGTGCTGACTTATCAGAACATTGAAGCAGTATATAAAACCGTTGTTATAGTTAATAAGAATCCGGTAACCGGAAGGCCGAATGTGATACTTGTCCCGGGAGAAAAATAATGACGACAAGGTTAATTTTTATCAGGCATGGAATAACCGAGTGGAATAAACAGAAGCGCTATTGCGGGCATATTGATGTTAGTTTAAGTAAGCAAGGCAAGGCGCAGGCCAAGAAGTTGCGTAAGAGGCTTAAACCGGTTAAATTTGATAAAATTTATTGCAGCAATAGAAGACGGGCGATTCAAACCGCTAATATAATTTTCCCGGGAGCCAGGATAACTAAACTTAGCGCGCTTAGGGAGATTAATTTTGGGGCGATTGAGGGGTTAAGGCACGATGAGATAATGGAGAAATACGCTTTGGCCTATAAAAAATGGCTGGAGAATCCTTATAAAGGCCGGATTCCGAAAGCAGAGCTTATGCAGGTTTTTAAAAAGAGGGTTCAGGGGGCTATAGAAAAGATACTTTATTCAGGCCGCGGTAAAATTATTGCCGTGGTTTGCCACGGAGGAGTAATCGGTATATTTGTGAGCAGTATGCTAAAGAGCAGGAATTTTTGGCGTTATGTCCCGGCTGCTGCAAGCGCGACAGTGGTTGACTTCAAAAATGGCAGACCGAGAATAAAAAGCTTTAATCAGATTTAGGGACGGGGAGAATAATGGCTAAGATAATTCTAATTTTAGGCGGGGCAAGAAGCGGGAAAAGCAATTACGCTTTAAGCCTGGCGAAAAATCAAAAGAAGGTAGCTTTCATAGCTACCTGCCAGGGATTAGATAAGGAGATGAGGGGGCGTATTCTTAGGCACCAGAAATCCCGGCCCAAGAGCTGGAAAACTTTTGAAGAGCCAAAAGAGTTGGCGAATTTATTAGTTAAGATGGGTAATGTGTTTGACTGTATTGTTATTGATTGCCTGACTCTTTTAGTTTCCAATCTAATTTTATCAGGGCATAAAGAGGGCGGTATATTTAAAAAAATCAAGGCATTACTGGCTGAATTGAAAAAGAAAAAGGCTAAAGTAATTATTGTTTCTAATGAGGTGGGCCTGGGAATTGTCCCCGCGTCTAAATTAGGCAGGAATTTTCGTGATATTGCCGGCAGGGTAAACCAGATCGCGGCTAAAGAAGCTGATGAAGTGTATTTTACTATTTCAGGGATTCCGATTAAGGTAAAGGGAGTAAGATAAATGGAAAGAATAAAGAAAACAACCGCGAATATTTGTAAGCCTGACCCTTTAATCACAAAAAGGGCGCAGGAAAGACTGGATAATTTGACTAAGCCCTTGGGCAGCCTGGGCAGGTTAGAAGAATTGGCCAAGCAGATCTGCGGGATAACAGCTAAAGATGTCCCGGTTTTAAAAAACAAGGTTATTTTTACTTTAGCCGCAGACCATGGAGTTACCGAGGAAGGGGTAAGCGCGTATCCTAAAGAAGTTACCGCGCAAATGGTCTATAATTTTCTTAGCGGCGGGGCCGGTATAAATGTTTTGGCAAATCATGCCGGCGCTAGGGTTGTGGTGGTGGATATCGGCGTCGCCTCTGATCTTAAGCCCGACAGACGCCTGGTTATCAGGAAAATTAATTATGGCACAAAGAATATGGCCAAGGGCGCGGCAATGACCAGGGAAGAAGCGGTAAAAGCGATTGAGACGGGTATAGATTTATTTAATGATGAGTTAAAAAACGGAATTGATATTATAGGGACTGGCGAAATGGGCATTGGCAATACAACCAGCGCCAGCGCGATAACCGCCTGTTTTACTAAAAAATCAGTTGAAGATATAACCGGCAGGGGCGCGGGCCTGGATGATAAGGGTTTGAACAATAAAATTAATATTATTAAGAAGTCTTTATCCGTAAATAACCCCGATCCTGCTGACGCGATTGATGTTTTGTCAAAAGTGGGAGGGTTTGAGATCGGAGGGCTTGCGGGGATAATTTTAGCTGCGGCCGCAAACAAGGTGCCTGTAGTTATTGATGGGTTTATTTCAGGAGCGGCAGCGTTAATCGCGTATCAAATTGAGCCGAAAGTTAAAGATTATATGATTGCCGCGCATTGTTCGGTTGAGAGCGGGCATAAGTATATTCTGGAGTGCATTGGTTTAAAGCCGCTTTTGGATTTAAATTTAAGGCTGGGCGAAGGTACAGGCGGGGCCCTGGCTATAGGATTAGCTGATGCCGCTGTTAAAATTCTGACTCAAATGGCTACTTTTAAAAGCGCCAATGTTTCGGAGAAGAATAAATGAGTAGTTTTCTACTAGCAGTTCAATTCCTGACTCTCATACCGCTTAAGATAAAAGATGTAGATGGGAAAACAATAGCTGAAGCCGCAGCTTATTTTCCGTTAGTGGGTTTGCTTATTGGTTTGGCTCTATCGGGAATATACTATTGCTTAACAATGATGAATTTACCTTCTCTTACAATAAGCATAATTTTAGTAGTTGCCTTGATCGTTCTTACCGG
>Ga0265297_10006696_pt1 | contig 16499 bp, 9 predicted proteins | sample Munlanlwell13791_FD_192502 | JGI IMG/M metagenome (GOLD analysis project Ga0265297, IMG submission 192502) | Leachate microbial communities from a municipal landfill in Southern Ontario, Canada - Leachate well 137-91 | ecosystem: Engineered > Solid waste > Landfill > Unclassified | place... | reverse complement strand
CTGCCGTCTTTTTCAACAACAAAAGATACTACAACCAATCCTTGAATACCGTTTTCTCTTTCGATGTCAGGATATCTTAGATTATCAGTTAAAAAGTTATTTCGGGCAGCATCTCCCCCTGGAAATGAAGGTGTTTCTTCAACAACAAGAAATATTTCTTCTTCCATTACTTCTTCTTTTTTATCTGATATATCTGTCAGCGTGATGGCTGTCTGCTCATTTACGTCCTGATCTTCAAGAGTGGGCTGATCTGATGTAATTTCAACATCGTCTTCCACAATTTGTAATTCGGGAGGTGCAACAGGAGGGGGTGGAGGAATATTTTCCTGTTTGGTGATGTCAACAATTTCTTCTTCTTCATCTAAAACAAGGCCACTCTCGAGGGAAACCACTTCCCTGTCATAAACGGTCCATTGAAATGAAGCGATAGTCACCAATAATGCGATGCTCAATCCAATACGAAAATAAAGGCCTGATTTTTTATCTATATCCGCCTTTTCTGTCTTTTTTGCTTTCATATCATTTTTTTTGCAGGATTAACCTATATAAAACTAATAGCAAAATTCCTGCAAATGTGCCGGTAATGTTTGCTATTATATCAAAAACATCTCCAGTTCTGTTCACAAAGTTAGTCATTTGTATTAATTCCAAAAACAAAGAAGTAAAAAAAGTAATAGCAAAGGTGAGACAGGCAATATTAAAAATGCTTTTCTTCCTTCGGTTTGTTGACAAGCATTTTATCATCAGCAGAACAGACCATATACCGTAAAGAAAAAAATGAATTATCTTATCAGCAGGTATTGATAATAAAGACCAATCAATTTCTGATCCTTGAGTTGGCCAAAGGGATAAAATGACAATGATTAGTCCCCAAAGCCATGGGGTATTGCTGAAAATAAAGTGCAATATTTATTCTGCAATTTTGCTGTACTCAACATGTCCAAGCAGGCCGTCAAGTTCTGAAGGATCTTTAATGCTGATTTTAACCATCCATCCTTCATTGTAAGGATCTTTATTGACAAGCTCAGGATGGTCATTCAGTTTCTCATTTTTTTCAAGAATAGTACCTGAAACCGGCATATACATGTCAGATACAGTTTTAACAGCTTCTATGGTACCAAAAGCATCACCTTTTGAAAGATCGTCTCCGACAGTTTCAATTTCAATATAAACGATGTCACCCAATTCTTTCTGAGCAAAGTCTGTAATTCCAATGAAACCTTCATTGCCTTCAACGCGAATCCATTCATGATCCTCGGTGTACTTTAAATTAGTCGGTATATTCATAATATTTTTTTTCTGCGAAATTAGAAAAAAAAATGATCTGGCTAACAGCGAGTGAAAATTATTGTCCGAGGGTATATCTGATACTAAATCCAACACTGGTAAATTCAGTAGGATAACTGGTAGAAATAACTGGTTTGGTAATGTTTTTATTAAAAAACAAACGTATGGTGAGGTTATTGTCAATCACATAATCTAAAGTAGGTTTAATGGAAATTAGCTTATTGCCGCCAACATTTTCTGCATCTTCTGCACCTTGATCAAGTCGGGCAATGACTGACCTGTTGCTTTTAATGGACATATCAAATCTGAAATTCAAATCATTGTCCAATACAATCCGTTTATTTCTGATGCGCAGAAAGGGTATTTCAACTTCTTTAGCTCTATATCCAATACCCAGTGTAAAATCCCTGTCCCTTATTTCAGCGGTTTGCAGATTTGAAAAACTGAAAGAAACATTTCTGTTAGTGGAATATTGCAGGCGGCTGGTCCAGTTGTTTGCCCAATTGATATCCAAACCAATCAAGGGAGCAAGTTGTTCAGAAATAGTGATTTGCTGAATACGGTATTCAGGGACAAGATTTTTGCCTACCACGGGTATTTCATTTTCATCATATTCAAGACTTGAGATGAAATTGCCGATCGTATAAGTGGAACGATAGGCATGGTTCAGGTTTATATTCTTAATGTACTTCTTTAAAAATTCAATTTTACCGAGCCCTGAATATGTAATGCGCCAGTTGGGCGCAGGAATTTTCGGGAACATACTTAAATTATAATTCAAGGCATCTTTTCCTGAATAAGCAGCTAAAAGTGCTGGTATTATCACTTCCTGAGCTGTTCTTGTAAAACCGGCAGGGAATCCGAAAGTGTCCACATCAGTGCCCGTACCCAATCTTTTGGCGATCACCAGCCTGTTGTTCTCAAATTGAGTATAAACCGGAGAAACCTTATCATTCCATTTTCCTTTTAAAGCAGTTGGCAAACTCCAGAAAGTCATGGAAAAGTTACCACCTTCAATAGGACTTCGGGAAACAAATTCTCCGCTTAACTCATCATAACGGAACACCTCCTGATAATTGTTGGTCATTCTGCGGCTCATATCCACATTGATGCGAAACTCCTTAAAGGGTTCAATATTGCCCTGTATCGTCAGGTTGTCAACCATTTGTGTCATATAAAGTGTATTCAGGGTAGTGTCCTTGGTCAACCATCCGTTTTCAGCTGCCATAAACCTGAAGTTGTCGTCCTGCAATCCAAGGAGGAAGGGGATGCCCGGGGCATTGATTTTCCAATCATTGCCTAAAATTGAAGGTCTTTCGTCATAACCCGGCATTGTTGTTCCTTCATTGAGGGTGTAATTTACCGTGACATTCCGGACGCTCATTAACACTCTGAGCATTGATTCCACAACATTGATAAATCCTTCATTGACAGGAACATCTTTTTCGGTCATCTTTTCTCCATCATCATTCAAAAGCGGGACATTCTTTTCTTTTGCTTCTTCCTGCATTTCCTTGAATTTTTTCTTCCTGATATCGGAAACATTACTTTTGTTGGAATTGATATTTCTCAGAAACTTGACTTTTCCATAAAGTGAAATAAAATTCAGTTGTCCGTTTAATTGTATGGTTTGTGCATTTTGAACCACATTACCCAGCTCTTTTGATGCAGGAGGTGCTTCCTGCCAGTTGTAACTTCCTGTATAACTGGCTCTGACCGTTGTCCAGTCCAGCAAAGGAATTTTTCGGGTTGGCAAATCATAAGTGAGACCGACTTTTTGGTCGAAGCTCTTGGTATTTCCAAAATTTCTAAGGTTAGAAATCAAAGAATCCCTGGTTTCCGGAGATTTAGGTCCAAGGGGCTCTTCGACATAAGCATCAACAATGGCATTGTAGTTAAACCGGATGGATCGGGACAGGTTATGACGGTATTCATATACCCTGTTTATTCTGAAATCTTTATCATAGATAGGTTTTATTATAGTCTGGATATCACTGTTGTTCCTGTAAAGAATTTCACCATACCGTCTGTCAATTTTTCCTTGAAATGAGAAGGCCTGTGGTAAAGGTGAAAAGTTAAAATCAGTAATCAATTTCAGGTATTTGGATTTCGAAAGTTTGCTGAAGGGTGTCAGAGTGAGATCTTTAAAAGTATAATTATAATTGATGATGAATTGATGATTTTGTTGCAAGTCGTATTCCGTGGTGATATCATGTTTAAAGACATCGTTGTATGCGTATGACAGAATAAAATTCTCAATGTCATAAAAACGAGGTTTTTTATTTTTTTCGGAACTACCGGGTGTTGTTCTCAACTTCTGAACATTCATTAAATTAAAACTTGTCCGGGAAACAAAGGTTTCAACAGCGTTAAGTATGGAGTCCTCCTCCTGCCTGGTCTTTGCAAGGTCAAGGCGTGCCTGAAGCAGAATGTCAGGACTTAGGGGATTGTACTGCGGTCTGCTGCTTGACTGGGAATAATTATAAAAGAAAGGTATTTTTACACCATATTTTTGGGGGAAAAACTTTCCGAGTTCAAAATAGGTTTGTATGTCAAATGCTCTGACATCTTCCTTGCTTCTGTCCTGAAGTTTTTGTTCAAGGCCTCCAAATCCAACCGTTTTTATATTCCCGCTTAAATTAAGCCGGCCAAAATCCGCAAGTTTAGCGGTAACTTTTCCAATGGCGGCATAGCCTCCTTTTTCATCAAAATCGGTTACTCTTAATTCATTAACCCATACAATTCCGCATTTATTGGTGCCATCGTCATTTGGATTAAAAGGATTGTCTTTGCTGGGATTTCTAATTCCAATCATAATTACTTTGACATTGCTGAGGTCAGGATTACCCATTACAGTTATTTTTCCTTCCCCATCAGTTTCCGGTTGTGTGAAAGGTTTCACTAAACTGTAGCCTGCCGTCATTTCCCTGCTTTGTTTGACTCTGAATAATTCAGCAAACAATAAGTTGATCTCATTGCGTTCGTCCCATATGGCTTCTTTATCACGGCTTCCATGTGCCGTGGGGTATAGCGGGATTTCATATTCATAATAATTGTTGGTAAAATCGGTGCCAAGGCGAATGAACAGTGAAAGGTCTCCCGGTTCAAGTGATTCCCCTACCAAAGATTCAGCATGAACGAACATTTTCATTCTTTTGTAGGTTCTGACGTCAAAAGAGGTGTTTTTATAAGCAGCTTTGGCATCCCCGTCTTCAAGGCAAGCAGTTAATGAAAGCGACTGTTCATTTCTTTCAAGAAGTTCATAAGTGGAAATATCAACTTCGCGTTCGATACCCGGAGGCAGTACATAAGGTATAGGATCACGCTTACCGTTGGCTTCAATATTGACTGTGGAAATATCAAAAGTGCTTGAGCTTCCTTCATCTCCTGGTCCTATTACTTCTCCGGCTTCCTTGAGATTGTAAAGATATCTTCTCCATTCACCCCTGACCAATTGTAAGCGGGCAAATCGTAAAATGACATCTTTTTCAAAATCTGTGGCAACCAGTCGAAGAAAGCGAATGGATTTAAAATCACGTATTTGTCCGATGCGTTTTTCATATGCCCGGATAGGAATTTTAAACTGATACCAGATTACATCCTGATATTCACCATTCCGAAGTTTGACATTCCGTGTTTGTTTATCAACGATGAAATTCTCTCCGATATTCATATCTTTATGGAGATTAATAACGTACTGATAATAGGCTTCTATTTCATTGAGAGTAAAATCACCATTAATATCTTCCACATCCGGACTAAGTGAACCGGAGGAAGAAAAAGCTTCATTCCCTTCGGGAACAGGTGAGTTGTTTTGGGAATTTTTATAATGCAGATAACGTTCGATGATATTTGCCTGGGCAGAATCAAGATCATCACCCCTGAAAAAATGATAATTGTCTGCCGAAGGATCATTAAGTATTTTTTGAAGTGCTTCGGGATTCATGGAAGCTGAAAGCTTCTTAATAAAAAAGCTGTCAAATTTTTCCAATTCCTGTTGGTCATTTAAGCCATCAAATCCGAGATCCTGAAATTGACGTGCCTGGGGATCATTATCAAAGGTATAGTTAATGGGTGTGCTCGAAGGTACATTGCCCCAGATGGTCGTGTTGACCTTAGTTAGATCACCATCTTTGGGTAAGCCGTTTTCAAAGAATTTAACCCCGTCCTTCAAGATATCCTCAGAAATATCTCCAAGATGGAAATAAAGCTTTCCGTCATCGGGGACAAAATCTTCGTCAGCGTAAGGATCCATTAGCCAAAATTCAATGTATTCAATATTGGCAGCTTCAAAATCATTGGTTTCAATTTTACGCATGATACCTGCCCAGTTGCCTTTTGGGTCTTTTAAACGGCCAAAGTCATCAATGGACGCAGCATCATAATTATAAGGGCCTCTTTGGGTGGGGAAATAGGCAATGTCAAATGTGCGTAGGGTTGATGGAATTCCTTTTGGTAATTGTTTGTTTGGAAAGACTTCAGTTTCTAAAACCTCACGCATCCTGTGCCTGGAAAGCATATCATTATTTATGTTGGGAGGTGTATAGGAGTTGGCACGATAAAACAAATCATCAATAGCATACCATGATATTTTAGCACGCTTGAAATTGTAACGGTAATCATTGGTCAAATTTCCGTATGGAAAGAGGCTGCTTTGCCATTGCGGTGTGGAGGCAAGCACCCAGTAGTTGCCCGTACGCAAATCATAAGGAACTTCACTTCCTTCAAAATCATCAATATAAGAGGTTCCGGTAGGTCCGATTACCTTGGGATGGCCCGGTATCATTTGAGCGAATTCACCGGTTACAAGAACCTCAGATTTCTCTTTGGTTTCAATAAAAGGTAATTTGTCAATCATTTTGGTGATGAAACGGGAGTCGGTTCTGTATGTACCATCAAAACCGTAAATGACATTGTTGAGTGGCTCACTTCCAATATTCACTTTTTGGGTAAGTGGTTTTTCTTTTAAATACAGCAATGTGCCTCCAAGAAGGAAATCTTCTGAAAATTTATAATCCAATCGGGTGCCCATAAGTACTTTTTGCTGAATAGCGAATAAGGTATTGCTTTCGGCAGTGATTTTAATAGGCTGACCGCTTGACAGGTAACTTTGGTTTATGATTTTTACTCTTCCCAAGGTATAATCAACCGTGTAATCCACATTCTCGCGAAGTTGAATGCCTCCGGAAAAGACCTGAACAGAACCTTCGGGGATATTGATGGCCATAAGAGAAATCTCGGAACCTGATGACCCCATATAATGACCTCTTAAATAGAAACGGTCAAACTGTTTTTGTTGTTCTGCCTGAACCTGGTTTGAGTCGTAAAGTGCATGAAAAGCATAATACCGCGACTTATTCTTATCCTCGAAAAGGTTTTCAAGAGTCTTTCCAAAAGGTTCCAGGTATGGGAAAATGATTTTTCCTTGGTTTTGTAAGATAGTGATGCCGTCAATAAAATCAAAAATTCCGTCTGCCTGTTCGTTCTGTTGGCTGTTCAATTTATCAAGTCCTAATAGCTGCAACAACAATTTGCCATCAATCTTGGGTTCATCATCTTCAGGAAGATAATTGAGTTTTCCTCCACTAACAGGATCTTCATAAATAACATCAAGTTTAAATTCCGTAGGTTGAATTTGTGAAGTGCCGATGGCATAAATATTCTTCATCATCAGGTCCCACATGGGGATATCAGTTCTTGCAGCAGTGCTTTTCAGCATTTTAACAAATAATACATTTGCATTATTTGGGTCAGGAGGGATATCCTGCGAAAATTCTCCAACCTGATAACGAACACCATTGTAGGTGTATTCATAAGCAACAGCAAGAGCGTATCCCGGATCTAGCCTTTGATTCAGTGAAATATAACCTAATTTTTCATTTACCACATATTCTGTGGGTGACAACATACGTGCATTGTCAATTTTCAGGTAATCCTGACCATTGTAAAAACTTGTTGGGGAAATTCCCAGCTTGGTAAGCTCAGCACTGACGGTGGCAAAACTCCTGAACTCCGTTTTATTAATATTTGCATAGAGAGTATTTGCATTATTATCAGGATAACTCGATTTACTAACAGCGAAATTACCGGGCTCGGGATTTTTTGTATTGCTGTTCCAGGGATCAGGTTCCCCCAAATCCATTAAAGCAATTACGTTTCTGGTATTGCGGTAATCAGCTGTGCTATTCATCACCCATACTTCGACACGTGTGATCTGTATGGGGGAGTTGATCACAGGAATGGTGGCAAGGGCTTGTTCGTAAATATTATTGCGGAAATGGAGGTTAAGGAAAAAGTGTTTGTTGGCATCATATTCCAATGCGGAAATACTGAACATGTTTTTTTGTGCCCCGTTTTCAACAATAATTTCTTTCTTTTCACTTTTCTGCTGCGAAAAAACATTCGTCATGGTCAATTTACCAAACTGTAACTTTGCTTTTACACCAAATAAACTTTGACTTCCGGTAATCAGGCTTCCCTGAACAGGCAAACTGACATTTCCTGCTTCAAGTATTTTGACAATGTCATCTTCTTCACCTTCAAAGCGAAGCTTAATTTCGTTGTCAAAATCAAAACTGCTTTCAGTATCATAACCAATGCCTAATCCAATTTTATCACCGATATTTCCCCGAACATTCAATTTGATTTTTTGATCAAATTTAAATTGCGTGGTGCGCTGTTGTTTAAGTGACCAAGCTGGATTTTCAATTTTATTAACATCCAGAGAAAAGATCAATTCTGCTGATCCCTGGGGTTTGATATCAATGCCACCACCCAATATGTCTTCGACTACTTTCGGAGCCTTGATGGTTATTCTTGGTGAAAATCCTTTGCTTCCCTGTAAAAAGTTTTGGGCTTTTGCCCTTTCCTTGAAATAATACTTCAGCTCAAGTTTGTTCTGCTCAGATAAGTAATCACTGAGGGATATCTCTTCTTCATCCCCTATTTTGAGGCCATCAATGCTATTATAAAAATGATAGTTGTTTAAAGAAGTATCCAGAATCAGGTTCCGGTCAAAGATCGAGGGGGTTGAAAGGTCAAGAGAATTACTTTTTCTGAAGCCAAACAGATCAAGCGACCTGTTACGGATTGGGAATTTCAGAGAGTCATCGGGAATAAGCTTTTCGGAAGTGTATTTTTTAATATAATCTTCAATACTGTATGGGGAAGGTCCTGCAAATACCAGTAGAATAAATGAAGTAATAATAAAAACAAAAATAATGGAAACGATATGCCTGATGTTGATGCGATTCATTTAGATGGTTTGTATCCTTGGATTATAGTTGTTTTAACGAAAGTTTGACAATTTCTTCGACTTTTTGCACTTCAGGATGATTTTTAACAATATGTGATACAATTTTTTCGGCATCCACTTTTTTGAAACCAAGCATAACCAAAGCAGTAACGGCTTCCTGGACAGAAGATCCCTGAAGATTGGATAATGCAATCATTTCCCCGCCACCTTTTCTGAATGTGTCTTGTAATTCAACGATCATCCTTTGTGCTGTTTTTGGTCCTATTCCTTTAATAGATTTCAATAACGACAGGTTGGCAGAGATTATTGCATTCTTTAGTTCAGATGTTTTTAAAGAAGAAAGCACCAGTATGGCTGTTCCGGCTCCAATGCCTGATATGGAAATCAAGTTTCTGAACATTTCCCGTTCTTCTTCCGTATAAAATCCATATAAGGTATGGGCATCTTCCTTGACCTGAAAATGCAATAAAAGTTTGCATTCATCAGCATGAACGATTTGATCGTATGTAGTAAGGGATATGTTTATCCTGTATGCAAGACCGACTGTTTCGATGATAACATAGGCAGGATTTTTAGCGCTTATTTTGCCTCGTATATATTCGTACATTGTTCAATTCAAAATGTTTTATTCGTTGAATTCTGCATCAATTGCTGCGATCATGACCATATTGATAATTTCCCTGACAGAACTACCTAACTGAAGTATATGGACAGATTTTTTGAGTCCGTTCAAAACGGGGCCTATGGCTTCACTTTGACTCATTTCCTGTACAAGTTTGTAGGCAATATTCCCCGCAGAAAGATAGGGAAATATCAATACATTGGTTGGCTTGTCCACCAGCTTTGAAAAAGGAAAATGTTCTTTTAACATCTCGTTGTTCATGGCAAAATTAGCCTGCATTTCACCATCAACAATCAGGTCGGGATGTTCTTTGTGGAGCCTTTCGACTACTTCACGCACCATTTGCGGGATTTTTCCCTTGTTGGAGCCAAAATTGGAATAGGAAAGCAAGGCAATATGAGGTTCAATGCCAAGAAGCCGGACTTTTTTAGCTGTTTGCAAAGTGATTTCAATCAGGTCGTCAACGGTGGGGTTCATGTTGACCGTAGTGTCAGCAAAGAACACAGGTCCTTTTTGGGTAACCATGATATACATTCCGGATACCAAACGTGCATTTTTCTTTTTCCCGATAATTTCCAAAGCCGGTCTTATTGTATCCGGATATGGGGTAGTCAAACCTGAGATCATGGCATCTGCAAAACCAGATTCCACCAGCATTGGTCCAAAATAATTACGATGCCTCATCAAATCCCGGGCAACCATCAGGTTGATTCCCCTTCTTTGTCTTTTCTCATAGTATTTCTGTGCAAATTCTTTTCTTCTTGCCGATTCCTGGGGAGATCTCGGATCAATAATTTCCAGATTTTCCGGAAAATCAAATTTGTTTTCCTCAATCAAACGCTTAATTTTTTCAATATTACCAAGTAAAATGGGGGTGGCCAGTTTTTCATTGATTACGATTTCGGCTACTTTAAGGATTTTGTAATTGTCGGCTTCGGCAAAAACAATTCTGCGTAAACTACTTTTTGCCCTCGAAGTGATAGCCCGGATAAAAGCACTCTTTTTTCCAAGTCTTCTCGAAAGTTCATCCATGTATGCTGCCCAGTCCTGTATTGGCTTTAGTGCTACTCCGCTTTCCATGGCTGCTTTGGCGACTGCTGCAGAAACATGAGTGATCAGTCTCGGATCAAATGGCTTCGGAATTACATACTCTCTGCCAAAGGAGAGGTTTTTTACATTATAGGCAACATTGACTTCTTCTGGTACAGGTAACCTGGCCAAGTCGGCCAAGGCATGCGCTGCAGCAAGTTTCATTTCCTCATTAATACAGGTCGCTCTTACATCAAGTGCCCCTCTGAAAATAAAGGGGAATCCAAGGACATTGTTAACCTGATTTGGATAATCGGATCTTCCCGTGGCAATGATTAATGATTTCCTGGCTTCAATTGCATCTTCATAGGAGATTTCAGGAACCGGATTCGCCATGGCAAATATAATAGGGTCAAAGGCCATGGATTTTATCATGTCTTTGGAGAGCACATTTCCTTTTGATAAACCGACAAAAACGTCCGCATTTTTCATGGCATCTTCGAGTGTATGCAAGTCCAGTTTGGTGGCAAACTCACTTTTGTATTTGTTCAGATCAGTCCGGTCTTCACGTATAACACCTTTACTGTCAAGCATAATGAGGTTTTCCTTCTTAACTCCGAGGGATAAATAAAGTTTAGCACATGAAATGGCAGCTGCTCCGGCTCCATTGAATACAATCCGGACACTATCCAACTTTTTACCCACAATTTCAACGGCATTGATCAATGCTGCACCTGAAATTATAGCTGTTCCATGCTGATCATCATGCATCACAGGAATGTTCAATTCCTTTTTCAGTCGCTCTTCAACTTCAAAACATTCAGGAGCTTTAATGTCCTCCAGGTTGATCCCGCCAAAAGTGGGGGCAATCAGTTTGCAGGTTTCTATAATTTTATCAACATCTTTAGTTCCAAGCTCAATATCAAATACATCAATATCTGCAAAAATTTTAAAAAGTAAACCTTTCCCTTCCATAACCGGCTTCGATGCCAAAGGACCAATATCTCCCAATCCCAAAACTGCAGTGCCGTCAGAAATAACAGCCACCAGGTTTCCCTTGGTCGTATATTTATATACATCAGATTCGTTTCTGTAAATCTCCATACATGGCTCCGCAACTCCGGGGGTATAGGCCAGAGATAAATCTTTTTGACAACAAGTGGATTTCGTTGGAACTACTTCAATCTTACCAGGTTTCCCAACGGAATGATAATCCAACGCTTCTTTAATGGTGAAATGCTTTGCCATATTTTTTATATTAATGCGATTATTTAAATAATTTAATGCGAATTACTTCAAAGAACAAAAATATAAAAAGCACATCTCATAACCTCAAGATGTGCCTGGAATATTGAAAATTAATTCTTAAAATAATTTCATTTTGTCAAGGACATTCTGCAATTCCTTAACAGCTTTCGCTGATTTGTTGACCAAATCCTTTTCTTCCTTGGTAAGCTTAAGTTCAATAATCTCTTCCACACCATTCTTCCCAAGTACTACAGGAACGCCAAAATAAATGTCCTGTAAACCATACTCACCCTGTAACCATGCACTGATGGGCAATATCCTTCTTTGATTGCGCAAAACAGTTTCCACCATCAACGCTGCCGCAGCACCGGGAGCGTACCATGCTGATGTTCCCATAAGATTGACCAATTCAGCACCTCCGTTAACGGTACGGTCAACGATGGAGTTGATTTGACCTTCGGACATTAATTCCGTGATCGGGATTCCCCCGATGGTTGTATAACGCGGCAGGGGTACCATCGTATCTCCATGTCCCCCCATCAGTACAGAGTTTATTTCCTTGGGAGATACATTCAGTTCCAGAGCAATAAAGGACTTGAAACGTGCTGTATCCAAGACTCCGGCCATACCAAATACTCTTTTGGAAGGCACTTTTGCGGTGAGGTAGGCCGTATAGGTCATTACATCCAGAGGGTTCGAAACTACTATTATTTTCGAACGGGGTGAATAGCGTATGACTTGTTCAGTGACTTCCTTGACGATTTTAGCATTGGTTGATATCAGATCATCACGGCTCATACCTGGCGATCTGGGAATTCCCGAAGTAATTACCACAACCTCGGAATCAAAAGTCTTTGAATAATCATTGGTATATCCAACGGTTTTGGTATCATATAAAAGAATGGGGGAGGTTTCCCACATATCAAGGGCTTTTCCTTCAGCAATACCCTTTTTTATATCAATCAGCAATATCTCATCAGCGACCTCATTATTGGCAAGTACTTTTGCACAGGTGGCACCAACGTTTCCTGCTCCGACAATGGTTACTTTCATTTTATTCTTTTTTTAGGTTGAAAACTGATTTATTAAGTGCTGCAAATTTAGGTAATTTGGTTTCATATTTAAAAAATCAGATTCGTTTAATAACAAAGATATGTATCCGGTACTCAAATTAGTTTTAATTTTGCGCATCAATAATTAGTTGAAATGAAAAAAAGAGCTTTAATAACGGGTGTTACCGGGCAGGACGGAGCCTACCTTTCTGAGTTTCTGCTGGCCAAAGGCTATGAGGTACATGGTATAAAAAGGAGATCCTCACTTTTTAATACCAACAGGATTGACCATATTTACAAGGACCTTCATGACGCTGATGTGAATTTCAGACTTTATTACGGAGATTTAACGGATGCATCCAATTTAATCAGCATTGTTCAGAAAGTGCAGCCGGATGAGATTTACAACCTTGCGGCCCAATCGCATGTGCAGGTGAGTTTTGAAACCCCGGAATATACAGCCAATGCTGACGCACTTGGAACACTGAGGATACTGGAAGCCGTCAGAATACTTGGACTGACTGAGAAAACCAGGATTTATCAGGCATCTACCTCCGAGCTTTACGGGAAGGTGCAGGAAATACCCCAATCGGAAAAGACTCCCTTTTATCCACGCTCACCTTATGCTGCTGCCAAAATATACGCCTACTGGATCATGGTGAATTACAGGGAAGCTTACAATATGTTTGCCTGCAATGGGATTTTGTTCAATCACGAATCGCCTTTAAGGGGAGAAACCTTTGTGACCAGGAAAATTACAAGGGCGGCCTCCCGGATTCTGTTAGGTTTGCAGGATAAATTCTATCTTGGAAATCTGGATGCAAAACGCGACTGGGGTCATGCCAAAGACTATGTGGAAGCTATGTGGATGATCCTCCAGTACCATCAGCCTGAGGATTTTGTCATTGCCACCGGTAAAACTACAGAGGTTCGCGAATTTGTCCGTTTGTCTTTTGAAAAGTTGGGGATTACACTCGCTTTTAAAGGCCATGGAGTGGAAGAAAAAGCCGTGGTTGACGATATTGACAAACCCAAATTGCAGGAACTGGATGTGGAAGAAATATATATCAGGAAAGGGCAAGTGGTTCTGGAAGTGGATGCCCATTATTTCAGGCCTACGGAGGTTGACCTCCTTCTGGGTGACCCGTCTAAAGCAAAAAATCTGCTGGGTTGGCAGCCTAAATACAGCCTGGATGAGCTTATTGATGACATGATCGCTTATGACCTTAAGAAGATGAAAAAAGAACGCTTTCTTTTTGACACGGGTTACAAGAAAAAAAGTGAATTAAAGTAAATGGAAAAAGACGCCAGGATTTATATTGCCGGGCACTTGGGAATGGTGGGATCTGCCATCCACAGGCAACTGCTTTCTCAGGGCTATTCTCAATTTGTTGTAAGAAGTATTGATGAATTGGATTTAATGGATCAGCATGCAGTACGCGATTTTTTTGTAAAGGAAAAGCCGGATTATGTGATCCTTGCTGCAGCCAAGGTAGGAGGTATTTGGGCAAACAACACCTACCGTGCCCAGTTCATTTATGAAAACCTGATGATACAGAACAATATCATCCATGCCAGTTATCTTTTCGGAGTGAAGAAACTTCTTTTCCTTGGAAGCAGTTGCATTTATCCCCGTATGGCTCCTCAACCTATCAGGGAAGAATATCTGCTGACCGGTTTGCTGGAAGAAACCAACGAACCGTATGCCATTGCCAAAATTGCGGGAATAAAGTTGTGTGAAGCATACCGCCACCAATACGGGTGCAATTTCATTTCCGTAATGCCGACCAATTTGTACGGTCCAAATGATAATTTTGATTTGAAAAACTCACATGTTCTGCCTGCCCTGATTCGCAAATTTCATGAGGCAAAGGTGAATAAAGCCGGTTTTGTGGAAGTATGGGGTACCGGGAATCCCCGCAGGGAATTTTTGCATGTAGATGATATGGCTGCTGCCTGTGTTTACCTGATGAATCATTACGATGGCACTTCCTTTCTGAATATTGGATGCGGAGAGGACATTTCCATCGGGGATTTGGCATCCCTGGTAAAAAAAGTGGTGGGTTTTGAGGGTGAAATCCGATTTGACACAGGAAAGCCGGACGGCACCCCCCGAAAATTGCTAGATGTAACCCGCCTATATGAAACCGGATGGCGCCCCAAAATAAAACTGGAAGAAGGGATACGGAGCGTTTATGAGCATGTGTTTAAGAATTCGTGAGCACGTGTTGGCAAGTATTACCATCTTCAGTGAAAGTATCCCCAAATTAAAGGAACTTGGGCTATCGAAAGGTGGTTTGGAGTAATTCAAGCACTGAAGGAAGCGAGACTGCAAAATCCGGTACAGAGTAACCAACATGTAATGTCATTCTGAACGAAATGCCACTAACCCGGAGCATAGAGGCTACACTTGTCAAAGATAAGCGCAGAAAAAGAATCAGATAAAAGAAAAATTCAAAAAAATGAAAAGAATCAGAGACGCCTTACTTTTCGTTCATTTTTTTACCAATTTGGTAGAGTTCTGAAACCTTATCGGGAGTAAGGCTTTTCAGCATATTAATCCAGTTGTCGTGATCTGTTGCCCGGGTGAGTTGCGATATGCAGGGGTGATTGTCTGGAAGTTTGCCGGAGGAGGTGTTTTCCCAGTAAAAGAGGTCGTTCGGAGTGCAGTACAACATTTCGCAAAGTACACTAAGTTCCTTGAGATTAATGTAATGGTGCTTTGCATTGAGCCATTTGGTGGCTTTGCTCCTGTAGAAACCGCAAATCTTCATCAGCCAGGCATGGGGATGAATAATTCCTTTTGAGATCAATACTTCCTTAAGTTTTAATACCAGCATAACTTTATTATTTAAATGTAAGAGGCTACAAATATACAAAAAGTATAAGAATCGCGGACAAAAGTTTAAAAAACTGAAATAAAATATTAAATAATGCGGATAATGTATGAAATACTACGGATAAAAGATAAAGAAACGCGGATAAAAGAATAAAAAACCAAAACTATAAAGAAAGAATCGCGGACAAAAGTATAAATAACGCGGATAAAAGAGTAAGTTTCGCAAACAAAAGATGAAGCATCGCGGATAAAAGAGTAAATTTCAGAAACAATATTAAGGTATCGGATAAGGAAATGCGCTTCTGAGGTTTTGCTGTTAGGATTTAAGGTGAGGAAATTGAGGTCAACATCCGGTTAGCATAATCAAAGGAGATTGCCTAATTCAATGTAAAAGCCCCGGATCATTTGTTAAGCTTAAGATTGCCGTTGCGCAATTATCTTCATTTTTTTTTACCATCTTCAATGATGCAAACCATAAAATAGGTTAACTTTGAGCAATTAAGATTTAATTCAATTTTTACGGAAATGAAGTATAATCCCCGTTTCGTGCAACCCTTGATACTGATCGTCTTTCTTTTTGCTGTGGCAAGTTTTTCAACTTCTTGCAAGGATGGCTCAAAAAAAGAGAATACAACTACTGTTGAAAAAGTGCTACCGGCTCCTGAAAAAGCCGAAAATGCGGAACTGAGCATGGAAGTGTATTATTGCGATACCCTGGGATGGGGTTACGATATTTACAGGAACGGAAAACCTTACATTCATCAGCCGCATATACCGGGAATAAGCGGTTTGAAAGGATTTAAAAGCGAAAGGGATGCTATGGCCGTTGGAAATCTGGTCATGGAAAAAATACGGAACAATATTTTACCCCCCGGGGTCAGTATCGAAGAAATGAAAGAATTAAAGATCGTTTTAAATGAATAAATTATTGAATATGAAAAAGAATGTAACACTTATTTTATTGCTTACAGCCACCTGTCTGGGTGTTTTTGCCCAGGGAAACTGGTATCCGAAAAAGGATTTTGCTGGAGCAGCACGCTATTATGCGGCAGGCTTCTCAATTGGGACCAAAGGTTATATCGGAACCGGTACAACTGTAGCCGGTGATGTCAATGATTTCTGGCAATGGGATCCGGCAACGAATATCTGGACGCAAATAGCCAGTTA
>Ga0265297_10006695_pt1 | contig 16501 bp, 17 predicted proteins | sample Munlanlwell13791_FD_192502 | JGI IMG/M metagenome (GOLD analysis project Ga0265297, IMG submission 192502) | Leachate microbial communities from a municipal landfill in Southern Ontario, Canada - Leachate well 137-91 | ecosystem: Engineered > Solid waste > Landfill > Unclassified | place... | reverse complement strand
TAAATAATAAATAATATTTAAAATCACTAACTTGCTCTAGAGGCAAGTTGTTTAATTTATGGTTTGACTTTTTAAGTAAAACGGGTCAAAATAAAGACAGTTTTTAAATAATATTTCTATAAAATATGCCCAAACAAGCCAAGGCCAAAAAATCCAATAGCGCTAACGTTGGCTTTGAGGAAACCCTTTGGGCGGCGGCTGATAAAATGCGCAATAACATGGATCCGGGCGAGTATAAACACGTTGTACTTGGCTTGATATTTTTGAAGTATATCTCGGATTCGTTCGAGGAAATATACAAGCAAATTGTCTCCGATGCTGACCATTACGAAGGTCAGGAGGAAGACAAGGATGCTTATTTAGGTGAAAATGTTTTTTGGGTGCCAAAGTCAGCCCGCTGGGAGTTTTTTAAAGCCAACGCCAAGAAGCCCGAGATCGGTAAGCTGATTGACGATGCCATGATTGCCATTGAAAAAGACAACCCAAGTCTACGAGGAGTGCTGTCAAAAAACTATGCCCGGCCGGATTTAGACAAAGTAAGGCTTGGCGAGTTGATTGATCTAATCAGTACTATTGGTCTTGGCGATAAAGAAAGCCGGAGTAAAGACGTGCTTGGCCGGGTCTATGAATATTTCTTGGGCCGATTTGCTAGCGCCGAGGGCAAGGGGGGTGGAGAATTTTTTACACCCCCATGTGTGGTTAAATTATTGGTTGAAATGCTAGAACCATATAAGGGTAGAATCTATGATCCTTGTTGTGGCAGTGGTGGTATGTTTGTCCAAAGCGAGAAATTTGTGGAAGCAAATGGTGGCAGTGCTCATGACTTGGCAATTTATGGGCAGGAATCAAATCCTACTACTTGGCGTCTGTGTAAGATGAATCTGGCCATCCGTGGCATTGATGGAAATCTCGGACCCAATAACGCAGATACTTTCCATAATGACCTGCACAAAGACCTTAAAGCGGATTATATCTTAGCAAATCCACCTTTTAATATCAGCGATTGGAATGGCCAGTTGCTAAAAAATGACGTCCGTTGGAAGTATGGCGTGCCACCGGCCAGTAATGCCAACTATGCTTGGATTGAACACATGATTCATCATCTCGCCCCAACCGGCATCGCCGGTTTTGTTTTGGCCAATGGCTCCCTATCGTCCAATACTTCCGGCGAAGGAGAAATCAGAAAAAATTTAATTAAAGCCGGATTGGTTGATTGCATTGTTGCTATGCCACCTCAATTATTTTATACCACCCCAATTCCGGTTTGTCTCTGGTTTGTTTCCAGAGATCGCTATGATCATAAATTCCGCAATCGCAATGACGAGATATTATTCGTTGATGCGAGGAAAATGGGAACAATGGTCACAAAAAAGAATCGAGAATTAACTACTGACGATATCGCTAAGATTTCTAGCACATATCACTCTTGGCGAACGGTTAAGGGCAAATATGAGGATATCAAGGGTTTTTGTAAGGCCGCCAAAATCAAAGAAGTAGAATTATATGACTTTATTTTAACCCCCGGACGTTATGTTGGTTCAGATTATATCGAGGAGGATGATGAATTGTTTGAAGAAAAGATGGTAAGATTGACAAAGGAATTAGCTGAACAATTCAGACATTCAAAGGAATTGGAGGAAAATATTAAAAAAAATTTAAAGCTAATTGGTTATGAGTTTTGATTTAAAAATTACTGCTGATATGGTTGCCTGGTATGGAGCAATTGTGGCAACGACTAGTGTATTATTCTCGGGTTATAATATTTATAGAGATCGTCCACGATTAAAAATTCAATTCCAGAGAAATCTGAGGATTATTAATGCTGTTTTACCCTATGAGGAAGACAAGGATTATTTCAGTATAATAGTCATTAATAAGGGTCAGAGGACCACCTCCATCGGTAATGTTGGAATCAAGCTCTACACGAAAGGGTCTTTGATTATTACTGATTGTTTTACACATGGTAAAAATAAAATTTTAAATGAACAAAATCCTCGTGTTGAGTTTTTAACCAGAGAAGAAGAAATTAATTTTCATAATTGCTACTACATTCAGGTTTTTGACCAGACTGGCAAGACATATAGAAAGTATTTTTCACATTTTCCAACTTTTGCAAGGATAATATATTTAATGTCACATTTTAATGAAAGATAATAGTTTAAAATTGAAAGAGACGGAACTGGGATTCATTCCTGAAGAATGGGGTGTTTATAGTCTAACCGAACTCGCAGATATTATTGGCGGAGGAACGCCGAGAACCAATGAACCTAAGTATTGGAATGGGAATATTCCTTGGCTATCGGTTGTGGATTTTAATGATGATTTAAGAAAAGTATATTCTACAGAAAAGTTTATAACGAAAGAAGGGCTAGAAAATTCAAGTGCAAAGATTTTAAGAAAAGGATCCCTAGTGATATCGGCGCGCGGAACAGTTGGTGCGTTAACCCAGCTTGGTGTTGACATGGCTTTTAATCAATCTTGTTATGGGTTGATATCGAAATCCATTCCAGATGATCTATTGTATTATCTTGTGAAAAATGCAATTGCTGATATAAAAAAAAGAACTCATGGGTCAGTATTTGATACAATTACTAAAAAGACACTTGATGATATCAAATTAGTGATTCCCAAGAAAGAAGACGAACGAAAACAAGTGGCCGAGATTCTTTCTTCACTCGATGATAAAATCGAACTTAATAATAAAATTAATTTTAATATTGAAAAATTGTCTAATTCCATATTCAAGCGATGGTTTATTGATTTTGAATTTCCAGATAAGAATGGAAAGTTCTATAAATCAAGTGGAGGTAGAATGATCAATTCAGAATTAGGTGATATCCCCTTGGGCTGGGATATAGTTACTATAGGCGATATTACCGATGTTATCGATTGTTTACACGCAAAAAAGCCGGAAAGATCAGATATTAACACTGGTAAAGTTCTATTACAACTTAATAATATTAATTCTAATGGCCTTCTCGATTTAAATGAAAAGTATTTTATATGTGAAAATGATTATAAAAAGTGGATATCAAGGATAGAAGCCTCTGATGGTGACTGTGTGATTACAAATGTTGGCAGGGTTGGCGCTTTTAGTCGCATACCATATGGTATTAAGGTAGCTTTAGGGAGGAACATGACAGCTATACGATCAAAACCAAATTTTCAATTCAAATCATTCATTGCGCAATATTTTCTTTCAGACTTATATAGAGCAGAAGTTTCAATGAACATTGATGTTGGTACCATATTGGATGCTCTCAATGTTAAAAATATTCCTAAGCTACGCTTAGTAATTCCTAAGGAAAGAAATAAATTAATAGAGGTTGATTCCTTTTTTGCGTCAGCTTGGGCTCTACGTGAAAAAATTATTATAAATAATCAATATATATCCGATATTAGAGATTCTCTTTTGCCACGCTTATTGAATGGAAAAATTAGAGTGAAATCAATATGAAATTATTATTAGCCGGACCGGGAACCGGAAAAACAACAAGAATAAAAGAGCTAATTAACGATCAACAAGATCTTAATAAAATACTTGTGGTTTCTTTTACTAACGCCACTATCCATGATCTTTTGAAAAGTTTTTTTGATGCAGGTATTGGTATTACAGAAAAAAATTGTATTACATTACACAAATATGCGTTGAAGATTAACCATCAAAAAGGTTTACACATACTAAATGGTATTGAGACAGAAATACTGAAATTATATGCAAAGAAATTCAATATTACGTTTAATGATCTATGCAAAACCTTAGGATGTATTACTTTCGAGCAGATGATCACCCAGACAACCGCATTTATAAAAACGAATCCGGCTTATTTGCAAGATTTGATTGGAGACATTGATCTGTTGATAGTTGATGAGTTCCAAGATTTTAATCCAATCGAGAGAGAGTTAATTAATTTACTTTCTTTGCACTCTAAAGCAGCAATTATTCTTGGAGACGATGACCAGTGTATTTATGAATTTAAAGATGCAGATACTGAAGGAATTATTAATCTTTTTAATGATACAGCTGTGGAAAATCTTATCCATCATAACATATGTTATCGGTGCCCCGATTGTGTTGTTGATGCCTGTTCAAATTTGATAAAAATAAATCAAAAGCGTGTTATAAAGGAATGGAAAAAAAGTGGAAGGTCCGGAGAGATTATATTTAAGCAACTACGAACACAAAATGAATCGGCAAATTTTGTCATTCAAGAAATTGAAAAAATACAGAGTTCAAGCCCTGAAGCTTCCGTGATGATCCTTTCTGCTGTCGAATTTGCTGTTGAAGAAATATTGACAGTTTTGAAAAATAAAAATATTACGTATACAAGTTTGTGGAATCAAAAAATAGATTATGAAAAAATAAAGCGGGTTTGGGAGGTTAGGACAATACTTGGAAATAAAAAAATACTAAACCTTTTATTTTTGGTTCATGAAAATATTAAAGCTAATAAAAAAGTATTGAAAAATATCAATGAATTACTTGGTAAGGATCTAAATTTTGAAACAGTTTTAGATTTGTTGGAAAAAAGTAATTCCATAGACCCTGCATTTACTACTTTAATCAAAAATAAATCATCGTTGGCCGACATAGTAGGCACTAACAAATACTCTTTCTTATCACAATATTTATCTGAACTTACTCTCGAGGATGACTTAGAAAAGTTATCAAAAGTTATTTCTGAGCCCATGCCTTTCGATTCAAGTGGTATAAACATTATGTCCATTCATAAATCTAAGGGCCTACAAGCGGATTATGTTTTTATGATTGGAATGGTTGAAGGTATTATACCGAATGCTCTTCGTGGTCTTGATACCTTAGAGGCACAGAGGAGGTTACTGTTTGTTGGGATGAGTCGATCAAAAAATATGCTATATCTTATATCTACGATTGAGTGGGATGGAAAATATGTGAATAGGGTTGATAAAAAGCAATTTCGATTCGATTTTAAATCAAGAAAATATCTTGGCCGTACGTCATCATTTATAACAGAACTTAACTTATAATATGAAGCACTACAAATACATTGAGTCAGATTTAGAAGAAGCAATCCTTGAATGGTTTGAGGAAGACCTCGGATATTCTGTTGCTTTCGGTCCAGATATCGCTTTTGACGGCGAGTCGCCGGAGCGTGAATCGTATAAGGATGTTATCTTGGCTGGACGCCTGCGCAGTGCAGTCGCTCGAATTAATCCATCTATTCCGCCGGAAGCGCAAGAAGATGCCGTTAAAAAAGTTATTTCTGTTGCATACTCAAGTCCTGATCTTTTAATTACTAATGAAACTTTCCATCAGATGTTTGTTTCTGGCGTAGATATTGAATATCGCCGCGGGGATGGCACGATTGCCGGCGATAAAGTATATCTCATTGATAATAAAAATTCCGGCAATAACGATTGGCTGGCAGTTAACCAGTTTACGGTTATTGAAAATAACCACAACCGTCGGCCAGATATTGTGATTTTCGTCAACGGCTTGCCTTTGGCCGTTTTTGAGCTTAAAAATCCGGCTGATGCAAATGCGACAATCAAAAGCGCTTTTAACCAAATTCAAACCTATAAATCAGAAATTCCCTCACTCTTTACCTATAACGAAATTTGTGTTTTAGCAGATCATGTAAAAAGCGCTTTAGTTGGTACAATTTCAGCGGATATGGATCGCTTTGTTGGTTGGAAGAGTATTGATGGCAAAAAATTAAGTAAGACCAATGATCTGGAAGTTTTAATCAAAGGCATTTTTGCAAAAGAGCACCTTTTAGATATTGTCAGAAATTTTATTGTTTTTGAAAGTGAAAAGGATTCAAGAAATAATGTTACCAAAATCATAAAAAAGTTAGCGGCCTATCACCAGTATTTTGCCGTTAATAAAGCCGTAGAGCGGACGATTGAAGCTTCCTCGCCCAAAGGGGACAAAAGGGCCGGGGTTGTTTGGCATACGCAGGGTTCCGGCAAATCCTTATCGATGGTATTTTATTCTGGCAAAATTATTCAGGTATTAGACAATCCGACATTAGTTTTGTTGACTGATCGCAATGACCTTGATGGTCAGTTATTTGGCGTATTTTCTCATTGTAGCGATATCATCAGACAAACGCCAAAACAAGCGCAAGACCGAGCAGATCTTAAGAAACTTCTTTCAGTCGCTTCTGGCGGAGTGGTGTTTACGACTATTCAAAAGTTTATGCCGGAAGAGAAAGGCGATAAACATCCGCTTCTTTCCGATCGTCGAAATATTATTGTGATTGCCGATGAAGCCCACCGCAGTCAATATGATTTTATTGATGGATTTGCCCGGCATATGCACGATGCCTTGCCTAATGCTTCATTTATCGGCTTTACTGGCACGCCGATTGAAAAATCAGACAAAAACACCAGAGCAGTTTTTGGCGAGTATGTGGATATTTATGATATTACCCGCGCGGTCGAGGATAAAGCGACGGTGCCGATATATTATGAAGCCCGTTTGGCTAAGATTGAGCTATTGAAAGAAATGACGCCCAAGATTGATAAAGAGTTTGAAGAACTGACCGAAGGCGAAGAAGTGGAAAGGAAAGAGAAGCTAAAGAGCAAATGGGCAAGGCTTGAGGCCATGATTGGATCGGATAAAAGAGTTGCTTTGATCGCAAAGGATGTGGTGGATCATTTTGAAGCTCGACTTGGCGCCATGGATGGCAAGGGCATGTTTGTGGCCATGAGTCGCCGCATTGCAGTTGAACTTTACGATGAGATTATCAAGTTAAGGCCGGAGTGGGCGAGTGATGACATAAAAAAAGGTTTTATTAAAGTAGTTATGACCGGTGCCGCCAGTGATCCGACGAATTATCAAAAACATGTTCATACCAAAGAAGAGCGGGATTTATTAGCTGATCGAATGAGAGATCCAAAGGATGAATTAAAATTGGTTATTGTGAGAGATATGTGGCTGACTGGCTTTGACGTGCCGTCATTGCATACCATGTATATTGATAAGCCGATGCAGGGCCATGGTTTGATGCAGGCGATTGCTCGGGTCAACCGAGTCTATAAAGATAAACCGGGCGGATTGATTGTAGATTACCTCGGCATTGCTCCGTCGCTTAAAGAAGCATTATCGTATTATACCCAAGAAGGAAAGGAAGAGCCGACTATCAAACAGGAAGATGCGGTTAGCTCAATGCTTGAAAAATATGAGACGACTAAAGAGCTGTATCACGGCTTTGATTATTCCCCCTATTTTTCTGGCAAAGCTAGAGATAAAGCGGAAGTTGCCGGTAAAGCTATGGATTATATTTTGGGTTTGGAAAATGGCAAAAAGCGTTATATGCAGATAGTGGCGGAATTATCGCAGGCTTTTGCCTTGTCGGTGCCAAACAGCGAAGCAATAAATATCCGTGATGAGGTGGCATTTTTCCAGACTGTACGAGCGTTTATTGCTAAATTTGAACAGTCTGGCGGCTTGGGAGGGCCGACAAATGAAGATTATGATCAGGCAATTAAGCAGATCGTTTCCGAGGCTGTAACTTCAGACAAGGTAATCAATATCTTTGATGCCGCCGGATTAAAAACACCAAACATTGCTGTTTTGTCGGATGAATTTTTAGAAGAAGTAAAAGGACTTGAACGCAAAAATGTCGCTTTGGAAGTTTTAAAGCGTTTATTGAATGATGAGATCAGAACAATGGAAAAGAAGTTTTTGGTTAAGTCTCGGTCTTTCGCCAAAATGCTGGAAGAAACAATCAAGAAATATCAGAACCAGACCATTGAAGCAGCTCAGGTTATTGCTGAATTAGTTGAGTTAGCTAAAAAGATAAGAGAGGAAAAAGATAGAGGGAAAGATTTAAAACTTTCAGAAGATGAAGTTGCTTTTTATGATGCCCTTTGTGAGAATGAAAGTGCGATCAGGGAGTTGGGCGATGAGACGTTAAAAAAGATTGCCCAGGAGCTGGTGATTATGCTTCGAAATAATACGTCAATTGATTGGACACTTAAAGAAAGTGTCAGGGCAAAATTGAGAGTATTGGTTAAAAAACTTCTAAATAAATATAAATATCCGCCTGATAAACAAGAGTTGGCAACTAAAACTGTTTTAGAACAGGCAGAGGTATTATGTAAAGAGTGGGGCGACTAAGGTAGTTTATTAGCATCTAATATTAATTATATATATGTCTGACCAACGAATCCAAAAAATAAAAAAAGTTCCTGTACGAGAGATCTGGAAGAGAGAAGATAAAAATTTTACTGCTTGGTTGGAAAATAATATTGATTACTTAAATGATGTTATCGGGTTGGATATTAGTATTGTATCTCGTGAAGAAAATGTAGGTCCGTTTAAAGTTGATTTATATGGCGAAGATAACTTCGGTAATAAAGTTATAATCGAAAATCAACTTGAAAAAACCGACCATACTCATCTTGGGCAAATTATTACTTATCTAACTAATCTAGAGGCCAACACTGCTATTTGGATTGCCACTGAGCCTAACGACCAGCATGCTAACGCAATTGATTGGTTAAATGAAATAACTCCTGATGACATTTCATTTTATCTGATAAAAATAGAGGCAATAAAAATTGGTGAAGATTCTGCGGCAGCCCCTCTATTCACGATAATTAAACAGCCGTCGGTTGAAAGAAAGGAAATTGGGACCGAAAAGAAGGAGCATGCAAAGAGACATATCTACAGAGAAAAATTTTGGGTACAATTTTTAGAAACTGTTAACAAAAAAAATTCATTATTTTCTAACATTAGTCCAAGTACGGATGCCTGGATTGGGATCGGAATTGGAAAGTCTGGCATTAATTTGAATTTAGTCGTATCGAAAAAATATGCTAGATGCGAAATATATATAAATCGTGGTGATAAAGAGGATAATAAAGATATTTTTGACTATTTTAATACACATAGAAATAAAATTGAAGAAAAATTTGGAGCAAATCTGATTTGGGAAAGAATGGAAGATAAGGTTTCTTCAAGAATTAAATATCAACTTGATGGAGTCAATATATTTAACGAAAATGATTGGCAAAAAATGATTAATTTTTTAATTGATAGCTCTGAAAGAATGAAAAAAGCTTTTAATGACTCGATTAGACAAATTAAGTAGCAATTAACATTTTATAATCCTGTCCAATATTAATTTCATGAAATCCCTCATCCTCCTCCAAAACCAACCGATCGAATACACCCTCAAACTCAGCCCCCGCGCGCGTAACGTGCGCCTTGCTGTATATTGCGACGGAAGCTTGGTGGTGTCTGCGCCACAGGGCGTCAGCACTAATGTCATTGAACGGTTCATTGTCGAGAAATCACAGTGGATCATCGACAAGCTGGCGTATTTTAAAGGCGCGGCGGGCAAGACTTTCATCCGCGGGAGCAAGCGGGAATATAAGCAGTATAAAGAAGAGGCGCGGGCGCTGGCTATTACCCGGCTTGATGTTTTTAATCAGCATTACGGTTTGGCGATTAACCGGATCGCGATCCGAAGTCAGAATTCGCGCTGGGGAAGCTGCTCAAAAAAGGGGAATCTGAATTTTAATTATCGGATTGCCTTACTCCCGGCCAAGCTGGCTGATTATATCATTGTCCACGAACTTTGCCACCTTAAGGAATTTAACCACTCGCTGAAGTTTTGGCAATTGGTTTGCGAAACTTTGCCGGACTCTAAAGCCTGCCGGCGGGAATTGAAAAATTATCGGTTGATCAGTTAATAAGTTTTCAATATTTTTTGTTTAAAATATTTAAGCATGTTCCTCTCTCCCCGAAGGGAGAGAGGGCAGGAGTGAGGTTGCGGACTTCGTTACCTCATCCCTGCCCCTTCTCCCTTTTGGGAGAAGGGAACTGAATAGTAGCTTTTTTTAAAAAAAAATATTCAACCAAATTATTGATTTGTTGAAATATGCTATATTTTGAATATATTGGCGTAATAATTTTGTTTCTGCTGTTTTTTTTACTTAAGCGTAATGAACATTTGATAACTGGCCGGTTGGGTGAGAAATTTGTTTCCAACAAATTCAAAGGTTTGGACCCCGAGCGCTATATAATTTTAGACAATCTTTTATTGCCATCGCAGGGGAATACTGCAAGCACGCAATTGGACCATGTGATCGTCTCAAATTTCGGAATTTTTTGTATCGAAACAAAAGGATATAAGGGGTGGATATTTGGAAACGCGAAAGATGCAAATTGGACGCAAGTTGTTTATAAATCCAAACATCGATTTTATAATCCTTTGCGTCAAAATTATGCTCATGTTAAAGCCGTTGAAAGGCTGGTGTCTGCAAAATATCCCAGAGCTAAAATTTATTCATTTGTTGTTTTTCCTTATGCTGATAAACTAAAAATTACTGGAACCGATGCGGTTGGCTATACTTATGAAATAGTGTCAAAAATTAAGACTATTACGACATTTTTGTTAACGAACGTGCAGCGAGATGATATTGTAAATATATTAGGCAGTTCAAATATTATTGATCAGGATTCTCGGCGTGATCACATAAATTCTGTAAAAAACATTAAAAAATTATGAAAAAACTATTTATCATAATCGCCTTATCCCTCGTTCTTACCGGTTGTTCTGGCTTTCAATCAAAGCAGGTCGCCTGCACCATGGAAGCCAAGCTCTGCCCGGATGGTACGGCAGTCGGCCGCAGCGGTCCCAACTGCGAATTCGCGCCTTGCCCGGGAGAAACGGTGGAATAAGATCAAGGATAATATTGATAGTTGATCTAAAAAATTATCGGTTGGTTTGTAATTAATTATTTATGAATAATTCGCTTAAAATTACCCCGAAAATTTTGAAAGTAGTGAATGAAGCTATTGAATCAGCTATTCAATATGAAAAAATAACTGGTCGCAAACTTGGAATTACCGGCGAAATTGCGGAAGTTTTGATCTCTTATAGATTAGGGTTAGAGCTATTGATTGATCCGATAAATCCCGGATTTGATGCTGTGCATAACGGTAGAACGTATCAGATAAAATCAAAAAGAAGTAATAGCCTAAATGGCAGAATGAGCAGATTTTCCGAGCATGCTTGCGATTATGTAATCCTTGGCATATTTGATCCGAAGTACAAATTAACTTATCTGTACAAAGTGCCATATAATAAAGTATTACCTTTAATTGTTAACGAAAAAAGGAGAAATCCTCCGTTAAGAAGATTTATTGAAATTGCAGGAAAGCCTATCTATGAATCTCGAAAGTCATAAAAATTTATACACAAAATATTGCTAGTTTTCTCTATCTCTTTATTTTTTTAATTATTTCTTTAATTATGAAACCTCGGCTTATTGTTTCAATTTTAATCGTCACAATTTTTATTATTTTGGTGCCGGTATTGATCATTTGGTATATTTCAATTTTCCGCGCGGCTCCCGAGGTTTGCCCGCAGGACGCCAAGCTCTGCGCGGACGGCTCGGCAGTCGGCCGGACTCTGCCCGGCTGTAAATTCGCCCCTTGCCCGGCGGTTGAAGTGCCTGATGGCTGGCTGACTTTTACTGACACCAGGCAGGGGATAGCTTTCAAATATCCGGCCAGCCTGTCAACGGTTTACGAGCAGCCGGTTGACTGGCCGCCGCTTATCATAGTCAGCGCCGGAAATTTTTCCTGTGTGGAATCGCCTCAAAGCGTGACTGCGACCAGCACGGCGCAGAAAATAATTAACCGCCGCACGTATTGCGTTGAATCGTTAATGGGCGGCGCGGCCGGCAGCACTTACACTGATTACAAATACACTACCGCCATTGATGGCAAGCTAATTACCATGAGTTTTACCTGGCGGCAAGTCCAGTGCTATAATTACGATGATCCTAAACAGTCCGAATGTCTGAAAGAACGCGAGACGTTTGATTTGGACGCGGCCGTGGATGGGATTATTAGTACGGTGGAATTTAAATAAACATATGTCCTGGTCAAAAGATTTTCAAAAGAATTTAATCAAGGGAAAGATCACGGAAGAGATTTTCCATCAGATGTTTATCGAAGACGGTAAATATGTTGTCATTCCGTTTGGTTACGAAAAAGTTTTGCCGGAATTAGTCAGATTTAAAGACAAAAGTTTATTGGAATCGATCAAGGATTCGCCGGATTTTGTTTTGGCGTATAAACAAGAATCAATCGAAGATATTTTACTGGTTGAAGTAAAATTTCGGCATAAAATGGTCGCCTCCGAGAATCTAAAAATGGTTATTGAGCAGAATAAGCGCTGGTCACCTTCGTGTTTATTCATTGCAACGGCCGGGGGATTTTATTTCGGCAAATGCAAGGATATTATCAAGAATAAAGGCATGATTGATCCGTTGACCGAAAAGATGGTGAGCCGCATAATTCAAGATAAGTACAAAAAAATCTTAAAAGACTTTTTGAAATAACATATTTTACTTCATGCCCATCCTCATCCTCGATACCGAAACCACCGGCTTGGACGAAACTTCGCGCCTGGTTCAGCTGGCGTATAAGAACTTAGACACCGGCGAAACGGTCAATGAATACTTCAAACCGCCGGTCGCTATTTCCTTCGGCGCCATGGCCACCCATCATGTAACTAACGAAATGGTCGCGGACAAACCGGCGTTTGCCGACAGCGCGGTTAAAAGCGAACTGGCCAAAGCTCTGGCCGGCAGCGTGCTGGTGGCGCATAACGCTTTGTTTGATATCGGAATTTTAAAAAACGAAGGCGTGGCCGTGGGGGAATATATCGATACTCTGCGCGTGATCAAGCATCTGGCCACCTGCGAGCGCTACGATCTGCAGTATCTGCGGTATTTTTTAAATCTCAATATCGAAACCGCGACGGCGCATGACGCCCTGGGGGATATTCTGATCCTGGAAAAGCTTTTTGGCCATCTCCGGCAGCTGGTGAAGGAAAAACTGAGCCTGGAAACCGACGGCGAGATCATTGCCAAGATGATCGAACTGACCAAGACGCCGGTGTTGCTGAATAAAATTTCGTTTGGCAAATACAAGGGCAAAACCTTTGCCGAGATCAACCAAACCGATCCGGGCTATCTGTCCTGGCTGTATAATTCCGAGTCGAGCAAGAAATTGCCGGAGCAGAACGAAGAATTGATCTACACGTTAAAGAAACATTTGTATATCGATAAGACCTAATCGTAACACACCTAACCACCCCCTACCCCTCCTCTCCTTGTTCAAGGAGTGGAGGGGAGCTTTTTAAAATAGTTCCCCTCTCCTCAGGCGAGGAGAGGGGTCAGGGGTGAGGTGAGGTGTTGGCCGCCAGCTTAGAAAATGGTATGGTATTTATGTCATCAGCTGCGGATAAACGGGTAATTATCAATATAATATAATAATTTATGAAAAATTATTTCGCTTTGCTCCTCCCACTGCTGGGCCTGGATGCCTTGTGGCTGGGATTGGTCGCCAAAAATTTTTATCGCAAATATCTCGGCTACCTGATGGCGGAAAAATTCCTGCTTTGGCCGGCCGCGATCTTCTATTTGCTCTACGCGTTCGGTCTGCTGGTTTTCGCGCTGTTACCGGCCTTACAAGAAAGATCGGTTTGGGGCGCGGTCTGGCGCGGTGCTTTGCTTGGCCTGATCGCTTATGGCACCTATGATCTGACCAATCAGGCGACGATGGCCAAATGGCCGCTGATCGTGACAGTTGTTGATTTGGCCTGGGGCGCGTTAGTCAGCGCCATTGTCTGCGCCGCCGCTTATTATTTAGTTACAAAAATATGAACGACACCGCCACTTGGTACCAGCAAACCATCAAGCCGTTCTTTGCGCCGCCGGCCTGGGTCTTTGGTCCGGCTTGGACTTTTCTCTACATTCTCATTGCGATCTCTTTTGGCAAGGTCTTTATCATGTTTTTTCAGAAAAAAATTCCGTTCGTCGTTTTATTGCCGTTTATCCTGAATTTGATCTTCAACTTCGCTTTCAGCCCGATCCAGTTCGGTCTGCGCAATAACCTGCTGGCCTCGGTTGATATCATTTTAGTTCTCGGGACCCTGATCTGGCTGACGCTGGCGATCTGGCCGTATTCGCGTTTTGTTACGTATATGCAGATCCCATATTTGCTTTGGGTTTCATTTGCCACTATACTGCAATTGACGGTCACTTACCTTAACCGATAAAATTATTATTTTACTTCGCTAAATCTACAAATTCTCTTTGGGCCGTAAGCAATTGCGATCAGGGAGATTTGTAGATTTTATGTAATTATTATGAAGCAAAAAGAGGCCGAAGATCTGTTAAAAATGGGCCACAATATTTATCTTACCGGATCAGCGGGCAGCGGTAAGACTTTTTTGTTAAATAAATATATTCAGTATCTTCAAAGTAAAAATATCTCCGTCGGCATTACCGCTTCCACCGGCATCGCGGCAACGCACTTGGGCGGGATGACTATTCATTCCTGGTCCGGTTTGGGCGTGAGGGATAATTTATCCGCCAATGATTTGCGCGATCTGCCTAAAAAGCGGCCGCTGGCAAAGCGCCTGCTGGCGGCGCAGGTTTTGATCATTGATGAAATTTCCATGCTGTCGGCCGACCAGCTGGATATGGTCGATAAAATCTGCCGGCGGCTGAAGAAAAATCCGGCGCCGTTTGGCGGCTTGCAGGTAATTTTGTCCGGCGATTTTTTCCAGCTCCCGCCGGTTAGCCGGGAAGGGGAGGAATCGCGGTTTGCGGTTTTGGCGGAAATTTGGCGCGGGCTTGATTTGAAAATATGCTACTTATCCGAACAGCACCGCCAGCAGGACAGTCGGCTGATCAAAATTTTAAACGATATCCGCACTGATCAGGTCGGCGAAGAAACGCTGGCTTTGCTCAAGTCCCGAACCAAAAAAATAACCGCTGGTCCGTCCGGGCTGACTAAGCTTTATACTCATAACGCCGATGTGGATGCCATTAATAATCAGCGGCTTCAGGCAATCTCGGGTAAAACCCGGCTTTATCAGATGCGCTCTCATGGGCGGGAGCCTTTAGTCGAAGCGCTTAAGCGCGGCTGCCAGGCGCCGGAGTCGCTGTATCTTAAAACCGGAGCACTGGTGATGTTTGTCAAAAATAATTTTGAACAGGGCTATGTCAACGGTACGCTGGGCAAAGTCGTGGATTTTAACGAGGAAGGTTTTCCGGTCGTTGAGGTCGCGGACAGTAGAAAGATCGTCGCCAACCCGGTGACCTGGGTGATCGCCGAAGAAGGCGAAACGCTGGGCGAGATCTGCCAGGTTCCGCTGCGGCTGGCCTGGGCGATCACGGTCCACAAAAGCCAGGGCATGAGTCTGGAAGCGGCCGAGATCGATCTGAGCAGATCGTTTGAGCCCGGCATGGGCTATGTGGCTTTGTCGCGCGTCCGGTCGCTTGATGGGATTTCGCTTATCGGCCTTAACGACATGGCGTTGATTGTTAATCAGGAAATTTTGCAGCTGGATAATGATTTTAAAGTGTTGTCGGATCTTGCGGTTTCGGAACTGGAGAAATTGAGCCGGCAGGAGATTGCCAGACGGCACAAGAATTTTTTGGAATTTGCCGGAATAAAACGCGAAGAAAAGCCGCGCAAAAAAAGAACGGTCGGCGGCACCTATCAGATAACCAAAGAGCTGGTAGCAAAAAAAATGCCAATCAAAGACCTGGCCAAAGAACGCGCGCTGACGGAAAATACAATCGTCAGCCATTTGGAGAAATTAATCAAGCAGGGAGAAAAACTTGATTTGGAATATCTTAAGCCGCCGGCCGAGCGGTTTGAAAAAATCAAAGCGGCCTTTCTCCAAAGCGGGGAGTGGAGCTTGTCGCCGGTTAAAGAAATTCTCGGTGATTCATTTACTTACGCCGAGCTGCGGCTGGCGCGCTTGTTTTTGATGAAATAGCGGTTCGCAGGCAACGGATGGCTGAATATTGATTTTTCAATAAAATAAGCCAAAACGTTTGTCATATTAGCTGATCTGTGGTATAGTATAAAGTGGATTAACTATTAGCGTATAAAACTATGGGAAAATTTAATCGCGATGACCGGTCAAGCGGATCCCGCGGCGGCCGCTCCGACGGCTCCCGTCCGGCCATGCATCAGGCCGTTTGCAGCGACTGCGGCAAAACCTGCGAGGTACCTTTCCGGCCCACCGGCGATCGGCCGGTTTATTGCGCCGCGTGTTTTGAAAAACGCGGGCATGTCAACCCGGTCAGCACCCGTCCGGGGTCAAATGACAAAAGAATGTTCTCCGCCGTCTGTGTTAATTGCGGCAAAAAATGCGAAGTGCCGTTTCGGCCCAGCGGCAATAAGCCGGTTTATTGCAGCGACTGCTTTAAACTCGGCAGTGCCGCCAAAAGTCAGGCGCCCGCGCCAAGTCATGACGGGCTGGCGCAGATTAACGCCAAACTGGATTTAATCCTAAAAGTTTTGGCGCCAAAAATCTCGGTCACAGCCGCGGCCAAACCGGCGGCAGTTTTAGCCAAACCCAAAAAAGAGGTTAAAGTTAAAGCGGCCAAACCCAAAGCCGTGAAAAAATCTCCGGCCAAAAAGAAGAAAAAATAATCCGGGGCGGTTAGCAGCATTGATTTGAATATT
>Ga0265297_10006694_pt1 | contig 16507 bp, 15 predicted proteins | sample Munlanlwell13791_FD_192502 | JGI IMG/M metagenome (GOLD analysis project Ga0265297, IMG submission 192502) | Leachate microbial communities from a municipal landfill in Southern Ontario, Canada - Leachate well 137-91 | ecosystem: Engineered > Solid waste > Landfill > Unclassified | place... | reverse complement strand
ATGCCGTGGAACATGCAGATGAAGGGTGGCCAATTCTACACAGAGTTTGGCCGAATGGGCACCAGCCAGCCGCATCCGCACACGTGGGATTTCGTGGATCAGCCGGTGATCTGGAGCCGGATGTTTGGACCTGACGGCCTGCGCAATCCAGGCGCTCGCGTATCGTGGCTCGCGCCGACCCCGTTCTACCTGGAGTGGTTCGGCGCCGTGCAGAACTCGAAGGGCGAGTCCGCCTTCAGTTTCCTGAATACCGAGGAAGAGGAATACGCAGGACGGACGTTGACGGATCGCGGCTACTCGAGTGCCGAGGACTTGCTCTACAGCACACGTGTTCAGTCGAGCTTCAACCTGACCGATGAACACACTGTTACGGTGGGTGGCTCAGCGGCGTTCGGTCCAAACCCGACGGGCGAGAACGCGCGCACGAGCATCTATGGCGCGGACTTCTACTGGAAATGGCGGCCGGTCAGGAACGACCATGGCTGGCCATTCGTCAAATGGACGACCGAAGCGCTCTGGCGCAATTACGATCTCGCCGAGCAGGAGCAGGAGATTGCGGGTGGGGGAGCGGAGATATTGCCTGCCGCTGTCATTCGCGATTGGGGTTTCTACAACGAGATCGCGTGGGGCTTCGCGCGGCCGTGGGTGGCGGCGTTCAGGGTGGACTACGCAAGCGGCTACGACAACGATGACCCGTTGCTGAGCGAGCGATGGAGGTTCTCGCCCAACCTGACCTATCACTTCAGTGAATTCGCCAAGGTGCGGCTCCAATACAACGCGGACATGGCCAAACATTTCAATGACGAGATCGTCCACGGCATCTGGTTGCAGTTCGAGTTTCTGCTCGGCAGCCACGGGGCGCACAAGTTCTAGCATGATGAATGAACAGGAGACGAGTGAAGCGAAAGACAACACACATGAAACGATTGTATTCTTCAATCCTTTTGGCTGCGCTGGCATTGGGTGCTGGCGCGGATAACCTTGCGGCTGCCGGCAGGCTCAACGTGGTGGCCACGCTCGAAGACTTCGCGTCTATCGCGCGGTTCGTTGGTGGCGATGACGTGACTGTCATCGGTCTTTGCCACGGCGGCCGGGACGCGCACTTCATGGACGCCAGACCGAGCTACATGGTCACCCTCAATCGAGCCGACGTGTTGATTGAGAATGGTGGCGAATTGGAAATCGGTTGGTTGTCTGGGTTGGTGGATGGCGCGCGCAACCGCCGCATCCTGCGGGGTGCGCCAGGCCGCGTGGTGGCGATGGATGAGATCGACCCGTTGGAAGTGCCGGCGAAACTTGACCGAAGCGAGGGCGATGTGCATCCGCAAGGCAACCCGCACTTTACGCTCGACCCGTTAAACGCCCGTCCCATCGCTGCGCGCATTTGCGCGGCGTTTTGCGCCGTCGCGCCGGAGAAGGCGGAACGGTTTCGATCCAATCTCGCGGCATTCAACACACGGCTCGACAAGTCACTGGCACGATGGACGGCGATGATGACGCCGCTGAAAGGCTTGAAGATTGTGACGTTTCACCGCAACTTCAGCTACTTTGCCCGGCGATTTGGTTTGCAGGTCGTCGGCACGCTGGAGCCGAAGCCCGGCGTGGCGCCATCGCCCGGCCACCTCGCAAACCTGATTGTGACCATGAAAACAGAAGGTGTGAAACTGATTCTGGCTGAGCCGTATCGCGATTTGAAGGTGGCGCAGTTTGTCGCTGAAAAATCCGGTGCGGTGCTTCTCATCACGCCGACTGGAGTTGGAGGCAATGCCGAAGGTCGGGATGTCTTCAGCTATTTTGATTGGTTGCTCAGCCAGATTGTGAGGGCATCTGCGTCGTGAGCTTCACGACTCCAGTTGATAACGCCGTGAAAGGGCGGCAGTGGAAGCTCGTTTGTGATATATGGCTGCCATAATACCTCTCATCGAACTTCGCAATTGCGCCTTCGGTTACGGTGGATCCACCGTGGTCGAATGCGCCGACTTCACGTTGCGCCGCGGCGACTTCACAGCGGTGCTCGGTCCCAACGGTGGAGGAAAAACAACGCTGCTGCGCGGTCTCCTCGGTGTGCTCAAGCCGACGCGCGGCCAGGTGCAACGCGCCGATGCGTTGACGTTTGGCTACGTGCCGCAGCGAGAAGACATCGACCCGGTCTGGCCCGTCAGCGCGATGGAGGTGACACTCATGGGCGCGTATCGTCGGGCACGGTGGCGCATGGGGCTGCCTTTGCCACCTATCGAGCACGAACGCGCGTCAGCCTGCCTCACGCGCGTGGGGGCGGACGCCTTCCGGCGCAAGCTGTTTGCGGAATTGTCAGGGGGACAGAAGCAACGCGTACTGATGGCACGCGCATTGATGACGCAGCCGGACGTGTTGGTGCTTGATGAGCCGGCCAGCGGATTCGACCTTGCTGCACAACGCGACTTGCTGGAACTGCTCTGCCGGATGCACGATGCCGAGGGTCTGACGATCCTGGTGGTCAGTCACCATTTTGCCGGGCTGCAACCGTTGGTGAACAGGGTGAGTTGGGTTCACAGCGGCCGGGTGGAAACGGGACTGCCGGACGCGATGCTGTCGCCCGCCAAAATCCAGGAGGTGTTCTCACAATGATCCAGACCCTCTGCGAAATCCTCAGCCCGGACTTCCTGTTGCACAACGGCGTTGTGGCAAGCTTGTTGGTTGGCTTCGCCTGCCCGTTGGTCGGGATGTTTTTCGTTCTGCGGCGGGCGGTGTTGCTGGGTGTGGCGCTGCCACAGGTTTCCAGCGCTGGCGTCGCAATGGCCTTCTGGCTGCACGCGCTCGGCATTCATGTGCTCGGCCACGACGAAACCGAGCGTGGCACGGCGCTGGTCGGCTCAGCGGTGTTCACGATGCTGGCTTTGGTGGTGCTCGCGCTCAGCGAGCGGCGTGGCGGCGGTTTGATTGAGGGTCGCACGGGCGCCATTTACGCTTTCGCGGCCGCGTTGGCGGTTCTATTTACAGCCCGCAACCCGAGTGGCGAGTCACATGTGACCAGCCTGCTGAAAGGCGAGATTGTGGCGGTGGCTGACGCCGACCTTCGGCTGCTGGCGACGGTGTATGTCGTAGTGGTATTGCTGGTGGCGGTGTTTCGGCGGCAGCTTGTGCTGGTGTCCTTCGACCGCAGCATGGCGGAAACGTTGATGCGACGGCCTTGGGGATGGGACCTGTTGCTCTACGGCGTGTTCGGGCTGACGATCTCCATCGGCGTGATGATTGTCGGTCCACTGACGTTATTCGGGTTTCTTGTCCTCCCGGTGCTTGCTGTGCGGCCGTGGGCGCGTGGCCTGTTCAGCCTCGCCATTATGTCATCATTGCTCGGTGGCGTAACGGCATGGGTGGGTTTCACCATTGCCTATCGTGCCGATCTCCCCGTCGGACCGACCGATGTGGCGCTGAGTTTCGGATTGTATGTTCTCTCATTGGCAGCGCACGCGGCCGTGCGCCGGTAGTGTGCATTCCTTCTTCGGGCGCGGTTGCTCATCGGTCGGCTATCGCGCCGGGGCAGGGGATGGGCGGAATATGACAGGCCCGAAGGTGGCTGGGCGTTTTCCTACGTCACTGTCAGACTCTTTGCCAGTTGCTGATTCGTGGAAGGTGTGGCAAGTTGCAACGAGTTCTGTGGAGTGCTTATGGATTCGGGTTCCACACAATCCAGGGTTGCCAGCGAGATGCAGAATGAACTGCGCGTTGTCACTCACAGGCGGGGCTCTCAACCACGGTTGCCGGATGAGAAGAAGTGCACCGGCAAACAAATCGCAAGGAGTGACATGGTTGTCTGCACAGCGGAAATCACTTACCAATGCGAGTTCTCGGTGAAGTTGGGTCGCGGTCTTTTCTGCTATCACCCGCGGCGGCTGGAAATCGCAGCGCGTGCGAATGCCCGGCCACGGGCGCAGCATCCGCGGGGTTTTTGATTCAGCGGGGGGGCAACACGGTCGAGACAGACGAGTGGTCGCTTGATTTCCTTTTGCGGCGTGACTACAGTGCGCGCGCCGTTCAATCCCGCGTAAGACAGCGAAATGGCTGGTTGACAACGCTGGATGTGATTTTCGTTGCTGGAAAACTTGGACACACTTTATGCCTCTGAATGTCGCTTTCTACTGGCACATGCATCAGCCAGACTATGTGGATCCCGACCGGAAGGTGGCGATGCTGCCGTGGGTGCGCCTGCACGCTGCCAAGGGTTATTACGACATGGTGCGGCTGGTGAAGGAGTTTCCGGCCGTGCCGATCACGTTCAATATGACGCCGGTGCTGGTGAAGCAAATGCTGGAACTGCAACGCGGCGACGTGCAGGACGCATGGCTGGAACTGTCGCGGACGCCGGCGGATCGCTTGACGGCGGCTCAGCAACAGGAGTTGTTGCAGCACTTTTTCAGCCTGTCGCACCAAAACATGGTGCGGCCGTATTCACGTTATGATGAGTTGCTGCGGATGCGCGGGACGGAAACGCGGCCGCAGGCGTTGGAGGAGGCGGCGCGGCATTTCCTCGTGGGCGATTGGCGGGACTTGCAGGTGTGGTTCAACCTCGCGTGGTGCGGCTACTTTGCCGTGCGTGACATGCCGGAACTGGCGGCGCTGCGAAAAAAGGGGCGCAATTTTACCGAGGCCGACAAGAAGGTCGTGCTGGACGCGCATCTCGAATTGGTGCGGCGTTCGCTGGCCGAATACCGGGAGTTGAACATAGCCGGGCGCATCGAGGTGACGGCGAGTCCCTTTTATCATCCGATCATGCCGCTAGTGTATAACACCGATTTCACCCGGCGCTGCATGCCGGGCGTGCCGCTGCCGACGACGTTCACGTATCCCGAGGATGTGCGGGAGCATCTGGAGCGCGCGGCGCGGTTTCATGAAGAAGTGTTCGGCAAGCGGCCGACGGGATTGTGGCCGTCGGAGGGATCGGTGTGTCCGGAATTGGTGCCGTTGGTGCGGTCGGCGGGGTTCGAATGGATGGCAACGGACGAGGAAATTCTGTTCCGGTCGCTCCAAATGATGCGGGGCAACCACACAAATGTGCAGCATGAGGAACTGTTCCGGTCCTACCGGCTGGTCCATGGCGACGCAAACATTGGGATGTGTTTCCGCGACCGCGGGCTGTCGGACTTTATCGGGTTTACAGCGGCGCGACAACGTGCAGACGACGCGGCGCGGTATCTGATCGATTCGCTCGGCACAATCTCTACACAGGCACGGGAACCCGACGCGTTGGCACTGATCCTGCTCGACGGCGAGAACGCATGGGAGTCGTTTGCGGATGGCGGCGAGGCATTCTTGAGAAAAGTCTATGGCGCGCTGGCTAGCGACGGTCGTTTCAAGCCGGTGACTTTGACGAATTATTTCCGTCAACATCCACCCAAACGGGACCTGACGACGATCCATACCGGCTCGTGGATTTACGCAAATTTTGACATCTGGATCGGTGACCAGGAGGAAAATCGCGCATGGGAACTCCTGCGGGAGGCGCGATACATGTTTTCGCAGGTCCGGGACTCGCTGTCCGAGGACGCTCGGAAGGCGGCGATGCAATCGTTGCTGGCGGCCGAAGGCAGTGATTGGTTTTGGTGGTATGGACCTGAGTTCCAAATCGAGGACAAGCCGCTCTTCGACGACCTGTTCCGCCGGCATGTGCGATGCGCTTACCGGGCCATGGGAAAGCAATGGCCGGCAGCCGTAGACCATTCGCTGCTGACGGTTGGGCCGGTGTTTGCCTACGAACAGCCCCGCGAGCTGCTGACGCCAATCATTGATGGCCGGCGGACGTCATACTACGAATGGCAAGGGGCCGGGAGGGATTGTGGCGAGGGCGGCCAGCACGCGATGGCAAAGTCGGCGGATTTGGTTAAGGAGATACTTTTTGGGTTCGACAAGGAGAATTTCTATCTTGGCGTTCAGTGGATGGGCAGTCAGCCGCTTGCCGGTGGCGATGCGGTCCGGATAAAGTTCAAATCGCCACGCAACGCGGAGGTATGGCTTGGATGCCTTCGGGATAAGGCGAAGGGGTTCATTAAATGGGAACTGAGGGGCGACTGGGCGTGTGAGCGGACCAAGGAGGGGAAAACGGTGGATGCGGCGCGTGATCGGATGCTGGAGGTGGCAATTCCACTGGAGCTTTTTGGACAGGTGGCAGGACAGAAACTTAGTTTTGTGGTCAGCGTGGAGTGCGGCGGACATGAGCAGGAGTTGCATCCAGCCGAAGGAGATTTCTGCGTCACGGTGCCGAATGTTGGTTTTGGGAGTGATGACTGGCTTGTTTAGTCGGGGGTAGGGGCGGTTTCTTTAGGGTTTTTGGCAAGAACACAACTTCTTGATTCTTTCTAAGTATCATAATACATATTGTGCGACTTAATTATTACCGCGAAGAACCAAGCATTCAATCGGGAATTACACCAAGAAGTCTGTTCCACCCTTAATCTGTCAGTCCAAATCGCCGCGAGAACGGCCAGTAAAGAAGCATTGATCGTCCAACCAGGTTCGCGTGCGGCACCATTCCAAAGCAGCGGCTATCTGCGCTGTTCGCACTGTTGTCGCCCAAAGCGAAATAATTATTCTTCTTCACGGCAAAACTGTCGTCGGTGTTTCTCAAGTACAGCGCACTGAAGGCCGGGTTCGTGTAGCCGTGATAGCCATCCTTGAGCGTCATGACGCGAGCAAAGCCCGGTTCGCTTGCAAGGCTGCCATTCACGAACAACTGGGGCTCCTTGATCTGCAACACGTCGCCGCCAACCCCAGCCAGCCGCTTGATGTAGAACTCGCCCCGGGTGCCCGCAAGCTCACGTGTCTCAAAGACGAAAATTTCACCCCGACGGGGTCGCCGGAAGTTATAAGTGACCTTGTCCACAAAGATATGGTCGCCAGTGCTCACTGTGCACCGCACGATCGGTTCATCTCGCTGGAACTTTCTCCCTTCCTGTAGGTTCAATTGCTGCTGCGCCTTGCGGAAATTCTCCAGGTCAATATCGATCCGGTAATCACGTCCGCCGATCGTTAACACGGTTTTTCGGAACTCCAGCGGCCCGATCGATTGCCGGTTTTCGCTGATGAACTCCAGCTCTCCGTCTTTCTCACAGATCGCCTCAACGTAACTCCGGCCAAACAGCGCCTTTTCCACAAGCCGCACCGGTAACATCGGGACCTTCTCGTCGGGCCGCATCGGTTCGATGTGAATGCCATACAACGTGGGCTGCATCGAACCGGTTGGAATCTTGAATGGCTGCAGGAAGAACGTCCGGATGCCACCCCAGGCGACGACCGCCGCAACCAAGCCAATCTCGATCGCTTCCCGCCACTGGGCGTGTTTCGGCGACGGAAACAGCTTCGCGCACGCATGGTCAAGCCGGTCCATCCCCTGCCCGATCTCTTCAATCGTGCCGCGCCGGACCGCGTCGAATTCCGCGATGGCTTTTTGGGCTGCCGCCACCTTGTCCGACTCCATGATATCGCGATACGTGGCCAGCAATCGCTTGACGTGTTTCGACACCTCGCGGGCGCGCTTCTGGGCGCGGTGCTGGCGCCACCAGCTGAACGGCGGGACATCGAATAAGGCCATCATGACGATTTCAAAACAGTGATGAATGCCTCTTGCGGGATGTTCACCTTCCCCACCTGCTTCATCCGTTTTTTGCCTTCCTTCTGTTTCTCAAGCAGCTTGCGTTTGCGCGAGATGTCACCGCCGTAGCACTTGGCGGTTACGTTCTTGCCAACGGAACCGATGGTTTCACGCGCGACAATCTTGCCGCCGATGGCGGCCTGGATTGGCACGGCGAAGAGCTGCCTCGGGATGACTTCCTTCAGTTTTTCCGCGAGCATCCGGCCGCGGCTTTCCGACTTGCTGCGGTGGACAACGCTGGAAAATGCGTCCATCACCTCGCCGTTGATGAGCATGTCGAGCTTCACCAATTCGCTCTCGCGATAGCCGTCGTATTCGTAATCCATCGAGCCGTAGCCGCGCGTGATGGTCTTCAGCTTGTCCACGAAGTCCACCAGGATTTCGTTCAACGGCAACGCGCACGTCATCATGACACGGCGGATGTCGAGCGTCTCTGTGTGCTTCACCTCGCCGCGCTTTTCGGCGACGAGCGACATCACGTCGCCAATCATCTCGTTCGGACAGATGATGAACGATCGGATGAACGGCTCCTCGGTCTTCTCCAGATAAGTCGGGTCCGGCCAGTTCGCCGGGTTGTCCACTTCCTTCACGGTTCCATCGGTCAGCGTCACGCGATAGACCACGCTCGGATACGTGGCGATGATGTCCATGTTGTATTCGCGCTGCAGCCGCTCCTGCACGATTTCCATGTGCAACAGCCCCAGGAAGCCGCATCGGAACCCAAAACCGAGCGCCGCGCTGCTCTCGCTCTGATAGACGAACGACGAGTCATTGAGCCGCAGCTTGGCCATGCTCGCCTTCAGCGCCTCGTAATCGGCCGTGTTGATCGGATAAATCCCGCTGAACACCATCGGATGGACTTCCGCGTAGCCCGGCAACGGTTTCGCAATCGGCTTTTTCGCGTCCGTCACCGTGTCGCCGATTTTCACGTCCGCGATGGACTTGATGTTGGCCACGATGTAGCCCACGTCCCCTGCCACAAGCTTGGGCCGCGGCATCGGCTTCGGCGTGAACACACCGACCTCTTTCACGTCGAAAGTGTGGCCGGACATCATCAGCTTGATCTGCGAGCCGAGCTTGATTTCGCCGGCAAACACGCGGACATAGACCACCACGCCGCGGTAGGAATCGAACACCGAATCAAACACCAACGCCGCCAGGTTCGGCAGGGGCAGCAGTTTCGGAGGCGGCACGCGCTTGATGACGGCCTCCAGAATCTCATGGATGCCGATGCCCTGCTTCGCGCTGGCCAGAATCGCCTCCTCCGCCGGTATCGCCAGAATGTCCTCCAACTGTTTCTTTACCTGCTCCACGTTCGCCTGCGGCAGATCAATCTTGTTGATCACCGGGATAATCGTCAGGTTTTGCTTCAGCGCCAGATGGAGATTGGCGACGGTCTGCGCCTCCACGCCCTGCCCCGCGTCCACGATCAACAGCGCGCCCTCGCAGGCGTTCAGGCTGCGCGAGACCTCGTAGGAGAAATCCACGTGTCCCGGCGTGTCGATCAGGTTGAAAATGTAGTCCTGCCCGTCGTCGCTGTGGTAACGCATCGTCACCGGGTGCATCTTGATCGTGATGCCGCGTTCCCGCTCCAAGTCCATCGAATCCAGGTGCTGCTCCTCCAGATCGCGGTCGGCGATGGTCTGGGTCACTTGCAGCAAACGGTCGCTCAACGTGGTCTTGCCGTGGTCCACGTGCGCAATAATGCAAAAGTTACGTGTCTTTGATTTGTCCTTATCCATACGAAAAAAAGTCGCGAGACGATAGCCTCCGCACGCGATGCTACGCAAGAGGTGTTTTTAGAAAGCTCCCCTGCTCCACCGGCACGGGCTCATTTCCTGTGGGCTGAGGCGAGCCTATATCTCAACGCGCCGCCGGAAACAGAATCCAATAGACCGCGCCAGAACACAGCCCAGCGGTCAGCCAGATAATGGCAAAATATAACAGTGTAAGGAATCCTCGAAGCCCGCGCGTCTGAAACAGATAGCACGGCGCCAACAACGGCCAGGCGAAAAACAGAAATGTGTCGTAGTCGTAGCACAGCCTGCGCTGGCGCGATGACGCGTCAGCATAAACCCACGCTACGATCAAGAGGGAAAAAGCAATTCGCGTCGCCACGTCGGCAATCGCGGGCTCCCCCGCTCCACTGGCATTACAGAAAGCCAAGATAGATGACCACACAGCGATCAACAACCACATCAAGATGACCAGGACTCGTTTCTCGCTCATGTCATTCACTTGGGTTGCACAGACAGCCAGTTGAATGTCAGCCTTCTCGCATATCGCACAAGACGAAGCAACGGCAATTCATATTCGCATCCAAGGCGTGGCTGCGCCGTTCGCAATGCGATCCTCCGTTCTCCTTGCGTCGTCGTCGTCGCGGGTTTCCGTTGCTTCTACCTGGCCGACCCCGAACGGCCCCAAGGCGTTCCTGCTGGCGTCCAGCGGCGGCCAGCAGCAACGACCCACGGATGAAAACTCTCAGCGGCCCGGGTCATGGCTTCAGCGGAACCGAGGGGGACGCAGAAATCGGATTGGCTGGCGCAGCAGCGGGTTTTATGGGGCGCTGAAACAGTGGTGCTAACAGGCCAAGACATGTTGAGGCCACCAAAACCGCGATTCCGGAGATACCTGCCGAATACCAACTCTTGTAATCCATGCTGAATGGATTGTTCGACAGTGCGAACGCCCACACAAAGAAAGCTATAGTGCCGGCAATCATCTCCCAGATCGGCCACTGCTGCGGACACCAAGGCACGGGCTTGCTTTCGGCTTTGACCTTCGTCGCATAGAGCACCCACGTTACGACAGGCGTTGCAGCCAGAAACACCCAAAATGCGATCCACTCACCGGGAGACGCGGCCTCAAGTTTTGAAGTCGCATGCGATTCATGAAGCGCCGCCACGGTTGGAACATATAGTGTCAGGATCTCGGTCGGTATATAGCCGAAGATGACATGCATCGCGGTATCCATCGCGTTGGCCTGCGCCGCCGCCGGAGATTGAGCGGTGCCCGACGGTTGTGCGGATGCCGGCGGGGCCGCAGGTGCGGCCTGCGTTGAAGGCGCGGCAGGACCGGCAAGGCGCAGTTGCGCAATGCTGGCCGCGGTTTCCGCAAGAGGTTGCGATGCGCGACCCAGAGTGATTGCGAAAGGCATTTTTGAGGAGGCGGCGGCAATCTCAGCAAGATTCTGCGGCACCGTGTTGAGTGGCGCAAAATCCAGTCGGCGTGCAATCGCGGCGTTTGCCAGAAAATTCATGCTCATGGTTGGATTCCTTGGTTGATTGTTCCCGGTTCGTCGTGATTTAGAGTATTTTCCAGCTTCCGAGCGCGGCGTTGATGGCAGCGCGCACGGCATCGAGCGCAGCGTTGATAGCGGCTTCGACGGCAATGATTCCCAAACCCTCGATTGTCAGCAGCACCACCCGTGCAGCGTTGCGCTGAAGGTCCATCAAGTAGGTTGCTTCTTGTTCGGTGATCTTGTTCGCGTCTTTCAACTCCCCGATATGCTGCGCCTCCAGCAGGATTTTCTGAAACTCCATTCCAGCATAGTCCCTGGCTTTCGGCCATCTCGCCTTCAGTTCCTTTTCGGCTGCGGTCAACATGCTCTTCAACAATGCATCCATATCCAATTTCATAAACGGCCTCCTCTACTTGCTTGTGGGTGTTTTCTTCTTCGCAACTTCCAATGCCAGAATCGCTGTAAACTCGCTGTTGAGTATCTTGCGCGTCTCGGCAATCACGATCGGGCGCAGCCCCTGCTTGTGTTGTGCTTCCATTTTAGCGATACTGTCACGCAACGACTGTATTTGTTGCGACGTAAGGCTGTTGCGTGCAATGGCATCAGCACGGACTTGCAGGGCGGCCAAATCCACTTTCACCTCATCGTAGAACGGCACATGCCGCGCGTAGACTCCTTCGCGCGTTTCGCATGTGCGCTCCAGCGCCACGAGAAACGTCTCGGTCTTTTTCTGCAGCGCGGTGACTCCGTCGTCTATCTTCTGATCATAATCGGCAATCAGTTGGACAGACATGCAACCTGCCAGCGCGAGGCTGAGGATCATGGGGCATAATAAGCTCAGGGCCGGTTGAGGATATCTCGATGTCTTCATGGTGTTCCTTTTCTTTCTTCTCCGTGACGAGGGTGTTTCAAAGGGTTCGGCGTGCCGGGTTTCCCGGACCCCGGCGTTTTTAATTGCCGGCCAGCTTCTCGATGAAGTCGGCGGTGATGACGTTCTCACCGCCTTTCTCGACGTGTTGCTTTGCAATACGGCTGACACCCTCGATGAGTTGGATCATTTGAGGATCGCTCTCCGTCCGAACCACAGTGGGATGCGGTGAAAGCAGGAGTTGCGGACGTTCCGTCCATGGGAGCGAGACCGCTGGCAGCGACGCGTGCAAAAATTTATGCCCATGGCTCGATCCTGTTGCAATCGCGAAGGTGGGAAGCACTTGCGTATTGTCCGCGCTGATCGTCTTGTAGCCGCTAACGCGTCCCTGCGCCTGTGCGAACTCCGCCAGCGGCAACAAGCCCTTGGGATTCACAAGGAACTCAACAGCGTGGCGGCCATCTTCGTTTCGGGCCTTCGTTGCAGGCCTGCTTTCGAGATACGCAAAAAACAACGCTTGGTCGCGTTCGCTCACATACGGCAGCAGGGTTTCCATGCCCGAGAGCGATCCGGCAAGTCTTATGTTTTTCGCTGTGCCATCGGGGCTCAGAAACAGGCGCGCGAAAAGCGAACGGTCTTTGGGCGGTCCGAACTTTAACACGGCGAAATACATCACCTCCGCCTTGAAAGACGGCGTGCCTCCGCAGCGCATTGCGTTGTAGAACATGCGGTGAACCTCGATCCAAAGCTTCTCTCCCTTGTTCTGGCAGTAGGCGTCGTGGATGACTGCGCCGTGTACATACTCGCCGTTCCATGGTGTTCCAAATAAAAAGCACCAGATCACAGTGGGGATGCTGGCGCCGTCAGTGTATTGCCCCTTGCGGGCGACCCATAGGATGCCTGACGGGTCTTCGTAACCGAAATCTTCATCCAGAATTTCCTGTCCCTTGCCCCACTTGGGTTTGTATTCCGGACTGCCCACTGTTGGCCGGTGAGTGTGAAGCGTTCCTTTGAATTCTCCCCAAGGCTGTTTACCTTTGGTCGGCTCACGGCCACCGGCGACATCATCCATCAAGCCGATGGCACAAGCCATCGCGCCTGCCAATACGCAAACAGAACTCCATTGCGTTTTCATCTCGTCCCTTCCCTCTACGTCATAGAGCATCAAACAAACACACGCGCCGTCGCCGGCGTATGGGACGCCGGTCGGCAACCGCTCAACCGTCTTTCGTTTTACAGCCGCCCCTGATGCCGGCCTTGTCTTCGCCGCGGCCGGAATGGGGATGGCTCCCCTGCCCCGCCGCCTACACAATCGGCGTCTGGAGCGTGATCGTCCGCCGGGCCGTGGTCCGTGTGGCGGCGCTGTTGCTGACTTCCGTGATCACCTTCACCGTTTGACCGACCACGAACGGCCCCAAGGCGTTCCCGCTGGCGTCCGGCAGGGCGCTGTGCGCAAAGTCAACGTCCACGCCCGCCACCTGCCACTTGACCAGCTTCGCCGTCGCGTGATCGCCGCCGCCAGCGACGTAGGCAATGAGCACTTGCAGACCGTCCTGGCCGCCTTGCGTGACGCTCGCGATCTCAATGGTATCGGGCGCGGGCGCGCCGCCTTCGCTGGGAATGTTCTCGATCGCCGCGTAAGCATCGGAGCCTTCGTCGAAACTGGCTTTGGCGGCCTTATACCAACGCTTGTTGATCTGGTTCACCTGCCGGTCCAACGCCCGCAACGCGGTTCGCTTTGCATCGAGCGCTTCCTGCGTATCGCACGTGTCCTTGACCAGGTCTGCGTAGCCGTCCAGCAACGACTTCAGCATCGCTGCCGTGAACGCCACGCCGCCCAGCACCCGTGTTACGGGCGACTGCGCGGGCGTCACCGCCGCGAGCATCGTGTTGGCGCGCACCCAGAGCGGATACAACTCCCGCGCGCGGCGCAGAATGGTCCCCTCCGTGCGCGGCACATTGCGGTAGAGTTCGTTCATGTCCGCCATGAGCGGCTCGTTCTCGCCGAGCATCGCCTCGATGATGGTGGGCACCTTCGTGCCGATCAACTTCATCTTCAACAGCGAGTCCTGTGCGGTGCGGTAGGCAGCGTCTGCGATGTCCTGCGCCGTCGTGCGCTGCTGCACGAGCGGCTCGAACGCCTGGATATACTGTTCCAACTCCGCCGTGCCCGTCGAACCGATCTTCATCGTCGGCGTGAACTGAGTCCAGACCGGCAGCGTGAGCTGCGCGCGTTGTTTAGTGACTTCCCAGTATTCCATGTTGGCCTCCGAGTAATAAATTGAGCCGCGACTTAGACCGGGGCGTGAAGAGTAAATGACTGTCTGGAGTGCGAGCCGCTATTCCCACAAATGGCGCTCATGACGCCGCACTTATAGCCCAATTCACCGCCGCTGAACAAGCGCGAAAAAGGTTGTGAGTCACAAAGGTCAGGGTCAGAAGGAAACTGAGACGGAAGACAGGATGGACAGGATTACAACGGCAGGCATCCTGTGAATCCTGTTAATCCTGTAGCCGTGCTGTTTGCCGGAAGTTGAGACGGATTTTCTTGTGGCGCGGGGATGGTGGGCGATGGCAGGCTGCGGGTGTGAAATTGCTTGGTTTCGCTTTCCTGATGCTGGCTTGGCTGGCTCCGCTCCATGCGGGTGAATTCAACCATGACCCGAAGATTGCCGAGGAACTGCGGGTGCGCGATGGGCTGCCCAATTTGTTTGCGCGATTGGAGGCCGGCGGGCCGGTGCGGATTGCTTACCTCGGCGGGAGCATCACGGCCGCGAATGGCTGGCGGCCCAAAACGACGGCGTGGTTCAAGTCGCAGTTTCCCAAGGCGCAGGTGATCGAGATCAATGCCGCCATTTCCGGCACCGGCTCGGATTACGGCGCCTGCCGGATTGCCGGCGATGTGCTGGCGCAGAATCCCGATCTGGTGTTCATGGAGCACCGCGTGAATGGCGGCGGCGGCTTTGAAGCGAAATCGGTCGAGGGCATCGTCCGGCAAATCTGGAAGAAGAACCTGCGCACCGATATCTGTCTCGTTTATACGATCTCACGGGGAATGCTCAAGGACCTGCAGGCGGGCAAAGCGCCGTGGTTCGGCCCGATCATGGAAACGGTCGCCAACGCATACGGCATTCCCTCGATTGATCTTGGTGTGGAGATCGCCAAACGCGAGCAGGCGGGGTCGCTCGTTTTCAAAGCGGACGCGCCGGTGGCGGGCAAGCTGGTGTTCTCGGCCGATGGCGTTCATCCCGGCGACGCCGGCCACGATGTGTATCGCGATGTGATCGCCCGCTCGATGCTCACGATGAAGCCGGTGGCCAAAGCCCAGGATCACCATTTGCCTGCGCCGCTGGAACCGCGTTGCTGGGAGACGGCCGGGCTGCTCGCCATCACTCATGCCCGCTTGAGCGCGGGCTGGAAGGCCGTCGTTCCTCGTGAAGACGCTGTTTACCGGGAAGACCTCGGACGCACGGATGCCATGCTGCGCGGCGGCGTGAAGTGCGACCATGCCGGAGAAAGCATCACCGTGAAATGGAACGGGACGACGATCGGCTTCAGCGACATTCCGCAAGGCAGCGAGATGGAGGTGGAAGTCGGCATCGATCAAGCCGCCCCGGTGGTCATCAAACGCCGCCAGACGGAGAAAATCCGCCGATACGCGCGCTTCTTCTATCTTCCCGAACAAGCCCCCGGCGACCACACCGCCGTCTTGCGGGTCAAGACCTTGCCCGCTGGATTGTCCTACTATGCCGGACAGGTGCTGGTCATTGGCAAGGTGACGCCGTAACGCGGCGTGGAGACACGGGCAGATCAAAGATCAGAGGATTGAAACCGCGGGCGGCGGAGAATTCCCCTCTTCCACTTTCGACTTAGTAGAGCTACAAGAAAGGTCATGCGAGCCATCCTTCTTGCCTCACTCTTGGTCTGTTCCCTTGCCGCGGCGGCGGAGAATCTCCAAGTCATCAAGCCCGCCATAACGAAACAAGCGCTCATCAATCCCGGGATGGGATGGGTGCACTTCCATTATTCAAACCGGCTCTGGGCCTACGGTGGGCAGCAGCCTTCGGGCGATACGCTCGACTGGTTTCCCGGTTGCTCGACGATCTACTTCCGTATCCCCTGGTGCTATCTCGAACCGGAGGAAGGAAAGTTTCGATGGGACTTGATAGACTCGTATGCGCAGCCGTGGATGGATTCGGGAAAGAAAATCGCGTTTCGCGTCATCGCCAGCGAAGACCGGTTTGTGTATGCGACACCGAAATGGGTCAAGGACGCTGGCGCGAAAGGCATCTACTACCGCTCGGGCCAGAAATACAACACCGACGCCGAGCTATGGGACCCCATCTTCGATGATCCTGTGTTTTTGGAGAAGCTAGACCATTTCCTCGCCGCGATGGCCAAGCGCTACAACGGAAACCCGAACGTCGCGTTCGTTGATATCGGGTCGTTCGGCCTGTGGGGAGAAGGTCATACGGGTTACTCCTCCAAACTGAATCAGGAGCAGACCGACAAGGCGGTGAAGATTCACATTGATCTGCACAAGAAACATTTTCCGGACAGCTTGCTGGCCATCAGCGACGACGTGGCGGGCGCTTCCCGGCCGGGCACGAATTTTCCCATCACCGACTATGCGTTTTCGCGCGACGTGACGTTGCGCGACGACAGCATCATGGTCAATAAAGCGCCCAAGCAATGGTATCACGCGGGGATGGCGCAACAGTTCTGGCCGACGCTGCCGGTGATTCTGGAGCATGGGCATTACGATTGGCTGGTC
>Ga0265297_10006693_pt1 | contig 16510 bp, 8 predicted proteins | sample Munlanlwell13791_FD_192502 | JGI IMG/M metagenome (GOLD analysis project Ga0265297, IMG submission 192502) | Leachate microbial communities from a municipal landfill in Southern Ontario, Canada - Leachate well 137-91 | ecosystem: Engineered > Solid waste > Landfill > Unclassified | place... | reverse complement strand
TTTGGTCTCTGGAACCTTGGTTGAAGTACTCATTGAGCGCCGCGATCCCTTGCGGCGAAACGCATTTGCCTCCCGCATGGGAGGTATCAGCACAAAGGGCAACGTATACCCAAGCCCTTTTGTTCTTGTCGGCCTTGGCCAGCTTGGCGAGTTCGCAATCCGGATTGCAGTTCATGCACAGCATCAGGGCCATCACATCGTTGAGTTCGACTGTCTCGTAGCATTCTTCGCAGGTCAGGTCGAACTTCGTGGCCTGGTAGCTTCCCATGTAGCCCCAGAAGTGGTCTCCTTCGCGGTAGTCATCCACAGGCGGCCGCGGTTCTTCGGTGAAGAACGAAATTCGCCCTCCGCAATGGAAGCAGCCTTCCACTACCAGATAGCCGTTACGTCTGTTGGTGACCATCCACCGATGTCTGCATTTTGCTTCGTTCACGGCTCCTCCTGGGAAAAATCTCCTGATTGCCAGTGGAGTATATCCAAGAAAAAAAGCCAAAGCAAGGAAAAAAAGCGGAAATATTATCGTGCAATAATTCACGATTACTATTGTGATTTATTTCCCGAATAGCGCTGGAAACCGCTTCAGCACTGAACAAGGAGCCGGTCGAGTCTGGGATGCTGTCACTCCCTGCATGCCGCTTGCCTGGAAGCCTCAGTTCAGGCGGCCATCACTTGATAACCCCCATTTTCGCTTGACCTATGCGCATATCCACGGATATTCATTAGTGCTGAAACGAGCCCCCTATAGGGCGGATTTCGCGCGAAGACATCTGGCCGCTCAGTCCGGCAACCGAGGTCTCAAGGGGAACTGATGAAGCGGATATTCTTCACGATCGTCACTCTGGCTTTCCTCGCAGGCGTGGTGTACGTCGGACTGAAGGTCCGTGACAGGATGGCCGAGTTGGCAAAAGGGCCTCCGCCAAAGGCCGCCCCGCAGATACCCGTTGAGGTTGCCTCGGCCGGGCGGGCAACACTGCGGGAAACCGGGTCGTACAACGGAAACCTTGAGTGCGACTCGATGTTCGTAATCGCTCCGCAGGTTGGCGGAAGACTACTCAAGATGAGCCTGAACGTCGGCGATCAGGTCAAGCGGGGACAGTTGATCGCGGAATTGGACAGTCGGGATTTTGCGCAGGCTATTGACAAAGCAAAGGCCGATCTGGCAGTCTCCGAGGCCGGAGTCAGGGAGTATCTGAGCAGCATTGACACCGCGAAGCGCGAGTACGAGAGAATTGCCGCTCTATACGAGAAGAAGTTTGCAAGCGAATCGGAGCGTGACCAGGCGCAGGTCGAGGTGCAGGTTCTGGAGGCGCGCCTTGGCGTCGCGAAGGCACAGGTCGAACTGCGCAAGACCGCGCTTAGCGATGCCGAACTCCGTCTCACGTACACCAAGGTCTATGCCCTGTGGGAAGGCGGGCCAGACACCCGAACGGTTGGCGAGAAATTTGTCGAGCAGGAGACGCTTCTTTCCCAGAACGAACCGATCGTATCCGTTATCGACATCGCTACGCTCAAGGCCGTTATCAAGGTCTCGGAACTCGAGTTCTCCCACATTGCGTTGCAGCAGTCAGCTTCGATGAATGTAAGCGCCTATCCCGACAAGAAATTCACCGGCCGAATTTCGAGGATTGCGCCGCAATTTGACGATTTATCCAGACAGGTCAGAGTTGAGGTCCGCGTGGCCAACTCAGACGGTCTTTTGAGGCCCGGCATGTATGTCACCGTCGAGCTTCAGTTCTCTGAACGCCGCGATGTCCAGGTCGTTCCGATCGCAGCCTTGGTCAGCAGGGACGGCAGCCGTGGGATCTTTGTAGTTGCGGAAGAGGGCAAAAAGGCCAGGTTTGTGCCTTTGCAGCTCGGAATCTCCAACAATGAAGTCATCGAAGTGATAAGCCCGGCAGTAACCGAGCAGTTTGTCGTGATCGGGCAACACCTGTTGTTTGACGGAATAGGGATCAAAGTCGTGAAGCCCGGGAATGGCGCCCCATCCAATAGTCCTGCCCCCGGCGCCGCCGTCGAGGGCGCGAAATGAGCCTCTCCAACCTCAGCGTCCACAGGCCGGTCTTCACCACAATGGTGGTGCTGATCGTCCTGATCCTCGGGGGGATTTCTCTTTTCAGGCTGCCGGTTGACTTGATGCCGGATATCTCCATCCCGACGATCAGTATTTCCACAAACTACGGCAACGCCGGTCCCGAGGAGATGGAGGAATTAGTAACCAGGCCCATTGAGGAAGCGTTAAGCGCTGTCCCGGGGGTTCAGGAAATTACATCTTCGTCTTCCGAAGGCAACAGCGATATTCGTGTTTCCTTTGCCTGGGGAACGGATCTCGATGCCGCAAGCAACGATATCCGTGACAGGCTGGACCGCGTCGTATCGCGTCTTCCCGACGATGCCAGCAAACCAGTGCTGCGCAAATTCGACATAGCCAGCTTCCCTGTTCTCATTCTGGGCGCATACGGCAACCTCGACCCCGTGCAGCTTCGGCGCACAATTGACGACCAGGTGAAGTACCGCATCGAGCGAGTTCCGGGAGTCGCCTCGCTGGACATCAGAGGTGGGCGCGACCGTGAAATTCACATAGAACTCAATGCGGGCCGCATCAATGCGCTCGGGCTTTCGATAGACTCGATCATCTCGCGGATCAAGGCAGAGAACGTTACCAAGCCCGCTGGAACCATCAAGCGCGGGAATTACGAAATACTCATCCGCGTGCCCGGCGAATACTCCAGCCTTGACGACATTCGCAACGTGACGGTTGCATACCGGAACGGCGAGCCGGTTCTGCTCAAGGAGATCTCCGAAGTCAAGGACTCCTGGCAGCGGGTAACCCAGGTCGTGCGTGTGAACGGGCAGACGGGCGTACGCCTTTCCGTCAGCAAGCAGTCGGGAATGAATACGGTTGAGGTGGCGAAGGCCGCTCTCGCCGAAATCGACAAGATAAATGAAGAACTGCCACAGATCCACATCGTCCCGATCTCGGACACGTCGAAGTACATCGAGCGCTCAATCAATAATGTCGGTTCTTCCGCGATGTACGGCGGTGCTCTCGCCGTTCTCGTTCTCTTGTTCTTCCTCCGCAACATTCTAAGCACGCTGGTGATTGCCACGGCCATTCCCGTCAGCATCATCGCCACTTTCACCCTGATGTACTTCTGCGGGTTCACCCTCAATATCATGACCCTCGGAGGTCTGGCACTGGGGGTGGGCATGCTTGTAGACAACTCCATCGTGGTTCTGGAGAACATCTTCCGCATCAGGGAAGGCGGAGTGCCCGCGGAAGAGGCTGCTACCAGCGGTACCGACGAAGTAGTTGCCGCGGTAGTGTCGAGTACTCTTACCACTGTCGCGGTCTTTCTGCCATTGTTGTTCGTGCGCGGCATGGCAGGCATCATGTTCAAGCAGCTTGCCATCGTGGTGAGTTTTGCGCTACTGTGTTCGCTTGTGGTCGCGCTTACTGTTGTTCCAATGCTTGCCGCAAGGCTTCTGCGAAAACTCCCCAGCGGAGACCGCAGCCACGAGTCTATCTTCAGGAAGTTCTACCGGCTGAGCGGAATGATGTTCACCGGCCTGGAGTCGGCCTACAAAGATCTGCTGCGCGTATCACTGAACCACAGGTTTGTCGTCATCTTCGTGGTAGTTGCCCTGCTTGCAGGCAGCGTCGTGATGATCCCTCTGGTCGGAACCGAGATGATGCCCGCCGCGGATGAGGGTGAGGTCCGTGTAACAGCCGAACTTGAGGTAGGTTCGAAACTCGAGGCAAGCGACGCGAAACTGAGACAGATCGAGGAAATCGTCAAGGCCAACATTCCCGAAGCCATCAGCACAGTCGCGAGCACCGGTGGCGGCGGCCACGACGGCGGCAGTTCGGCGGATATGAACATTTCCCTGAAGCCACTTGCCGAGCGCACGAGAAGCAGTGAGCAGGTTGCCTCCGATTTGCGCAAGAAGCTGGCAGGAATTGCAGGTATCACGATTAGGACACGCGCAGGGCAGGGGCTATTCATCCTGCGAATGGGCTCGTCGTCCGAGCGGGTGCAGGTGGAGATTCGCGGTCACGACCTCGCTATGGCCGATGACTTGGCCGCGCGCGTGAAGAAAATCGTCGAGAATGTCGACGGAGTCACTGATGTGTCCGTCAGCCGACAGACCGGTAACCGGGAGGAACTCGTCGTCGTGGATCGCCAAAAGGCGGCGGACATGAAGCTGACCGTGACGCAGGTCGCTGAGTTTATGGAAAGCCTGATGTCCGGCGCTTCCGCGGGAAATTACCGCGAAGGCGGCGATGAGTATGCTATCGTAGTCCAACTGGCCAATGCGGAGACAGCGAAGCTTGATGAGATACTCAACCTGACACTGAACAATGCTGACGGGAAACCCGTGGTCTTGAGAAACGTTGTCTCGGTCAAGCAACGGACCGGTCCTGTCCGGATTGAGCGGAAGGACCAGGAGAGGCTGCTGACGGTCTCGGCCAATATCGCTGACAGAGACCTTGGCAGCATTCTGGAAGACGTGAGAAAGGGCTTGGCTGCCATCGCGGTTCCCTCTGAATTCAGCGTGGCGTTCGGCGGCGACTATGAAGAACAGCAGAAGGCCTTCCGGGAACTGCTGCTGGGGCTGATTCTTGCACTTATCCTTGTGTACATGGTCATGGCATGCCAGTACGAGTCGCTCAGGGACCCGTTCGTGGTCATGTTCTCCGTTCCGCTGGGGATCATCGGCGTCGTGCTGATGCTCTTCCTGACGGGGACGACCTTCAACATCCAATCATATATCGGGTGTATCATCCTGGGCGGCATCGTGGTCAACAACGCAATTCTTCTGGTTGATCACACCAATCTGCTCAGGCGTCGCGACGGGATGCCACTGCGCGCTGCCATCGAAGAGGCCGGTCGCCGCAGGCTGCGCCCCATTCTGATGACCGCATCCACCACGATCCTCGGCCTGCTCCCCCTGGCGCTGGGCCTTGGCGAAGGCGGGGAAGCCCAGGCGCCGATGGCGCGCGCGGTTATCGGAGGCATGGCAAGTTCTACGCTCTTTACGCTTGTCTTTGTGCCGGTGATGTACTCGATCTTCGAGTGGCGCTCAAAGGAAGAAAAACCGGAGCCCTCAGAGCAATAGGACTCCCGGGAAGCGCCGCGAGCCCTGCTGTTGTGCTACTTGATTCCCGATCCGACGAAGGGCTTCGCAGCATCCGTGCGCAGGAGAACCTGAAGAGGATGAAGATACTGCCGGAACACCGTGAACGCGGTCGGGGCACCGTCGTTGGGGGAGGGCAGTCCAAGCTTATCGAGGGCTTTGCCGAACCTGAATTCCCCGGCTTTTCCCGCGATCAGCCGCCAGTCGAATCTGCCGGGCGCCACAAAAGGGGGCTCGGAGTTCGACAATACGTTCGTCTTTGAATCCATTGCGCCCATTGGGTCAAATCCTCTCGACAGCCAGTTGCATTCACCCGACACGTTCGCCAAATCGGCCCCGTTCGCAGCGTTGACGAGGACATGCTGCCCGTTGACCCCGCCATCGAATACCAGGTTGTTCAGCAGCCTTGTCCCGGCCTTGGCCGCAGACAGGTCGATAACCGGCGAGGCAAACGGCGTCACAATGGTGTTGTTGACTAAGTAGAGCGTCCCGTCGTGCCCCTTGCCGCCGTCCTGGCCAAAGTGGATCACCGCACGGTTGCCCGTGCAGTCATTTGCCTTGGCGATAACGTTGCCAAGCAACACCGTGTGGCTGCCTGGAACTGACGTGTTGCCTGCGCCATCAACGAGGTCGAACTCGCGATTCGATGAGTCGTGTACAAACGAGTACTCGACCCAGTTGAAATGCGCCCGGCTCTTGAAGTTGTGGCCGGTCGTCGAGTTGCGGATTTCGCAGCAATGAATGACAACCGATGTGCCGCCAAGGTAGAAGTTGTGGTTGTATCCAGGTTCCTTGTCGGTGGCGTTATCGTGCACGAGGCAGAACTCGAACCGCTGGTTGGCTCCGGTGTTATCGGCGACCGAGCCGTTGGACATCACCCCCATGTCGTTATTGCGGATCTCGCAGTAGCGAATCGTAACGTCATTGGCCTCATTGATACGTATTGCGGCCCCGTTGTTCGAGTCGTTGCGCGCATTGAAAATCTCGAAGCCTTCCACGATGCAGCCGTCCGCGCCCTTGTTGAACTGGAAAACAGCCCGGGGCGTCGAACCTGCGCCGGTATAGTTGAAGCCTTCGCCGTCGATCCTGACGTACTTTTTGCCCTTGGCGGGAGCCGCCGAGAACTTGATTTTCGCCTTTGAAACGAAGAGCGCCGGCTTTCGGTAGGGGGCGTCGCCGTCGAGCGCGTGCACCAGCACCGTGTCGCCGGAAGATGCGGCGGCGCAGGCGGCCTCGATGGTGGAGTATTGCTGGCCGGGGCCGACCTCGAACACCTTGGGGATGTGCGAGTCATCGTTCGGGGAAGGGGTCTTGTCGGCCTGTTCTCCGCCCGCGGATTGTGATCCCGGCAACGATGCCATCAGGGCGAGTAGCGACACGACCAGCAACGCGCGCGTGTTCATACGTCCTCCCGTGCAACGGGTTACCCGGGATGATACCCTATTTTTGCTACGCGAGGCAAAGGGGATGGCACCTGGCTCACACCGCCAGGTCGCTATCCTCGTCAGGCTTTTCGGGCTCGGCGAGAACATGGCCAAGCATCGCGCTGCTAAATGTGAGGGGCCCGACGCGGCCGCAGAACATCAGCAGGATGATGATGATCTTTCCCATAGCGGTAAGGGTTGCCGTGATGCCCATGCTCAGGCCGACTGTCCCGATAGCTGAGGCTGCCTCGAACAAGTTCTTTTCGAACGGCGAGCGTTCTGTCAATTGCAGGAAATACGTCCCTATCATCAGGGCCGTAAGGTAGAAGCCCAGGGCGGCAAACGCTGTGATAACGCGGCCGTATGGGATTTCCCGCCCTCGCAGGTGTACGCTCTTGGACCCGACCATAGCACTCCGCATCACCCCGATCATGGCGCTGATCGTGGTCACTTTGACGCCACCACCCGTGCCCGATGGCGACGACCCGATCACCATCCATACGACGATCAGCAACAGCGAGGCTTTCGATAGTGTCCCGATGTCGACAGTGTTGAACCCCACCGTCGTCATGGCCGACATGCATTGGAAGAACGCCTCCAGAAGGCGATCCGCCGGATTGGCGGCCTGGATAGTTGGTTCGCTGATGAACAGCAGTCCGGTTCCGATAATGGTCAGCCAAATGGTCGCCCAAAGGATGATCTTGGTGGTGAAAGTCACCCGCTCGGATCTCCCTGTCAACACATGCCAGAAGTCGAGGCAAACGATGAAGCCGATCGCTCCCAGGTAGCTCAGTGCCGCGATGACGGTGTTCAGCCAGAAGTCGTCCTTAAAAGACATAAAGCTGTCGTTGTAGAGACCGAATCCCGCTGTGCAGAACGACGAAACGCTGTGGAATATCGCGCTCCACACGCAGTCCTGGACTCCGGCGCTCGTGAAGATTATGTACAGAGCTGCTGCGCCAAGGGCTTCGATTACGAAGGTGAACCAGATGACGCTCTTGATGAACTCGCCAAGTTTGAAGGAGGCGGGCAGGCTGAAGACGGTCTTACTTATTGCCGATCTGGTCGGGGTAAGCTCGGTGTGTCGGGCGAGGACTATAAATGACCCCAGGGTCATATAGCCAATTCCGCCCAATTGTATGAGGATCAGGATGATCAACTGCCCGAAGAAGTTGTAGCAGTCGGCGATACTGACTGGTGATAGCCCTGTCGTGGACATGGCCGAAGTTGCCACGAAAAGATTGTCAAGGGAACCGACACCGGGTCCCTTCTGCACGAACGGCAGGCAAAGGGCAATCCACCCAATCACAACATATGACAGGTATCCGATAAAGACGAGCTTCGACGGATGGAGACCGGCGATGCCCCTGGCAAAAGACCTGACTTGAGGCAGAAAGAAGACGAGACGCGATAAAACCCATCGCATGTGCGAGGGCTTGCCGGGTAGACCGGTGGTCATATTCAACCTCCTGAAAGAGACCCGAGGAGCCTCTCTTTTTCAAGAGGTTCCCCTTCCATGCCTGCGAGGTTAGCTGACGGGCTCGGGCGGAAGAGATTGCCCTACGCCTTGCGGCGATACGCCCCGAGGATTGGTTCCCCCGCTCCCGCACCATGCGGGATTCGGCAGTTACGTTGACATATTATCGTCGCGGTGCGGATTTAGTCAATAGGGGGAGGGAGAGTGGTCCAGAAAGCGGGCGAGGCGGACGGTGGCAAATCCGTTCTCAATCCGCAGGCTCAAGCTCCGAATCCGGTTCATCCCATGCACCCCTGTGAATCACCCTTGAAAACACAACCGGGCTTGAGTCCAGCGTCTTTGGCGCTTCTACTCAAGCCCGGCTCCCCATATCCATTTTCCTCATCACCCATGGCTCACATCCGAATAACGACTAACAGGGGCAGAAAGTTACAGGGAAAATGGAGGGATGGATGCAAATCGTGTTTCCCCTTCGCGCTGTGGGCACACACTGCAACATTGTTTCGATGGTCGACTGTGCGTCGGAAATGCCGAAAATCCGTGAACAAAAACGGGGGTTGAGCGAATATTAGGGCGCCGAGCCCATGCGGCTGGGCGTTCGTTTTCCAGGGACAACCGTGTCCCACTCCAATTCACGGGGTGAGGATGTGAAAACTGCAGGTCTTACGAGTGTGATCGGGAGTCTTCTGTGCGCATTGCTGTGGTGCGGACAGGCAAGCGCTGATACCCCCGAATCCCCGGTGAGGCTCGGGCCGGGGATCAACTGCACGGTCTCGGTATTGCGCGAGGACTGGGTGCAGCTTCCGATGTCGGATGTGCGGAAAGGGGACATTCTGCGCCTGCAAGGGAAAATGATCAGTCCGGACGCCTGGGGAGGCTTCCACCTGGTGTTTCTGTATGTGGAATATCCCGGCAGCCCGATAACCGTAACCACTAACTCTCGTGGTGCCGGGGCTGATTTCTTCGCCCCTGAAGAGTATTATGTGAACGGCGTGCTTGCTGGGGCCCTCGTGGAAAGCCCCAAACAACTCGAGAAGTACATTGAGCAACGCTCCCCTGTCGAGTCGCTGGTGCTTCGATTGACGTTGGACGAGAAGACGATCGAGCTGCTGAAGGGGCTGCCCCGGCTGAAATACCTCTCCTTGATGTACAGATTTGACAATGATCTTCGGCCAAAGCTGGACGCTCTCGGACTCCAGATGATCGAGTGGATAGAGGGTTCCTACTTTTCCGCGAGGCTGGCCGTCGCACAGGGCGCGGCCGGGCTGGCTGCAATCTGCCCGCGCGTAACAGCGTCCACGGCCCTTCGTGTGGTAGCGACCGCCGCAGAGATCATCGGCTATGTCCGCGACCACCCGATCGTATGTGCCGGAGTTTCTTACGAAATCGTGGGACAGTGCTCGACTGCCGAGGTCGCCGCGATGCTCGCGAACACGAAGGCCGGTTCCATCGGGGTGCATTGCTGGTACAAGGGCGCGGACGCACCTCCTCTGGAGATCGGGCCGGATTCCCTTCCGGGATGCACGAGGCTTAGCCTGACTTTCTCCGGGCTGAGGCTCGCCCGAACGAAGACAGGGATAACTTCCCTCGACCTCACGGGGATGGACGTGGATATCGCCGAAATTGCCGATGCGGGAGTGAAAGCTCTGAAGATGCTGAATTGCCGACTGCGCTGCGGCGATGCCAAGAGGAGCAGCTTCCCGACGATCGAGACCGTCTGGCTGGGGGAACTGCTGAAGTCAGACGATGGTTCTCTTGCCCTGTGCGCGCGGGGGGCGAAGCATCTCATCGAGGAAGTCCCCTATGATCTGGGGGCGCCCGCGGAACTAAAGGGAGAACTGTTAGTCGTCAACCTGGAGGGCGACAAGGTTGCGCTTAACCGAGTGCTGGCAATGCTGAAGGAAATGCCCGAACTGCGGAGACTGGTTCTGTACTTCAGGTACAGCAGTGAAATGGGCGGACTGATGCCGATCGATCTCCGAAAGGAGATTGATGCGGTATTCGTCGTCGCCCCCGAGTTCCCGCGGGGAATCCTCCCCTGGAAGTGCCAGCGAGTGGTCTATCCTGAAGCCACCAACATTACATCCCGCTTTCTGTTCGGGATGATGCTGTTCGGGAAGAAGGAGCAGTGAGAGAGTCGTTCCGTCGAGCGACTTCCAGGGCAAGACCTGCGTACGCCAGTCTCAACGGAATCGTGCGAAAGACGACGACGCGACGTTCAACAGTGCGGTCGCCTGACGGCCAGTCCCTGCGCAGCCTACTTCCAGATCGCCCGGTCCAGCCCGAATCCCCATTGGTGGAGAGTCGGGTTGCGGTTGCCGTACCACTCGGCATCGTTGCGCCCGGGACAGCCGTACGAGCCCTTGATCGCGGGAACCAGGTCGAAGCGGTCCAGGTACTTGTCGTTCCCACCGGTATCGAGGAATATCCCCACCGATGGGAATTCGTCCCGCAGGTTCTTGAAGGGCTCGTAGGGACATACATCGCCGAAACCGCGCTCATTGGTCCGCGTGGGGATGAAGTTGTAGGTGTCGTCGCCCATCCGGTCCCAGAACAGTGCGATCGTGTTCAGGTCGGCCGAGCCGCAACTGTCGGAAGTGAACTTGTACTCGTCGTCGCCCGCGCCCTCGAAGAAAATGCCGATCGAGCCGTCGCGGCCGTGGCCGATCAGACGCTGCATTATGGGGAAGTCGGTGTTGTATTTGTCGTTCCCGGCAAGGTCAACGAACACTCCGGCCGCGAAGTGCGGCGCAGTCCCGAGGCCGTACTGCATCATGTGGTAGGAGTCGTTGCCCGAGCGGTCTTCGAACACCCCCATGCACCACCAGTAGGCGTTGCCCTGGCCGTAAGCGCCTGACTCGTAGAAATCGTTGCCTGCGCCGTCAACCAGAATGCCAAAGCCGCCCGCCAGCGTACGCTTGTCGCTCATATCCGCGCGTCTGCCACAGGCCGAGCCCTGCACAAAGGACACCGACTGGTTGATGTAGATATCCTCGCGCCTGCCGTCGAGGTCCGCGATGTAGCGGTCGTCACCCGCGCAGTCCATAAGCGCGCCCGCGCCCAGCGTTCCGCCGAATCCCTGCGCCATCGAGCCGCAGAAGTACTTGTCGTTGCCTTCACGGTCAATCAGCAGCCCGACGCCGCTGTGGCCAGTGCCGATGCCCCAGCTTCTCAGCAGGCGGTAGCTGTCGTTTCCCGCCGCGTCGTACAGCAGGCCCGTGCCGAAAAGTCCGTTGCCGATGCCCGACCTGCGGGCAAGGTAAGCATCATCTCCGCCGAGGTCGAACAACGCGCCGATGCCGAACATCCCGGCCGCCAGCGCGCAGTACTTGTTTGAGCCTTCCGCTGCTGCAAGCTCCGGGCTGTCCTCGAAATAGACATCGAGTTCATAGCCGTCGGTTTTCATCATAAACGCGCGCCGGTCCCAGCAGAAAGCGTTAATGGCCGCGTCGGATGTGCTTGCGATTTTCGCGCCAAACCGCGTGGCATTTTCCCTGATCACGAGCCCCGTCGGGCGCTCGCCCTTTGCGAGGGCTTCGGCGACGGCCTTTTCGCGCTTGTCCCAGACGTAGAGGATGCCGTCCCGGACCTCGATCGCCCAGTTGGCGACGCCCTTGACAAACTCGTCCCTGGTCTTGCCGGGAACGGTGTACAGCCCATAAGTGCCCCCGCCGACAGCATTGGCGAATTCCTCGGCCTCGATCTTCGGCTCGTTTGCAACGCTTCCAGCCGTGTAACTGTCGTTGCCGCCGAGGTCAATGGCGAAGCTGAACGGCCGTGATAGCGAATTCGGCGCGGCGGTGTAACCGGTGTATATGTCATCTCCGCCGATGTCTATGCAGATGAAGTCCCCACCAGCGTGCTTGGTCGGCCTTGTGTCGCTTATGCGCACGGTGCCGAGGCGCGTCATAAAGACGACCTCGTCGAACGTGGCGCCTTCGATTCCTTCCCAGGGGGTGGCCATGAATTTCCTGAGCGCAGCGGAGGCCCAGAACGACCAGATGGCGGTCGCGCGCGCAAGGGCCTTGCGATTGAATACGTCCATCAGTTCGTACGATGCAAGGATGGGCTTGGTTTCCTCGGCCGTGTACATCTCGAGCACGGGGTCAGAGGCAAGCAGGAAGAGCGCGTCGCGGTCAATCTCGTCAAGCGACTTCACGCCGAAGTGCGCCAGCAGCCAGGGCTCGGAGTTCGCCGCGCGCAGTTCCGGTTCCGCCTCAACGGCAGCGGCCATCAGGCCGGCGAGAAGGTCCAGCACGGGGCCGGGCAGCGAGATCCACGCAGCGGGCTCGGGCATATCGCCCTCTCCGGCCGGGCCGATCTTTTCCAGAGCGGCAAGCACCCGTGCAGCGGGCGTCTGGGCCTTCGCGAGCCAGTCGGGGTACTGCACGGTTTCTTCCGGCAGGATCACGTAGCCGGATTCGGAGGAGGAAATCTCGTAGAGCGTGCTGAGAATGCGATCCCACCGGTCGGGCGCGGCCAGCATATCGTCGCTCATCTTGCCGGTGAAGTTGGGGATTGCCCGCACGTCAGTGAAGAGATCGCGCACGCGGGGAAGAATGTACTTCGTGCCGCGGCCGAAGACGGTCAATTGGTCTTGCAGGAAGCCGAGTTTGCGGCGCATCCCGTCAGTGCCAAAGCCCACCTCGTCCAGCACCTTGTTCCACAGAGGGTCGGGGATGACCAGATCTGCCCGCGCGGTGCCGGGGGCGGGGAAGGTCTGCTCAAAGGCCGACGGCACAGGCCTGGGGGTCGGTGAGGGGGACACGGTTGGCCCGGCCGTGGGCTTTACGTCCTCGGCGAACGCGATCGTCCCGATGATCAGCCCGACAGCAGTCAGTAACACGGCAAACCTGAGAATAGCGCGCATAGTGTCCTCCGGATGGAGGGAGATTATAGCCGCGTTGGCCGCGATGGTATGGGCTGTTCCGAATCACTGTTCCCCATCTCCAGGTTCTCCGCATACTATCGACCGAAAACACGAAGCGGGACGACGCGTGCACGCGATTGTGTCGCTTAGTGTACACGAGCCGTCCCTCTTGCTTTCTTCGTCCACGCTCCGCTACTCGCCCCACTCCTCGTATGCGTCCTTGTTTCCCTGCGCCTTGCCTTCATCCCACCGTTCTTTGGTGTTCTTGGCGTACGGGGCGATAACCTCCAACATACGGGCGTTCAGCGCCTTGTACACAGGCGTTTCCTCGCATTCCTTCGCGTTCCATATCCTGTTGCAGTCGAAGTGAATACCGCTGAGCCCGAGCCAGTTGCCGAGAACGTTGCACACGTAGCCCGCCTCGGCCTTCACCGGTTGGACGTCCTTGGGCGGGTAGAGGACGAGGAAGGCGTCCGGGTACGTGTAGAAGGGCTTCCCTGATTGCGGATGCAGGGCGTTGATAGTGTAGAGCGCCCAATCCGTCCGAGGATACTGATAATACACGCGTCGTTGCAGGAATTTGGGAACCAGGGCTGGGGTCATCGCCTTCAGGACCGGGCCGAAATTGACACCCTTGAAATACTTGGCCATTCGGCCATCGTCGAGCATCGCTTGGATGCCTTCTGCTGAATAGTCCCAAGACAACTCGACCGGCTTGGGGAACTCAGTCTTAGTGATGTAATCGCACTCCAGGTATCTGTAATAGCCCTGTTCCCAGCGGAACCATCCGATGTTACCAATGAAGTCGGCAAATTCGCGGACATCTTGGAGCCCGTCTAGCAGCGTTGTCTCGGCGCCCTTGGCGACGAGGGTGGAGGCGATGGGATGGAGGAAGTCTCCGGATACGCCCTGCTTGCCGTTCTCGCCTTCCATTACGAACATTCCCGCGAAGCAGGCCGGTGGGCCATCAGTTCCTTTAGCTTCTTTCTTAAGCCGCGAGGCGTTAACCTGGGCCCGGTTCATCTCCCTCTGCCCGCGCCGATAATCCTGTATCGTAGGAAGGATCGAGGAGTGGAGCCATATGTTATACATCCTGATACCCTCTTTCCTCACCATGTCGTAGGTACCGGGGAATTCCAGCAGGTACATTCTGAGCCTGCTGCGGAAGCGCGGAGCGAAGGCGTTCTCCTTCAGGAGCATCAGCACTGCGAGTGAAGACGTGAGGGTTACCGAGAGCGGAGCTTTGCCCTCCACCCCCGTGATGCGTCCATTTCTGTCTTTGCGCCAATGCTCCAGATCGGGCAGGAAGGAGGGCGAGAGAATCCTGCAGTACAGGGAGTAACGCGTGTCGTTCCCTTCAACGGCAACCGGCGGCTTGAGGCCCGCAGGCAGGATTTCCGACACCTTGATATTGCGCCAGAACCAGAGGCAGAGAGCCGAGAAGGTGTCTGCGTCCGGCTCTTTGTCCAGTGCATCTACCTGCTTCTTCCAGTCGTCCAGCGCGGCAATCCCTCCGTCGGGCGGAAGGTTGAGCGTCGCAAGCTTCGCCTCCACGCACTGATCGCGCCATTTGTATAGAGGCTCGGGACCCGGCAGAAGCTTGGCGAATTCCGCATCTATTGCCTCAGTGCGGAAGTTCATTTGATAAGCAACCACCGCATCGGAGTAGATCTTCATCGCCAGTGCTCTGCGCAGGTCTTGGGAAACAACGGCCCCTTCAGCGGGAGGGGCTTCGAGGGCGAGCTTGACGAAGAGGAAATGCAGGAGAATGGACTTGCTCTTCACAACGCAGTTGCATCTCCCCCACTTCCTGTCCTCTTCGGTCGGTTTTCCCATGACGACACTGTTGTAGTAGTCGGGCTCGAACTCCGGAAGGCTGAACATCTTCAGAAGCGATGCGATGCTGTAGTTCCTGAAGTCATCCGTCCGTAGCGCTGCGGAGGCGAGCATCGCTTTGTAGAGCTTGCTGGCGTCCTCCTGGCTTGGGGAGTCCGGCAGAGCCTTGAACACCCGCGCGATGTCAGACTCGTCGGCGCGAGCGCGTGGGGCAGAGAGTAGAGACAGCAAGGTAAGCAACACAAGGATAAGTGAGAAGATCTTCGAATTCATATCCCACCTTCTTACGACCAATATTACCCTGTTTTTGGCAACCGGGATGCTTACGCCACCACAGAGATCGGCAGAGAATGCGTGCAACGTGAACGAGCCGTCCCGGCTCGTTCTTTTCCGATCCGGACACGAAGCAGGAGCATTCGTCTACGCTCGGCTACTCGCCCCACTCCTCGTATGCGTCTTGGTTGCCCTGCTTGTTGCCCTCAGTCCAACGTTCTTTGGTGTTCTTGGCGTATGGGGCGAGAACCTCCAGCATACGGTCGTTCAGAGCTTTGTACACAGGCGTCTCCTCGCATTCCATCGCGCTCCAAATCCGGTTGCAGTTGAGAAACACTCCGCTGAGCCCGAGCCAGTTGGACAGCTCGTTGCACGTGTAGCCCGCCTCGGCCTTCAGGGGCGGGATGTCCTTGGGCGGATAGAGGACGAGAAAGGCGACCGGGTACGTGTAGCATGGCTTTCGGGACTCCGGATGCAGGGCGTTGATCGTGTAGAGCGCCCAATCCGTCCGCGGATAGTGGTAGAACACGCGTCGCTGCAGGAAGTTGGGAACTAAATCGGGAGTCATCGCCTGAAGGTTCGGACCGATGGAAATTCCCTTGAAGTACTTGGCCATCCGGCCGTCGTCGAGCATCGCCTGGATGCCCTCCGCCGAATAGTCCCAGGACAACTCGACGGATTTCGTGAACTCGGTCTTAGTGACGTAATCGCATTCCAAGTACTTGTAACCACCCCGTTTCCAGCGGAACCATCCGATGTAGCCAATGTAGTCTGCCAGTTCGCGGACGTCTTGGAGGGCGCCCATCAGCGTCCCCTCTGCGCCCTTGGCTGTCAGAATGGAGACGAAGGGATGGAGGAAGTCTCCGGATACTTCCTGCTTGCCGTTCTCGCCTTGCATCTGGTACATTCCGGCGAAGCACGCGGGAGGGCCGTTGGTGCCGTCTGCCTCCTTCTTGAGCGGCGAGGCGGTAACCTGGGCCCGGTTCATCTCCCTCTGGCCGCGCCGGTAGTTCTCCAGCGAGGGAAGTATCGAAGAGTGGAGACATATGCTCTGCATCCAGATGCCATCTTTCATTACCACAGCATAGGCACCGGGGAAATCGAGCAGGTACATCCTGAGCCTGCTGCGGAAGCGCGGGGCGAAGGCATTCTCCTTAAGGAGCTTCAGCACTGCGAGGGAGGACGTAAGAGTCACCGAGAGCGGAGCTTTACCTTGCACCTGTAAGATGCGTCCATGGTCGTCCTTGAGCCAATGCTCCAGAGCGGGCAGAAAGGCGGGCGAGAGAATCCTGCAGTACAGGGCGTAGCGCGTGTCGTTCCCCTCGACGGCGACCGGCGGCTTGAGGCCTGTAGGCAGGATGTCCGACACCTTGATGTTGCGCCAGTACCAGAGGCAGAGAGCCGAGAAGGTGTCTGCGTCCGGCTCTTTGTCCAGTGCATCTACCTGCTTCTTCCAGTCGTCCAGCGCGGCAATCCCTCCGTCGGCCGGAAGAC
>Ga0265297_10006692_pt1 | contig 16513 bp, 4 predicted proteins | sample Munlanlwell13791_FD_192502 | JGI IMG/M metagenome (GOLD analysis project Ga0265297, IMG submission 192502) | Leachate microbial communities from a municipal landfill in Southern Ontario, Canada - Leachate well 137-91 | ecosystem: Engineered > Solid waste > Landfill > Unclassified | place... | reverse complement strand
GACAACTGAACCTAACAATATAACGAACATAATCTCCACCGCAATGGATGCTGGACGATCTGCCAATACCGCAACTCGCCATCCTATATCACTCAATTGCGGATATATAATAAAGTAGGGATCATCAAAAATACTGGTTTCATAAATTGTGCCGTTGCCTGTGTAATTATCAATGATAAATGCCAATCCGTTGTCGGCATAGCCAATACTGCGATCCTTTGTGGCAATTGCCTCACCAGAAAGCATTGTGTAATCGTCATGTAATGGATCAGAATAAAATAAAATCGTCGAATCGCCAGTGTCAGCCGTTTGAAAAATCATCATCTGTTTGTCGCTCTCACCGGAATAATGCTCATAATTTTCTAAGATGGCCGTAAATGATGGTAAGTTAACGTCAATGCCAATATACCCAATCGTATTGCCATCATCAAGGATTCTGGCAGTAAATGTGATTGTGTATTCTTCAGAAATAACATCGATATATGGTTCTGAAACAGTAACAACACTGGCATCAGCTTGGGCATCAGTGTACCATTGTCGGTCAGTAATCATCCATTCTGATTCTGCCAATGAAGTCATTATTTCATCATTGACTCCGACAAAACAGCCACTACCACTGGCAGCGCATGTGGTTTCTGAGGCAATGAAAATAAAATCGTATACATTTTCCGGACTTGTACTCCATACTGCATTAAACGTCGCAAGAAAGCGCGAATACATGGCATAATTTGCATCCGTTTTTCCTGGAATGGCTGCTAAGTCAGGATCAGTGTTTAAATAACCGATATACGCCTTGATATTGCTGTTTTGTGCTAAGGTTTCAACTTTCAGTCGAGTTTCGTCAACGAAAGCTTGCAAGGCGGTTGCCGCATTTGTCGATACCAAAGTCGCATTGTTTTCGCGCTCGGTGTTAATTGTATCAACATATACAAAAGCTAAAACCGCCATTATGATAATCAAGAAAAAGGCATCGAAAAGAACTGTCATGCTGACAATACGATTCGATAATCCATGTTGACTCTTTTGTTTTTTAATTTTCTTCATTTTGTTCACCAAATTTCCCAGTGATTTTTATTCCTCATCATCCCACCATGAACGGAAGAATTCATATAATCCCCATGGGGAATCAGTTGCGGGAGTAGCGATTTCGCGAATATAAACGCTGAACTTACGCGTTCTATTTTTGGTGCTACCTTCAATAAAGAAGTATTTACCCTCTAAGCCATCGACATATTCGGAAGCATCAATTAAAGTGTAATCACTGATTTTAACTGAATACTCATAGATGTCATTCATATATTGGTCTTGTGGCAAATCAAGACTAATGACATAAAATCCACTAATGTTTCGACCAAAACTATATTGATAATAACCAGAATAAGTCAAATAGAATTGAGTCATTTGATTATTTAAGCCTTGAATCTCTGAGAAAGTGGGATATTCCAATGGATCTAAAGAGATGTTAATCGCTGCTTCATCACCATCGGTATCATAGTTTCGTACGGTTACCATGACCAATTGGTTGGCAAAATCAACACTTTCCGATGCTAAAGTGCATGTTTCATCGCCAAGTCCCGTGCAGTAGTAAATACCAAATGTCAAAGTAACGTTATATGTTACATCGGTAACAGTGATAAAATAATAAGTTGTTATGGCTTCATCCTCAGAAACAACCCGATATTGAATGATAACATCTTCGCCGATTTCTTGACCCGTAGCCGGATCAACAGTGAAGTCAGTCACCAATAATTGCTTTTCTTCATCGGTCGCGTTAGCACCGATTGGATCAGTCCATGTCCAAGCCTCTGCCTCCGCCTCGACTTTAGTATCAAATAAATCTGCCTCCGCAATTGCGATATTAGCTGGTGTATTTTGTTCCACAAGATTACCACCACTTAAAATGTAATTTACTCCATTATATGTCCAGTAATCAACAGTATCATCGTGATATGTATATGTAATTGCGCTGTTAAGATTCACTATATTGCTTAATTCTGCTGTTCCAGAATAATAGTAGAGATAGACATTGTAGTAATGCCGTGCTATTGTCGCACCATATGGTAAGTAATCGGTCATAAAAGGAGCGTATTCGTTCAACGGAACATTAGACACCTTACCATCAATCCGATAATGATAGGTGTTTATCGCATCAGCGCCATCATAATCAATTCCGGCAAAGTAAACTTGGGGATTGTATGAAGTCGTTAATAAAGAACCCGTATCACTGGTAATATAAATATCGGGATATGAGGTCTCATTGGCTAACTCTGAAAACTTAATATCGGTTAAATGGGAACTTTCACCTTTGTTTTTGATGATTGTCAAAGTTGTCGCTACGGTGACATAATATGTCTCTGTATCATCGCGATAGAGAATGAAAGTGAATACATAATCGCCCGGTTCTGCTTCATATGACATTATTAAATCTAAATTTTTATATCGTTCACTTATTACAATATTATCTTCATCCACAGAGAACGAGATACCGTGTTCTAATGGATCGATTGAATTGCCATTCAATGTCGCTGAAATCATAAAATAGGCTAATGATCCCGATTCTGCAATGCGATATAAATTCAAATTGCTATCCAAACCAAGATCGATAGTAAAAATGGTTTCGTCATCTTCTCGTGCTGCGTCAACTTCTTCAAGTCCTATCTCGTTGCCATTTTTAAGCACCGAAGTCAGATCAATAGTCCGTTCCGTAATTGTATGAATATATGTAGCTTCCGTGCCGTTCTCCGCAGTTATGACAATTCGAATATCATATATTTTGTAGCCATTGTTATAGGAAATCCCATTGAGATAAACACCAATTACATCCGCAAATGGTGATATTGTTAAGGAATTGACATAATTTGATCCGTAAATGATTGAATAAGTTTTATTATCTAAGTAGGTGGGGACTCCCGAGTCAGTTGCACTGGAAAAATTCCCAAGACCCAAAGTGGCACCCAAAGCCAATACTCGTGTATCAAATAAATTCGCATCGGTTATGGCAATATTAGCAGGAGTATTTTGTTCCACTAGATTACCCCCGCTTAGTATATAATTAACTGAATTATACGTCCAATAATCAACCGTGTCATCGTGATATGTGTAGGTTATTGTTTGCGAAAGATTGACAATATTACTTAAACCAACTGTTCCCGTGTAATAGTAATAAGGAGCGTTTTCAATTGTAATTTCATATCCCAGATTGATTGAAGAGGTAATGTTTGTGCCATTAATGTTCAAAGATTCATCGATTGAATAATGGTCAACATCGGTGATGACAACACTTGAAGACTTTGTTTTGTTAAAGATGACATTTTTGAGTGTACTTGATGAGAAGTATCGGTAGTACATGTAATAATTTCCCCCACGTGTTGATGGAGAAAAGGTAATGGTTACTGAACCTGTGCCAGTACCTGCAGAAATCGTAACGAGTGTTGCTGTTTTAGTGTAGAATTCTGGATTGACTACGGTTCCATCTGAATATTTAAGCGTGACATATGCTGATAAATCTTGACCAGTTGTTAAAACGCCTTTGGTATCGGAAAAGTTAAAAGTAATTGATCCAGCAGGGTTAACATTTCCAAGTCCAATAACGGTCGACTGATCCGTTACTGTTTGGGTTGCCCCGCCATTGAATTGAACCGTGGAAATACCGATAAAGCCAGTGGAAATTTGATCAATGGTCGGAGTAAAAGTGATATATACATAACAATTTGTATAATAATGATTTGATGCAAACAGATCATTTCCTACAAAAGCTTCGGAATAAATCGTAAATACACCTAATAAATTATCTTCATCATCATCAGGGATGGTTTTTAGTGGAATAGTAATATTCAATAATGATGGATACATTTCCGAAATATCCGTTTCTTGAGCTTCATACAGCCAAGAGCGATATTCTTTCAAAAAACCAGCAGTGCAATAATTTTCATCATTAAACAGATTACTTGCATAAATGGCAATGTTTGCTGGCGTACTCTGCTCAACAAGGTTGCCACCACTCAAGATATAATTTACGCTATTGTATGTCCAATAATCAATTGTATCATCATGGAATACATAAGTGACATCGCCGGCCAAATCAGTTATATCGCTTAAAGCGACGGTGCCAGAGTAATAGAAAAATAAACCCGCTGCCATTGCTTTGGCTAAAGTATCAAAAAGATTGGCATCAGTAATCGCAATGTCAGATGGAGTATTCTGTTTAACAAGATTACCACCATTTAAAACATAATTTGTGTCATTATATGTCCAATAATCAACTGTGTCGTCATGAAAAGTATAAGTAACGCTGCCACTAGTATTAACAATATTACTTAACCCAACTGTTCCTGTATAGTAATAATAAAACGGATTGCCATCATCATATTGATCTGTTGCCTGTTTGGCTATTAAAGCATTGGCCGAAGTATTAGCGAATACCACTAGATAATCAACCGCATGCGAACCGTTGGCAAAAGCTTCCATACTGATGGAATAATGTAATTCATAAAAATCATCATAAGGATTACTGGCGGTTCCGTTATTGTTTAGTGTCAAAGTGCCATTATCCAAAACCGTTTGATCACCATCATCTTCATTTAATATGATGGTTTCTCCAGCCGCGTTAAAAAGCGCGGTTTTTTCATTAAACCGAGTTTGTTTCATGTTGTTATACTGTTCTTCTAAACTGGGCGCAAATACATAATTGATACTATCATTTGTCCAATAATCAACCGTGCTATCGGTATATACATAAGTAATAGTTCCGGCTAAATTAACGATATTGCTTGCCAAAACGGTACCAGTAAAATAATAGTATGGTGCAGCTTCATACGCCAAGGCTTGCGTTGTAAACAACATGCTATCGGAAATCTCTATATTGGCAGGTGTATTCTGCTCAACTAAATCACCACCAACCAAAATATAATTAACATCATCATATGTCCAGTAGTCGATTACATCGTCATGGTATGTATAAGTTAAGGTTCCAGCCAAATTGACAATATCGCTGGCTCGAAGTGTTCCAGAGTAGTAAAAATACGGAGCATCTGCTAAAGCTTGGGCTTGGGTGTTATATAAATCTTTGCCTTCAATGGCAACGACAGAGGAATCCGATTGTTTTATTAGATTCTTTAAATCCATGCTCAAAAGATTTTCTGTTGGTACCATTGTATAGTCCACAAGTAACGATAACTGTGTAATGGCATCTTCATCAATACCGCTGATCTTATCAAGTTTTAAGTTGGCCGGTAAAACCGCACCAACCGTCGAACCTTCAGTTGATGACAAAACATACATGCCGTTTTCTCTGGGGTTGATTTCCGTTCCCCCATCTATTTCTAAACGGAATCGATCGGCTAACAAATTATATTCCATATAATAAATAAAATCGGTTAATGTCTCTTCGGCTCGCATAGGAAAATCTTCATCATACATATATTCATCATCAGGATTTGATGTTTCGGAAATATCTTCAGTTATCCATGGAATTGGGATTCGTTCTTGATACATATAAATATTTGTACTGGAATAATTTGTTGTACTGGGAAAAGTAAATACCGTCGTATAACTTGTTGCGTTAGCACTTGTCATTCCAATTTGTGTATATCTTGTTGTCGGTGTGAGATTATAAATTCTGGGCGTAGACCCGGTATAAGATCCGGTTTTTCCATAACAAAGATAAAATCCACTGAAGACTACTTGAGTAGTATCGTTTACCTTTGCTGAGTAATAGTAATTGGCAGTCTCAAAACAGAAGAATGAGCCAGAACTTGTCCAGTTTTGAACTTGATCCATTCGACCAATTAAATCAATATTGGGATTAGCATTAACGACAAAGTCAAATGCTCCGTCTTCAGATGTCATCCATCCATTAGTACCTCGTTGGAGCCGACCAAAGACACCGCCAAATCCCCGTTTCTTTCCAGGGGTTTCCGAAGTGTAACCAGTTGGAAATATATAAGAAGTGTCACCGTCAGCCAAGTGATAGTAATTAACATATCCACTGACCGGTGTTTCCGAACTATCATCTTCATAGTCAAGCAAATATGAATCAATATTATTAAAATTTGTATAATTAATAGCTTTTATTTCCCCATAATTAATGGCGGTAGTAATATTAACTGTTGTTGTAGCATTGCCGCTTTCAGCACCTATAACATAAGTTGCCCCAACAATGCCACCAGCCACATCCATAGCTGAAATTGTTCCATGATTTAACATGCATTCCATAATACAGAGACCATAGCCGATAACACCACCGGCAGATGAATAAACCGCAGGACGATCCGCAGTTCCGGTTGTAGAATAAAAATATCGATAACCCCCCGCTGTTCTTGATTGGGTGGAAGGATTATTATAGTATATTGTCATATTCGCTGCCGATGAATAAGTGTTATAATCACCGATGTCGTAAGTCAAGGCGGTAATGTTACCAAAATTTAATCCATTTAGTAATACGGACAAATCGATAGAATTATATGTACCAAAGCGGTTATATGTGATTCCTCCAGCGATTGCCTCTGTATAAAGACAAGTTGACAAAACACCACCAGAACGAGCATAATAGTATGCTTTAGTGGTGATTTCTCCATTATTGGCACTATCATAGATTCGAGCATTGCCATTTAATGTAACACAAACGACACCACCAGCACTGACACCCGCTTTGTATGCGGTGATTCTACCAGCATATGCGGTAACAGTTTGAATTGTTGGTAAGTATGATGTCCCCGTGCTGGAGTTGTACAATCGAATCGCTCCCAAATTGGCACAGTCTTGGATCGAGCCGGAATTTAATGTCGCAATTCCACCCGCAAAAGTGTTTGCCGAACCAGAGATTCCGTATAAATTGTCCGTTTTCAACCCATATGAAGTGGTAATTTCTCCAGAATTTACGGAATTATAAATTCCTTCTAAAGTTGGTTGTGTTCCCTCATGCAAATTTCCGGAATAATTGACATTTACGAGTCCGCCGATGTAGATGTTGCCATATCCACCGCTGATTGTGGAAGTTCCAACAATTTTAGCGACGGTAATTTTTCCTTCATTTAAACAATTTTCCATATATTTATCAGCAGAAAGAACTGATGTGATTCCGGCAACTGAAAGGGTGTACGCTGTCGATGTGGAGCCTAAATTGAGATTTACAGCTGAAATATCACCATAATTGGCCACGTTGAGATAATTGATATTTGATGAAGATGTTATCCCAGAAATGACGGTATCAATACCTAAATTGATTTGTGAAGTACCGTTGCTGTTCAAAAAAGAAATATCGCCATAATTGGCTGAATATCTAATTAATGTTGAATTATTACTTTGCGAATAATACAAAGGACTAATATTGGTATAGTAAGCTGATGAATAAACTTGATCCCCGTAATTATATGCCCGGGAAATCGTGACCGCTGATGACCCAACATCATATATTGTTCCCGTATATCGGAAGGGATATGGATTAGTCGTTGGTGATGGGGCACTACCATATGTAAATGATCCATGGTTAAACATCAGAGCATATTCAACAATTTCCGATGCATTGGAAATACCGATGCCGGCGGCTTTAATAATTGCGGTTTGCGATGCGTAGGTCGCTGAAATATTGCCGCTGTTATATAAATTTGCAAATTGATATGTATCCCCGGTTTGAAGTACAGGTGCATTACCAGCAAGTTCACCGAAAACACCACCGACGTTTTGACTAGAAGGCAATTGAACTGTATTAATGACACTACCAGCGGTAATATTCCCATTATTGGCAACATTGACCAGACTATGTTTGATGGTTGAAGTATTAAGAATATAACCGATGACACCACCAATTTTAATGGTAATTGCGGTTGATCCACTAGCCAAATTAAAGGTTGATGCTGTCGCAAATCCGGTAATCAAAGTATTGTTGACCACATTGGAGATTGACAATTTTGTAACGCCCGTAGCCCCAGCAATTCCACCAATGTAATATGTGGGGAAAATGCTATACGCAGAATTAAAAGTATGCGAGTTGGCATTGATTGTTCCAGTAACCGCCACTTTTGTGATGGTTCCTGAAGCCATCCCTGCAAATGCCCCTAAGTATGTTTTACCGATGGCAGATGTTCCTAAATCAATTGAAACGTCCATTAATACTTCTTTGATTAATCCTGCGGATAATCTGCCGGCTATCACACCAATATAGAAGGTATCGCTATAATATGTTTCTGTATCAGTTATGTCTATTGTCGTATCGGTAATATTTAGATCTTGAACCGTTCCCGAAAGGATGCTAAAAAGGCCGGTATAATAACCAACTCCACGAATCGTACCTTTAGTAAAGGATAAATTGTATAAGTAATAATTGTCGCTATTATCAACAGCGGATGGATTTGCTCCCGAAAGGGTTCCATAAAAAGTGTGTTCTGGAGTAATATATGAACCTGAAGCCAATACACCCATGTCAATATTCTGATTTATATAATAACTGGCATATGCATATGATACCCCATTATCAACAGTCTCAAAACCGATAATATGAGAAAAGAAAACCATATCGACAGCCGATTGAATGAGATAAACATCATTAGTATCATCCCAAATCAATCCGTGTGATAGTGGGTAACAATCATCTGGATAAAAGTACCAATGATCAGTAGATGTATTTAAACTCGAACTGGACGATTTCATGACATTTGTTGCTTCACCAACTGCGTTTCCATTTGGCAATGCAACATTGAAAGTCGAAGTTCCGACCGTTACTGTTGGGTAATCATATACAGTCGAATCATAGACTAGGTTGCCAATAGTAGCCCCAGCGTTGTTAACATACAAAACTGGTTGAGAAATGAATTTATTATAATATGAGCCATTGACAACCATAATTGATGAGTAATATGCATTGGTAATAGTGCCATCATTGGTATGGACTATTCCCGCTGCGGTACACCCACCCGCAGTCGAACCGCCCTTATACCGAATACCCGCCTCATATTCACTTTCCCGAGTATCAATCACATAGACATGATCAATATAACCACTAGCTAGGTTGCTTCCGACAAGATTGGCGGTTTTGGTGATTCCTTGATTGGCTTCAAGCATTTCTAATGTGGGGTCGATTAATCCTAGATTTGCAATTGTTCCCCCATTAATAGTAAAAATCGCATAATAAGGTGCTACGGCAAGGTCGACGGGAAGATCATCTTCATAATCGATAAAAATCATGTCATCTTCGCCACCAACGTAGAGATTGGATATAACGAATCCCTGTCCGTTAAAAGTACCTGTAAAGTACTGTTTATGCTCAATTTCATCAAAAGTAGTGAACCAAAAACCGATGGGTGCAAATGTTTTTGCATTCATCGAAGAAAAATCAATATCATTACCCAAAGCATAATCTTGATTTAAAATGACAGTCATTTGGGCTTCAGAAAATTTTTCGGTCTCGCTGGCATACTTTCTTTGAAATGAAACGTCGATAGAAAATCGATATAATTCTTCCGCTGTATCAATTCGAATGATGTTATTTGTATCTTTCACATCACATTCGGCGAGGGTTGATGTAAAAGTACATATATCATCCCGATAATCAGTATAGGTAATATATGTATTATTATCCGTCATCGTATCAAGTCCAGCATACCAACCCTCGCTAGGAAAATCACCGTTGAATTCAAACTCATCTCCTAGTCCAGGATTTTTGTTCATAAAAGCATATACTGAAGGAAAGAAAAATAGTGATGATACAAACAGTACCAATACCAAAATCGCTCCACAAACGGAACGCATGAGATGATGATTTTTAATTCTATATTGTCGGTACATAACTTACTCCACCTCCCATGAAGCGGGGACTAAGACTGTATTCCATGGCGGAACTGACAAGCCCCAAACGTTTTGAGGGCCTCCAGAAGCTTGGACAGCTTCGATACCAAAAGCAATTTGTAGCGAATACCCCGGGGAGTAGATTGTGAAATCCCCAGGCGCTGGGGCGCTGTCAATTAAATCCAAAATCATAGCCGTCAAAGCATCTTCTCTTTGGACTGGTTCTTTGTAGTAGATATAGTTATCAATTAAACGATTATCATACCAATTATCAGTTTCGAAATTAAAAGGCATATATTCATCGTTAATGATTGATAATTCGGTAACGACACCCTCCAAATTGGTATATGTTAGAGTTAATTGTTCATAAATCTTGACGCGTAAATAAGTTGGTACATTGCTAAGAACTTCAATATGAACCCGGAAATCATCAAAGAAATCGACACTGGAATTTTCGACGATATTGACAAGATAAACTCCTGGTTTTGTAACTCCCGGTCCTACGACAACTTCGGAAGCGGATGTTGTTACCTGCGTTGTTTCATCAAAGAAAAAAACTTCGATACTGACGTCGACAAATCCAACTTCGACGATTACGGAATGTTCAAGTGTTTGAGTTAACCAACTGACGGTTGTTATAACGAGTAAAGACAACGAAAAAACTAACATACCCAAGGACAGAAAGAAACGTTTTTTTACCGTCATCTATAATCATCTCGCTTTCCGATAGTTATATACTTTTATTGTACAAAATAAGTTGGATTCAAGCAAACGGATATCAGTTAATATTAATAAAAAAGCCCTTATCTTTATAAGGAAGATCGTTTTCTCTTCTTGATAGTTTTGTCTCAAGAAATAAAAAAACGCCCTCATCTCGTACAAGATAACGGCAACTGGCTACCATCGATTATCGAAGGCCCTATAGCTTTGCGTCGCTAGTTTTCACTAGTTTTGCTATTTACGAGGTTATTATATAATCATTTTTCTTGTTTGTCAATAACGTATATATAAAATCCTAATCCTCCGTGTGAATTATTGTCCAATCAAAAATCTTTTTAGGAAACTGATGGAAAAGCCATTTTTTATCTCCACGAAGCCTTTGACTTCATCAAATATACACAATATTTTAGTTGTTTTTGAAAAGAAATAATGGTATGATAGATAATGCAAATTTGATAAGGAGTGGAATTGAATGAAAAACCCGCTAACAAAGAAAATCGTGATTATTTTTTCCGTCATCTTCGTCGTAATCGCCTCTGCCGTATTGGTTGCCGTCCTTACAGGCAACACGAACACGCCAGCCTTGAGCGATCCAAACGGTGTCTTTTACGAACGACTCAATGATGATGAAACCGTCAAATATACAATTACTAATAAGGAATTATATGACGAAATCGTTGGAAATGATGGTATTGATCAGCTTCTGTATATGATTGATTCTCATTTGCTTCAGGACTATATCGCCTTTATTACCTTGCCAGAAAATAATCAACTGATTGTGGATAAAATCAACATGTTGAAATACGGCACAACAGATACTCAAAAAATTGCCGATTTCGATGAAGAAACCAAAACGACATTTGAGGCTAGTTTTGAACAAAATATGATCTTAGTCGGCTATGCTGGTAATGAAGAGGCCTATGTCATCATTCAATTAGCTCGTGAAGCGTATACTCGTTATATGCTTGATGTTGATGGAGCCGTTACTGATATGAACGTGGCCAGTGATTATGTAACCAATTATTTTGAAGATATCAAAGCAATAAAAATCAGATTTTATAGTACCAGTGATGCTATTGATGTTATGCGCAAATTTGGTTTACTCACGCTTTCCGGCAAATTAGTTCACTATAACGGGTATACCTTCACTTCCGAAACATTGCTTGATTCTAACGAAGCAATTGTAGAAGCTATGAAAACCATTGATACATATTATTTTGATGATGCCGACAACATTCTAAATCTCGATGCCGAAATCGTTTATACCCTTGGAACCAACTCCATATATACTGACACTGAAGGGGCAGAATATGAAATTGACGAATTTGGTAATCTCATAAACTCCGAAAGTTCACTGATTGTAATTGATGCTACGGCTTTGTTTGAAACCAAAACTGCTGCTGAAGATTATAAAACGGCAAATACGTTTTACTACACTGTCTTAAAAAACGAATTAGATCAAATTATTGTTAAAGATAGCCTCGATGCCATTATCTACACTATTGATGAAGAAGGCGAAATATTCGATGCTGACAGCAACAATGTTACCGATACCTGTGGTTTAATTGTTAATAAACTTTTTACCGAAATTAAAAATGTCACTACTACTACCGTTAATAATTCAACTGCCTTATCCGATGAAGAAGTTTTATATTATTTCATCCAAATGTACAATTATGTATATGACGATTTCCGCGATGACATCCTTGAAACCAGTAGTGCTGCTGATTTGATTGCTAGCGATAACGTTTTCCTTAATCATAATTATACTGCCACGAAAGCAATTCAAACCAATTTAGCAACCTATATGTTTTCGACTTTAGATATCACCGGTGAAGATGCAGTTCCTTATTCATCGACGTATAAATCTTTTACCGGATCAAATGATACCAGTTGTTATTTGGTCTACAAGTTAACGCAACCGACAAAAGTCGATGCTTACAAATTAATGCTCGATCAAATTGAAAATGCTTTAATTCAATCCATTCCTACTGTTGCTGTGGCCGATTTCAATCTGCCGGCAACCGGCTGGTATGATGCAGCCATAACTTGGACATCGGGCACAACTGCAAGAATCACTGTTGCTGATGCCAAAACCGAAGTCGATGGCAAAAACGTTTACGTGGCTACTGTTTATCCAAGCGCTATTGCCGAAAACGTTACCTTAACCTATAAGATTATTGCTAACGGTGTTACCAGAAACGGCAGTGTTATTGTCAGTATCATCAATTCAGGTTCAACTAGTTCGGTAACCCTTCCGGCTGATGATCAGCCAACTTTCCAATCAATATTACTCAATGACACTATTTATAATAATTTATACAACGCATTAATTGAAGCATTCTTGACCGATACGACTAATTCAGCAAAAACAATTAATACGAAATTAGCCATTCTTCGAGCTACTTACAATTTCAAAATATATGATTACTATCTTGGCTTGGGCTACGAATCGACTTTGTCTTCGCTTGACACAAACGATCTATATTCCGACTTTCAATCAGAGGCCAAAGGCCATCGGACATCCGTTGGTAGCATTACTGGTTATCCAGTTAGAAATGGCGCCGATGGAGTTACTGAAGATTATGTAGTATCAGCCGATATGCTCTTTACATATTGTGTTGATAAGAATGCAGCTTTATATGTTTTATATGCTTCTCAATTTAAAGAACTGATTTATTCTGAATATTTTGAACCGATTTTCGGAACTGAAACCAATCTTCTTAACAATAATTCCTCCCGTATGGATGAAATGTATGAATCTGTTTCCAGTGCCAAAACCCTTTATACTAATTACAAAGCCTTTTATGATACATATTATCCATCGTATAATTTCTATGATTCATTTGGTAAATATTCCTTCGCTCAATACGGGGCTCGGAACGAAGAAGAATTACTTAAATATTTCGTCGAAGGCGAAATTCAACCATATATCATTGACGAATTTCTTACTCAATACGATTTCCTTACAATGATTAAGGAAACCGTTCAAGATTACTACGATAACTATTTTAGTCTTTTTGTAACTCACATGATCATCTATATTGATCGTGATGAAAACGGTTCTCCCGATGATTATGATGCTTACCTTGCTTCTATGTCTGCCGATGACAAAACCAATGTCTTCTATCCTCGGATTGCGGATTTTGAAACCCAAATTAATGCTTACTTAGCCGAAAATGAAGATAACACATTTACTACTCTAATCTCTGAATATAACAATGCTACTCGTGACGATGCGACCTGGGGACGCTTCAAGCAATACGGTTTTTGTTTAATGACTGAAGATTTGAATACTGAAGAGGAGGGCGATGACAGTACCACTATCACTCATTCTCTTGAATATACTGGCGATTATGGTGTAAAAGACACTTATGTCCCAGCATTTGTAGAAGCCTTATCGGCTCTTTATGACACATACCACCTGGCTCAAAACGCTGATAAGACCGAGTTATATAGTCCATTGGTTCCAACTGTATATGGATTGCACCTGATATTGGCTACTAAGGGTGATTATTACGATCAGTATTCAGCAATCTGTACAACTGTCGATGCCTCCAATTTGCTGTATAATACAAATGGTATGCCTACTGACAATCAGATGGCGCAATATGCTTTATACTTCTTTTTGAAATCCGCATACGATTTAACCGATGAAAGTGTTTTAGCATCCTTAGCAGACAACGGAATCGTTGTTCCTGAAATTCCAGCAACTCTATCTACTGCTTTAGCTTTCTATATTGATGATATAATCTCGGAAGCCTATGTTGTTGGAACCATCAACGTTCAGATGGCTAATCGCTTAGCATCAGGGACATTCTTTACTAGCGATTATAATGAAAAAACATCAGCTCAGTTACAAGCTTTATTAATTGAAGTAAAAAACACCTATTACAATGCTTTATTCGGTAAATACAATTTAGATTAATAAATCATCCAAGACCGCTAACCTGCGGTCTTTTTTTTGTAAAAAAAACACTCCCTATGGAGTGCTTATATTTATTTTGAGAATTTATGCTTATAGTATCTTTCTTTGTCAAGAATCGAAATCGAGGTGGTGAAATCGCCGATTTTTATCTTATTCAATTCCTCACCTAAAACACAAACCTTAGAGTCGATATCGTCAATGAAATGGATAACCAAGGCCTCAGCAGTGTTTGGCTTTTTGGGACTGCCAAAATTACCATAATAATGGTGAGACAAGACGATATGTTCTAACATCAAGGCCGCCTCGGAGGATTCTAATCCTAAATCGCGAGCAGCTAAAGCAATTTCATATGATCCCAACGTAATATGTCCAATCAATCGCCCTTTTACTGTGTATTCACTGCCTTCATAAGAATCGAACTCGATGATCTTAGTAACATCGTGCAAAATGATACCGGCATAGATGAGATCTTCGTTTAAGAATGGATAAACATTGATAAATCCTTCTGCTAGTTTTAGCATAGAAAAAGTATGGTATGCTAATCCAGATATGTATGCATGATGAAATTTTGTCGCTGCTGGGTATAAATAGAAATCAACTTGAAATTTTTGGTAAATTGTTTCTGTGATTTTTTTTATATCTGCGGCTTGAAGGTTAGCAATTTTGGTTTCAATAAATTTCCGGGCTTCGGTCACATCAAAAGGGGCATACTCGTAAAATGCATGCATGAGTCTTACCTTGATCACTTCCGGAAGTTCCATGGTACTTATGGGCTCATATTTGGAAGCTTGAAGATGAATTCGATCCTTAAAATTGACGGCGATGGTTTCAAAATAATAGATTTTATTGAGGGATACTTCGTCATTTTCAGGAATTCTGACAATTACTTTGTCCTGATCCTCACAAGTAACATTGCATGCATATGAATCATAAGAAGAGGCATTCACTTGGTCGATCCTACCGAAAAAATTAACTTCTTGATTGACTTCGAAATTCACTATAATCATCCTTTGTTTTGAAAGACATATGTGCCGATATCTTGTAAAACGTAAATGCTTTTATCGGAAGTGCTGAAACAATTGGTGGATGCCAAAACTAATAAATAACCTTCAGGGATAACTAACGTTTCCGCTTCCATTTCTGGCTTGAAAATGATATATAAACGATCTGATTTCAGCCAATATATCACTGTTTTCGTAGCCGTTGGCATGACTTCAATGCCTTGATTCAGAACTGAGACCGTTTTAATATTAAACCCCGGATTTGATTTTCTAATGGTAATCAAGTGGTGTAAATAAATAATATCATCGTAGTTTTCGTCAAGTCTAGTCCAATCAAAATGGTTAACAATATCACCACAACGATATGAATCACGAACTCCATGTTTAGTGCGGTAAAACTCTTGACCCGAATGTAAAAACGGAATTCCCTGAGCCAGTATGGTAATTGAAGTGGCTAGTTTCTGTTGTTTTTTAACCAGTTTTTCATCATTACTGATTGCCATCGCTTGATCAAAAAACGTTTGATTATCATGGCATTCAACAAAGTTTACCGACTGGGAAGAATTAGCGAACTTAAAATGGTTTCGCCAACTGCCAAGCAATAATTCCCTGATTGTATTGATATCGGTACTATTTCCCATTGAAAATCCTTTGCTCATTGGTTCAAAGACATTACCTTTAATAGTGTCGCGGAACGTGTCATTAAAGAAGCCGATAGAATCAGCAACTCGGTCATTGTCATAACTTGCCAACTGGTCGGAAAGTGTACCAGGATGCATTTTCCACCCTTCACCATATATGATAATATGGGGATCATATTCGGATAGTTTTTGCCTAACTTCATTCATTGTATCAACGTCAATCAAACCCATGAGATCGAAACGAAAACCATCAATTTTATAGGTTTTTGCCCACCATAATACGGTATCGATGATTAATTTATGAACCATTCTTCTTTCTGTAGCAAGATCATTGAAACATCCCGAAAAATTGGTGCCTATTCCTTGATTATCAACCCGGAAAGCATATCCGGGAACTAATTTTTCTAAATTGCTCGTGGTCCGATCAAATAAATGATTAAACA
>Ga0265297_10006691_pt1 | contig 16518 bp, 17 predicted proteins | sample Munlanlwell13791_FD_192502 | JGI IMG/M metagenome (GOLD analysis project Ga0265297, IMG submission 192502) | Leachate microbial communities from a municipal landfill in Southern Ontario, Canada - Leachate well 137-91 | ecosystem: Engineered > Solid waste > Landfill > Unclassified | place... | reverse complement strand
CGATATAAGAAGCTTGTATAACGGTGATATTGCATATTAGAGCATGAGAGTACCAATTAATTGGCTAAAGGAATATGTTAAGATCCCGAGGGATTTAGAGGAGCTTACTGATGGGCTGACAATGGCAGGGCACATGCTTGATAAAAAAGAGGTAGTTGATGGAAATGTTGTTATCGATTTGGAATTACGAGGAAATAGAGCAGATTGCTACTCTCTTGTCGGGATTGCAAGAGAAGTTTCGGCGCTTTTTGAAACCCCCCTTGAATACCCCGGGTTGTATCAGAAGCTGGTGTGTGCCAACAATCTAAAAAACATAAATTTTAAGTTTGATCCCAAATATGTGAGGAGAGCAATGGTCGTTGTGGTTAGGGATGTCAAAGTTGCTGCGTCGCCAAAATGGCTTGAGGAGAGGTTAAATGAATACGGAATTGCGTCTGTGAACAACATAGTGGACCTTACTAACTATGTGATGGTTGAAACCGGGCAGCCTTTGCATGCGTTTGATTTAAATAAACTTGGTAAAAATTTAGTGGTGAGGCTTGCTAAAAGGGGTGAAAAAATGACGACTTTTTTGGATGAAACCATAAAACTTACAACCCAAGATTTAGTTTGGGCTTCTTCGGGAAACGTCATTTCAATGGCTGGGGCAATTGGTAGTAAAGAATATTCGCTTTCTGAGTCGACTCAAAACATATTAGTAGAGGCTGCCAACTATGACAGAGCAAATATAAGAAGAAGTGTATACCGTCACGGACTATTTACTGATGCCGGGATTAGGCATGAAAAAGAGCTTGATCCAAACTTGGTCAAGGACGGCATTAGTCGCTTTTTGGAGCTGGTTAATGAAAATGGTTGGGGGAAAATTGAAAATAAAGCTTATGACTTCTATCCAAAACCCAAGCAGCCATTGACTATTAAACTTGATATTGAATACCTAAAAAGATTGTCGGGGATGGAGATTGGCATTAAAAGCGTGGAGGATGTATTGGAAAAACTGGAATTTAAAACTTCCAGAATAAACAGCAACACTCTTAAGGTTTTGTGCCCTACATATAGAACTGATGTAGAACTTGAAGAAGATTTGATTGAGGAGGTACTTAGAATTTTGGGCTACAAGCAGATTCCGATAAAGACTCTTTCGCTTGAGGTACCCAAGGATGTTACCCCTGAATATATCATTCAAGAAGAAAAGGTGAAGAAAGATCTTACAAGCCTGGGGTTTGATGAGGTTATTAGCATTCCTTTTGTTAAAGAAAGATATTTAAAATTAAATAAAGACCTTGATTCAGTAGCTGCCCTACCAATTAGAGTGGAGAACCGGCCTTCTGCTGATGTTGAAGAGATGCGAATGAATATGTTTACCAATTTGTTAGGGTATGTGCAAAAGGTGATTGATGAGAGAGGCGAGCAGGCACGGCTTTTTGAGGTGGGGCGGGCATACTCTAATAGGAAAAAGTATGTTGAGAAACGGAAGGTTGGCGTTATTTATTGGTTGGGTAAGGGGGGTAGTTATAAAAAGTTTAAGGGGTTTGTGGAGGCCTTTTTTGAGAAGCAAAGACTAGATGGTGTTGCATACAAGGTAGATACAAAAAACGGTCTTGATATAGACAAAGCATATAGTATCTATTTAGAAAAAGAGGTCATTGGATATGGATGGCAGCTTGGTAATATTTACTACGTTGAAATTGATCTGGATGCGGTTCTAGGAAAATATTCGCCTCCAGAGGCGCGTCTTTGGCCAAAGTTCCCCCCGCAGATTGAGGATATTACTTTCAGGCTTCCTGAAAAAACCTATTTAGGAGACGTTTTGAGCCAGATGGAGAAACCGAAAGTTATCTCTAAAGTTAAATTTTTAGATTCATACAAGGATTACTATTCTTTTAGAATTTGGTATCAAGATCCTAAAAAGACATTAACAAATAAAGAGGTTGAGGAGGTTAGAAATAAAATAATTGACGTAGTTGAAAAGAAATTTGGGGGAGTAGTCAAGTAATTATGGAGTTGGAGTAGGTGATGGTGTGGGGGTTGGGGTGTTGGTTGGTGTGGGTGTTGGGGTTGGGGTGACATAGTCCCAAGGGACATTGACACCCACTACAATTTCTCTGCCGGACTCGTGACCGGCGGAATCCTTTGCCACTGCACGAAGCTTGTGGACACCGTCGTCTAAATTGAGGGTGTGCTCATAAGGCGGGGCCGTAAAGGTTCTAATCCTGACGCCGTCTGCCTCGATCCAAACTTCTTTTATTTCACTGGTTGAGCGAGGAGTAATTTTTACTTTAAAAGAGTTTGAGAGGTTGTTTGCGTGATCAGACGGCTCGTTAAACTCAACGTTGAGGGGGTTACCTGTTCCACAATATTGGGTGGGCGGATGGTATTTGGGATCTCCCGCGTGATTTTGCTCAATCCAAGACAAGATCCCTTCCTGCCACCGATTTGGCTCACCGGGGCCTGCCAGAGGGTCCTCTTCTTTAAAAACAAAGTATTCACGCTCCTCGTAATTGCCTGAAGCAATGTCTGATGGCGTGGCCAGATTACCGTCGGATTTACAGACTTTGAGCTTGACGTGGATTGTATCCCCCGTTGGCTCCGTGCCGCGGATGAAGATTTCGTTTCGGACTTCAAAGCCGTCATGAGCCAGGAAGCCGGAGACTTTATCAACCTGAAGCTCAATAATTTCGTTGGGACGTTCAAAGGCAACGACCGGTTTGCCTTCTAGTGCTTCTAAAAGGATCTTGCGCCAAATGGGGGAGGCACCGGAAACTCCTGAGGCGACTGATTTCATCTCTGAATTGTCGTTGTTGCCGACCCAGACTCCTACAACAACCTGCTGATTTCCACCAACTGTCCAGTTGTCTCTTTTGTCATTTGTTGTCCCTGTTTTAACGGCTACTTGGCGGCCGGGGATGTTTAAAAGTGAGTTTGGACCAAAGACCTCAAGGCGGGCGTTATTGTCTGATAAAATGTCTGCTATCAAATAAGCTTGGCCGGCAGAAAGCACCTGGCGGCCCTTTTGAGGCTTAGTTTCTTCAAGCACCCTACCTTCATTATCAACTACTTTTAGGACTGAGATCGGTTCAACTTTGTAACCACCATTCATAAAAGCGCCATATGCACCTGTTAACTCCAGAAGACGAACTTCTCCTCCGCCGAGTGTGACAGACAGGCCAACGCGTGACAGCGTGTCTTTGGTTGGCTCAAGAGAGTTAATTCCCAAATCATAGGCGGTAGCCAGCATATCTTGGATGCCTACAAGAGCAAGCATTTTGACTGCTGCGACGTTGATTGAGTTTCCCAAAGCAAATCGCACGTGCATTGGGCCGCGGAAGTTGCCGTCGTAGTTTTGAGGCTTGTAATCGGGCTGACCTACCCCGCCCGGAAAGGTGGTGGGCACGTCCATAATAAGAGTGGACGGTGTGTAGCCTTTTTTGAATGCAGTTACATAGGTGACCGGTTTAATGCTTGATCCGGGCTGGCGAAGGCGAGTTGTTACATTGACCTGGCCATCATAATCCTCTGCATCAAAATCTTTAGAGCCAACCATGGCCAGAATTTCAGCGGTTTCCGGATCCAATACCACCGCTGCGCCATTTGTAATATTTAAGCTTTCTACTTTTTCAATTTCTTCGGCAACAATTTGCTGAGCTTTTTCCTGAAGTTTCAAATCAAGTGTTGTGGTTACTTCTAAGCCGCCCTGCTCGACGATTCGCTCACCGTAGCGGTCCTCCAAAATAGTTTGGACATATTGCACAAAGTGAGGTGCTTTAAAGCCAGCGTCCCTATCTTTGAACTCTAATCCTTCAAGTTGCTGCTGGGCTTGCTCTTCTTGTTCGTCGTTGATATAGCCGTCTTCACGCATCCTACGTAGAACCGCCTGGGTTCTGCCTATATAAGCCTCCGGTTCGGACGAATACGGTGAGTAGTAAGAGGGCCTTTGGGGAAGGCCTGATAAAAACGCCGATTCTACGAGATTTAGATCCGACACTGGCTTGCCAAAATAAGTTTCTGCTGCGGCCTCCACCCCCCAAGCGGTGCCGCCATAGGGGGCTTCATTAAGATACATCTGTAGTATCTCGTCTTTGGAGTATTTGCGCTCAATTTGGACTGCTAAAATAAACTCACGAAGCTTGCGGGTGATTGAGCGCTCCGGAGTCAGAAGAACATTTTTGACAAGCTGTTGGGTAAGTGTTGAGCCTCCTTGGGCTCGGCCTTGGGTAAAGAGACGGGTGAAACCTCGCAGCATCCCCAGGGGATCAAAGCCTTGGTGCTCGTAGAAGTTTTTATCCTCTATAGCTACGGTTGCCTGGCGGAGGTAAAGGGGAACCTGATTAAGTGCAATGGGAGTGCGTTTTTGGTCGGCGTAAATGTCATACAGTACTTCGCCATCTCTGTCCAGGATCTTGGTTGAGAAGCCTTCCCTTCTTATGATTTTATCCGGTGAAGGGAGATTAAAAGCCAGAAGAGGAAAGATGATGATGGCAATAAGAAAAAGGCCGATTACACCCACAAATGCAAGCTTGGCAAAAAGTGCGGCTTTTTGGGGAGTCAAAAAACCTTTAATGCCGCCGGTAGATACGTTTCTAACAACTCTTCGACGCTTGACCCGCATGCGCCTTTTCCAGCCCGGGGAACTTTTGAACCTATCCAGTATGCCCATGAGGATATTTTAGCAAATAGATTAAGTTAATTGTATTTTGTTACCATGTACTGTTACACTGTAACAAGGATGAAGGGCAATATAGATCCTGAATTGGTTTTCGATCTGGTGAATGCATTTACAATTGCAAAAGGTCCACACAAGTCAGCGCTTCTGCTTCAAGATCTCTTGACTGCGAGTGAGATTAAAAAGCTTTCCAGAAGACTTAGGATTGCCAAGCTACTTTTGGGCGGCATGACACAAAGAGAAGTTTCCTCGGACTTACGTTGTAGTTTAGCAACAGTAACGAAAGTAAAGCTGTGGTTGGATCAAAAGGGAGAGGGGTTTAAGTCCGTAATTAAATCCCTACCAAAGAAGTATGAGTATCCAAGTAAGTTACCAAAGGGGCCTATTGAGTACCATATGCCGCAGGCGATACTGGCACTGGCTAAACAAGGCCTTGCCAAATCCCAGGATATAAGAATTGACAGATTGGTCGAAAACGTTAGTAAAAAAGAAGCTATGAGTAAGCATGTTCAAGAAGCTTTTGAAGATAGGTTTAAGAGAAAAATAAGACCCTAAAGTTTCTGTGTTACAGTGTACTGTTACATGGTAACATTGGTTGACAAAGATGTGATGCTGAATATATACTTTCATTGTTCGAAAATAATAAAAGCTGTGATGGAGCAAAAGTAGATGACTTTCGGTGACAGCGTAGCTTATCGAATTAACACTCCGGAGCTTCACAGGGAATAAACTTGTGACGGTTGCGACCGTAACATCGCTAGAGTGTCACTGCAATTAGTCAAGCACTCGAGTCAACGAGGAGCTAAATTTGACTAACACCCGCAGTGGGTGTTTTTTAGTGCAGAAAGTTTAGCTTGAAACAAGGTGGTACCGCGAGAACCCTCGCCCTTGTCAATCATGATTTTTGGTTGATTTGGGCGAGGTTTTTTATGCACAAAGAGAGGGAACAATTTGAGCTGACAGGCGGCAGAGATGCTGCAATCGAATTGTTGTTTAATAATCAGCCTTTTAGGCATCGAGATTTAGTATTGGTTACACTGAGCGGCAGTATTAGTTCAAACTCGCATGGAAGAAAAAGCGATATAGACATAACTACTGTACTAAAACCAGAAGATCCCAAGAAAGTTGATGGCGCAGCCATATTAACTTTGGCAGAACAGTTAAGAAAGTTTGCCTTTTCTTTTAAATTGTCAAATCCCCTGATTCATCCGGTTATTATTTCCACAATTAGGCTCGAGGAGGCACAAATCGCGATGGCTGAAACAGAAGGTAAAGAAGTTGTTCCAATTCATTGGTTGCATTATCCATCGGTTGAATTTGCATCAGTGAACGAGCCGCCAGGATTATTTAATGGACTTATAAATGGTCGAGATTTGAAAGGTAATTCAAACGGTGTGTTGCGCGAGTTTGGTTTGGTTCAGCCGAGTAAATTTCCAGAATTATCCGGTTTGGATTGGCTTACCGATGGCTTTAGGGTTTTGGTTGCAAACATAAACCCCGACTCCGAAGAACACTCTTTTCAACCGGTGTCTTTTCTTAAAAATCTTGCAATGCACAATCTTGAGTATTTCTGGAAGTGGAGAGTTATTGCCCCTCTTGTTGAAAAGGAAATGTTAAAGCCTTTTGTAAGTTGGAATGATATTGCTAGTTTAAGAAATGATTCTACAAAAGATCTTGCAGATTTTGCAAATAGAGTAAGAGATGTTAGACATCAAGGAGTGAATGCGGATTTAAATGAAATCATAAATTTACATTTAGAAACTTTTAATTTATGGCCAATAAGATAAATTTAACATTTCTGGGCACCGGCGCAAACGGGGGTTTACCTCAAATGGATTGCAATTGTGTTTTTTGTAAAAGCAAAGCGTCAAAACCTAGATTGAGAAATGGCATTTTGTTCGAGATTGATCAAAAAAAAATACTTATAGACGCTTCCCCTGATATAAGAGCTCAACTTAGCTCTGTCGGCTTAATGTTACAAGACATTGACTTGATTATAATATCACACTTGCACTGGGACCATTGTGGAGGACTTGTTGAACTAAGTTGTGGAAGGCCTCTAAACATAAACATACTGTGTTCTGCCGAAAACAGGGAAACACTTAAAGTGTCTAGTTATTTTTCATTTCTTTTTGAGATGGGATTTGCACGCTTTAGTAAGCGAGGTCTTGGAAACGTTAAGCCAAGGCTTTTCAAAGTTAAGCATGATTCGAACTTTCCAACAAGTGCGATAAAAATAACTTCTGGTGACAAAAATGTTCTTGTTGCAACCGACGTAGATGCCATTAACAGAAAATTTTTACGGGAGATAAAGAAATCAGATTTAGTTGTGTTTGACGGAACTTTTTATGAGAAATCGTTACATAATCATATTTGTATAAAACAAAGTGCTTCTGTATTAAGTAAGCATACGAAAAATGTTGTGTATACTCATATTAATCACTCTGAAAATATAAAAGGGGTTAATAAATATTTAAGTCGGTTTGGTTTTACTTTGGCTTTTGACGGTATGAGGATAAAAGTTTAGAATTCAGTTAATATGGATAAGGTTGAGGAGATTTTGACCAGGGGGGTTGTAAACGTAATACCCGAGAAGGAGGGGCTTATAAAGCTTCTGAAAGAAGAAAAGAAATTAAATATTTATTTCGGCATTGATCCTACCGCAACCAGAATTCACTTAGGGCACACTGTTCCACTTAGAAAACTGCAGGCACTTGCAGACTTAGGGCATAGTGTGACATTTCTGATAGGAGATTTTACAGCATTGATTGGCGATACCTCTGACAAAGATAGTGAAAGACCTGTTTTAACAAGCGAAGAAATTGAACAGAATTTCAAAACTTACAGACAGCAGGCAGAAAAAGTGATTAGTTTCAATAATATTACGGTTAAGCATAATAGTGAGTGGCTGGGAAAGCTTAGTTTTTCTGAAATAGTTAAGTTGTGCCAACATTTTTCTGTTGGTGATTTTGTGGGCAGGGAACTGATCAAAAAAAGGCTTGAGGAAGGAAAAAGGGTTGGGCTTCATGAAACTTTGTATCCTGTAATGCAAGGGTATGACAGTTATTTTTTGGATACTGATATTCAAGTTGGAGGCCCCGATCAGACATTTAATATGCAAGCCGGAAGGAGACTGCAAAAAGATTTAAGAAACAAAGAGTCGTATGTGCTTGTTACAGATTATTTAATGGGTACAGACGGCAGAAAAATGAGCAAAAGCTGGGGAAATGCTATTTGGATTGATGATGAGCCTTCAAATATGTACGGAAAAATTATGTCTGTCCGAGATGAGCTTATTGAAACATATTTTAAACTCGCAACTGAAGTTGGTTTGGAAAGCATTGGAAAAGGAAATCCGCTTGAGCTAAAACACAAACTGGCTAGAATTATTGTTTCGGAAATACACGGGGAGCAAAGCGCGACTGAAGCAAGCGAACAATTTGGTAATGCTTTTCAAAAGGGAGAGGGTGATTATAAGAGAGAGATTACAATGAAACCCACACTGCTGGAGACGGTTGCACAAGAGGTGGGAAGCAATGCGGAGGCGAAGAGGCTGATTAAGGGCGGGGCGGTGGATGTGGAGGAGAAAACGGTAACTGATCCGAAGCTTGAGATTATGGGTGGGGAAAGAGTGAAGATTGGAAAAAAGATTTTTGTTAAAGTCAAAAGGACATGAGTGAAAAAAGAAAGAAAAGAAAGGCGCTACTTGTAAAGCTTATTATTTTAATTGCCGCAATTGGGCTTTTGTTAACAACCTTCATGCCGTTTATCCCTTATTTATTCTACTGACAGGTATAATAGGTTATGAATCTAGATACTCCCATTTCGGAAGTGGCCGGCATTGGGCCGCATTACCTACAAAGACTAAAAAAACTTGAGATTAAAACAGTCGGTGACTTGCTGATGCATATCCCGTCACGCTACGAGGATTATTCTTACAGCTCGCAAATAAAAAGTGTCCGTGTGGGAGAGACAGTGACTATAAGGGGGCAGGTGGTTTCAATTAGAAACCAGTACACCAGGACGGGCAAAAGCGTTGTGGTTGCTGACATATCCGACGGCGAAGCAACTATAGCCGCAATTTGGTTTAACCAGCGCTTTTTGCTTCGAACTTTACCTGAAGGCACTAACCTGTCTTTGTCCGGCAAAGTGAACTGGTGGAGCAGGAAACCTGCTTTGATTTCGCCCCAATACGAGAAAATAGATTTCGGTAAAGACACTGTCCATACCGGCCGAATTATGCCGATTTATCCTGAAACTGCGGGGCTTACTTCTAAGTGGCTAAGAACTAAGATAAAGCAGGTATTTGATGAGGCTATAAATAGCATTGAGGAGCTGCTTCCCGAAGATATTATCCGGGAGTTTGATTTAATTGATAGAAAAAGTGCAATTACTTTTTTGCATTTCCCGAAGGATACCAGCCAGACTGAAATTGCCAGAAGGCGGCTTGCGTTTGATGAGCTGGTCTTGGCGCATTTATCCAGTATTAGAAGGAAAATTGAATGGAGAAAGTACGAGGCTGCACATAAACTCCGGGTTAAAAATGATGAGATTGAGCAATTTATCAGTAAACTGCCATTTGAATTGACTGAATCACAAAGAACATCGGCCCAGGAAATTTTAGCTGACTTAGAAAGCGACAAGCCAATGAATAGACTTTTGCAGGGCGATGTTGGAAGCGGAAAAACGATTGTTGCAGCGGTTGGAGCTTTAGCTGCATTTCTTGAGGGGTACCAGACGGTCATCATGGCGCCTACACAGATTTTGGCCGAACAGCACTTTAATACACTAAACAGCGTATTTGAGGAGTACCGGATGAGAGTGTCTTTGCTAACCTCCACTATTAAAAGCAGTTTGTTAGGACGAAGTGATATTTTTGTCGGGACACACTCGCTGATTGCGGGGAGAGTTAGTTTTGACAGAGTTGCACTGGCAGTGATAGATGAACAACATCGATTTGGGGTTGCGCAAAGAGCGAAGCTGGTTGGGCGGGTTGTGGAAAACAGCAGAGTGCCACATATTCTTACAATGACCGCAACCCCCATCCCTAGAAGTGTTGCCCACAGTTTGTTTGGTGAGCTTGATTTGTCAACCTTAACGCATATGCCCGCGGGAAGGCAAAAGGTGACAACCTGGGTTGTGCCGCCAAAGAAACGTGAGGCTTCATATGAGTGGATAGCAGAGCAGATAAAAAAAGATGGGATACAGGTATTTGTGGTTTGCCCGCTAATTGAGGAAAGTGAGGCTGAAAGCATGAAACAGGTGAAGGCTGTAACCACAGAATACGAAAAACTTAAAAAGATATTTAAAGGATTTAAAGTGGGACTATTGCACGGCAGGCTTAAGCCAAAAGAGAAGCAGGAAGTTGTGGATAAATTCAAAAAAGGCGAGGTCGATATTTTAGTCTCGACCCCGGTTGTGGAGGTAGGGATTGATATCCCAAACGCCACAATAATGGTTATTGAGGCGGCGGAGAGATTTGGTTTGGCCAGCCTGCATCAGCTTCGAGGAAGGGTAGGGAGGAGCTATAAAAAATCTTATTGTCTTTTGTTTACCGAAAGCAGCAGCATGGATGTGACCAGTAGGCTGACGGCTTTACGGCAATCTCATTCAGGAGCCGAGCTTGCGGAGCTAGACCTTAAACTCCGAGGGCCGGGGGAAATTTTTGGGCTTAGGCAACACGGATTTAGTGAGCTTAAAATTGCTTCATGGAGTGATTTTGAGCTAATTGCCAAGGCCAAACAAGCAGCCGAAAAAATTATTAAAAACCAAGATAAATACCCGGAATTTATTAGGAAACTTAACAAACTTCTTGCATAAGCTTGTGCTTGCGGATACAATTGTCTGATATGACACCAGTACCTAAGAAAAAGCATACCAGAAGCAGGTCAAATATCCGCAGAGGGGCGGATAGATTAAGCATGCCATCTTTGGTTATTTGCAAAAACTGCGGCAAAAAGAAGCTACCTCACAGGCGTTGTCCGTTTTGCAACAAATGAAGTCTGCCAAAGATCCCAGACATGTGGTCCGCATTGAAACCGTAAGAGAGCTTTTTGCGTCTTCATTTGCACCGCAGCCTGTAGGAGAGAGAACAAGAAAAATATTGGAGAATGCGGGAGTGCTAGATAAAAAAATATCTGAGGCTGCCCCCGAATGGCCGATTGAGAAACTTAACAAAATAGACTTGGCTATATTGCGGCTGGCAGTTTTTGAGCTAACCCATACGGACACGCCCCCTAAAGTTATAATTGATGAAGCGGTGGAGCTTGCAAAGCAATTCGGGAGCGAAGCCTCGCCTGCTTTTATCAACGGAGTAATGGGAACGATTTTAAAAGAAAAAGGAAATGAACAATCTTAGTCAGTTAAAAAACAGCTTTGTTAACAAAGAGCTTATTGAGCAAGCCCTAACACACCGTTCGTGGCTGAATGAAAATAATAATTTGAGAAAGTCTAACGAGCGGCTGGAGTTTTTGGGCGACGCGATATTGGAATATGTAGTTTCGGCGGAGCTTTTTAACCGCTTTACAGAGCGGGAGGAGGGGTACCTGACGGCCCTTCGGGCGAGCCTGGTTAATACAGAAAATTTGGCAAAACTGGCTGTAAGACTGGAAATAGGTGAGGGGTTGTACTTATCTAAAGGCGAGGAAGATGGGGGAGGCAGGCAAAACACATCGATTTTGGCGGACACGATTGAAGCTATAATCGGGGCTATTTATATCGACAGGGGAATTGAGGCGGCAAGTGAGTTTATATATAAAGAAATCCTTACTGAGGTGGACGAAAAAATTTCGGGACCGCTAAAAGACGCGAAAAGTAGCTTACAGGAAGTGGTTCAGTCTAAGGGGCTTGAAACACCCAGATATGAAGTTGTGGGAGAGGAGGGGCCGGACCACGACAAGGTGTTTAGGGTAAACGTCCTGGTTGGAGAGGAAGTTTGGGGGACGGGTGCGGGAAAAAGCAAGAGCCTGGCAGAACAAGAGGCTGCAAAGAAAGCACTTACGAAAAACGTGACACGAGATACGTAACACGTTATAATAACGCTCATGGTGACAATACGACTGGCAAGACGTGGCAAAAAAAACGATCCCTTTTATAGGATTGTTGCTATTGATAGCAGGAAAAAAAATACCGGGGAGGCTTTAGAGGTTGTGGGTTATTGGCACCCAAGGGAGGATAAGAAAAAGATTGATAAAAAAGCAATTGAAGCTTGGGTGGCAAAAGGTGCCCAGGTGTCTGCGGCGGTTCAGAAGTTAATGTGAAATGCAAGAGCTTATAACATATTTAATATCAAAAATAACCGGCTCCAGTGACTTTGAGGTGGAGGAGCGTGAGGAAAGCGGAAAGTTAATATATACGGTGACTGCCAATCCAAGCATTATCGGGCTTATCATCGGAAAAGGCGGAAAGACCATAAAAAACTTAAGAAAAATTGCATCAATCAGGGCAGTAGTGGAGAACAAGGCAATCCATATTGCTATAGAAGAAAAAGCTTCTTAAATTTGGATAAAAGGATCTCTTTCCGGGGTATTCGTGTCGTCCGGCTGAAGAAGCGTGAAGGCTGGTTTTTGAAGTCTGGTGACCTCGTCAATAATTGATTTTTCGGCGTCTGTTAAATCCGAAATCGGCTCGTCCAGCCTAGGAAGCTGGGTGGGGGTATCTGACCAATAAGTTTCTATCTGGGCATCCATAGTTAACTGGCCGGAGCTTTCCTGCTCAAAGCTTATCTGCTGAAACTTAGAGATGGGCGAGACGTTGGATAATGAAATAAGAAAATTGGCCAAATCAAAAGAGCTACCGATTGCTTTGAAAGTGATACCTACGCTATTGAAACCTTCTTTTGTCAGGGTGCTGCCGCCCGAGATGCTTTCGATCACAACATTGTGCTCAAGCTCTTTTGAGCGAATGTGAGAAATAAGCTGAAGCGTGGGACTATTTAGTGGAAGTGCGGAGGTTACGGCGCTTGAATATGATTGTATTTGTTGTGCTTGTGAGCTTCTTTCCAGCAGGCTTAATTTGTCATTTAGCAGATTTAAGGTTTTTGTTTCCGAGGTGACGGACGAGCGGGCTTTTGATATTCTAGCCCACAAATTGTTCGCAAGAACCGCCCCTAGAATAACAACGATAATAATTGCCAAAAGCGGTTTTAGTATTACTTCAAGTTTTGCTGAAAGCTCTTTCATTTTAATAAGTTTCGAATTCGATTTGATAACCGGCTGCTGGATTAAAATCAAATTTTTTCATAACTACGGTTTGATATCTGTCCAGCTCCCTTACAAGATTGAACACAAAAGCCAAATCTTGAGATGAGGTAAGCTTTAGAGTGACCCTGCTTCTGTCTACATCAAGTTTGCCGCTTTGAAACAGAACAGAAGCCGGCAAAGCTGTAAGAAGGGCGTCTAAATCCGTAATTTGTGTAGCGGATGAGTTTAGATTTTGTATAAGTTGTATTTTTTGGACCCTGTCTTTTACTAATAGCATGCTTTGTTCTGTGGACTCAAGGGCCCGAATTTGATTTTTAGTTTGGGCAATTTTGTCTTGGGTGGTGGCAAGCTGGTTGTTCACAAATATCATGAAGGCAACAAGACCGGCAACAAAAAGCACAAAGATTGCGGTTATGGCAATTGCAACTTTTGTGAGTTTTGAAGCCAACTGCTGTGTATCGCTTTTTATTAGAACTTCTTTTGGCAGAAGATTGATTGTGCTTTTCATATCAGCCCTCCCTCATTGCAAGACCAACTGCGATAGGATATAAGGGGGCAAAACTGGCGAGTTTTTTGGCTGTTTCCGGATCCACTTCAATTTTTGCAAAGGGATTGCCGATTACAACCTCGATATTAAGCTCTTTTGATAGAGAGGGGACGAGATCCGGTATCCCTGCGGAGCCTCCGGCAAGGATAAGTGTGGTGGGGGCAACCCCTTTGTCGTCTGTCTGATAGAAGTGCATGGCTTTTTTAATCTCTTCTGTTATAACCCTAAATACTGGCTCGAGTGCCATCTGGACTTTGCTTTCAAGCCTTGTAGAAAGCCCGTAGGTGCGTTTGTACTCTTCCGCTTGCTGGGAAGCAACGCCCAGGGCTTGAGAAACGGCCCTGGTGAAGGCTTCACCGGCCGTTGGGATTGAGCGGGAGAAGGAGATGAGCCCGTTTTTGGCAATGGCAATGTCTGTGGAGCGGGCCCCAAAATCAAGTATCATTACCGTGCCCTCGGCCGGGGCGAGACAACGGGCAAGGGCAATGAGTTCCGTTTCGGCGGAGCTGACGTTGAGCCCGGATTTATTGACCAAAGAGACATATTTTTGTACGAAAGATTTTGAGCTTGCCACAAGAAGAACTTTAACTCCGCGAGCTGTTTCGGACTCATTTCTTTCAATAATTTGGTGCTGGATTATGGCCTCGTTTGACGGAATTGGAATATACTGCTCTGCTTCCCATCGGACTGCCGAGGCAATTTCTGAATCCGAAAGAGAGGGGAATGTAACAACTCTTGAAAACACTTGAGACTCGGGCAGAGAGATTGTAACGTCGCGGGAGCCGACTTTTGTATCTTTGATTAACTTTTTAACGGCGTCAACCAGAGCGACGTAGGTTTTATCGTCTTGCTGCATCTGATCAATATTTACCGCCGAGTGGCCGACGACGCCCGCAGCCTTGAGCTTGAATTTGCCACCCGAGCGCTCAAGTTCGATGATTTTAATTGATTTTGTGCCTATGTCGAGTCCTACACTCATTTGACTAATGGTTGCGGGCTAAAAACGCCCGAAAAAATTGACGGCATTTCCGGATAAAGCTTGAAAACTTCTACCTTGCGCTGGGACTGGCCGGACTGGCCGGTTGATTCGACTCTTCTGCCCTGGCCCGGAAGCGACGAGTTTGATCCGAAAGCAACATTTACCCCAACTGTTTCGGGGGCAGCATTGTAGAGTGGAGTTAAGCGCATAAGAACCGGGCCTTCTATTGCTTGTGTCACACCCAGCGATGAAGCAGAAAGTCTGGTACTAAAGCGGAAATTTGTACCCAAAATGTTACATGTCCCACCAGTTGGCTCATTAAATTGATTTATACCTCTTCTTGCTGCGTTTGGATCTAACGCGTTTCGAGAAACTTCCATAGTTGAGTAAACACCGGCAGTGCGGTTATAGTAAATTTCAGCAAGGATTGCTGGTGCAACCGAACCGCCTGGAGTACCCCAACAGATCTCAATAGTATCTCCCGCCGCATTAAAACAAGGTAGGCCTGAGCAGCTCAACTCGTCTTTTTCATCATGAGAAACAAACCAGACGGTCGCGGATTCGCCGGAGGAAAGCTCGCCCGGATAGACGTACTGTCTATCGCCCTCCGCAACGTTTGCGATGGTTGCGTTTACAGTAGCTTCCCCTACGCTCACATTAACAACATCTGTGTTGGTCAGAAATACCCTTTCAACACCTGCCTCTGCGGCCGAAAAGGCCCGAAGAGCCTCCTCCTCTGAAGATGTTAATGATACATCCGAAACCGAATAAGAAACAACCGATAGGGCAACTGTCATTACCACAGCCATGACAAGAAGGATAATGAGAAGCGCTTGTCCTCGCTGATTCATATACTTCAGTTTACTTACTAAAAGAGATAAAAATCAATACGCTCTTAGGTAAATTGTTGTAGTTGTTGAGATATTTGCTGATTCCCGCCCCGTGTTTTGTGAGTCTTGAGCCGTTAGAGAAATGGTGACCGATGGGGGAACTCTGTCTGTTGCGGGGGTGCAGGCAAAGGAGCAGGAGGTTATGCGAACATCGGTGCTTGTAAGTCTGGCAGAGCCTGAAGCAACAAAGCCTGTGGGGCCTATGGATTGACAAGAGAAAGAGGTGGGGGTGGCTCTATCAAGCGGCGTGTATGTTATCCCGGGTGGTGAGGCCGTACAAGTGACGTTGTTGGTATTTCGCAGGTGCCGTTCGATGGTTGTGATGGCCTGGTTAATATTTTCGCGAACTTTAAATGTGGCTTCTGATTTATGGACACTTAAAAGGCTGTAAGTGAGGGTTTGGGTGGCAACAACCATGATAATGGTAAAAATTCCCAGAACGACAAGGATTTCAAAGAGGCTAAACCCCCTATCTCCAGCCGGTGAAATCTGTTGTGACTCTTGCATCTGATGCTCCTTGGGGTGAATCCCAAGACGTGATTACTGTTGCGGTTATAATATCATCGTCGGTTTCGGCTGGAGTTCCATTGTTGTTAATGGAAAATTGAGCTTCTCTTCTAAAAGGTATTGCAGAACCAGATACGGTTTCACTGATCCCACATGAACCGGAATTGTTAAATGCCAGGGTTTGTAAACACCATACACCGGTGTTGGCATTCGCACGAAAAGTTTGCCAGTTGTCGTCTCTTTGGGAGCGAAGCCATTCAACAGCTTCCTGGGAAAGGCTAATTGCAACTTGATTACTTTTGGAGAAATTTGCGTTTCGAAGGCTTAGGGTGGCAAGAGAAACAAGGGCAAATAAGGCAATGCCTATTACACCAATGGCTGCGACCATTTCGTAAAGTGATTGGCCAGCCTCGGCGGGTAAACCTTTTTGAGTGTTCATAATATTTCTCCGGTGGATCTTATGATTATGTCAACAGGTGCGGTTTGCTCACTACAGATTGGTAAAAAAGGAAAAAAAATACATATAAGGTCATAGATTGGATTATAAGTGTCTTTCGAAATTCTAATTCTATATTGATTGCCAGCAGACATGTTTGTCCCGTGAGCAAGGGACTTAAAAATTACCGGACTAAGCATATAAGGCTGGGATGAAATAGTAATGCCTGCTGGCATATCAACATCTTTTATGTGGGATGATAGTTGCCCTTCAGGTTCACAGTGGGGGGTAACGTAAT
>Ga0265297_10006690_pt1 | contig 16522 bp, 18 predicted proteins | sample Munlanlwell13791_FD_192502 | JGI IMG/M metagenome (GOLD analysis project Ga0265297, IMG submission 192502) | Leachate microbial communities from a municipal landfill in Southern Ontario, Canada - Leachate well 137-91 | ecosystem: Engineered > Solid waste > Landfill > Unclassified | place... | reverse complement strand
GTAAATAATCCTCAAAGTGTCATGGTATTGACTATACCGACAAGCGAAAACTCCGCAGGTGGAAAAGTAGAAATCAAGATAGAGCCATTAAGTGTAGAAATCAAAGATGCTTCATTCAGACTTTACCGAAGCGATAACAGAGATGAAATAATTGGTGCTCATGGAATGCCACCTTATAGAATGGGGATTTATGAAACAGGACAATTGGCAGGTAACCTCGGAAGGGAATCAACGGTAATTTACTATTCAAGTATAATCCAACCTCGACAAAATGTATTCAACCAGATTATGAATTTGGACATATTACCGACATTGGGAGTTACCGATTGGTGGTTTGAACTGGAAAGCATTGACCTTAAAGAAATTGATGCAGATGTAGAAAGGATATTAAAGTTAATCTCAAGTGGAGTAATGACACCTAACGAAGCGATAGATTATTGCGGTAGCTATTTTGGACTTGAAAGAAGTCAAGATAATCCGGCTATGGATTTCCATTATATAAACGGACAGCCTATTGATTCAAATGGACTCATTCCAGAAAGCGAAATTACAGGTGCTTTAAGCAGTATCAAAGATAAGCTAATAGAAGGATTAATAGATTATGTTTCCAAAAATAATAACGGAAAGCTTGATAGAGATAGAAGGTTTACAAAGGCAATTACAGACATTGAAAAAGACCTCCGGAAAACTCCAGAAAGAGGAAATTAAGCTTTATAGAAAACTTCTAACTTTAATCAGGAAAAAGAATAAAGAGATATTTAGCCGATTCAAGAAATTAGGCAGAGTGCCTTCCAATGATTTGGATATTAAACAAATCGTACAACCTTTAGAAGAGGCAATAGAAGATTATGCCGAAATTGTAATTGAAAATACAGAAGAAGCTATCCGAAGGGGAATAGCCAGAGCCGTTAGGTTGTTGCCGACCACTGAAGCCAAAAGAGAATTCAAAATAGACTTTGAGTTTTTAGAGGAGTTTTCACCATTAATCGCACAGCAGATAAAAGAGAAAACTTTTGTAGCTTCCGAAAAAACTATAAGAAGATTAATAGGAAATCTCATGGAAAACTTAAGAGAAAGTTACGAGGCGGGATTCGGGTACAGCAAATCCGCTGAAAGACTCAATGAAGTTTTTACCAACATGGAAACATACGAACTTGAACGAGTAGCCAGAACAGAAATAGCAAGTGCCGAAAATTTGGGAATGTATGAAAGTGAAATAGAATTAGGAGTTGAATATCATAAGTGGAGAACAGCAAGAGATGAAAGAGTAAGAAATTCACATGAAGAATTAGAAGGGCAGATTGTAAAGGTTGGAGATAGATTCAGTAATGGTTTAGAATATCCGGGCGACCGTAGCGGTCCAATAGAAGAATGGATAAATTGTTTTATTGGTAGTACATTAGTAACTGCTACTGAAACAAAAAGGGTTTTTAGAAGGTTTTATGAAGGTGAGACGATTACTATCACAACTGCCTTTGGCAACAAACTTACCGGTACTCCGAATCACCCAATATTGACTTCTAATGGCTGGATTCCCCTGAATCGATTGAATCCTGGAGATAAGATAATTGCTACAAGAGATAATATCAGGGACTCCTCTATTAACCCAAATGATAATTATATTAAAACCAGAATCGAGGAGATATATACAGCGAGTTCTAAATTGTTTCCTAAAAAAAGGATTATTTCTGGAACAGACGATTTCCATACAGATGGAAGGGGAAGCAAATATATCGACATTGTAAATATGAATAGCTTTTTGAGGGATAACTTTAATATTATTTTTTCTCAATTCATTAACAAAATCAGTTTCCCATTTACCAATATATTGGAGAGTTTTTTCTCTGGTATTAGCTTTTGCAATAGCTTCTGGAATAGGGATTATTCTTTTTCTAATGGTGTCATGGGCTTTTTTTGTAATCCTTTGTCTCTCAGCTGGAGATGTTTGGGACATTCTGACATACATGGATTCAGAGCGATTTCTAATAAATATGCTATTCTCGGAAAGATACCTATAAATAACATTTCTGGAAACATTAAATTGTTTGGCAAGGGCTTTTCCAGATTTTCCTTTTTGATACAGCTTTACAATTTCCTGATAAGGCAAAACAATATTATTAAATTTGGAATTAATAGAGATACCATTATCGAAAAGTCTTTTCCTGATAACTTTATCGGTGACACCATATTTTTTAGCGATGGACTTAATAGAATCCCCATCCCTGTAACAACTGATAATATAATCAATATCGAGAGCAATAATTTTAGGGGGTATGTTTATAACCTCCAAACGAAAGATAATATGTATATATCTAATAATATTATAACACATAATTGCCGTTGCACGATAATGCCATTCCTTATGCCGGAAGGTTATACTGCACCGTCTGGAATGAATTTCTTTTATGAAAGTGATTTAGTCAAGGCAGAATAACAAAGGAGGGATAAATGAATCCAAATGAAACCACTATGTATGAAGAAAAGTATTGGGTAACAGAATTCAGGATATATTCCGAATTAGAGGATTATTTAAGAAATCAAAATTATACGGAGGCAAATAATGCATTCGAAAGCAATCGATTTATTGAAGAATATGATGTTTGATGAAGATATGATTAACGGAAATCAGAAACGAAAAGAAAGAAATGAATTGATATTATTTATAATAAGGAAACTCCAGAATGATATGCCAAGACCTGAAAGGAAAATCGAAAATCCAGACTGTCCTAATGGGGTATGTCCAGCGAGGTGATAATGGAAGTTAGATGTATTGATTGTGGGAAATTACTATTCAAAATAACCGACCAACGTTATATCGAAATACCATGCTCAAGACCGAGGTGCAGAAACAAAGGTCAAAGAGAAATAATGATATACGATATTCAAGAGGAGAAGATAATAGAAAAAAGAAAGGATTTGACAAAGAATAATTTCACTGGTAAAATAATTATAAGTTAAAAAGGTTCTTTCTGACTGATAAAAGACCAAGGGGACTTTTCGAAAGATAGGTTGGAAAGTCAAATTGACAATTGAATATTCCAAGGGGACAAACCCCAACTCATATTCTTTTCATTTTTTACTTCCTTTACATCAGAGCATCTACGAGAAGCCGGTACAGCTTTCTTGTAGGTGCTCTTTTGTTTTAGGGAAAGGAGAGAAAATGCCATTCGGAAAATGGGAAAATTTCAATGAATGCGTTTTAGACATGGAAAAACAAGGTTATGACAATGAAACAGCAAAAAAGATATGTGGAACTCTGGAAAGAGAATTAAAGAAGAAAGGAGAAAGAGATGTGACTGTAAAAAACCAGAATGCAAAAGAAAGTTTAGAAGAACGAATAAGCCAAGTTAGAAGAGCATTTGAATCAAGAGGCGATTTAATGGAATCCAATTCAATGGTTATTCATGTTTTTGAAGATACAGTAATAACACAGCAATTTGGTACAGGTCAATATTATGAAGTACCTTATACTATAGATGATGACGGTAAAATAACCAAAGGCGAGCCGAAAGAAGTTGATTTAGTCTATATTCAAAAACGACTTAATAACAGCAGTGCAGAATTAACCGGTCCCATATTTAAAGCAGATGAAAAACAGAGAATAGTTTATGCCGCAGTATTAGTACCCGGAGAGCCAGACCATGATTTCGAAAAAGGCGAAAAATTATTGACCGCAGAAGAAATAGAACAAGTTGCTCATAAGTGGATGGAAGATTATGGAAACATAGACTACATGCATGGAATGAATAATGTAGCCAAACCAGTGGAAAGTTTTATATTGCCTTTTGAATGGGAAGTTACTATCGGAACTGAAAAAACCAAACTTCCAGAAGGTACATGGATATTAGCAGGAAAAGTAACTAACGATAAAGCATGGAAAGAAGTGGAAGAAGGCAAACTTACAGGATTCTCAATTATGGGAATCCAGAACACAGTATTAAAAGACATCATGAAAAAAGTAGCCGATGGAGAGCCAGCAAATAAGCAATTTGAAAGCTCACTTAAAAGAGTATTAATCAGAGATTTAGGCAAAGACTGGATTGTACCATTTGTGAGTTTGGTAGATGAGCCATGTGTACCGAAGGCTAAATTTTTTGCTATCAAACAAAAGGAAAAAACCGAAACAGAGCAGGAGGATAGAGAAGGCGTATGGGCTAAAGTAGTAAACTATTTTAAAAAAGATGATTTTGGACAAATGACTGAAACTGTAAACAAGTTAAACGATATAGCAGAAAAGGCAGGAAGGTCAATTAGTGAAGACACCTACAAAGAACTTAAAGCAATATTAGGGTCTTTACAGAAATTAATGGATAAAGCAGATAAAGAAAGAAAGCCAGATTATATGAAAAATAAAAAAAAATCGGAAGGAGATGAACTCGACATGGAAGCAAAAGACGTGCAGAAAATGATAGATGAAAGATTAGATGAAAAATTAAAACCTATTCAAGAAGGATTGGCACAACTTACAAAATCAGAAGAGCAAGAAGAAGGAGAGAAAAAAGAAGAGGTTAAAGAAGATGCTATCAAATCCAAAGAGGAAGATATAAAAGCAGAATACGATAAATTAAAGGACGAGGTAACAAAGGCGCAGGAAACTATTAAAAAGTTGCTTGCAGAAAAAGAAGGCAAATCCAAGGTCGAAAAAGGGCAGGAAGATAATGAGCCAGAAAAAAAGGAATATACCATAAAAGACCAATTGGACGAATTGGGTAGAGATAGTTATGGAAGAGCAGTTAAGAAAGGAGATGAATAATAATGTATAAGAATGAAACACTATTACAACTTATTGATAGAGCATTAAAAGGCGGGATAACTGAAATAAACGATTTTGGAGATGCCGTATTACAACCGGAAAAATTAGCAAGATTTATTAGAAAGATGCAATCAAAAACTGTTATATTGCCAGCCGCAAGATATACACCGATGACCTCGCAGATAAAACATATTGATAGAATATCTTTCACAGGTAGAGTTTTAAAATCCGGTAAAGATACAAGCGGAGCGCATAGAAGTTTATCTACTTCTGAATATGCAAAAACAGCTACAGCTACCAACGTTTTAACCGCGTCTGAATTTATTGCAATAGCTTCTTTGAGAGATGATGCTTTAAGACGGAATATTGAAAAAGAGGCTTTTGAAAATACTATGATTGATTTACTCGGAGAAGCAGTTGGTAGAGATTTAGAGGAATTAGCTTTATTCGGAGATACTGATATTCTTTACGCTACCGATGACGTTTTATGCAAAACAGACGGTTGGATAAAGTTAGCCGCAAATGCAATTTACGGTGGTGGGAAAGAAGACTTTGACCCAACAGATAAAGATAATTATCCAGAAAATATGTTTAATGCCATGTTAGTAGCTATGCCAAAGGAATATCTGTCTAATGTAAACGAATGGAGATTCTGGGTCCCTTGGGAAGTAGAAAATTCTTACAGGGATTTACTCAAAAAACGTGGAACAGCTTTAGGAGATAGCGCATATACAGGTAATGCACCTTTATCTTACAAGGGTATTCCAATTCAGGTAGTTCCGATGTTAGCCAGAGCCACAAGTGTAGCAGAAGGCGGAACAGGTGATGTAGCTATTTTAGGTTATCCTAACAATCACGTTTGGGGTGTATTCCATCAGGTTACTATTGAGAGAGAACGTGAAGCAAAAGAACGCAGAACTGATTTTGTGTTAGGTCTTGAAGTTGACGCAGGATATGAAGATGAAAATGCAGTAGTTGTTGCATATATCGACAAAGAAGAGCCAGCGTCCTAATCATAAACAATGAAGGGGTGGTTAGTTTTGTGGGGACGGGACTAACTGCCCTTTTTTAGAAAGGAGAGCCGTATGAATGTAGGAATTGTTGGCTATGGTTATGTTGGAAAAGCAACAGCTAAACAAATAAGTAATGCCACAATAAAGATAAGCGACCCGGAAAAAGGTTATAATGACGACCTTTCAAGGTGTGATATTATCTTTATATCTATTAATGAAACAAACGCCACTATGGACAATTTAGAGCGTCTAATGGACACTCTAACAGAAACAAACCAGATAGGTTTCTTTGTTATCAGAACTACAGTCATTCCCGGAACTACAGATTATCTCGCTACAAAATATAATCGGAAGATTGTTTTTATGCCGGAGTTTTTAAGAGAATGGAATTACGAATACGATGCCAAGAATCCGGATAAAGTAGTTATAGGTACAGAAGATAATGGTTTGTTTAATATCCTAAAAATATTATGTTATTCCAACAACACAATACAGGTAAAACCAATTGAGGCAGAATTAGCCAAATTAGCATTAAACAGTCTGGCAGTTATCAAAGTTGTATTTGCCGAAGAATTGGCCGATTTAAGCAACGTTTTAAATTGTGAATATAAAAACATCTATAAAATATTTTCTCTTGACCAGAATATAAATGAAAGACACCTAGTCGCAGGGAAAGATGGTTATAAAGGTGCTGATGGGAAGTGTATTACTCCAGAAACAAAAATATATATAAACAATAATATTAAAAAAGCCAGTGAAGTTAATAAAGGGGATAAAGTTTTAACTATTGACGGAAGCTGGCAAAGAATAATTAAAAAATATTGTAGAGAAATTGAAGAAGACATTTATCGAATAAGACCACAAGGCTTAAATGAATTTTGTATGACAGGTGAACATCCTGTATGGGGAATAAAAGCAGATAGAAAATATTATGGGAATAAAAGAAAAAAGTTTAGCAATTATACAGACAATGATTATAAATTTGAGTGGATAGAAGCAAAAGAATTAAAGAAAGGTGATTTTATAGCATTACCAAAAATAAAGGAATTTGATAATAAAATATTCAACGATGATTTAATGAGATTGTTTGGTTATTATGTAGCAGAGGGGAATATAGAGAAAAATTCTAATAGGATTGCCATTGCTTTTCATAAAAAAGAAAAAGAATATATTAATGATGTTTATCGGATAGTAAAAAAAGAATTCGGAATAACTCCTGGGATAGAAAAAAGACAACAGAATTGTACTGTAATTAGGTTTATTTCACAAAAAGCCAAAGATATATTAATTGCAAATTGTGGAGAAATGGCAAATAAAAAAGAATTAAGTAATGAAATAATAAATTCACAAAATATAAATGAATTTTTGATAGGTTACTTTAGGGGAGATGGAAGCAAGTCAACTAATATATATTCAATGGCAACAATATCAGAAAAACTATTTTATCAATTAAAGCTAATATTATTGGGATTAGGTATAGCATTTACAACTAATATAAGAGAGGCAAGAATAGACAAAAATAAAGTTAATCATCAAAAGGTTTTTACAATTAGAATAAGAAATTATGAGGAAATAAAAAAGTTTAATGATATTGTAAAAATGGAAATTAATAAAGAGTTAAAATTACAAAGGAAAACAAGTTGGTTTGATGATGAGTATTTATATATTCCTATAAAAAGCATAGAAAAAATAAAATATAAAGGGGAAGTATATAATTTTGAAGTAGATAAAAACCAGACCTATGTGATAGCAGATGCTATTGTTCATAATTGCCTACCAAAAGACAGCGAGTTTTTAGTCAAGACAGGAGAATTGTATAATTCCAGAATGAGTTTACTCGAAACAGCAGTAGCTATTAATAAGTTTATGTTGAGGGTAAGATGATGGGATATGAGGAATATCTGAAACAATCTATTAAAGACCACAAAACAGGAATAAGAAAAAACCCGGTAGATGAAATAGGTTATAAACTCAAGGGTCATAAATTTGCCAGAAAGAACGGAGTTAAGACAACTGTTATTTATGGGATTTACAGAAGAATTGAAGACGTAGATTGGCAAGATTTACCTTTCTCATTCACTATTAAGCCATTAAAAGGTTGTTCGGAGAGCGGAGTGTTTCCTTTAGTCAATAAATTCAGTTTTGGATATATGGATATTTTAAGAAACAGGACATTGACAAAAGAAGGGATAATCAAAGAGTTTAAATCCGGCAATCATTCAGAGGGATTATGGATTGAAGAACTTATAGCCGACCCTATACCATACGATTGGAAGATATATACCTTTAATGGAAGAATAGGATTGATACGGCAATATGACCGTGCAAGAAAACCGAAGTCTACCAAGTTCTATAATGAGAATTGGGTAAATGTAAACGTCCATAAAATAGCCAGAACGTATCAGATAAACAATAAATTACCAGAGCCATATCACAAAGAGGAATTATTAGAAGTAGCCAGAAAATTAAGCAAGGCAGTTAAATATCCTTTTGTAAGGATTGATTTATACGATACTTTTAACGGAGTTTATTTTGGAGAAATCACTCCACACCCCGGAATGGAAATTACTTTGAACGATTTGTGGAATGAAAGATTAGGAGTTATGTGGGATTTAGCTATAAAGGAGTTAAGGTATGAATAAGAAAATAATCATTCAGATACCTTTTAATGTTCAGGGATTCAACAAAGAAAACGAATTAGACGAAAAATGGATAAAATACCGATTGAGTATATTTAGGGCATATTGCTTAAAAAGTCTAATCAATCAGACTAACCAATTCTTTACAGCGATGTTGAGAGTAAGAGGCGAAACACTTTCTTTAGTCCAGAAAGAATTAAAAAACCTACCGAAAAATGTTTGTGTAGTAGCAAATAATTTTCAGGTATCAGTAAGACGGCTTATTGATATAAATGATTACCATTGGCTTTATCTGGCAAGATTGGATTCAGATGATTGCTATGAGGAAAACTTTATAGACTTACTTCACAATTACCCAAAGTTAAAAGATACGGAAGTTTTGATAAGTCAAAACTGTTACGATTATGATGCAGTAAATAAAAGATTAGCAAGTTTCTGGTATAGGTCGCCACAAAGTTATACCTTAATTTACGACACGGAGGAATATAGAAAAGGATTTAGATATACTTTGAAAAATGGGCATGGTGGGGCAATTAAATTAAAACACGAATTATTAGAAGGTTACAATTATTTGAATGTTTTACACCAGAAAAACAACGAATGTAAATTCAGCGAGGTAGATACACAAGGAAGAAAAGGAATGAAAGAAATTAAAAACTCCAACAACAAAAGGAAAATATTAAAATCTTTTGGGATAGAGGCAAACAATGGGTGAGCTTAATATTTTATATCACATTACCCGGTGGGAAGTGGGGACAGCTTATAAAAACATACAATTTATGTTAGAGAATTTCGGAGGATACGTTATCAAAAACAGCGTATCGGAAGTAATAAGATATATGAGTTCAAATCCTGATTTAATGGTAGTGAGGGGAGATACAAGAAGAGATTATGAATTAGCATTGAGATATAAGATACCTTACATATTGATTGAAAATGATGTATTCAGTATGAGGAACGGACATTCAACAGAAAAAGACAAAGTAAAAATTGAAAAGGCAAGTGCCATAATATTCACAAGCGAGGGACACGTAGAATACTGTAAAGAGAAAGGGTATAAGTTACCTTATTACGAAATAATACACAGCAGACCTTTGAAAAAAGATTTAGAGTTTGAGCCGTTGCCGAAACTTGAAGGATTGAATTTAGTCTATGCCGGAGGTGTCGGGAATGCGTGGGAAAGCAGAAAAGCGAATTATGGATATAGAGCATATCACGAGATATTTAAAAAGTTCATTGAGGCAGGTTGGAACGTTCATATCTACCCGGCTATTTATAAAAATCTTAATCAATATCGTGAGATTGGGTGTGTAGTCCATAACGCTTTACCGGCAGACAAAATTTTGAGAGAAATAAGCCAATATACAGCAGGATTCCACGGTTACAATAAAACCGACGTCCCGGAGAAAGCATATAACTATACTCAAAGATGTATCGGAAATAAGGTATGGGATTTTTTGGGTGCAGGAATACCGACTATCGGATATCAAGGTGGAATGGGAATGGACATTTACCGGAATAAATGGGGAATAGTATTAAAGAGTTTAAGCAAAAGTGCTTTAGACAGAATACCAAAAAGGTTGGAGAAACTTAAAATAACAGACGAATTAAGATACAGGGAAGTAATGGATAATGACTTTGATAAATACCAGAATGTAATTAACGAGGCGTTGAAATATAAAAAAGTTTTAGAAAAATTACCAACTCCAATTATACCGAAATGGAAAAAAGAGGATATGGTAATACAGGTTACAAACAAAACACCTTTTGAGATTGAAAGAGGAAACCGTATATTCCAACCCTATGAAACAACAGCGCCATTTGCAGTCAAACAAGCTAATTGGAAACAAATCAAAGCACACGTTGGATTAAAAATATTATATATACAGGAGGGAGTATGAAAATTACAGTTTATAATAAAAATACACAAAAAATAAGCAGGGGTGAACGTGGCTACCCACCACAAACCACATCAACCTATGAAATAAGAGATAAGGATTTTCCTTTGATTAAGGCAACAAGAGATTTGAAAATAATCAAAATAGAATACGATTGTCCGATATGTAAAAAGTCTTTTAAAAGTGAAGAATCTTTACGTATGCACTTTATTAGAGTTCACGGAGAGAAGAAAAAATGAAATATTATTCGACAGTTCAGGAAGTTAGAAATTATACCGGCACAAAATACGATGATTTGGCTTTAAATTCTGATACTGATTTGAATACATTAATTGAGAATTACCTAAAACAAATTAAAAGTTTGATTGACCGCGACAGAGGAAGGGACTTAATAAGAGATTTGGATTTTGGTGATAAATTGATGTTGGTTAATGCTGAAAAACCGTGGACAGGGAAAAAGTGTTCAGTAGCCATAGTAGAAAAAGATATTGACGAAATAGACATAGTCCCAAGCGGGATATTTGCAGTAAACCAATTCACCTTACAGACCACGGTAGCAAATGATATCATAGCGTATTCAGTTATAGACGAGGATTTAAGCAAAGCTAAAACTCTTGATATGGATATTATGAGTTATGACCTTGATTTGGAAAGAGGAGATTTGCAGATAGTTCTGTCAGATGATATTACTTGCACCAATATTGTGAAAGCAATTGATTTGCCGCTGATATATGAATACGAATGGAAAAAAGTAAGAGGTTATTTAGGGACAGATGACACTCTCAACAGCGTTAAAAGTGTTGGGATTAGAATGGCAAATAATGTAGGCAGTTATTTATACGTGGGGAATGTATATACCAGAGTTATACCGGAAGGGATACATAATATTGCTATGAGAGCGTGTGCAAATATGATTAAATTAGCTTATGCCAATAGAGAAAGTCCAGTTATCACAATAGAAAATATGAACGCTCAACTAATCAAAGACCAAGTTTTAACCACAGAATTAAGGCGTGAATTAAGTTTATACAAAAAGAAAGCCAATTTTGGTTTTAGTATCGTTGCCGGCAAGGATATGGATTTAGAGGATTATGTATAATTTAGAGATAGACCCAAAACAATTAGAGAAATTGACAAAAGTTCCGGACCAAGTAGGAAAGAGAGCTTTCAAATATCTGGTTATGGAAATACAGGCTGGGTTTATTGATGAAAGCCCAGTAGATAAGGGAAAATTGCAGAAATGGAAACGCAAAAAAGTAAACGATTGGGAATACAAAATACATGATGGTCCGGAATACGCTTTATTCGTAGCTTTAGGAACAGGAATATACGGAGAACGTGGAACACCGATAGTCCCGGTAAAAGCAAAAATGTTAAGGTTTGAAACCAAAGGCGGACAGGTAATATTCACTAAAAGCGTGAAAGGTCAAAAGCCAAATCCGTATCACGAAAGAGGAGTAGCAAGAGGTGAAAAAAGGGTTGATGAATTTATCAGAAGAGCGCAGAGGGAGGTAGAAGGTGGAGTCTAAAACTTTAGAAGATGCGATTGATGATATAATGCTTGCGATTGAAACAACCTTAAAAGCTGAAATCAATATTGACGGAGGGATTTTGTCAGATGTAAAGACTTTGGTAATCGGAGAATCTACATCACAAAAACCGACTACTCCGGCATTATGGATTAATCAGGGTTTATCAAGGTTATCAAAAACAGATGAAAATTATCTAATAACAGAATATTGGAGCACAGAAATCATTGTTATAAGTGTTATCTATAATACAGACCAAAGACAAGGATTCAAAGACGCAAACAGTTTAGCGGCAAGAGCAAAAAGAGTTTTATTAACTGACCGGACTTTAGGTTTCGGACATGGAACTTTTTTTAGTGATATTAGAAGTGAAAGTTTTGAGGGAAGCAATCCTCAATATAAAAGAGGAAATATATTTAGTTCAATTTACACGTGTAAAGCATATTACACAGTCTACGAATAGAAAGGGATTTATGCCATATAAAGATAAAGATACAAGAAAAGAATATTTGAAGGCATACTATCAAAAAAATAAAGAGGAAATTAAACAGAGAGTCCGGGAATATAATGTTGAAAATAAAGAAGTAATTAAAAAACGCAATGCAAGATGGAGAAAAGAAAACAAAGAAAAGATACGAGAATATAGACTGAGAAATAGAGAAACAAGATTAAGAAAGAAAAAAGAATGGAATAAAGAAAATAAAGAACACGTAAAAAAATATCAAGAAAAATGGAGGGGGAAAAATAAAAAGGCGATTGAGGAATATAATAAGAATAAATATATTAACAACAGAGAAGAAGAAATTAAGAAAGTAAAAGAATATCAGAAAAAAAATAGAGCAAAAATATTAGATTATAAAAGAAGATTTAGAGAAGAAAACAAAGAATTATTAGCATTAAAGCAAAAAGAATATTTGCAAACAGAAAAAGGCAAGGCAAATCTACAAAGATGTGCAACAAAAAGAAGGGCAAGAGAAAGAGAAATGATAAATACTCTAACATCAGAAGAATGGTTACAGATATTAGAAGATTATGATTACAGATGTGCTTATTGTGGTTGTGAATTCGATGAAGATAATTTGCCAACAAGGGACCATGTAATTCCAATAAGCAAAGGTGGACATAACACAAAAGAAAATGTTATACCTGCATGTTTGAGTTGCAATGCAAAAAAAGGAAACAAAATACTTAAAGAAAGGAGATTTATATAATGGGAACAGTTAGAAGATATTTAGGTTGCTGCGAAGAGCAGAATTTTAATCCGGCAATTCCGCACGATGCCAAGTTTCATATAGAAATTGCGTCAGCAGGATTAGACGAGCCAGACAATCCGAATGTTGAATTTGAGAGTGGATTATATAGAGGAAGAAGAGAATTAAGACCGGGTTATTATTCTGCATCTGGAAATATAATATTCCCAATTAATGTTAGGGCAATAGGTTATTTTCTGAAATGGGCTTTAGGCAATTATGTTTTTACTGACGGAGGTGCAGGAACAAATACCCACGAGATTTATGGAAAAGAAGATACGGCATTACCAAGTTTTACTGCTCGTATTGGTAAAGACCATTTTGAACACATTTTTACAGGGACAACAATAAACAGCTTACAGTTAGAGATAGGTGGAGATTGGTTATTATGCACGGTTGATTGTATAGCAGCAAAAAGTCATAAAGACGATTTAAAAGCCATAGCTGATTTGAGCTTGTTTACTGAAAACAAGTTAACCTTTGTTGCTGCAGGTGTAACTTTCGGAGGAACACCTTATAATTGTAAAATTCAAAATATGACAATAAACATATCAAACAATGTAGATGTAGCAAAAGGGAAAGGCGTTGGAACTCGATACCCTTGCAGATTACCTATTGGTGCAAGAAATGTTGATTTGAGTGGAGTATTACATTATTTGGATACCTCTGAATATGAAAAATATTGGGGACAGGCAACAGGAATTGGTGATGACGGACCAAGTGATGAAGCAATTGTAATTACTATTGATGGCGGAGATGACGGAAGTTTGCAATTGAATTTTCCGAAAGTCCAATATACAAAAATAGGTGCGCCTCCAAGTGGTAGAGCGCCAATAGACCAAGCATTCAGTGGATATGCAATTGTTGATACGGTTACTTTGGCAGACGAAGTTACCGAAGTGGAAACAGAATTATTAGCAACTCTGGAAAATAATAATGATGATATGGACAATGATATTGAAAGTTAAATAAGAAAGGAAAGCCAAAATGGATAAAAAATTATTAACTCGTGAAGACCTTTTAAGGGGAACAAATAAAACAGAAAAAGTGTATATTGAATCTCTGGGTGGAGAAGTAGAAATCAGACCACTTAACGAGGCACAATGGGCAGAGATTGAGGCAAAGTCAAGCGATGCTTATGATATTGGGGTAGAGCCGGTATATAAAAATGTGAATGGCAAGAAAGTATACGATGACGAAGAAACGCAGAAAAATATGAAAATAAAGTTTAATGTTGAAAAAGGAAAAAGAGCAGAGTTTGAGCAATATGTTCTTGCCGTGAAATATGGTTTGGTTATGGAGATAACAGAAAATGAAATAAGGTCTATAACTCCACCCGGAATAATCAAAAAAATAGCAGATGAGATATTTAGAATAAGCGACGTAGATAAGGAGAAGTTGGAAGAGATAAAATCCTTTCGTAGAAAGTGATGATGGCATAGAAATATATGCTATGCACGAAGAAATGGGTTTAAAAATAGCTAACAGTTATCAGGAAATGACCAGAAGGCAGAGAATATTTTTCCAATATTCTTACATCAGAAAACAGAATTTAATGAAAGAAATTTACGAAGGCAAAGATGTGGACGCAAAAAAGAAAGCGGAAGATATAGTAAATAGGAGCAGGTAATGGCAAATACAATTGAATTTATAATAAAGGCAATAGATAAAATCACTCCGACTATGAATCAAGTCAAACAGCAGACCGGAAGTATGACGACCTTTATGCAGAATAATTGGCTTAAAGTTGGAGCGGCAACAACGGGGGCGGCTATGGCTATTGAGGGATTTGCCAAAAAACAAGCGCCATTGTTAGAAGGTGCGAGAAAGTTAGCTAATAGTATGGATATGTCAGAAGGTGCGATGATTGACCTAATAACTCAAACCTCTAACGTTACCTTTAGCCTTGATGACGTTATCGGAGTAATGGAAAAAGGACGACAACAGGGTATCAAGTCAGCAGAAGATTTACAGAACTATGCTAACTTTTGGGATTTGTTAGCAGATGCCACAGGAGAAAGTTCGGTAGCTATGGCAGACCAATCAAGTGCATTAAGAGCAGTAGGAGTAGCGGCAGGAGATGAGGCAGAGGCGATTTCAGCTTTAGGATATATACATCAGGAAACAACAGGCGATATAACCGAGTTTCTTCAAACAGTAGGGAGAATGGGACCAGATTTAAGAGAATTAGGTCTTGATATAAACGATACAGCCGCTTTATTGGGTGCGATGGAACACGAATTGGGTATGACTTCAAGAGTAGCAAGAACAGAATTCTCACAGGCAGTTAATCAATCGGAAGGTGATTTAGGAAAACTGCTTGGAATGTTAGGATTAACTGGAGAACAGTTTGACGAATATAAAGGCAAAGTTGCAGAAAGTAGCACGGTATTAGAGGAACACGCGAAAATAAATAATGAAACAATGTTCACATCTTTAGACAAAATCAAACATCAAATAGGTGAAGTCGCTATGAAGTTCTCGCCTTTCATTACTCAATTGGCTGATTTTGCACCGGCATTAATTGCAGTTGGTCCGGCTATGAAAATCTTTGCCACAGCAGGCTCTGGAATAGGTAAAGCGTTAGGATTGGTTAGTTCCGGATTTACTACAGCCTTAGCAGGTGCGAAAAGTTTTATAGCTTTAGCTATGGCTAACCCTCTAACACCTTGGATTATTGCCATAGGTGCAGTAGTAGCCGCGATTATATTAATCTATAAGAATTGGGATAAGATAGTGGAATTCTTTAAGGTAACAGTTGATGTAATCAAAGATGTTTTTGGAAAAATAGCAGAATGGGTTTCAAATACTTTTGGAGGAGTATGGGAAAAAGTGCAGGAGATATTTGGTTTGATATTCGATTATATTGTAGATAAATTCAGTAATTTGGCATCGTTTATTATTAACCCTTTTGGCTTTATCATAGAACAATTAGACAACCTCTTTCCGGGATTAAAAGATAGTCTTGTTGGTTTTCTGGAATCAATAGGAGATTTTATGTCTGAAAAAATGGGTTGGATTGTAGAGAAGGTTTTAGGGGTCTGGGAAGGATTTACGGATAAACTGAAATCAGTATGGAGTGGAGTGGGAGAAGCCTTAAAAGGATTTGTAAATATTTTTATCAATGCCATTAATTGGATTATTGGAGCACTTAATAAATTCAATGTAAAAATACCGGATTGGGTCCCGGTATATGGTGGGAGAAATTGGGGATTCAATATACCAAAAATTCCAACACTTCATTCAGGAGGGGTTTTTGAAGCACCAACTCCCGGTGGAGAAGGATTGGCTTTATTGAGGGACAAGGAAACGGTCAGAACTCCAGAACAGGAAAAAGCCCTACAATCGGGAGCAAGTATTGTTATTAGTCAAGGTGCAATTGTAATCAATACCCAGAGATTAGATGATAGAGAAATCAATCGTGTTGGAGATAAATTAAT